>Ga0187892_10003374_pt1 | contig 29357 bp, 19 predicted proteins | sample MA1701073metaG_FD_139345 | JGI IMG/M metagenome (GOLD analysis project Ga0187892, IMG submission 139345) | Bio-ooze microbial communities from a basaltic lava cave in the Kipuka Kanohina Cave System on the Island of Hawaii, USA - MA170107-3 metaG ... | reverse complement strand
TCGGAACCGGGAGCGATAGCGACCGCGCTCAACCGACGAAAATGTTCAATTAAGCAGTGCTTCCTCCAATCGGAACCGGGAGCGATAGCGACCGCGCTCAACCGACGAAAATGTTCAACTAAGCAGTGCTTCCTCCAATCGGAACCGGGAGCGATAGCGACCGCGCTCAACCGACGAAAATCGTCAGTGTCTTCCTCCAATCGCTTAAATCATTCTCATTGTTTATTGTCGGCGGTTGAGCTCGGTCGCTATCGCTCCCGGTTCTGTATTGAGCTGCACCCGTCTTTAACCCCTTCGAGCTTTCACCAGCAGGAAGGAAATTACCGTCGAATAAACCAATCCAAGCACCAGCGCGCCGAAAAACATTCCGGCATAGGCAAACAGCGCTACCTGCCAAATGGGATACTGCTGGGCCATCGGTTCACTAGCCAACATTTGCGGGCCGACAATCAGGAACACGATGAAGAAGAAAAGACACGATGAAAGCGCGTAAACCAGAGAGATTGAGATCCCCACCTTCACGCCATCTTTGAAACTCAATTCGCCTTCGCGACTTCGCGCCGTGATCCCGAGATAAATAGCCACGATCGCCGTCAGGTTGAAGAGAATGGGGCCGACCATGTTCACGGCGGAGTCTGCCGGCACCGCGAGGATGAATCTTGCCAGAACCACCCACGCCACCAGGACCAGCGTGATCACTAGTCCATACTTGAGCGCTATCTTCATAGTTATTTCTCCGTCGCCCAAAACGGCAGTCGTACGTAGGCGGTCGAGAACGAGTCGTTGAGTTTGAAACTTCGTTTCACCGATCTCGCAGGATCGAAGAACCACTGTCCGGCCGGCACATCGCGGTCGTTGCGATCAAACCAGGCCCAGGGGGGCCGCGCCATGTTCTGGCCACCAACTTTGCCGAGAAATGCGGATCCTAACGTACCCAGATCAAACTTGCGCTCAATCGTCCTCCCGTCCGGTTGCGATAACTCGATGACAATTGAGTCGTAAGTTTGCGCCGCGCCGAAGGTAGGATTGGCAGCGGCTTCGTTGGTTTTCTTGCTCAGCTTAGCGTGCGTCCAAAGCGTGGTTCGAATAGGAAGGAGTTCATATCCAACCTCGACACCCTTCTTCTTGATCGGATCTTCTGCGCGGCCGGCAAACTTGTACGTTAGAAAGGGCTTCCTCCCGATCTTTTTGCCTTCGCCATCCAGCGCCTCGATGCCATGACCTCTCGGCTCGATGTATAGCAAGGGACGCTGGCCTTCCAATCTCAAAGGTCCAGCGCCGTTTGAAGATTCACCGGGAGCATATCTCGAGAAGACGTTGTGATGCAGTGTTTCAACGTAAACGGTCAGACCCTTCCCGAGATCTTTGCCGTTCTTTTGGACTACCACAAGGCAGCCTTCAAGATCATTCTCGTGGGCCAGGGCGGCTTCGTCAGCCAATCCGGTCGGGTCGTATTTTCCGCCCCTCTTCGTGCCTTCGCGTATCAGTTCGCTGAGAATCGCTCCTTTGCTGGATCCGCCCTTGTAGTCGCGGGGATGGAAAACCGCGTAGTGGATGAGAAAGTGCGACGCAGTTTCCGACACTGAATAGTAGACGTAGGCTTTGAGTGGGAACTTCTTGTCTTCGGCGTGATTCCAGTTGTTGTCTCCACGCCAGTCACCATCGAAATCAAAGTTAGTGACGTAATCGCTGCGTGGTTTGTCGCCCAACGCTTGATAGAAGATGGGAGCAAACGCGGACGCTATCTGGTAATCCGTGCTTGATCGAGCAGACTGTTGTGAGAGATGAGCAGAAAAGTCGCGGCCACGCGAGATACTCGTGGCAGCTACCGACAACGAAACTGCCAGAGAAACGGTGATGTAAATAAGGGAGATTTGGGGGCGATTCATCCGGCCATCAAGGGACCACGATTATGGAGCAGTGCGGTGGCAAGCGAAGCGCGACACCGCTTTGGATACCTGATTCGCTTCATCCCAATAAATTCAAAGCGCCGTCGCCGCTGCGCTTTGCCGGCGCACTCCAAAATTTATTGATTGAAGATGCCGCCAACCTTTGCGGCGAGGTCTCCAAGCCCGCCCGCCGCGCCTTCGCCGCCGCTAATCACATTGTCGAGTTGTCCTGCGATCGGCTCCGGGAGTCTGTTCTTCAGAAACCCGACCACCGTGTCCACCGCGGTTCGAGCCTGGTCTTCAGAGATGCCAGTCTTCGTAGCTACTTGTTTGATGAGTTCGTCCATTTGAGTTTCCTTTCGTATGCAATGTTATCGAGTGCCGTGTTTTGACTCAGTGCCCTCCGTGCCTCTGTGGTGAGTTATTTCTAACTGTTTATTCACCACGGAGTCGCAGCGCAACTCTGGCCGCAACCGAACGTTTTCATTCCAAACGTTGTTCAAAAAACAAGAAAATGCCGACTTGTTTCACGGAGAACACTGAGAGAAAACTGAAACTGGAAAACGAAGTCGACTTTACTGCCACGCAGCCGTCGTTTTCCCTTGGCTGTCGTGCCAGTAGGGCACCCACGCCAAACTCAACAGCTGCACCGCAATATTCGCCTTCGTCGGCTTTACGGTAACTGTTTCCAGCGTTTCGGTCTGGGGATCGACAGACCTTTCAATCGCCTCCGTGTCAGCTTTGAACTGCGCTTCGAGTTCGGCAACCTGCTCGGTAACGGCAGCCACAGTTTCCTGCGCGCGGTTTACATCCTGGGACTCTTTCATCGAGCGGCCCACGCCGCGTGCGGCCGTCGTGGCTCTGCCAAGTGTGGTCAGACTTAACGACTTGCGTCCCAAAAACGACGACAGGATTGTGGTGCCAAAAGAGATTGCCGTCTGCATCTTCTGGCCCTTCGCTTGTTCAGCCTCACGCTCGACAGTTTGCTCCGCTCGCCGTTTCTTTTCTTCGAGCGCAGCAAATTTTGATGCGTACTTTTGACGGAGTTTTTCGACTGCCGCATCACGTTGCTCACGGGCCACCTGCTGCAGCCTGATGCGAAAATCGCGTTCCGACTCGCCAGGGTTCGACGACTGCTTTAACCCGGGACTGCTGAGTAACTCGAGTTTTTGATTGCGATAGAGCCAGCCAGCGAAGTCTTTCTGCCACTTGTCGTAACTCCTGGCCTTTCCGGCAGCCGCGGTCAGGTCAGCAAACTGCCCATTCTCATCACCGGTCTTTTCCAAATCCCCAACGGGAATGTCGAGAGTTGAAGCCTGGTCCCAATCGACCGCAATCACTCCATCACTGATTGGTGCCAGCAGGGCCAGGTCTTTCACTACGTCTACTTGTTTGTCTGTAAAACGAACCTGAGCAGCGCCGACGGCCAGAGGCTGGTAGACAAGTGTCGCACCGGCGGCAGCATCGCTGCGAATCGGAATGAAATATTGAGCAACTTCGGGGGGAAGTACCGGTTGACGATTTGCCGTTGCAGAGCTCCTGGCCGGAGACCCGACCGACAGCTGTGCGCTGATCGTCGGTGCGGGTTGAGTCGATGCACCCGCAGCAGCCGTTGCAGCCTGGGCCGAAGCGACAAGGGCGCGCGCCTTAATTGGCTCCATTAACGTCTTGATTTGATTCCTGGTGAGCGGCCCACGCAGATACGACATCGCCCAACGCGTCTGGAAAACTTCCGGCGCATCGTCGTGAACATTGTTCAGCAGGAATATTCGATTGCCCAATCCAGCCAGCGTCTCTTCCATTTCACCGCGGTCAAACCTCAGATCTGTGCCGGCTGCTATACCTTCAAGGCCCTCGATCACCCGTGCCTTGTCGCGCTCGGTTTGCAAACGCCCAATCAACCAGGTGCCGGCATTTGATAATCCCTTATAGTCAAGGTCGACCGGGTTCTGCGTCACCAGAACCACTCCCAGTCCGAAGGCGCGTCCCTGTTTCAGGAGCGTCAACAGCGGCACCTTGGATGGCGGATTTGCGACTGGTGGAAAGTAGCCGAAGATTTCATCCATGTAGACGATGGCCCGGAGACTCGTCGTACCTGATTGAGTTCTCATCCACCCGAGTACCTGGTTCATCAAGAGCGACACAAAAAACATTCGCTCCGCGTCGTTCAGGTGCGCAATTGAGAAAATAGCCAGACGAGGTTTACCGCCGGGAGCATAAAGAATCTGCTGGATGTCCAGCGGTTCTCCTTCCATCCAGGCGCCGAAGCCAGGCGCCGCCAGCAGGTTGTTAAGAGCCATGGCCAGCTCGAAGCGATCTTTCGACGGAAAGAACGACTCGAGATCCATCACGCCCACTTTCGTCATCGAAGGCGACTGGATTTGTTGAATCAACGCCGCAATGTCCAGATCGTTTCCAGCAGTCCAGGAAGTGTGCAAGATGTTCGAAAGAAAAATGTGCTCACGACTCTTGATGGGATCAGCATCAATACCCAACAGTCCGAGCAGGCTCGTCACGGTGGTGTTGACGCGCTCGCGCATCATCTCGTTGTCGTCGCGAATAGCTGCCGGCGGAGCAGCGAACGATTTCAAGATCGACACCGGCGCCCCGGCATTGCTGCCGGGTGTGTAGATGCGTGCGTCAGCCGCTTCTTTGAAACGACGAATGCGTTCGCCATCCTGGCCCCAGTCGGCGAGGCCTTTGCGCCAAAGCTCTGCCTGTTGGGCGGCATGCTCCGAAGTTGAGAGGCCCTTCTTCTGTGCGTCTTCCTCGTTGACCCAGGGCTCAAAATCACCCGCCTTCAGTTCGGGGAAGGTAAGTAGCAGATTACCGAGATCGCCTTTCGGATCGATGATGATCGACGGGATGCCATCGATGGCCGCTTCCTCTAACAGTGCCATGCAAAGTCCGGTTTTGCCGCTGCCGGTCATGCCCACGCAGACGGCATGAGTTACCAGATCTTTCGAATCGTAGAGCAGCAACCCCTCCTTGGGTTTCTTCTCTTGCAAGTTGTAGGGACGACCAAGATAAAAGGCACCGAGTTTTTCAAAATCTTGCATTTGTGAATCCCTCTAATGGAATTTGGATACTGCACCGCTCACAGAACCAAAGTCGCGTAGTGTAGTAGTAGGAGCAAGCGCTTAGCGAAGCGAAGCGCGCGCCCTTGGGATAACGCAAGCTCTAAAAAGTCTAGCAACTCTTTGCGGTGACCTGTCACCGCTTTGGTCTGAGGCGGCTTGACGCCGGTGATCCGCTGGAACGTAACCCCCGGTAGCCGCGACAGGTCGCGTAATACGAAAGCGGTGACAGGTCACCGCACTCCAAAGAGCTGCGAACTCCACTTAATCAGAGCTTCCTAAGCTAAAACCCTCACTCGACACTCATGGAGTAGATACGGTTCTTTCCGCTCGAGCCGAGTTGGCTAAAAACTAGTCGCGGTCCCGCCACATCAAAATAGGAGACTCCCCTCCATTTGCGAAGCTGCTTCACCTTGTTAGCCTTCAGTTCGACTTCCCAAAGTCCGGACGCGGGACCGACTCGCGAAAAAAAGATTGCTGAGTTGTCGGCATTCCAGACAGGGGTAAAACCGTCGGCAACGATCCGCTGAGGCGCGGTCTCAATACCGGGCTTGATAAGCCAGATTCCGCCGCTTTCCTTGCTGCTTTCTTTTGGTCCGCTCCAGGCAAGGGTAGACCCATCAGAAGACCAGCTCAGGCCGGCGTACTCCAACCCGGAGGCAATGACGTCGTCTCTTTTTTGAGTCAGATCATGAAGGATAACCCGTTGTTTCCCGTCCGATGTTGTCAAAACCACTGCTAACTTGTTTCGATCCACAGGATTAATTGCCAGCCACTCAGCCCGTCCAGCAAGTTTCGTCAAAGGCGTCGTCACGGGCTTTTGTAAATCCGAAGTAATAACCTCCCATACTTGTGACTGATTGGCAGATCTATCCCAACGCGTGTAGCAAAGTCTCCCGTCGCCCGACCAGCTGGGATGATTGGCTGACTGATTACTCACTCGAGTATGGTTGCCGAGGAGGTCGGTAACATACAGGTGACCTCCGAACTCCGGCTGCTCCATTACCGAAGCGACGTATTCCCCTGAAGGCGAGAGTCGAGCGAATCGGTGATACTCGTCATTGGTAAGGTCACGTGCTTCAGCTTGTACACCCTCAGCCAGTCTCAAATTCTGGGCGCCGTGATAATGAGAAAACACTAAAGTGCGGTTGGTCTGCGACATTGAAGGCGCAGCAAAGTCTCCGGTAGGACCAGTCAAGGATTCAATCGATCCCCCCTCGACAGAGACGCGCCAGAGTAATGACGGACCCGTGCGCTTTGAGGCGAAGATTATGTACTTGTTGTCCGGTGTCCAGGTTAGGCCGTAGAGCTGTTGAAGTTCATTGGTGAGGTTTCGGGAAGCGGCCAGTGTATTGGCATCAGTAATAATAATGTCACCCACTCCGCCGTTTGGATTGCTGGTTGTGTACGCAATCCATTTCCCGTCCCACGACCAACGCGGCGTAAAGCCGTTGGCGGCAATTTCTCTGTGCTCGGATTCCGGATTGTTTGCCGGACTCAGCCGCAACGCTTTCTGCATTGGCAGATGTTTGGTGTAAGCCACCCATTGTCCGTCTGGTGAAAAACCGGCACCGCTGGCTTCTTTGATGAAAGGCTCACGCCTGTCGCCACTCGCGCCACCTCCACTTCGCACTTTGAATAGATCGGGCAAGCTACTGCCTTTTTCCCGGTTGTGATAATTCGAGAAGACAACATGACTGCCATCGGCGGTAAAGACGGGTATGTCGCCGCTCGGGTTTTCTCTTTCAGTGATCCGCACATCGTTTCCCGTGGCGAGCTCGCGAACGAAGAGATCGCCATATTCGGTGACGGTTCCGTCTTGAGACTTTTCTTCAGTACTCTCACTGGAGCTGACAAAGAGCAACAACTTACCGTCGGCAGAGAGGGCAGGTTTCCCGGCGCTGAACTTTCCGGTTGTGAGCAGTTTTTGTCCGCTGATTGCCGGTTGTTTTGCTGAGGTGCTCCCGTTGCCAAACCAATTCGACCAACGCGTGGGTAACAAACGTTGCCGGGTCATCCAAAGTACTGGCACCAGGACGAACAATCCAATAAGTAATGGAATCCCCCAACGTCGGCTTCGCGGAGACGCTGGCAACGAGTGTCGCGTCTCAGGCGCGAGCAAAGGAAGTGAATGTGCTTCGGGTGCGACATCGACAGGTGTTAAGTTTGCTATCTGAGGCGTTTCGACTGCCGGTTCCGTCAATACCTCACAAACAAACCGATAACCCTCTCGAGGCACAGTCAAGACAAACCGCGGATTATCTCGATCGTCTGCCAGGGCGCGACGAATTTCGCGGATGGCGTGGACCAGGGTGTCTTCGGTTACAAAGGTGTCCTTCCAAACCGCATCGAGTATTTCTTGTTTCTGGACCACTCGGCCGCGATTCTCGACCAGAAAAATCAGCGTTTCCAGCGGCTTAGCAGTTAGACGAACGCGCTCCTCGCCTCGATAGAGTCCCCGGCGCACGACGTTCAATGTGAAGTCGCCAAAGTGCATTAGCTCTTCTTGTTTTTTCTTGCCGGCCTCGCTCATGGCCTCGAAGAAGTTTTGGGCGGTTCGAGTTTCCTGACGTGTTTGGAGTCTTTAGTGTAACAGATCACAGTTAAGCATTGTTACCTCGGCATTCCTCACCACTTTCGGCGTTTTTCACCAGCCTTTTCGGGACTTTTCACTTCACCAGCCGGCAAAGTCGCATCGCATTCGACGTTCGCAAACTGCAAGACAACGGTCTTGTTTAAGCGGACGGTATCCCGAAACTCAATTTGAAGAAGAGAGGAAACAGATGAAAAGACGATACTCCAAATTGGTCAGTGCAACGGCTGTTACAGTCATTGCTTCGTTACTACTTCTGGTTGGTCTCCCAAACTCACAAGCAAAGATTGAATGTCACCCGGATCAGGTCCAGCTTCAAAATCAAGGCGCCATTGGCCTGGGTGGTCGAACTGTTCTCGGGCAGACATTTGTTCCGGGAGCCCCAGGTCAGCAGGTTTGTCAGGTTAAGGTGCACATCAACAAGAACCTCGCGGCGGCAGGCAATCTCACCTTACATCTGCTCCGTTCTAACTTAGCTGAGTTAGACGCAGCGGTAACCATTCCTGGTGGCCTTATCCCGATGGGCCCCAGCGTTCAGGTCTTCAACTTCGGCTGCAACGGTGCGGCGTTGGCTGGAAATCCTTTCTACGGTCTCAAGCTGGAATCCCAGGGAAGTCCCGTCGGCGCTTATTCATGGAGAGGCATCGGCGGCAACCCCTACGCGAGGCCCGGTGCGGCTGGCAGGGGTTGGCGCAACGTGAATGCCGGAGCCGGCAATTGGACCGCTCTGGGGGCGTGGGATTTCGCCTTCCAGATCTACATGTGCGACTAGAACTTCAAAGCCGCAACTCTCTCCCCGTTAGCGCACAAACGAAAGGAAGAGAGAGAGGAGAAGGAAACATGCGATCAGAGAAAGAACTGTCGAACAGCTTCAACACAATGAAGGAAGGATTTATGCGACAACTGATTCAAAGAATATTGCTCGGCCTGGTAGTGATTGGGTTGAGCCTCACGGCTGCACAAGCTGACGATCTAAAACGAGTCGAGGTCAGTGCCCCAGCCATTAACTGTCTTTTTGACCCAACCTGTCGAGTTGTCGTTACCGACTCGACCGATACAATCCCAATTCCCGCCTCGAAGTCCGGTGTTCTTCAGTCGCGGACATTCCGCGGCCGACCCGGGACACCAGCTGCCGGCCTGTACGTTTACGAGTACCGCATCGATCTGCGTGGCGCCAGGGGAATCCTCTATCCCCCTTGTCTGAATTCGATGACCGTCGACTTTGGACCCATCGTCCGCAGTCTCGATTTCGATGGTGATGGCAGTTCCGATGAAGTGTTTGTCGTCACTAGAGGTGGCCTGGGAAACGTCGGACTCGTTTCCGCTGACAAGTCAGGAAACAGAATCACGTTCAACTTCAATGTGTGCACTGGTGGAGGAGCCGACGAAGGCCAAAGCACTTTCTTTTTCGGATTGGTCTCCACCAACTCTCCGATCCAGACAACTGCCTCGATTCTAGAGAGCCGCACCGGCAAAACCTATCAGACTCAGGTTCGTGTCCCGCGATTGAAAGATCCTCTACAACGTGAGATCCACCAAGGCGATCGAGTTGACGAAGCAGTTGATATCAAGAACCGACGGAAAGATTTGAAGGTAAAAGATCCGCTGCAACGTGAGACGCGGCAAGGCAAGCGAGTTGACGAAGCAGTTGATTCTCAAAAACGCCGGAAAGGCGCAACTGCCGAAGACGCATTACAACGTGAGATTCGGCAAGGCGATCGAGTTGACGAAGCAATTGATATCCGAAAACGCAAAGGTGCCAACGCAGACAAAGCAGTGGTGGACCGGATCAGTCCGCAACCCTGCGTCGAACGCGGTTCCCAAGTGACGGTTTACGGATCCGGGTTTGGGCGCCAGCCCGACGGCCGGGTTCTCGAACTTGGTGGTCACGGTATCGGTGTGTTGTTGCAAGTCATTTCATGGTCTGACACACGCATTACAGCCTTGGTGCCGGACGAGAACCGGATAGAGCGAGGTCAGTGGTACTACATCGGACTTCAGAATCAAGACCGCCACTGGATCAGCAACATCTCGCGAACCGTCAACATCTGTCGCGCGCTGCAGTAAGCACGGCGGGCTAACTGACTGCTGAAAACTCGAAACCGAAAAGGAGAAGGAAAATGTTGAAATCAAAGATAAGGACATTCAATGCTTCAATTCTGACGGTGATTTGCTTAAGTATCGTGGCTTTTCCCAATGTTCAGAATGGCGGAGCAATGGCTAAAGGCGATCGAAGCAGCGCCATCAGTTATGGGCGGCTGCGGCACGTTGCGCATCGGAATCGCGGACTAAACGTAGCGAAACTGGGCGTTAACGCTGCGTTTCCCAGGCCGGATAACGCGTGCCCGCCACCTGAGTTCGATGCTAATGCTTCCAATCTGCTTCGCAACTCCAGCTTTGAGGAAGCGGGACCGCGCGGTAGATCTGCAAGTTTTCCCGGTCGTGATGGAGCCGAGGACGACGCTCGCTCGGCGGCCGCCCACTGGACGATGCATACCGCCAACCCGGCAACGGTCACCACCCGATTGGTAAAATCGCAACGACTCGGTACCGGAGCGTTGATGTTGCATATCAGCGCCGGTAGTAACGAAGGCGGTGTGTATCAACTGTTCGCTCGCGACGATCACGGCCCGAGACGCGTAGTCGCGTCGGTTTGGGTCTTTGTCAGGAGAGGCCGGGTCGTCCTCGCCACCGGTAACGAGGGCATTACACCGTACAGTTCGTTCAGCACCACTACGGGACAATGGGAACAACTTCGTCTCTGCAGCGATGGAACGACTACTAATAACTGGTTCGTTGTTTACTCAACCGCAGTCGAGGGTTCTGACTTTTATGTCGATATGGCACGTGTGTCCAAGGTCGAACCGGCTTCCAATCGATGTAGCGATGTGTTGATTGAGAATATCGTGCCCCCGGTAACGTTCCCTGGCGGTGAGATTGCGATCAACGGAAGAAACTTCGGACACCGGCAAGGCACGAAGATAGCGGCCATCAACCGACGCCGCGTCGATCGCTTGCAGGTGACTCGTTGGACCGACACTCAAATACTTGCGCGGTCACCACTCGACCTCGTCGGAGGCACTTACCGCGTGCTCATCTACTGCGACGACACTTACCGCACAAGTAGCAATTCGCTTGAGGTGGTTGTCAGAGACGACCTCCATCGCCCACGTTAGTTTGACAATTCGAGGACTGCTGTACCAGGTGTGTTTGAGCGCGGCAGCAACATCATCACAGTTGGGATTCGCGCGCAATGATGTTCGCGAACTAAGAGGCAGCGACTTTCAACGATGACGGGAAGGACTTTGATTCGCTGGGTTGGGGCTACGGCAATCGGCTCGTTTCTGCTCAATTCGCCCTGCGTTTCTCAATCTGTCGGGCAGAGATTCTCGAAATCGCGGACGCTCAGTGAAAGTTCTGAAAGGCGCCAGTTCATCGCAGCCTTTGACTGGTCGGTTGAGAGAAGCGAATCGTACACCTGGCCTTTTGAAGCAACGAAGCCGGCACCAGATAAAACCGTATGGATCGTATTTGAAAGAATGCCGCGCGTCTGGAGTGAACGCGGAAGAAGCAAAACATCCATCGGCTTGGCTGCGCCTCGAGTATTGAGAATCAACGGCCAGCCTCTACCAAAGCCTCAGCGTGTGAACGGTTCTGAAGAAGCCTATCGGGTTTCTTTAGTCAATGGACGGCTGCGCTTTTATTTCTCGCTGCCATGGGGTGTCAAACTCGCTCCAGGTCACACGACTGTGCGCGTCAAACTTTTTCAGGTCGACTAGATGTGGGGAGAACTGACTGGGTTCAGGAACCTTCACACGAACTGCTCCGGGTTTCTCAAAAACTGAATTGCAATTCAAACTCCAGCCTCCGATTACCGCCCATTTGACTTCCACCGCCCGCGCCGAAACCTCCAGCCAACGAAAGTGATTCACCGAAGAGTTGCGAACGAAGATTCCCCACCGGCGTGCCGGGGTTGGTGTGGTTGAAGAGATTTCGTATTTGCAATGAGAACTCGAGTTTGTAGCGGCTTTCCTCATCATCGCCACTACGTTGTTGGCCGCCCGCGCCGCCGCCGAAGGGATTGTTTATGCCGCCGCGACCACCGCCACCACCGCCGCCTTGCGAAGGTCCGGACGAACTCTCTTCGCCGCCTCCAAAACCAAACTCTTTCCCTAAGCGCAGATTGACCACAAAAAATTCCGGTCCTCTGCCAAAGTTCCGCGGAATGATCGTGTCGCCCAATTCCGGAGTCGGATCAAACGCTCCGAAGCGAGTGGGAATGATTCCCGGTTCTGCGAGGTCTGTGGCGAATGCCGGGCGATCCGTAAAAAGTGTGTCGCCGTTGCTGTCGGTGCCGGTGGTGATGTTAAAGGGAACGCCCGTGCGAAAAGAAATGAAAGGACTGAAAGTCAGTCCGAAAGGCGCGTTGATGCTTCCTCCCACGACGAAGCGGTGCCTGACGTCGAGCAAGGCCCTGCCATACTCACCGGCCAAGTCGTAAGAATTTGCGGGAAACGTTCCCGCACCGTCGGAATCACTCTTTGCGAAGCTAAAGGCATAATTCCCAAAGATTGAAAGGCCCTCACTGAAATTCGAACGCACGTTGAAAATAAGCTGGTTCTGATCGAAACGCGCAGTTGATTCGTATTGAAAGATGTTTCCCGAACTAGGCTGCGGTCGCACGCCATTGATCGGCGCATTAATATTGCGTGACCGAAGCAGTCGTCGCGTCTGTGCATTGATGTAGGTGACGGCCAGAGTTGCTTTGAAAGGCAACTGACGCTCAACGCCCAGTGCTGTTTGAATCGTATAAGGCGCCTGAAGGTCCGAAGAAACAACCCGAGTTGTCTGGGGTTGCGAGAAGGCAGCCAGCGACTGGATTGTCGGCACATTCGACACACCACTTTGTGTGAAGACCACCGGGTCCAGAATCGCCGGATCCGTCACAATGAACTGTTGCTGGCTTACGCCGTTGAATCGCAAGGCTTGCAGACTCAAACTCTCACCAAAGCGTTCATAGAAAACACCGATGCCACCGCGAAAAACAATGGCCGGGCGCGACTTGCCACCGGCCCCCGGAGCGAACGCAAAACCGAAACGGGGTGCAAAATTCAGCTTGCTGGAAATATTCGTCTGGGTTTCATAGCGCAGACCAAAAGAGAGAGTTAGTCGAGGGTCAAGTCGCCAATCATCCTGCGCGAACAGACCCAGATCCGTTTGCTTGATGCCAGCCAGAGGGTTTCCACCCGCGATTGAAAATTGGATCGGAACGGCGCCGGGTAAATTGAGAATCGTATTCCGATACTGTTCGAGACTGGTGAACGTAAAAGTCCCGGCGAAGTTGCTCGGAGCCGAATCGGCGAGGCGAACGTGCCGCAAACGCAAACCCGCTTTTAGTGAATGCGGTCCACGTAAGAAAGAAGTGAAGTTCTGCAACTCGAAACGGTCTTCGTTTGAAAACGCCACGCCGAGGTTAGCTCCGCGGGAGGTAAATGCATCAAGCACGCGAATCGTAGGCGAATTGTCGACGCTATTCTGCGACGAGCGTCGTCGAATATATTGGAAGCGAGCCTCGTTGACCGTGAAAGGGTTAAGTATCGCGGTTTCGGTAAGTCGGAATGTGTGGTCTGAGTTGCGCGAGTTGTATGCCCGTGACAGCAAGTCAAAGCCGCCAACGCCGCTGTTAATGGTTTCCGATCGCTCGTAGACGTAACGTCCAACCAGCGTGTTGCTTTCATTCAATTTCACATCCAAACGCGGGCTAAACTCGAAGTCCTTCGACGGCGTAATCACGGCGAGCTGAAACGGCGTGATGATGAGAGACGGGTCAAGGATCAGGGCGTTAATCACTGAGTTGTTGTCGGCGTGTTCGCGGTCAACGTCAACAAAAAAGGACGCACTCTTTTTGATGATCGGTCCGCCCAGATTGCCGCTGAAAGTGCGGACTTGAAACGGCGCACGGTTTGGAGCAAACGGATTGCGTGAGTTGAGAGATTCGTCTTCGAATTCAACTCCCGCTTCTCCGCGGAACTTGTCCGTTCCAGGCTTAGTAAAGATCTCAATCCGCCCGAATCCCAAACGATCATACTCGGAAGAAAACGGGTTCTGGTTGATGCGAACTTCCCTGATCACATCGCGTGGTGGTAAACGCCCGCTGGAGAATCCGTCAACAAAGACTTCGCCGCCATTCGGTCCGGAGGCAGGTCCTGCCAGGGCTTGCAGCGCGGCGGCCAGGTCTTGAGGGTCATCAGGCAAGGCTTTGATGTCATCCTCGCGCAAAACAGTCGCACTCGCATTTGCTTCCGGGTCAGTATTGACTGCTTGTCGGTTGTCGACGGTGACTTCTTCTGAAAGCGTCAGGGTGAGCTTGATACTGACTGTTGTGATTTTCCCAACCGCCACTTCCACTGTCAGGTCTTCATAAGGCGCGAAGCCTTGCGCCAGTACTCGAAGAGCATAGTTTCCGCTGGCCAAACCGCTGACTGTAAATTGACCTTCGCGATTTGTTTGTACCGTTCGTTTCAAACCGTTTGCATCGGTAATGGTCACGCTCGCACGGCTGACGAGTGCTCCCAAAGGATCAACAACCTCGCCGCGAAGCGTTCCACTGGACACTCGTTGCTGCGCGTTGGCCTCTACAAAAAGCAGCAACAGAGCCACTAGTAGCAAACTGAGACTTCGCATCGTTCGATTCGAAGATTCCAAAGGCATAGGAGATCTTGAGCCAGTCTGGGAGCGCATTCAACAACAGTTTTGAGAGTTAGGCAACTAAGGTCAATCTACGGCCCCGAGGTCGACTAAGTGGCGATGAGATCGACTGAGGGAATAACACTCACAGGCGAGGACTGGAAGGTAAGTTTCGGCCAAGTCGAAGCTGTGCCAACCACGGAATTGAAATAGCGTCAATTAATGCTGGCCTATGACAATGCGAATCACTCTTTGACAGGATTTCCATGATCTACAAGATTACTAGTAACAAGACCAGAAGCGTTAATAAACGATCGGCAGGAATCCTGTAAATTCTGTTAATCCTGTCGGCGGTCCGGAGATCAAACCTTCCGTCCGAGCGCGTTGGCAATCAAGATCGCTAGCGTGGCGGGCTCAATTGGTTTCGGCAGGTGCATTCGGAATCCCGCGGCGAGGGCGCGATCCCGATCTTCGGTGGTGGCGTAAGCCGTTAATGCTATGGCAGGAAGCTGGCGGGCCCAGTCTGACCTCATCTTTCTCAGTCTTTTTATGAGGCTGTAACCATCCTCGTGAGGCATGCCGATATCAGTTAGCAGCAGGTTGGGTTTCCATTCCGCGACCGCGCGTATAGCCTCGGCCGCTGACTCGCTACATCTGACTTCGCATCCGTAACGCGTTAGCACAGTCGAAATGAGTTCCCGCGAGTCGGCTTCGTCGTCCACCACCAGGATGCGCACTCCCTCCAGGATCTTGGCCATCGACTCTGGGTTGCCGTTAGCGCCTTCAACGACTTCGCCAAATTCAAAATTAGTTTCCAGCGGGGCACTCGCCACCGGCAGACTCACAATGAACGTCGATCCTTGTCCAGGGCCTTCGCTTTTTACATCGATTGTTCCCTCATGAAGCTCCAGCAAATGACGGACGATGGCCAAGCCAAGACCCAGACCGCCGTGGATTCTCGTGGTCGAGCCGTCAGCCTGACGAAAACGATCGAATATGTACGGGAGGAAGTCCGGACTGATGCCGATACCAGTATCTGAAATCGAAATTTGGACCGTTGAGTCGTCGCGGTTGACCGCAACATTTACTTTTCCCTCGTTAGGAGTGAATTTGATTGAGTTACTAAAGAGGTTCCAGAAGATTTGCTGCAGTCGGTTTGAGTCCCCCGGGACGAAGCAATTGTCCCTTTCAAATTCGACTGTGAAATCAATGGTCTTCGCCTCAAAAGCCGGCCTGACCGCCTCGACAGCAGACTCAATCACTATTGTCAGATCGATAGAATGACGTTCAATCTGCAATTTTCCGGTGATTATGCGAGAGACGTCGAGCAAATCGTCAATTAGCTGCGATTGTGAACGCGCATTTCGCTCGATGGTCTCAAACGCTCGCGACATCTGCGGCTCGTCGAGCTTTCCTGAACGCACCAGGTGGCTCCAGCCGAGGATTGCAGACAGAGGAGTGCGTAATTCGTGAGAGAGAGTTGCCAGGAATTCATCTTTGGTGCGATTAGCCTGCTCGGCTTCAGCCCTTGCGGACTGTTCGCGAACCAAAAGGCGGGCTTTTTCATCCTCCGCCTGACGGCGCTCCGAAATCTCGAGCTGCAAGGCTTCAGCATGTCGCTGCGCGTTTGTGTATAGCAGGGCATTCTCGTAAGAGATAGCCACTTGCGTCGCCAGGGTGGCAGCCAATCGTTCGTCTGCCTCGCTAAAGTCATCCGCGTGAAGTTTATTGACGAGGTATACCCAGCCACTCACTCCATCGCCCGACAACAATGGCGCTCCGAGGAAAGATTGGACAGAGTCGTTTCCGTTCGCGACGCGCAGCAAAGCATCTGTTTCGTTCAAACGCAGCGGTCGTCGTTCATCGAGAATCCACTTCAACGCCTCGTCTGCCACCGGGGGTCGACCATTCCGACTGGGTCGTTTGTTTTTTGGAGAGCACACAAAGTAACGAAGCTTTTCGCCCGGTCGTCCAAGTACACCAATGCCTGCCTCTTCAGCTTCCACGATTTTTCTGGCTGACCGGCAGAACTTTTGCAGCACACGCGATGGGTCATGTTCGGCGGCCAGTTCCTGCCCAAGATTAATCAACATTCCCAGGCGCGCCAGGTTCGTATTTTCGAGTTGGAGGTTCTTCTCGCGAAGCAACTGTGCCTGGCGTCTTATCTCTCGAGTCTTCTTGAAGAGCTCGACGAAGACCTGCACCTTCGAACGGAGGATGTCTGGCTCGATTGGCTTAACTATGTAATCAACTGCTCCCAGCGAATAGCCGCGACTCAGATGCCGGCCACCAGTGCTGTCAGCGGTGAGAAAGATAATAGGGATGTTGCGTGATTTCTCACGGCCACGGATCAACTCTGCGGTTTCCAGTCCGTCGATTCCGGGCATGTAAACGTCCAGCAGGATGACGGCGACTTCGTTATGCAGAAGATAGCGCAGAGCGTCATCGCCGGACGACGCGCTAACAAGGTTGATGTCCGGAGCGTGCAGAATCGATTCAAGCGCCAACAAATTGGTGGCACTGTCGTCAACCATCAGAATGTTGATTGGTTCCTCAGACACCATGATGCTCAATCATAGACGCACAAAGCTGCTCCAAAACAGGCGCCACTTGTGCTAACGGCAAGACCCGATCAACCTGCGATAGCGCGATGGCGGCTCGCGGAAGTTCCGGCGCACTAGCGGAACGCGGATCCTCTACCAGAGTAAATCCGCCGTAAGCCTTTATCCGCGCCAGGCCGTGCGCGCCGTCGCGATTCTTGCCGGTCAAGATTATCCCGATAGTTCTGTGCCTGAACTCGGCAGCTACTGACTCAAAAAGCACGTCGATCGAGGGCCGCGCATAACCCACGGGCGGATCTGTCGACAAAGCAAAGCTGCCATTGTCAATCAAGAGATGGTAGTCACGGGGCGCTAAGTATACCTGACCACCGAAAATGGCCTCCTTGTCTTCTGGTTCAGTGACCGGCAATCCGCCAGGGCAGCTAAGATATTCACAAAGGCTAAGCTCCGAGTCTTTCCGGCGGTGCTGAACGATAACGATCGGCAGGGGAAAGTCGGCCGGCAAAGCAGCCAGCAAAGTCTGTATTGCTTGCAACCCTCCAGACGAGGCCCCTATGACAACGATCTCAAAGCTCACTCACGCCACCTTTCGGTACAGTTTGTCTGCGCCGTTCAATCGTTCGTAGGCAGCCGCGCGGGGTGTAAATTTCAGCGATTCCTTATTGCCCAGACCAAACACTCCAAACATGCTCAGGCTGCTATATAGCAGATTGTGAACCCGGGCCTGCAGGTCCTTATTGAAATAGATCATTACATTGCGACAGAGAATTACCTGAAACTCGTTGAATGATCCGTCAGTAGCAAGGTTGTGCTCAGAAAAGACCACGTTGTGCTTTAGCATAGAACTGAAGATAACGTTGTCATACTGCGCAGTGTAGTAATCGGAAAAGTCACTGGTGCCACCCGCCTGGTGATAGCTGTTCGTGTAATCCCGCATCGAAGCGAGGGGAAAGATCCCTTCGCGGGCCTTTCGTAAGACTGCGTGACTGATATCGGTGGCGTAGATTCGGCAGCGATCGTAAATCCCTTCCTCTTGAAGCAGAATGGCCAGTGAATAGACTTCTTCGCCGGTGGAGCAACCGGCTACCCAAATCTGCACAGTGGGATAGGTTTTCAGCAGCGGTACGACCCGCTTACGAAAAGTGAGGTAGAAAGTGGGATCGCGAAACATGGACGTAGCATGAACCGAAAGACGCAGCAAGAAACGATTCAAACAAGCCGGGTCGTGCAGCACTTTGTCCTGAAACGCCGAGACGGTTAAGAGCCCTTCCACGTGCATCAACTCGAGTATGCGTCTGCGCAACGAAGCTCGGGAATAGTCTCGAAAATCAAATCCCTGCGACCGATAGAGTCCTTCCAGCAACAGATCTATTTCAATGTCCTCAAGTTCCGACAGGTCTGCCGGCCAATTGTTCATGTTGTTTCATCCGGGTGATAAAGCCAAACGCGCAATAGCGAGAGTAGCTGATCGATGTCGAGGGGCTTCGAAATATAGTCAGAGGCGCCGACTTCCAGGCAGTGATCGCGGTCGGCCTTCATGGCTTTCGCCGTGAGCGCGATGATGGGAAGCTCTTTGAATTGTTCCATTTGCCGGATAGCCGTAATGGCTTCGTACCCATCCATCTCCGGCATCATGATGTCCATTAGAACGGCCTCGATGCCGGGTGTGCTCTGCAAGAGGTCAATCGCTTCCTGTCCGTTTTCGGCGTGAACCACTTCCATGTTGTGGGCCTCGAGCGCACTGGTAAGTGCGAAGATATTCCGCACGTCGTCGTCAACCACCAACACTTTCCGATCGGTCAGGACCGGATCGCTGCGGTGATACTTCTCGATCATCTTGCGCTTCGGTTCAGGTAGGTCAGCCTCGACGCGATGGAGGAACAACGCCGTTTCTGCGAGGAGACGCTCGGGCGAGCTGGCCTCCTTGACGATGATGGCGTCGGCCACCTTCTTCAGATGTGTTTCCTCCTTGCGCGTCAATTCCTTGCCCGTATAGATGATGATGGGAAGGTCGTAGCGGCCCAGGTCGGTCTGCAATTTTTCAATCAGCTCGAAGCCGCTCATATCCGGAAGTCTCAGATCGAGCACCATACAGTCGAATCGCTCGTCTTTGAGAAGGTTCAATGCTTCCTGTCCAGTAGCCACCGCGGTGGTATTCACGTCGCCGTTGCCGATTAATTCGACGACGCTCATACGCTGCACGTCGTCATCTTCGACGACCAGGAGTTTTCTCACCCGCCGATCGGCGAACTCGGCGATCTCATCGAAGGCTTTACCAAGTTGTTCATTGCTGACTGGCTTTTGCAAGTGTGTGAAAGCGCCTTGTTGCAGTGCTCGTTGGCGCTGTTCTTCAACTGTGATGATGTGTACCGGGATATGGCTGGTTTGCGGATCGTGCTTCAGACGATCCAGCACAGTCCAGCCATCCCGATCAGGCAGCCGGATGTCGAGCGTGATGGCCGTAGGTTTGTACTTGCGAGCCAGGGCCAGCGCCATGTTTCCGTTGGTCGCGACCAGACCTTTGAAGTTCTTCTCCCGAGCGAGATCGAGAAGAATGCTTGCAAAGTTGACGTCGTCTTCCACGATTAACACCAGCCGATCGCCACTCTTAATATCGTTGCGATCGTCGGGAATAACACTCAGCTCGCTCGAGAGCAGCATTAAAGACTCATTGTCGAAAGTCTCAACTGGCGTCCACGCCGCTTCCGCCAGCTTCATTCCTCGTTGCTGCTGATTGTTCTGCGACGAGGAAGCGCCTGCGAGTGAATAGGCGCGTGGGAGATAAAGCGTGAAAGTGCTTCCTTCGCCGGGGGTGCTGATTACTCGGATCTCGCCGCCCAGGAGCCTGGCGATTTCACGGCTAATCGACAGCCCCAGGCCTGTGCCACCGTATTTGCGGCTGGTGGTTCCATCAGCCTGCTGGAATGCTTCAAAGATAATCCGCTGCTTTTCAGTTGGGATGCCAATGCCCGTGTCGCTTACGGAGAAGGCAATCACATCTGCGGCGCGGTTCAGCGAGTCGAGGTAGTAGGCTTCATCCTTCGGTGCGGCCCCGACTTTCAAAACAACCTTGCCTTGTTCAGTAAACTTGAACGCGTTTGAAAGGAGATTCATCAGGATCTGCTGCAAACGCTTGTCGTCTGTTTTGATTGTGGGATCCAGTTTTTCGTCACGGTCGATCAGGAACTCCAAACTCTTATCGGAAGCAAGTTGGTGGAAACTTCGTTCCAGTTGCTCCGTGATTGCGGTTAGAGAAACTTCGGCGAGCTCAATCCCCATCATTCCCGATTCAATCTTCGACAGATCGAGAATGTCGTTAATGAGCGATAGCAGATCAGATCCTGAGCTGTGAATAGTTTCGGCAAACTGCACCTGCTTGGAGTTCAAGTTCCCGTTGGCGTTTTCAGACAGTTGGCGGGAAAGAATCAACATGCTGTTAAGAGGCGTTCGAAGTTCGTGAGACATGTTTGCGAGGAATTCTGACTTGTATTTCGAAGTCAGCGCCAATTGTTCAGCTTTCTCTTCCATCTCCCAACGGGCTTCTTCAACCTCTCGATTCTTCGCCTCCACTTCTGCCTTCTGCCTTGCCAGCAGCGAGGCTTTTTCCTGCAATTCCTCGTTGGTTTGCTGGAGCTCTTCCTGCTGGTTCTTCAACAGTTCTTCCGACTCACGTAACGATTCAGCCTGGTTCTCAAGCTGTTCGTTGGTCTTCTTGAGCTCGTCCTGCTGGCTTTGAAGTTCGGCCGCCAGTGACTGCGACTGTTGCAGCAGATCTTCCGTGCGAGTGTTAGCGGCGATCGTGTTGAGCACGATACCGATACTCTCGGTTAGCTGATCGAGGAACGTTAGATGGGTATCGCTGAAAGTCTTGAAAGTGGAGAGTTCGATAACAGCTTTTACTTCGCCTTCAAACAGAACGGGCAATACCACAATGTTGTTGGGCGGCGCTTCGCCAAGGCCCGACGACACATAGACGTAGTTTTGCGGAACATTGGTTACCAGAATTCTCTCGCGCTCGAGCGTGCATTGACCCACCAACCCCTCGCCCTGACGAAACTCGTTGGCCAGGTTTTTCCGCTTCTTGTACGCATAGCCACCCAGCAACTTCATTATGGGCTGGCCGTTGGCGCTCCCATTCACATAGAAGACTCCCTGCTGAGCATCCACGAGCGGGGCCAGTTCAGAGAGCACCATCTGCGCCACGGTGGTCATGTCGCGTTGCCCTTGGAGCATGCGCGTGAAGCGCGCCAGGTTTGTTTTCAGCCAGTCTTGCTCCGTGTTCTTTTGAGTTGTGTCCTTGAGATTGAGGATCATCTCGTTGATGTTGTCTTTCAGTGCGGCCACCTCGCCCTGCGCTTCGACGGTAATCGAACGAGTTAAGTCTCCTTTCGTCACCGCCGTCGATACTTCCGCGATAGCGCGAACCTGAGTGGTGAGATTGGCTGCTAACCCGTTCACGTTATCGGTCAGGTCGCGCCATGTTCCGGCCGCGCCGGGCACGTTTGCCTGGCCGCCGAGTTTTCCTTCCACACCCACTTCGCGGGCCACTGAAGTAACCTGGTCGGCGAAGGTTGCGAGGGTGTCAGTCATGTTGTTGATGGTGTCGGCGAGTTCAGCGATCTCGCCTTTGGCTTCCACCGTCAACTTGCGATCGAGATCACCATTTGCGACGGCGGTTACGACTCGCGCGATACCTCGCACCTGGTCGGTAAGGTTACTGCCCATCGAATTCACGTTGTCGGTCAGGTCTTTCCAGGTACCCGCCACTCCGCGTACATCCGCTTGACCGCCGAGCTTCCCTTCCGTGCCCACTTCACGCGCCACGCGTGTTACTTCCGAAGCAAACGAGTTGAGTTGATCCACCATGGTGTTGATGGTGTTCTTCAGTTCGAGAATTTCGCCCTTCACGTCGACCGTGATTTTCTTCGACAAATCGCCGTTAGCCACCGCGGTCGTAACGTCGGCGATGTTGCGCACCTGACCAGTAAGGTTGCTGGCCATCGAGTTCACGTTGTCGGTCAGGTCTTTCCAGGTGCCGGCCACACCTTTCACTTCGGCCTGGCCGCCCAGCTTTCCTTCGGTACCTACTTCGCGGGCCACACGCGTCACTTCCGAAGCAAACGAGTTAAGTTGATCCACCATCGTGTTGATGGTGTTCTTGAGTTCGAGAATCTCGCCCTTCACGTCGACCGTGATCTTCTTCGACAAATCGCCGTTGGCTACAGCAGTTGTTACTTCAGCGATGTTGCGCACCTGGCCGGTAAGGTTGCCGGCCATGAAGTTCACGTTGTCAGTCAGATCCTTCCACGTGCCAGCTACCCCCATCACCTGCGCCTGCCCGCCGAGTCTTCCTTCCGTACCCACTTCGCGAGCCACACGAGTCACCTCAGAGGCGAACGAGCTAAGCTGATCCACCATGGTGTTGATGGTGTTCTTCAGTTCGAGGATTTCGCCCTTCACGTCGACCGTGATCTTCTTCGACAAATCGCCGTTGGCTACGGCAGTTGTTACTTCGGCGATGTTGCGCACCTGGCCGGTAAGGTTGCCGGCCATGAAGTTCACGTTGTCGGTCAAGTCTTTCCACGTTCCCGCCACGCCGCGCACGTCAGCCTGGCCGCCCAGTTTTCCTTCCGTACCTACTTCACGCGCCACCCGCGTAACTTCCGAGGCGAATGCGTTGAGTTGGTCCACCATGGTGTTGATGGTGTCTTTGAGTTCGAGGATTTCGCCCTTCACATCCACCGTGATCTTCTTCGACAAGTCGCCGTTAGCTACAGCAGTTGTTACTTCAGCGATGTTGCGCACCTGGCCGGTAAGATTGCCGGCCATGAAATTCACGTTATCAGTCAGGTCTTTCCAGGTGCCGGCCACCCCCTTCACGTCGGCTTGTCCGCCGAGTTTTCCTTCCGTACCCACTTCACGCGCCACGCGCGTCACCTCAGCCGCAAACGAGCTCAGCTGATCCACCATGGTGTTGATGGTGTTCTTGAGTTCGAGTATTTCGCCCTTCACGTCCACCGTGATCTTCTTCGACAAGTCACCGGTCGCGACGGCGGTGGTGACTTCGGCAATGTTGCGGACCTGACCGGTTAGGTTGCCGGCCATGAAGTTCACGTTGTCAGTCAGGTCTTTCCACGTTCCGGCTACACCCATCACCTGTGCCTGACCGCCCAGTTTTCCTTCCGTACCCACTTCGCGCGCCACGCGCGTAACTTCCGAGGCAAACGAGTTGAGTTGGTCCACCATCGTGTTGATGGTGATCTTCAGTTCGAGGATTTCGCCCTTCACGTCCACCGTGATCTTCTTCGACAAGTCGCCGTTGGCCACGGCAGTTGTTACTTCAGCGATGTTGCGCACCTGCCCGGTAAGGTTGCTGGCCATCGAGTTCACGTTGTCAGTTAGATCCTTCCACGTTCCGGCCACACCTCGTACATCTGCCTGACCGCCCAGTTTTCCTTCCGTACCCACTTCGCGCGCCACGCGCGTAACTTCCGAAGCAAACGAATTCAGCTGATCCACCATGGTGTTGATGGTGTTCTTGAGTTCGAGTATTTCGCCCTTCACGTCCACCGTGATCTTCTTTGACAAGTCGCCGTTAGCCACGGCGGTGGTAACTTCAGCGATGTTGCGCACCTGACTAGTCAGGTTACTGGCCATCGAGTTCACGCTGTCAGTGAGGTCTTTCCACGTTCCCGCGACGCCTTTAACCTTGGCCTCGCCGCCCAGCTTTCCTTCCGTACCCACTTCGCGGGCCACGCGAGTAACTTCCGAGGCGAACGAGCTCAGCTGATCCACCATCGAGTTAACGGTTTTGACTGAGCGGAGAAATTCGCCTTTCAGTGGTCTTCCGTCCACCTCGAGCGTCATTCGTTCTGAAAGGTCGCCGTTTGCCACTGCGCCGATCACCCTGGCCATTTCACTCGTCGGTCTGGCCATGTCGTCGATCAGGACATTCGTCGAGTCGACGATTCGAAGCCAGGAACCAGCAGCAGCCGGGACTGACGCCCGATTGTTGATTTTTCCTTCTCGCCCCACAGCGCGGCTTACGCGATCCAGCTCTCGCGCAGTTTTGTCGCTCAGCTCAATGATCTCGTTGAGCGTGTCAGCAATCTTTCCGGCTTCGCCTGTCCACTCTCCTGGGAGGCGTACGGAAAAATCGCCTTTCTTGAAGGCGACAAGGGCTTTGAGAAGTAATTTTGTGTTTAGGGAATCTGTAGTCGGGACGGTAGTTGGCATTGTTCTCCTTCCGATTTCCAGCCAAGGGTCTTTTCGGGCGAACCTTGAGGGAGCCAAGGGTGACCGGTCAGAGAATCACGGAGGGACGACTCCTGAAACAGGAAGAGTCCTGACACGATCTCGCCCGTGAGGGTAGCGTTTTTTCGGGGGATTTATAAGTAAGGGGGAAGCAGAACGGTTAAATCGGGGTGTCTCTGCTCTATAAGTATTTATACCTAGCTTGGCGGGATATGTAAACCGATTTTGGTCCGAATAGGGCGGTTTGCCTGATTGGGAAGTCCTTTGCAACCTTTGCGAAATCCTTCTCGTCCTTTGGCGGTAAGAAAGGGCCGTAAAACGCAAGGGTAGCCAAGGCAATCCCAGAGGTCGCAGAGCTTCTTAGGCCGGGTGAAACGGAGTTGCCAACAGCAATTAATTGTCCTTTATCCTCACGATAAACCCCCACCCAAACCGCTGGTCATCTGTGACTGCGAGAATGAGTTCGTTGTTTCCTGGTCGAAGCTTTAGATAGACGTTCTCAAAACCAGTCTTGACGAAGCCCATGTATTCCGGATGGCGACTCTCAAAGCCGTTGATGCCGGAATAGACGGGCTCGCCGTTCAGAAACACAGTGACATCGTCCGAGTAACCCAATTCCAACAGTCTCGCTTTTGCCTGATCGGCTTTGAGTGTCGTTCTGGCAAACCCGATCCGGCGGCCGCGCACATTTCCCAGGGCCCGATTGAGATTCACCAGGCCTGATTCTTCCACTTCGACCGTCCGCCAGTTATCAAGCTGAGGGAGCGTCGTTATGGTTCCTTTGCCGGCTTCGACCGACCCGGCGACTTCCCATGAGGTTAACGTGCCTGCAGGTGGCGACGGTCTGACCGAAGGATCTGATTGTATTGGAGAGATTGGACGAATTGAGATGTTTGATAAAGCTGCGCTCCACAGAGTCGGTTGATCGTTTACTCGTCCCCAAAACGCCACCGTACCTTTTTGCGGCAGACCACGGACACGGGGAACAACCAACACTGGTTCCGCTTTGTTGCCAATGTAGACTTCCAACTTCGTCCCGCGCACCTCGACGCGCACGTGCGTCCACTGATTTCTTGGCAGGTCGGCAACTGCATTGAACTCGGGATAGAGTTGCCAGGTTGAACTGCCGTTCATTCGCGCCGCGTACTGGACGGCGTTGTAGAGCCCGGAACGATGAATTCGTAGATAAATGTTTTCCTGATTTTGAAAGGCCGCTCGCCGAAACAAGATTCCCACAAAGTTACCTCTATCCATTGGTGCTACATCAAACTCGATCGTGCCGTCGGAGAATTCAACGTCTGAACGCATCACATGCGTGCTGTTGCGGAGCCACAAGGACTGCCTCCCCATGAACTCGGCCCAGCGAGCATCGCCGGTGCGTTCAACGCCTTCCACAAACCACTGGCCGTCCGTGCCGGCTACGTCGATGCGCTGAGGTTTCTCCTGGGCGGTGATTGAAGTGGACGAAATCAGTGTTATCAGAATGGCCAAGATCGTTGACAGAGGATAACTGGAATTGGTGTGGTTGATAATGCTGAGTAAGGACATAGTTTCTCCGGTAATTCCAAGTCTTCCACGAGGCTTCAGGCAAACTAGATTCATCCAGTTCGCAGAAGCGGACGGCTGAAGGTAGCTGACGTGCAAGAGAATATCTCGCTTACTCCCCTCAGCCGTCCGCTTCGCGGACTGCTGACGTGGTTTCTGAGCGGCCCGCCCGGATACAGGTTATTCGCTCAGACCAATTCTGTATTGAACGTTCTTGCTGATTTTAGGTACTCACCCGGCGTGATTTTCATCAGGCGTTTGAAATGGCGTATGAAGTGGCTCTGGTCGGCAAATCCGGCGGTAGCGGCGACGCTGGCAAGGGGCAAGCCGCTCCTGAGAAGTTTCTTGGCTTCGCTGATTCGCACCTGGGTTTGAAAAGCATGTGGAGGCATGCCGACTCCCTTAGTGAAAATCCTGGTCAGATGAAACGGACTCAAGTTAGCAAGGTGGGCCAGCTCTTTCAGAGAGATATTGCGGTAATGATACTCAAAAATGTAATCGCGAACTGCATCGACGGTCTTGTGCTCTTTTCCCAAGGGCTCAAGCGACGCCGGGTTTTGAGCGTAGCGAGTCGTTAGCTTAGAAAGTAACTCGTTTAAGAGCGACTCGCATTCGAGCGTTTCATGGCTCGTCGAAAGATGAAGCAATTGATACAGCGCGATGATTTCCCGATCAAAAACTATTGGATCGGGAAAGAATGGTAGCGACCCCATTTGGCCATTTGCGGTCGACATGATTTGCCGCAAGATCTGCGGAGCTACGTAGATTGAGCGGAACGAGCACCCGGTCGTCGTTTGATTCGAATGTACTTCGCCGGGATGAACAATAAAGAGGCTTGTGCGCGGCGTTTCATGAAACACGCCGCGATAGAAGAGTTTGCCCCCTCCTGCCTGAATCAGACAAAACTGGTACTCCTCATGCCAGTGACGCGGATACGGGGCCATAACCGCGACGCCGCTGCGAAGCTCGAGCTCGGGTAGACCGTCGAGTCGCCATACATTGATCTGTTCGGGTTTCCCGCTCCTGGGCATGAAACTACGAGGCTAACGAGTCGTCATTTGGTTGCCAACGCTCTGACATTGCCGATTTCCAATTGCCGATTGTCGATTGGTAGGAACTTCCAAAGGTCGATTCTTCATTCCAGCGTGTTTCAACAGTAGACACTGGAAACACCGCTTTAATCGGCAATTGGCAATTGGAAATCGGCAATGTCAGTCACTCCAAAATACTCCCGCAGCAAAGCGTTGCGCTCATCTTCATCTGCGATGTTCCGTTCCTGGCGCCCGGTTGAGTCGGTAGTGATCAAACGAAAGTCACTAATCGTAATCCGGCCCGCCGGAGTCGACAGTGTGCAGACGAGTTTTTGGGTAAAGTGTGACTCGGGTGAGGTGGCTTGATAACGACACATTTCCTCATAGTCGGAGTAACGGTAAGGCTGAAGTGTGAAACGGTATTGAGGTTTCCACTCACCTTCTTTCTCTCGCCGCATGAGTACCAAGTGACTGTTGTCGGACTTGATCTGATAAGACCTGTCTCCCTGAAGCTGCGGATTCCTCTCATCGAGCAACAACGGCTCGAGGAATGAATCACCGAATCCAACGTCGGCAAGCCGGCGTTGCTCTAACGAAACCAGCAGCGTCATATGGTCGAACTCTGGACCGAAGATACCTTCCGAGTTCGCAACTCCGGCAGACAGCATCGCCACTTCAAATCCCAGGTCACGCAGCATGGCGGCGAAGAGACCGTTTAGCTCGTAACAGAACCCGCCGCGCCGGCGGATGACAATCTTCTCAAAAAGGGAATCGTCATCAAGGACGATTGGTTGGCCGGCGTGAATACTCAAATTTTCAAAAGGAACTGATCGCAGATGAGCCACTTGCAAGTTTCGCAGAGTCTCGGCTGTAGGCGAGAGCGAACCGTGATAGTCAATTCGTTTGAGATATGAGTCGGTGTCAAACATAGTTTCGTTGCGATCCGTCCGTCCGCTCCGCGGCATTAAATCGAGGCCGTTCCTTCACCGGCGCCGAAACCAATGTTGCTCGGTTGCAAAATACGTCCACCAGATTACGAAAAACTGGAACGGCACTCGAAGCAGCAAGTACACCGGCCCAGCTCCGTGACCGCCAAAATCTATACGATTAAAGGCAGAGTAGATGTTCGCTGGTAACAGAAAAAGCAACATTAGAATCAGGCAGACACCTGTCAGTCTCGTAAGTTTCGGAACCCAAACCCCCAAAGCACCCAGCGCTTCCAGAACTCCCGTGAGATAAATCAATTGGATCGGGTAAGGAATCGATGGTGGCACCATCGCCGCCATCTGTTCAGTCATGATGAAGTGTCCCAGGGCGGTGAAAAGGAAGAAGAGCGTAACTCCCACTCTGGCCCGGGTTGGCTTAGCGATTTCTAATCCAGCTAAGCGAGCAATCAGCGAGAGGATGACGTAGGGACCAACCAGGAGCAAGAGTAGGAAAAATAACTGCATGTGTTTTCGGTTCTATTCAAGGGTCTTAGTAAACCCTTTAGCCTTTGAGGAAATCCAGGATGACCTGATTCAACTCGGCGGGTTTATCCAAATGAATAAGGTGTGCGGCCCCAGGGATCACCACCTGCTTCGAGCCGGCAATTCCCAATTTCAATTTCGCAGTTATCTCCCGATAGGCAGGTAGATCTTTTTCAGCTTCAACGATCAGCACGGGCATTCGAATTTCCCTGAGCCGCTCGCTTGCGGGCGGAGTGGTCGGTTGCCAGAGCCTGACCAGCGCAAAGTCAGAATCGAAGATCTGATTGTTGTCCAGAAGGTTTTGCTTGACCTTCTCACGCCCGTCGGAGTTGTCTGGCGAGATGAACCAGGGAAGGTCGGCGATCAATTGGGCGGTCTTTGATAGGCCGTCCTTTTTGGCCAACGCGGCCAACGACGCGAGCGCATCGAGGTTGGCCTTCGACTTGGCATCAGTGCTGCTTCCACTCGCGATCAGCACCAGGCGATCCACCATTTCCGGATGATCAAGAGCAAAATCAAGCGCCATCGCACCGGAGAACGAAAGGCCAATTACATGTGCCTTCTGAATCTTGAGAAACTTGAGCAGCTCGAAGAGATCCTGACTGTGGGAAAATGGTTTAGTCGGATGAGCTGACTTTCCAATCCCGCGAACGTCATAGCGAATGACCTGATAGGATTTTGCGAAAGCCTCGAACTGGTTGTCCCAGGATCTGCGATCGAGCGTGCCTCCCCCACTGATCAAAACCAATGGAGCGCCTTGGCCGGCAATCTCGTAATAGAGACTAGTGCCATTCACCTTTGCTGTACCCGATTTCATAAGTTCTGCGCCTGGTAAGTCACTGAACGCCATCAGCAACAGCAGGACGGGAAACGACCAGTAAGCCTTAGAAAGAAATATGATCAGGGAGCTTTTCACAAGTTCTCGGTTTTCAGGGCCTTGCCTCAAAAGTCATGCGCTACTGGCGTGACGGCTTTGCCGCCTGATGTGAAGGCGGTGGCTCCGCCCCGCCGTAAGAGTCGCTCAATTCGATTCTGGGGCTATGCCCCGTGTGTGCCTCTGGAAAAGTGCGCGCAAATCCGAAAAAGGGGCGTAGCCCAAGAACAAAAATAGGGCAAGTACGGCGGGGCAACCCGAAATCCGCGATTGATTAGTGCGGGAGCAACTGCGGGTCACCAAGTCGGCGACTAAGGAGTCAGCCTAAGATGGTTGAGATCGGATTTACATCTACGTCCTCTCCTGCAACACCTTCT
>Ga0187892_10003372_pt1 | contig 29368 bp, 21 predicted proteins | sample MA1701073metaG_FD_139345 | JGI IMG/M metagenome (GOLD analysis project Ga0187892, IMG submission 139345) | Bio-ooze microbial communities from a basaltic lava cave in the Kipuka Kanohina Cave System on the Island of Hawaii, USA - MA170107-3 metaG ... | reverse complement strand
GCGCGAATGCCCAGCCCGCAGTCTGCGGAGGGCTGGGTTTCGCGCCGTGTCCTTTTCCCTTGACGGGGCCACGATGGCAGACGGCGGCGCGAAACCCCGCAGCGGGGCATTCGCGCCCTACAACCCCGTTGAGCGCCTTTTCATCAACTGCCACCGGCTACAGTGTCAAGAAGGTGTCCAACGATTGACTTTTGCAAAAATGGCAACTTGCAAATCAACGACTTGCAAAAGCCGTTTTCGAGTTTTCGCCAATCGTCGGACACCTTCTCAAGATGCGCCCGGCGCTTCTGTGAAGCGCAGTTTTTTGTCGGCGCTTCGCAGAAGCGTCGTTACACTCGTCGCAATGCGAAAATCGCCGCGTCGCTGGACGCTGCTCAATCCAGGTCCCGCCAACACGACCGCATCCGTCAAGCGCGCGCTCGTCACCCCCGACCTGTGCCATCGCGAGCCTGAATTTTTCGCCGTGATGCAGGGCGTTCGGCGGCGGCTCGTGAAACTTGCAGGCGGTTCGGAAAAGGAATTTTCCTGTGTCCTGTTCATGGGCAGCGGCACGGCGGTGGTGGAAGCGGTTGTTTGTTCGGTCGTGCCGCGTGGCGGCAAACTGCTTGTCGTGGACAACGGTGTATATGGCGACCGTATCTGCAAAATGGCAGCGGCGCACCGCATCGCGTTCAAACGACTCAAATACGAATGGACGCAACCCGCTAAACCCGCCGACATTGACCGCGCGCTTACCGCCGACAAAAAGATTACGCACGTCGCCATCGTGCACCATGAGACTACGACGGGAATGATGAACCCCATTCGCGCCATCGGGCGCGTCGTCAAGAAACACCGCCGCGCGTTTATCGTGGACGCGGTGAGTTCGATGTTCGGCGAGCCGTTCAGTGTCCGCGACGATTGCGTGGACTTTGCAATCGCCAATTCCACGAAGTGTTTGCAGGGCGTCGCGGGCATTGGATTTGCGGTTTGCCGACGCTCGTTGCTGGAAAAACTCAGAGGCCAGTCGCCGCGCAGCGTGTATCTCGACCTGCTCAACCACTGGCAGTTGCAGGAACAGGCGAACACGCCGTTCACGCCCGCCGTGCAACTGCTGTTCGCCACGCAACAAGCCATTGCCGAACTGGAGCGAGAAGGCTTGAAGAAACGCTGGACACGTTACGCCGAGTGCGCAAGGACGTTGCGCGAGGGAATGGCGGCGCTCGGCATCAACATTCTCGTTCCGCCCGCCACGCGCTCGAACTTGCTCACGACATTTCTGCTCCCGCGCGCTGTGGCGTATGAGGCGTTGCACGACGCAATGAAACGGCGCGGGTTCATCATCTACGCGGGGCAAAGCCACATCCGCAAATTCGCCTTCCGCATTGCGAACATCGGGACGCTCACTCCCGCCGACATGAGGCGCGTGGTGCGCGCTGTCGCGCAGTCATTGAAAGAGTTGCAGGCGCATTAGCCCATCGCCAGCCGCGCCGCGCCGATTGCGCCATCCGTTTCTGAAAGAAAAACTTTTGCGCCGCGGACTTTTTTGCGAATGGCTCTCTCCAGCTCGCGCCGAAACAGAGGCTGATGTTTCGCAAGCCCACGATTCAGCCCTACCTGCGGCGCGCGCAACCCCGCCTTCCTCGCGGCAAGCGCCACATCTTCCGCCAGCAGCGCCACGGCTTCGCGCCTGATACGTCGAGACAGCGGATGCGATGGATGCTTAAACAAAACGCGCGTCAACGACGCAACCTCGTCGCGTGACGGACTGATTGACCATTGCACCAACGCTTCGAGGTCGCGTTTGCGCAGAAACCTCAGCAGCGATCTGCCGAGCGCGTCCAGTCTGCCCGTCTCGTCAAACTGTCGCACCACGCCGCGCAACAACTCGCGCCCCATCCAGTAACCGCTGCCCGCGTCGCCTGCCAGACTGCCGTGACCGCCTACTTGCACAGCCCTTTTTCCGTTTCGCGCCAGGACGATTGAGCCCGTCCCGCAAATCACCACGATGCCGTCCCTGTCGCCCAGCGCCGCCGCCATTGCGGATTGCGCGTCGTTGCCCGTGACAATGCGCGAACGTCTCCATATTTTCCGCGCAAGCCGTTTCACACGCGCCGCGTCTTTGGGACGACGATTTCCCGCGAGAAAAATCCCGACCGCCGCAAGATCATCTGGAGAAATGGCGCGATGGAATTGCCGCCAAAGCCTCAACACTTGCGCATCGCGCAACAACGCAAGATTGCAGGCGCCGCCCTCGGCGCGCTTCAACACGCGTCCGCGCTCATCAACGAGCGCCGCCGTCGAGCGCGTCGCCCCGCCTTCAATGCCGAGGAATGTTTTCATGGTCGGAACGTCAACGGCGCGAGCCTACATACCTCCGCCGAAAAGACGAGCGGCGATTCGCAGTTGACTTGCCTCTCGCGCTTGGTTGAATGGCGCTCACCCTGTGCAAACGACCTTTCGCATCGGCATCCTCGGCTGCGGCGGCATCGCCAACACGCCCGCCCGCATTCTTGCCAAACAGAATCAGCCAGCAAGATGCGGGCTGCGCGTTTAAGTGTCTTATGAGTTATTCGCGCATCCTCGTGGACGGTTACAGCGTGACGCACGCGTGGGCGGATTTGGCGAAGCTCCAGCGCAAGAATTTTGCCGCCGCGCGCGACGCGCTCATCCGCAAGCTCTCCGATTACGCCGCGCACAGCGGACAGCCCGTCACCATCGTCTTCGACGCGATGCGCCAGAAACAATCCGTGCCGCAGCTTTCCACGCCGCAATGCGAAGTGCTGTTTTCCCCGCACGGAGAAACCGCCGACAGCGTCATCGAACGCTATTGCGCCGCCGTCAAAGACGCCTCGCGCGTGCTGGTGGTCACCGATGACAACGCCGAGCGCACGACGGTGGAAAGTTTCGGCGCCGTCTCGCAATCCGCCGAGTTGTTCCAGCGCATCGTCGAGGACGAACTCGCCGATTTGCAGCAAAACATCCGCAAGGCGAAACGGCAGTCAGGCGCGCGGTTCAGGCGGGGGGTGTTGTAGAACACTTCGTTTCTCACGCCCCAGTCTATTCAGAGGTTTTTTCCAGTTTCTCGGCGCTCTCACTGAACAACTGCTTCGTCAACTTCCCCTGCGTGAACACGAGCAGCACGCACCAGCCGATGCCCGCCCAGCCGAGTTCGCGGATGCGGCGGATGAGGCTGACGGCGACGCCGAGTTCGGGGTTGTCGAAGAACGCCAGGAAGATCGCGTAATTGCCGCCCTCCTGGTTGCCGAGGTTCATCGGCATCCAAAACACAACCGTGCGCACGAGGTGATGCAGGCATTCGATGGCGAGCGCCTCGCCCCAGCCTGCCTGCACATCGAGCAGTTGCAGGATGACGTAAATCTCCACCGTGCCGAGCAGCCAGCCGAGCAGGTGACACCCGATGCTCGCGGCGAACCGCGCGTGATGCCGCTGGTAATAGCCGCCGATGCGGTCGTCGAGTTCGCGGATGTCGGCGCGATGCGTCGCCACGAATTTGCGAGCGATGCGCAGCCGTTCGGCGACGCCCGCGATGAACGTGAAAAAGCCGCCGTGTTGCTCGAGGAAATCCGCCGTCTTGTGGAGTTGCGGCGACGCTTTGCGCGAGACCCATGCCAACGACTGGTAGGTGCTGCGGTTCTGCACCAAAAAAAACGCGCCGACGATGATGACGCCGAGCGCGGTGACGATGAACAGCGAAATGGTCAGTTCGATCGGCACTTCCGCGTGGTAAAGCAGCGCCGCCATCCCGATGAGCATGAAAATCACCTGCGCCATCACCATCGTCGTTTTCGCCACGATGACCGACGCCATCGCTTCGGGAAACCCGATGCCGTAACGCGAGAGCAACGCTGCCTTCACGGGTTCGCCGCCCACGTCCATCGTCCACGTCGTGTTGTTGACCGCTTCGCCCGCGACGCGAATCCAGAAGAGTTTCCATGATGTGAGCGAGCGCGGGAGTTTCTCGAACGCGAACCGCCAGCCGAGCGCGTCGCAGAAATATGGGATGAAATAGAACGCGCAGATGAACACCAGCCCCCAGCCGAGTTTCACGAACGCGTCGAGGATGTTGCGCGGTCCCACCTCGACGATGAGAAAGCAGAGTCCGCCCAGCCCCATCAGAAACAACCCGAAATGCCAGTATCTGCCGATGAAACTTTTGCGCCCAGTTTCCCGTTGCGGGGGCGTGATGGCTGAATGCTGCGGCGGATTGTCATTCGGGGACGTCATTCATTTCCAGAACGGTTTCGCGAAAGTCCGCCGCCATCTTGCGCACCCAGAACAAGCGCTTCAATGAAATTGTGGAAATGGAGAGCTTCGGGCGCGACGGAGCGCGTCCTTCCATATCGCGCGCGGTCGTCCGCTTTTTGCGGGTCATTCCACCTGCAAGTTCGCGAGATATTCCTCCAACTCCTTGCGCTGTTTGCTCTCGTCCTCCTGCAACTTCTTGATCTGCTCGCGCAACGATTCGATCTGCGTCTCCTGCTGGTCGAACTTCTTCACGTAACGCGCATACAACTCCGCATTGCGGTCGAGCCGCGCCATGTTCTCGCGGATGCGCGACTGTTCCACGGCGATATTGTTGATTTCCTGCTGCGCCTCGGCGCGGCGGCGTGAGAGGTCGTTGAGTTTCATCTTCATCGCCACGACTTTTTCGAGCGCCTCTTTCGCTTTCGCGCTGATGACCTTGCTGCGGACGTAATAAAGAATGGTGTCCACGTCGTAATTGACGAGCGCGAGGTGCTGGCTGGTCACCTGCTCTTCCTTGACGGACACTGACACGGTCTTGGTCGGCTCGACTTCGAGACGGAAGCGATAGACGGTCTGTGTCCGCTCGTGCGCCTTGTCGGGCGACACCAGTTTCCAGCTGGAATCGAACGGATGCTCGACGAGGACGACGCGTTTTTCGTCGGCGCGATTTTTCACGTTGTAATTTTTTTCGCGGAGATATTTGTGCGTCGCGATGAGCGCGCCTTTGACAATCTTCACGGAGGTCATCTCGCTCGTGCCGCCCTTGTGCTGCGGCTCGACTTCGACCGCCAGGTCCATCGCGTAGGAAATCAGCCGCTCCTCCTTGGGCTGCAAATCCTCGATGCGCGCGTCCCCTGCATACACGCCGCCGTCGAATACGGTGATCGGTCCCTGCATCAGATGCAGGTTGGTCGTGTTTTTCAGGCGCAACCCGTTCAGCGGAAACTTGGGCTGGACGCGCTCGTTGTAGATGGAAACCTTCTCCGCCTCGACTTCCTGGTTGACGATGGGAATCATTGCCGATTTCTGGCGCTCGATGCTGACGGGTTGCTCGATGGAATACTGGAACAACTCGCCTGCCTTCGCCGCTTCCGCCATCGCGGCAACGCCCGCGCCGCCGAGGGCGAGTTGGGGAGGAACCTCGGCGGGCGCATTCCAGCGTCCGCCGCTGCCTGGCGCAAGGGCGGAGGGAGGTTGCGCGCTGCGGCGGGCGCTTTTAGACTCTTCGCGATTTTGAGCCAACTCCTCCGCTTTTTTCATATCGTCCGCTTCACCGCGTTCTGCCATCGCTTTATCCTTCGCATCCATCTCGCCCTCATACACGGGCGGACGCAGCGACGAATACAACTCAGGCACGACCACGGGGCGCGGCGAATAGAGCGGCTGGTAAAGGTCCTGAATGAAACTGATGGGACGCCCCGACACCAGCGCGAGGCTGACGCGCTTCCAATCCTCGTCGGTCGTGTTTTCCACAATCGCCCAGCCCTGCATGAAGGGTTTTTGTTTCGGGTCGAGCGAGAGACGGTAACTGGTTTTCCACACGGGCGTTTCGAGAATGTAGCCAACGCGGACAGCGCGTTTGCCTTTGCCCGTGAACGACAGCGTGACGGGCTTGCGCTGTTTGTCGAGACCCGATGCGAGCGTTTCGAGCGCCTTGCGCAATTCGCTGTCCAGTTTTTCGTCGAGCAGTTTGATTTTCTGCACCTGTTCCAACGGAATGGCGCGCAACCCGTCGGCGGTGACAATGTTCAACACCTCGAACTCGATCACCTCGTCCTTGACGGTTTTCTTCTGTTTCTCGACGCCGAGGATCATCCCTTCCACGTCTTTCGCAGTGGTCACAACGGCTTTCGAGCCGCGCAGACGGTTGAGCAATCCGCCGAGCGTCGGATTGTCGGCAATGTCCACGCCGAACGATTTCAGCGTGCGCGAGAGCGGGTCGCGCGAAGGATATGTGACGGGCGCGATGCGACCGCCGCCCAAATCCTGAAGGACGAGCGATTTCAACAGGTCATTGATCTGATCGGCTTTGAACGGCAATTCCACCGTCGCGTCGCCGTTGACTTCGCCGTCGCGCTGGAAATAGCCGACGCCGCTATTGAAAAGCACGACGCGCTTGAGCGGGATGCTTTCCTCCGCAGCGAACAGCGGCGCGGCAAGCGCGATGACGGCAACGAGTGAATACAGACAACGAAAACTTTTCATGACAATTCCTCCTGCGTTGGGGGGCACAGACGCGAGCATTGCCGCACAAGTCGCGACCTTTGTCGAGAGTGTTTTGGTTTTCGGGCGCTGAGGGTCGGCAAGATGCTGGGCGCACCAGTTTTCTATGACATTTTTTTTACAACCCTTTTACACCCGCTTGGCAACCTTCCATTGATTCTGGGGTTTAATGGGGCGTGACCGAAATTCAGGAATTCACGCCATGAAAAACAGACCGCTCATCCTCCTCGCCTTGCTCGCGCTCACACTTTCTCCCGCATTCGCGCGCGCACAGGGGTTCGTCATTGTGCCCGATCACTCCGAAGTCCACCGCCACCACCCAGTTCCGCCCCCGCGCCATCCGATGCCGCGTCCGCAACCGCCGTATATGCCGCTGGAAGTCGCCTCCCACGACGCGCGCGTGAAAATCGAAGACCAGCTGGCGACCACGGAAATCGAGCAGGAATTTTACAACCCGACGCGCGCGCGGCTGGAGGGGTTCTACATGTTCCCGCTGCCGAAAGGCGCGCAGATTGACAAGTTCTCGATGTGGATTGACGGGAAGGAAATCCGCGCGGAACTGCTGCCCGCTGACAAAGCGCGCCGCATCTACGAAGACATCGTGCGCTCCCAACGCGACCCCGCGCTGCTCGAATACTGTGGGCGCGACCTGTTCAGGGCGCGGATTTTCCCCATCGAACCGAACAGCAGGACGCGCGTGAAAATTTCCTACGTCCAACTGCTCAAGGCGGAGCGCCACACCGTCGAATACGTCTATCCGATGAATACGGAGAAATTTTCCGCCAAACCGCTCCGTAACGTCAGCATCAAGATTGACATTGCCAGCAAAGAGCCGTTGCTCGCGATTTATTCGCCGACGCACACCGTGGACATCCGCCGACGCGACGACCACCGCGCGGTGGTCGGGTTCGAGGCGCGCGACACGAAATCCAACATGGATTTCCAACTCTTCTTCTCGCGCCAGAAACGCGACATGGGCGTGTCGCTGCTCACCTATCGCCCCAGCAGCGGCGACGACGGCTATTTCCTCATGCTCGCCACGCCGCGTCTGGAGTTTGGGCAAAAACAAGTCGCGTCGAAAGACGTGGTGTTCGTCGCGGACACATCAGGCTCGATGGCGGGCGAAAAACTCGAGCAACTCAAGCGCGCGCTCCAATACTGCATCGCCAATCTCGGCGAGAACGACCGCTTCGAGATTGTGCGCTTTTCCACGGAAGCCGACGCGTTGTTCGGCGATTTGCGCGACGCCGACACGCGCTCGGTCCGCGAAGCGCGACGGTTCGTCGAGGAATTCCGCGCGGCGGGCGGCACGGCGATTGACGAGGCGCTGCAAAAGGCGCTGAGAATCCGCCCGTCGGGCAAACTCCCGTTCATCGTCGTGTTTCTCACCGACGGTCGTCCGACGATTGGCGAGACGAACGAGGACAGGATCGTCAGCCGCGTCCGCAACACCGACGAAACGACACGTATCTTCACGTTCGGCATCGGCACCGATTTGAACACGGTTTTGCTCGACCGCATCACGGAGGAAACAAAAGCCGCCAGCCAATATGTGCTGCCCGAAGAAGACATTGAGGTGAAAGTGTCCTCATTCTTCGACAAAATCCGCGAGCCTGCGCTCACCAGCGTTGAGGTGAGCGTGGAAGGCAACGCGCGCGTCAGCCAGCTTTATCCAAAGGCGCTACCTGATTTGTTTTCGAGCGAGCAACTCGTCGTCTTCGGGCGGTATTCGGGTTCGGGCGACGCCGCGATTCGCGTCACAGGCTACGTCAACGGCGAGAAACAGGAATATGTTTTCGAGGAGCGGTTCACGCGGCGCGACGACGAGCATCCGTTCATCGCGCGGCTTTGGGCGACGCGTCGCGTCGGTTATCTGCTCGATGAAATCCGACTGCGCGGAGAATCCTCCGAGTTGCGCGACGAAGTCATCAAGCTCGCCCGCGAACACGGCATCGTCACGCCTTACACTTCGTATCTCATCATCGAAGACGACCGCCGCCGACTCGCCGCTGAACCAGACGCCCAACCTTCACCCTCCGCTCCCGCCCTCAACGGAGCAATGGCGGACCTGCGCGCGCGCGAAGAAGCGGAAAAACAGTGGGCAAGCATCGCGCGTCGAGGTGCGGAACCGAAGGAAAGCGGCTGGCGCGCGAATTTCGCGAGTGACGCCGTCAATCAACTCAAGCACTCGTCGAATCTCCAACAACAGGCGCAACAACGACAGCAAGGGCAACCGCAAGACCCGCAACAGCAACAACTCGGACTCGACCGATACTTCAGCAAGCTCGGCAACGAAGCCGCAAAACGAGACGCGCCTGTCGCCGTCCACCTCAGCCAGCAAGTCCAGCAGATCGGCGCGCGCACGTTCTACAACGACGGACGAAATTGGGTGGACGGCGACATCCAGAAAAATGAGAAGGCGAAGCGCGTCCAAATCAAGTTCGGCTCGCGGGAATATTTCGACCTGCTCACCCGAATCCCCGAAGCCGCCTCCTGGCTCGCCCTCGCCACCAACGTCCAGTTCACCCACGGCGACACCATTTACGAAATCATCGAAGCCGCACCCACACGATAAGTGTGGCGGCGTCCCGCTTCGCGGGATGAAGCGCCGAGCCGACCATCACCAAATAATCTGCGTTTCGCAGAAGCGCAGCTACAACAAGAAAGAACCTGCTCCATGAAAACCAAACGCTTCCTGTTCGCCGCGATCCTGGCGATTACCGCGACCTTCACGGCGCACGCGGACCGCAAACCCGCGCACGTCGAGAGTGTTCGTTCCGACAACACGCGCCCGATTGACCTCGTCATCTGCCTCGACACGAGCCATTCGATGGACGGACTGATTGATTCGGCGAAACGCAAAATCTGGGACATCGTCAACGAACTCGCGCGCGCCAAGCCGACGCCGCATGTGCGCGTCGCGTTGTATTCCTACGGCACGCCGCATTACGGTTCGGAAACGGGTTTTGTCCGCAAGGAAATTGACCTGACCGACGACCTCGACAGCGTGTATGCCAAGCTCACCGCGCTGACGACCAACGGCGGTGATGAATACGTCGCGCGCGTCCTCCGCGCCGCGACGAATGAGCAACCGTGGAGCGAGGATAAACACGCGCTCAAAATCATCGTCGTCGCTGGCAACGAACCCGCGACGCAGGACCCGAAATTCAAGACCACCGATGTCTGCAAGGACGCGATCACGCGGGGCATCATCGTCAATTCCATCTATTGCGGCTCTGCGGACAGTCACGCAGTAGGCGGCTGGCGCGAGGTCGCGCAACTCACCGACGGGCAGTTCGCCGTCATTGACCAGAGCAAGGGGACGATTGTCGTCAACACGCCGTTCGACAGGAAGCTTGCGGAACTCAGCGGCGCGCTCAACCAGACGTATCTCGCCTTCGGGCGCGAGGCGCAACAGGCGCAGCAACAGCAGATGCAGCAGGACGCCAACGCGATGAAGGAATCCGAGGCGACCGCCGCGTCGCGAGCCGCCGCCAAGGCAAGCAGCGCCTATCGCAACGGGCGCTGGGACCTCGTGGACGCCGCGCGGGAAAAGCACTTCAACATCGGCAACATCAAAGCGGAAGAGTTGCCCGCCGAGATGCGCGCGATGACGCTTGAACAACAAAAGGCGCACATCGAAGCCACGTCCAATCGCCGCGCCGAAATCCAGAAGGAGATCGCCGACCTCAACGTCAAGCGCCAGCAGCACATCGAGCAGGAAACGCGCAAGAACGGCGATTCCGCGGAAAAAGCGTTCGACGCCGCGTTGCTGCGCGCGTTGCGCGACCAGGCGCAAAAGCGGGGCTTTACGTTCGAGTCGGGAAAATAGATTGGGGCACACACATCAGGCGCGTTCGCCACGAGCCGTTCCCGTCGCCGAACCGCCTGGTCCATGAGCGGCGCGACCTCGCGGGTGCGGGGTTGCGCTGCTCCATTTTGCGGGTGATAATGCAACGTCACACTTCAAGCATGAAACGCGCAGGCTGGATCTTTCTTCTCTCCGTGCTGTTGCCCGTGCTCGCCCTCGCGGCGCTGGCAATGCGCGCGGCGCAAAACGAGCGGGCGTTCCTCGAACGCCAGCAGGAGGAAAGCGCGCGCGCGCAGGTCGCGCTCATCGTCAGCGACGCCGAGGCGGAGCTTGCCGAGATGCAGCGGGAATTCATGGCGATTTACCGCGAGGTGGATTTCACTTCTCGCAACGCCGCCGCCATCGAGAGGGGCTGCCGCCAGTTCAAGCGAAGCCATTCCTTCGTGCGCCTCGTCTTCGTGCTCGACCGCGACGGGACAATCCTTTGGACGTTTGCGCCGCAGGACGGCGCGCCTGTGGTCGCCCCGCAACAGCCCGCGATGGTCTTCAGCGGGGTCGTCAACGCGTCGGGCATCGGGTCGCTCACGGTCGTGTTGGGGAGCGGCGGGGTGACAACGGGCGCGGCGCAGTTCGACCTGTCGAGAAATCCCACCGCGATTGGCGAAGCGTTGCGCATTTTGACGCAGCCATCCCATCCAAGCGTTGCGCTGATGTTGAGCGGCTCGACACTGTCGTTTGCGAGGCACCCCGCGAACGTCACCGACGCGCTTTCAAAAAGCGGGATACGCGGCGGCGGCATCGGTTCTGGATTTGGCAACCACGCGGTTCAAGGGTCTCTGTTCAGCAATGCGGGATTCATGCTCGCTGACGATGCGGGAGCAGGCGGCGCGCTCGTCAACAACGCTGGCGGCAACATCACGAGAGCAGCGGGAGGGGTTGCGGCTTTCGCCAGCGGTTCGATCTCGCTCGCGGGTCAACCCGCGAACGCTGGCGTGGGCGCCCTGATTTACCGTGGAAGAATCCTCCCGAACAACCTTGCGACACTCACGGTGGGACGCATTCCACTGAATGCGGATTTGGACGCGCAATCCGCCCCGCAAGCCCGCACCGAGGAGGCGCGAGAACTCGAAGCGGAACTGAAGGGGCACAACAAGTCCGACTCATCTCCCCAGAAATCCGCTGAGCAGCCCGCGACACCGCCCCAAGTCGCGCGTCCTTCAGCGCCATCGTTTGCGCGTCCGCAAACCGTTCAGCCCACACCGCCGCCCGACGGGCCGCAATTGCAAGACCCGCAACCACAACAAGCCCAACACCAGCAACCCCAGCAACAGCCGAGCGATGAAGCCGCGCGGTTTCGCCAACGCGAACAGGGGTTCCTCTGGAACCGCGACACCATCACCGCCTATCTGCGCGCCGAACAGTCGAAACCGCAGTTGCAGCCCTCCTCCAAACTCGGCGCGAAACCGTCGCCGCCCGCACAACTGAAAGATGCCGTTGTTCCCGAAGAACAATCGCGCTGGAAGGAGTTACCCGCGCAACCCGCCGCGCCTGCCCACCGTGCGGGCGCGGAAGGCCCCGCGCGCGACGTCAACCGCCAGCCAGCCGCGGCGGCGATGATGAAGGGCAGCGATTTGCGCAACGACATCCCGCAAGCGCAGCCCGCCGATCCCGTCGCGCGCGCGGGCGCGGAAAAAATGGCGGGCGATTACGCGCAACTCGCCGTGCCCGTCGAAACCAAATTGCAGCCGCAGCTTCCCCCGAAAACCGAGACCTACAACCCGCCTGTCATAGCCGTTCCCGCGAGTTTTCAGGATTTTATTGCGCTCGGTCAGCATTACATCCCGCGCGTGTCCGACAACAAACTCAGCCTGCTGCTTTACGCGCGCGACCCCGACGTGCCCGACCGCATCGTCGGCTGCGAAGTGGACCTCAACGAGTTGAAATCGCGCCTCCAACGGCGGCTCGCCGCGCGCGGCTGGGCTGCCGACGTGTGCGCCGCGATTCTCGACGACAAAATTCGTCCCGTCGTCTTGTCGTTGGAACAGTTCGCCGCCGACTTGCGCCGTCCGCTCGTGTCGGAGCCGCTCAGCGAAGCGCTGCCGCACTGGGAAGCGGCGATTTACACGACGCGACCTGATCGCATCGCCAGCACCGCCGTATGGGTGTCGTGGACGGTCGGGCTGTCGGTGCTGACGTGTCTCGCGGTGATTCTCATCGGGTTGTTGCTCGTCTGGCGCGAGGCGGCGCGGGAACGGCGGCTCGCCCAACAGAAAGCGGATTTCGTCACCAACGTCACGCACGAGTTGCAGACGCCGCTCGCCAACATCCGTTTGTTCAGTGAAATGCTCGGCAGCGGCGGCGCGCCTCCCGAAAAACAAAATCAATACGCCAGCGTGCTCGTCGCCGAAACCGAGCGGCTCAGCCGTCTCATCAACAACGTGCTCGATTTCGCCAAGAGCGGCAAGCAACGACGACAAAGTTACCAGATGCAATGGACGGACGCGGGCGCGTTCGTCGGCGAAATCGTCGAGATGCAGCGACCGCGGCTGGAAAACAACGGGTTCGCCGTGACGACGGAGTTGCCCGACGCGTCGCTGACGATCAATGCCGACCGCGAGGCGTTGACGCTGGCGTTGCTCAACCTGGTTTCCAACGCGGAAAAATACTGCGGCGAGCGCAGGGAAATCGCCGCGCAAGCGCGTCAGGCGGGAACCCAAATCGAAATCGCGGTGTTGGACAGGGGCATCGGCGTGCCCGCCGCCAAGCGCGAGAAGATTTTTGAGCCGTTTTACCGCGCGCACGACCTGTTGAATAGCGGCACCAGCGGCACGGGGCTGGGGCTGACACTCGCGCGGCGCATCGCCCGCGACCACGGCGGCGATTTGCGCTACTCCCCGCGCGACGGCGGCGGCAGCGAATTTGTGATGACGTTGCCATTGGTGTAGCGGCGCTTCTATGAAGCGCCGATTACAAAAAGTGGAGGGACGCGCTCCTTCGCGTCCGCTCGCTTACAAGGTCACGACGGAGCGTGACCCTCCAAACGTATGAAAAAAGGTCCCACCATCCTTCTCGTCGAAGACGACACGAACATGCGCTTTGGGTTGCGCGAGGCGCTGTCGTCGGAAGGGTTCACCCTCGTCGAAGCCGAGGACGGGGCGCGCGCGGTCGAATTGTTCAAACTGGAAACGCCGCATCTCGTGTTGCTCGACATCATGCTGCCCAAACAGAGCGGCTACGACGTGTGCCGCCAAATCCGAGAAAAAGACGCGCGCGTCCCCATCATCATGCTCACCGCCAAACAGCAGGAAGTGGACAAGATCGTGGGATTGGAGTTGGGCGCGGATGATTATGTCACCAAACCGTTCAGCATCCGCGAACTGGTCGCGCGCATCCACGCCGCGTTGCGCCGCGCGCAAACGCCCGCCGCCAAAACCGATATTCCCAAGCAGATGAAATTCGGCGATGTGGTGGTGAACTCCGAACGCTACGAATTGCTGACAGGCAAACGGCGCGATGAACTGACCGCGATGGAGTTGAAGCTGCTCGCCTACTTTTTCCAGAACGCGGGCAAAGTCCTCGACCGCAACGCCATCCTCAACGCCGTGTGGGGTGTCGAGTATTTCGGCACCACGCGCACCCTCGACCAGCACGTTGCGAAACTCCGCGCCAAGATTGAGCGCGACCCTGCCGCCCCGCGCCATCTCCACACCGCGCACGGCGTGGGCTATCGGTTTGAAGTTTGAGCGACATCTGCCGCACAGAAATCTCTTTTCTTTGGTGCCTGTCATTCGCACACTCCCGCGCACTATGTCCAAGACTACTGCAATCGTCGTCGGCGCGGGCGGGATGGCGCGGCATCACATGCGCTCGATGCTGCGCCAGCAACGCACCACGCGCATCGTCGGGTTCGTTGAAGTCAGCGAGACGCAGCGCGAGGCGACACGCAAACTTTTCGCGGACGCCAAACTCGAATGCCCGCCGTTTTACGATTCCATTAAGGAGCTTGTCCTTCGGCAGGGCGCGCCCGACGCGGCGTTCATCGTCACGCCCCACAAGTTTCATCTCGAAAACACGCGCGATTGTCTCGCGGCGGGCATGGACGTGTTGCTGGAAAAACCGATGGTGCTCAACGCGGCGGAAGCGCGGCGGCTCATCCAGATTCGCAACAAAACCAAACGGCTGCTCGTCGTCGCGTTCCCTGGCTCGCTCTCGCCCGCCATCAAGAAGGCGAAAGAACTTCTGAAAGATGGCGCGATTGGGCGCGTCACGCACGTCGCCGCGTGGGTGCATCAATCGTGGAAGCGCGGCACAACGGGCACCTGGCGGCAAGTCCCCGAAATTTCGGGCGGCGGGTTTCTTTTCGACACAGGCTCGCACATGGTCAACACCGTGCTCGACCTCATCGGCGAAGATGTGGAGGAGGCAACAGCGCTTTTCGACAACTGCGGCACGCCCGTGGAAATCAATTCGTCGGTGAGCGGGCGGTTTCGCGGCGGCGCGATGTTTTCGCTGACGGGCGCGGGCGATTCCATCCAATGCATCTCGTCCATCATGGTCTTCGGCAACGCAGGTGTGCTCGAAACGGGCAATTGGGGCGAGAAGCTGAGCATCAAGACACTGAAGAAACCCGATTGGCAACCCGTGCCCTATCCCAGATCGCAAAGCGTTTGGGAACAATTCCTCAAAGTGCGCGCGGGCAAAATGCAAAACCCCTGCCCCGCCGAAGTCGGCCTGCGTTTCGCCAAGTTCATGGACATGGTGCGAGAGAGTGCGAAGGAGAAAAAGGCGATGCAGAGTCGCTAAAAATGTAGTCGCGGGCTTTACGCCTGCGTAATTCCGACGCATCCTATATATCCGCTTCATCCGCAAAATCCGATGACAAAATATTAAAAGAGGGTTAGAGTCCCGCCGTGAGCACACTTCAGGAAATTGAAACAGCCATTCAGACTTTGCCGCGTGACGACGTTCAGGCATTGTGCGAGTGGCTTGAGAATTATCTGGAAGACCAGATGGAAATGACCCCTGAATTTCGCGCGAAAATCTCCCGCGCCGAGCGTGAAATGGAACAGGGCAAGGGGCGCGTGCGCAATCCTCAAGCGCAATCGTGAAAGCCGCGACCCAAATCGCGTATTCCGATTTCGACCGCGATTTCTCTGCATTGCCTGCCTCCATCCAGCGGCAGATAAATCAAAAGATTGATGACATGGGACTGCGGTTGGAGGCGTTCGCACATCACCGACTTCAAGGATCGCAGAATTTTCGGCTGCGAGTGGGTGACTATCGGGTGATTTACCGTTTCGACGTTGCCAAGAATGAGATTCATCTGCTCGCGCTCGGTCATCGGCGCGACATTTACCGATGAGCAAAGGACAAGAGCACGCTGTCCCCGTCCCAAAATCGCAAGGCGTGTGGGAATAATTTCTGAAAGTGCGCGCGGGCAAAATCAAAAATCCCTGCCCCGCCGAAGTCGGTCTGCGTTTCGCCAAATTCATGGACATGGTGCGGGAGAGTGCGAAGACGAAACGCGGGGTGCGCGCTTAAATCCGAATATCGAAATCCGAAGGAAGACGGAAGATCTGAATACGGGAAAGTTCGGTGTCCCGCCTTTAGGCGGTCTGTGCTCTGCATTTGTCCTCCGATTCCGCCTAAAGGCGGGACACCGAACGCGGAAGGTTCGTAGTAAGCAACGTAACGGAGTGAAGTCGCGTGTTTCCCGTTTCATATCGAACACGGCACTTCGCAGACTTCGTGCCTCACCACAAACGACGTTGCTGCATTTCCGCCATTCGTGCTTCAAGATTCCTTCGGATTTCGGATTTAGATATTATCCCGCAAAATCTCCCTCGCCGCATTCATCCCGCACGCGCCCATCACGCTTCAGAGTTCCGCCTTGAAGCTCCCACAAAATCCGTTATTCTTACCGCGTGGATTACTCAAAAATCATCACCATCGAGCCAGGCAAGCGCAGCGGGAAACCCTGCATTCGCGGGACGCGCATGACCGTGTCCGATGTGCTGGAATATCTGGCGTCGGGAATGACGCAGGAGCAAGTTCTGGCGGAGTTCCCCGACCTGACCGCCGAAGACATTCGCGCGTGTCTGGCTTTCGCGGCGGATCGCGAGCGTAAACTGTCAACGCTCCCGAAATGAAGCTGCTGTTCGACCAAAATCTCTCGCCGCGATTGCCGCGCGCATTGTCCGACCTTTATCCCGACAGCGCCCATGTGCGTGAAGCGGGGCTGCGTGATTCATCGGACGAAGCTATCTGGAATTACGCGAAACAGAATGACTTTACCATTGTGTCAAAGGATTCCGATTTTCAGCGAGCTTTCTTTATGGCAGTCCGCCGAAATTCGTTTGGTTGCGCGTCGGCAATTGCACGACAAAAGCAATTGAAGATGTGCTGCGACGCAACTCCGCGACGCTTCACACATTCGAGCAAGACGCCAAAGAGTCTCACTTAATGCTTCCGTAAGCATCTGCTTTTGACTGTAGGGCGGCTGTCTCAGCCGCCGCTTTGATTTGAATTATTTCCGCGCCTGAGACAGGCGCGCTACAGCTATCCGCTTCATCCGCACAATCCGCGGTCAAGAAATTCTATCTTTCAAAATTTCCCTCGCCGCATTCATCCCGCACGCGCCCATCACGCCGCCGCGCCTCACAGATACAAGCCGCGAATCGGCGTCCGATAATTCGCGTAACCCAACGTGGGACGGAGCAGGAATAATTTGTCGAGCGTCATCGCGCCTTGAAAAATGTTGCCGCCCGTCAGCCCGAACCGCCGTTCGATGTCCAGCGGCGAAAGCACCTGCCGCGCGATGACGGATTGTTTGAAGTTCGGCGCGTATTCGTTGAGGATGTCGAAGCAGCGGTCGGTGTATTTCTCCTTCTCGATGTCCTAATTGCCGTCGCGCAACTTCGTCGGCGCGTATTGCGTGAACATGCTCATCAGATATTTGCCCCCCCGCCATCGCGGGGCGCGATGGTCGGATCAACCACCGACGGAATCGTGCATTCGAGAATCGGCGACTCCGACCAGCGCCCGTATTTCGCGTCGTCGTAAGCGCGCTCGATGTAATCGCGCGTCGGCGAAATGTGAATCGTGCCGCGATGATGCGGCCCCGCTCCTGCGCGGGACACCGCCGTGAAATCGGGCAACTCGCTGAGCGCCACGTTGATCTTCAGCGACGGGCTTGTGTAATCAATCTTGCGGATGGATTCGACGAACTCGCTCGGCAACTCGCGCGCGTCCATCAATTTCAAGAAAGTCACATTCGCGTCCGCGTTCGACGCCACCACATTCGCGCGAATTTCCGTCCCGTCTTCGAGCACCACGCCGAGCGCGTGGCCGCCCGCCGCCAATAATAATGATGTCGTGGGTTTTCATCGAGTTCGCGGCGCGGACTCTTGCAGAAGCATCTCAGGACGCCAAGACAATCTCGTTCGCGATTATGTGCCGTAGAAACTTTCCGCCTGCAAACCCGTTGACTCCCTCACTCGCCTTGCAATCGTATCCACTTCCTCGTGAGACAGCGCCGTCACGAACTCCCACGCGGGCCTGCCATCCACCATCGTCATTGGCTTGCGCGCGATGGTGTAGATTTGCACCAGCTTGATGCGACCGCCCGCCGCGACGATTTCCTTGAGCCGCTGACAATAGGCACCCCTCTCTTCCACGCTCGGTCCGACGTCGTGAACCTTCATAAACAAACTCTGAATCACGATCGGTCTCGCCCTCGCCGTTTCGGTGATGTTTTTCAGAATTTTTCCGAACGGAATTTTCGTGCGATTGATGAGTTTGAAATATTCCTCCGTCCCCGCGTCGAGTTTCGCCCACACTTCGCCGTCGTTGGCGTCCATGATTTCCAGTCCGCGCTTCACGTCGGGACGATCCAGCCCGCCTGCGTCAGTGATGAGGACAATTTTTACGCCTTTCGGTTTTACTCGCGCAACCATCGAAATCGCTTCTGAAAAATTCTTCAACGTTGTCGGCTCGGCATCCCCGCTCAGCGCAATATCATTCACCCGCAGCAACTCACGGGGCACGGAATCGAACGGCGGTTGCTGCCCCAATTCCCCCGATTGCGCCATTTCGATCAGCGCACGCAATTCGCGCTCGGCTTCCGCGATGTCCAATTTTTGCACAGCCGATTCCGTCGCGCGATCCACCTGACAGTAAATGCAGTCGAAGTTGCATACCTTGTCGGGGTTCGTGTTGACGCCGATGGAAATACCGTGGCTGCGCCGTGACAAGACGGGATAAACGAATTTGAAATCCTCAAACCGCCGCGAGTGTTTCCGATGCGCTGGTAAAACTTTTCCCATTGCCACGAAGATACCAGAACCAATTTCTTCCGCAACGCATCCAAATCATCTAAACTGGCGGCTCAAGATATGGCGCGTAACTCTGGCAATTTCATCCGCATCGAAGGCGCGCGGCAGAATAATCTCAAGGGATTCGATCTGCGCCTTCCGCTCGGCGAACTCATTGTCGTCACGGGCGTCAGCGGTTCGGGCAAATCCTCGCTCGCGTTCGACACCATCTACGCCGAAGGACAGCGCCGCTACGTCGAGACGTTCTCGCCTTACGCGCGGCAATTTCTCGACCGCATGGACAAGCCGAAAGCCGACCGCATCGAAGGCATCCCGCCCGCCATTGCGATTGACCAGACCAACACCGTCCGCACCTCACGCTCCACCGTCGGCACGATGACGGAACTCAACGACCATCTCAAATTGCTCTTCGCCCGAGCCGCGCAGCTCCATTGCCGTAATTGTGGCAAACCTGTCCGCCGCGACGATGCGGAGTCCATCTTCGCCGCTCTGCAATCTCAAATTTCAAATCTCCAATCTGAAATCCTCATCTGTTTCCCCGTCCCCATCCCAAGCAACTTCAAAGAAAAAGAAATTGTCGCGCTCCTCGAAAAACAGGGCTACCGCAAAATCCATTCAAAGAAGAAAAACCTTCTCGAAGTCGTCCAGGACCGCGTCACCTTCTCCCCCAAAAACTGCCCCCGCATCATCGAATCCCTCGAAGCCGCGCTCAAACACGAGCAGCGCCGCGTCACGATCAGAGTAGGACAAGCTTCCAGCTTGTCCAATTCCCTCTCGAAAACGGACAAGCAAGATGCTTGTCCCACACTCCGCTTCTCCTCCGATCTCCACTGCCCCGATTGCGACCTCCACTACCGCGACCCCATCCCCAGCATCTTCTCCTTCAACTCCCCCATCGGCGCGTGCGAAACCTGTCGCGGCTTCGGGCGCAGCATCAGCATTGATTACGACCTCGTCATCCCCGACGACACCAAGACCCTCGCCGACGGCGCAATCAAACCGTGGCAGACCGAGAGCTACAACGAGTGTCAGGACGAACTCATGTCCTTCGCGCGCAAACGCGGCATCCCCACCGATGTGCCGTTCCATAAACTCACCGACGCCCAAAAAAAATGGGTGCTCGACGGCGAAGGCAGTTGGGAAGACCGCAAATGGTATGGCGTCAAACGCTTCTTCGACTGGCTCACCACCAAGAGCTACAAGATGCATGTCCGCGTCCTGCTCTCGCGCTATCGCACTTATCTCCCGTGCAAAACTTGTAACGGCTCGCGCCTAAAACCTGACGCGCTGCTCTGGCGCGTCGGCAACAAAACCATCCACGAAGTGATGCTGTCGCCCATCGCCCAGTGCCACGAATTTTTCCACACCCTCAAACTCCCCGCCCCGCTCGACGAAGCCACCGACCTTCTGCTCGCCGAAATCCGCACGCGCCTCCGCTACCTCGTGGATGTCGGCCTCGGCTACCTCACGCTCGACCGCCAATCGCGCACCCTCAGCGGCGGCGAAGTCCAGCGCGTCAACCTCACCACCGCCCTCGGCACATCGCTCGTCAACACCCTCTATGTCCTCGACGAACCGAGCATCGGCCTCCACCCGCGCGACATCAACCGCCTCATCACCATCCTTCACCGACTCCGCAACGCGGGCAACACCCTCCTCGTCGTCGAACACGACCCTGATGTCATCCGAGCCGCCGACCGCATTCTCGACCTCGGCCCAGGTCCAGGTGAACGCGGCGGTGAAATCGTTTTCTTCGGCACGCAACCCGAATTGCAAAAATCAAAACGCTCCCTCACCGCGCAATATCTTCGCGGAGAAAAACAAGTCGCACCGCATATATATAATAATGACGGTGGCATAGGCGTCTCGCCTGTGCATCAACACTCCAAAATCCCCGCTCTCCGCCGCCCCCATTCCCCCATTCTCCCATTCCCCCATTCTTCCGCCCTCCGCATCCTCGGCGCGCGCGAACACAACCTCAAAAACATCGATGTCGAAATCCCCCTCAACCGCCTCGTGTGCATCACGGGCGTCAGCGGCTCTGGCAAATCCACCCTCATCCAGGATGTCCTCTACAACGCCCTCTGCAAACTGAAACACAAGCCCAAGGAAAACGCAGGCAAACATCGCGCCATCGTCGGACACGAAAAAATCTCCGATGTCGTGATGGTTGACCAGTCCCCCGTCGGCAAAACCACGCGCAGCAACCCCGCCAGCTATGTCGGAGCATTCGACGCCATCCGAAACATCTTCGCTGCCGAACCGCTCTCAAAAGAACGCAATTACACCGCAGGCACATTCAGCTTCAACGCAGGCAACGGACGCTGCCCCACCTGCGGCGGCAACGGCTTCGAGCATGTCGAAATGCAATTCCTCAGCGATGTCTATCTGCGCTGTCCCGACTGCGACGGTCGGCGGTATCGGAAGGAAGCGCTGGAGGTGAAAATTATTTGTAGGGCGGGCATGCCCCGACGTATGTCGGGGTTGCCCGCCATAGAAAGCGCGAAAGACTTCGGCGCGAAACCCCGACAAGAGTCGGGGCATTCGCGCCCTACAACTGCGGAATCAAAATCCGTCGCTGATATCCTCGAAATGACCGTCAACGAAGCCTGCGAATTTTTCGCTGACCAACCCGAAGTCCTGCGCGGACTCGAACCGCTCCGCGCCGTCGGCCTCGGCTACATGAAACTCGGTCAACCCGTCCCCACACTCAGCGGTGGCGAAGCGCAGCGACTAAAACTCGCAGGTCACCTCGCGCAGACTAGAGTAGGACAAGCTTCCAGCTTGTCTCGCACGTCACAAAGCATGGACAAGCAAGATGCTTGTCCTACCCTCTTCCTCTTCGACGAACCGACGACTGGCTTACACTTCGACGACATCGCAACGCTGCTGCAAGCGTTCAACCAACTCATTGAGCGCGGTCACTCCGTCGTCGTCATTGAACACAACCTCGATGTCATTCGCTCCGCCGATTGGATAATTGACCTCGGACCAGAAGGCGGCGACGCAGGCGGCGAAGTCGTCTGCGTCGGCACACTCGAAGAAGTCGCAAAATGCAAACGCAGCCACACGGGCGCAGCGTTGCGCTCGTCGTTCGGCGAAGGTCTCCAGACCTCGCCGCTTTCCGCGACCGTCAGGTCTCCTAAAATTTCTGGAGACCTTCGGTCAACTAAAGTGCGGGGTCGGGAGACCCACGCACAACCGAAGATTGTCGCTGAACAAAAATCCCAATACCTTATCAACCCATCAACCCATCAACCCAATCATTCCATCCGCATCCACAACGCCCGCGAGCACAATCTCAAAAATATTGATGTCCGCATCCCCCGCGACAAATTCACCGTCATCACAGGCATCAGCGGTTCGGGCAAGTCCACGCTCGCCTTCGACATCCTCTTCGCCGAAGGGCAACGCCGTTACCTCGAATCGCTCAACGCCTACGCGCGCCAATTCGTCCAACCCGCCTCGCGCCCCGATGTGGACGCCATCTTCGGCATCCCGCCCACCGTCGCCATCGAACAACGCACGAGTCGCGGCGGACGCAAAAGCACCGTCGCCACCGTCACCGAGATTTATCATTTCCTCCGTCTCCTCTTTGTAAAACTCGGCACGCAATACTGTCCCGACTGCAACATCCCCATCCAACCGCAGACGCGCGAAGCAATTCTCGCGCAGATTCTGAAAAACTATCGCGGTCAACGCGTCGAATTGCTTGCCCCGCTCATCGTCGCGCGAAAAGGTTATTACACTGACCTCGCAACTTGGGCGGCGAAGAAAGGTTTTTCTCACTTGCGCGTGGACGGCAAACTTTTGCCGACCGACAAATGGCCGCGTCTCGACCGTTTCAAGGAACACAGCATCGAGTTGCCCGTCGTGACGCTCGAAGTTTCCGCTAGCAAGGAAGCTCAATTGCGCGAATCGCTCGAAACCACCCTGCAATTCGGCAAAGGCATAATTATGGTAGGACAAGCTTCCAGCTTGTCCACTCATCCAAGGAACAAGGGCAAGCTGGAAGCTCGCCCTACCATTTTTTCGACGAGACGCGCGTGCCCGAAATGTGCGCGCAGCTTCGAAGAACTCGACCCGCGCCTCTTCTCTTTCAATTCCAAACACGGCTGGTGTCCGAGCTGTTACGGGACGGGTTTGGAAATGCGCGGCTTCGATGCGGAGCAAACGGGCGAGGAAATCTGGTGGAATACGTGGTGGGAGGGCGAATCACACGCGTGCGTTGATTGCCAAGGACAACGCCTGCGCCCCGAAGCGCTTGCGGTGAAATTTCACAACGCAAACATCGCGCAGATGACAAAAGATTCTGTCAAAGAAACAGAAAAAGTTTTCCGCGCTCTGAAGCTGCGTGGACGCGAAGAAGAAATCGCTCGCGACATCGTGGCGGAGCTACAATCGCGGCTGCAATTCTTGCGGCAAGTCGGCTTGTCCTATCTCTCACTCGACCGCGCCGCGCCCACATTGAGCGGCGGCGAAGCGCAACGCATTCGGCTCGCCGCGCAACTCGGCTCAAATCTGCGCGGCGTCTGCTACATCCTCGACGAACCGACCATCGGACTGCACTCACGCGATAATCTGATGTTGCTCGACACGCTTCACAAACTCGAAGCCAAAGGCAACACGGTGGTCGTGGTCGAGCACGACGAAGAAACCATCCGCCGAGCCGAACACATCGTTGACCTCGGCCCAGAAGCGGGCGCGAAGGGCGGGCGGCTCGTAGCAGAGGGAGCAATCAAAGACATCGTGCGTTGCAGGGAATCGCTGACAGGAAAAATGTTGCGTGAACCGTTGCGGCATCCACTGCGCAGGGTAGGACAAGCTGGAAGCTTGTCCATTTCTGAAAATAAACGAGGGGCAAGCTGGAAGCTCGCCCTACACTTAATTGGCGCGAACCTTCACAACCTCAAAAATCTGTCGGTAAAGATTCCGTTACAGCGACTCGTATGCGTTACGGGCGTAAGCGGCAGCGGCAAGTCCACTCTCGTGCGGGATGTGCTGCACGAAAATCTGAAATCGTTGGTGGGGGCAGACCGCTGGGCTGCCCGCTCATCTCGAAAACGCGGCGCGCCCAGCGGTCGCGCCCTACCGCTGAAGGGCTGCCAGAAAATCCTTGGCGCACAACAAATTGGACGCGTTCTTGAAGTTGACCAGACGCCCATCGGCAAAACACCGCGCTCGTGTCCTGCGACTTATGTCGGATTTTGGGACGACATCCGCCGTTTATTCGCCAGCACAACGGAGGCAAAGATGCGCGGTTATTCGGCGAGCCGTTTTTCTTTCAATGTCGCGAGCGGTCGTTGCGTTGGGTGTGAGGGGCAGGGTATGAAGAAAATTGAGATGAGCTTTTTGCCCGACGTGGCGGTGACGTGCGACCTTTGCGGCGGCAAACGCTTCACACCCGAAACTTTGGAAGTGCGCTGGAAGGAAAAGAGCATCGGCGATGTGTTGGCGATGAGTGTGGATGAAGCGGTGGAATTTTTTGCCGCGCATTCTCAAATCCACAAGGCGCTAAAACTTTTACAGGAAGTCGGCCTCGGCTATCTCACGCTCGGACAGCAAAGCCCAACGCTGAGCGGCGGCGAAGCGCAACGCATCAAGCTGGTCACGGAATTGGCAAAAGCGCGTTGGGTGAAAGAGGTTAAAAAGGTTAAGGGGGATGGATCGCTGCGTAGCCCTTCAACCCTTCAACCCTTCAACCCATCAACCCTCTACGTCCTCGACGAACCCACCATCGGTTTGCACATGGCGGATGTGGAGAAATTGATTCGTGTGCTGCACCGTCTGGTGGATGCAGGCAACACCGTCGTCGTCATCGAACACAACCTCGACATCATCGCCGAAGCCGATTGGATTATTGACCTTGGACCAGAGGGCGGACAGGGCGGCGGACGCATCGTGGCGCAAGGGTTGCCTAAAATGTTGGGGCGACATGGGAAAGATTCTTGCACGGCGAAATTCTTAAAACAGTTTCTGCGCGAGCGGGGAGGCTCTTAGAACCTATCCTAAAACTTGGTGGCACAGGCCTCCGTGCCTGTGGCTGACACAGGCAGGGACGCCCGTGCCACCGATTGTTAGGATTGGGTTTTAGGATAGACTCTTAGCCGCTCCTGCGATTAAGGCCAGAACCAGAGGATGGCGCCGCCCGCCGCCAGCGCGATGAGAAACATCATCGAGATGCGGCCGAACAGTTTGGGGTGTCCGAGAAACAGGACGATGCCGCCCTTGAACACGAGATTGGACATGGACGCCAGCAGGATTGCGCGCCAGCCAGTGTCGGCTTCCAGTTTGCCGTTTTCCACGAGGTTCGAGACTGACAGCGTGATGGCATCCATGTCGGTCAATCCCGAAACGCCTGCAACGACGTAAAGTCCGCGGGACCCGAAATGTTCCTTCGCGGCTGCGCTCAGCAGAATCACGACGGCGTAAGCAGCGCCAAAGATGAGCGCTGACTTGAGTTCCGTCGGATTTCCCTGCTCGGGCAAATCAGTTTTCTCGTGACGGTAAAGAAAATACGCCGCAGCGGCGATGAGCGCGCACGCAAAGAGCATCGCGAAAATCGGCGGCGCGAGAGCCGAGAAACTATTGCGCGCAACGACCGCCATTTCGATGAGCACGCGGACGAACACGATGGCGGACGCAATCATCACCGCCAACGAAGCCAGTCCCGCGCTCGTCGGCGATTCGCGGGTGCGACGCAAAAAACTCACTGTCGTCGCAGTGCTCGAAATGAGTCCACCCAGCAGTCCGCCCGCCGCCGCGCCCGTTGTGCTGTCGAGAAATTTGTAAGCCACATACCCGCACAGGCTGATGCTCACGATAAGCACGACCATCAGCCAGATTTTGAACGGGTTGAGAACGGCGTAAGGTCCGAATTCGCGGTCGGGCAGCAACGGCAAAATCACAAGCGTGATGAGCGCGAACTGCATGATGGCGCGCACGTCCCTTTCGCCCATCGCGCCGACAAAGTGGTGCATCGGCTTCTTCAGGTGCAACAGAATCGCCACCACGCCTCCGACGGCGAGCGCCAGCCGCGCCGAGCCGATAACGAGGCACGCGCCGACGCCGAACATCACCAGTCCCGCAAATTCCGTCGTCAACCCTGGATCAACGGGTTCGTTTCGACTCCGCACGACGTCGCCGATGATAAACAGCGCGCCGACAGTGACCAGACCCGCCGCGATCATCCATTCGCCGTCACGCAGCGCCAGCATTGCGCACAACGCGCCGAGCATCGTGATCAGCGGAAACGTGCGGATGCCCGCAATGGAAGCGTCCGTGCGTTCGCGTTGCAACCCGACGAGCAATCCCAGCAACAGCGCGAGACCCATTTGGATTAACGGATTGTCGTCCATGACGCTCCCGACTTCGCCACGAGACGATGCTGATTTTCATGTAAGCGCGCGCGACAAAATTCGCGAGCTTCAACAACGGTCAACGCGTCCGACGCAAATTCCACGAGCCTTTCCAGGCAACCGCTGTGACGGAAGCACGTCTTCTCCCCGCATCATTTCCGTTGCCACAACATCAGCAGTTCCTTGCCCTCTCGATTGGGAAAGGAGGGCGGAATTTTTTCAAACCACAGCGTGAATTTGGGGCTGAATCGCTCAAACAACTCCTCGCGGGTGCAGCCGAACGGCGGACCTTCATCGGGCTGGATGTTGTAGAAGACGCCCAGCAACCAGCCGCCTTTGCGCAGCAGTTTCGCGGCGGTAACGACGTAACGGTCGCGCCACGCGGGATCAATGGCGCAGAAGAAGGTGTGCTCGAACATCCAGTCGAACTTGCCCGCGTATTTCCTCGGCGCGTCGAAAAAACTTCCCTGCTCAAAGCGGATGTTTTTGAGCCGCGCTTTTTCAGCGAGCGCCGTCGCGTCGCGGACGGGAATTTCCGCCACGTCCACACCGAGCACATCGAATCCTGCCTTGGCGAGCGCCCGCGCGTCGTGGCCGCGTCCGCAACCAGGGACGATGACGCTGCCAGTCCCATAATTTCCAGCGCGCAGAAAATCCACCAGCCCAGGCGAGGGCGCGCCCTTGTCCCATTCATCCGTCTTCGCCTCGTAGCGTTTTTTCCAGAACGCGGGCGTGAGGGCGGCGCTCTTGCGCCCGATGTGGGGATAGGAATGGGTGGTTGGCTTGGGCATGGGGTGCAGCGGCGCTTCTGTGAAGCGCAAATTATTTCGAAACGGCGCTTCACAGAAGCGCCGCTACAACTCAACCAAGGCGACGGCGACGGCGACGATTCCTTCCTTGCGGCCTGTGAACCCCATCCATTCGCTCGTTGTCGCCTTCACGCCGAGTTGCGTCGGCTCAATGCCAAGAGCGGCAGCGAGATTTTTCTTCATTGCTGTGATGTGGGGGGAAAGTTTTGGCTCTTGCGCGATGAGAGTGGCGTCCACGTTGGAGATTTTCGCCTTCGCTTTTTTCACGCGCGCAGCGACTTCCTTGAGGATGAGTATCGAGTTGATGCCTTTGATTTTCGGGTCGGTGTTGGGAAAGAGATGGCCGATGTCCACTTCGCCGATGGCGCCGAGGAGCGCGTCGGCGATGGCGTGAGTCAACACATCGGCGTCGCTGTGGCCTTCGAGTCCGCGTTCGTAGGGAATTTCGACGCCGCCGATGATGAGCTTTCTTCCCGCGGCGAATTGATGCACGTCCACGCCCAAGCCGATGCGATTCATGCGGGGATGATGCGAAGCGAGCGTGTTTTTGCAAGGGAAATTCCGCCGTCGTGCTGTAGGGGCGCAGTCCCATGCGCCCGAAGTAAATTGAAGATGAGCGGGCGCAGAGACTGCGCCCCTACACCAATTTTGAATCGGCGCTTCACAGAAGCGCCGCTACACTGCGGCTGATGAGCGCCGTCGCACCCCTTATCGAGCCGTTGCACGGCATCAAGCCCGTGGATGCGTTTCGCGCACTGCGTTCCCTGCCGCATTGCGTCTGGTTGGACAGCGCGAGGCAGGAGCCGCGCGGGCGGTTTTCGATTTTGGCGGCTGACCCGATTGCGGTTATTCGCGCCGAACCGTTCGGTTCGCTCGCGGCGTGGTTTGCGAAGGCGCAGCCAGTGCCTGTGTCTGACATTCAGTTTTCTGGCGGCGCAGCGATTGGTTTTTTCGGTTACGAGTTGAAGAATCAGTTGGAGAAGCTGCCGCAGAAAGCGGCGGATGACACGGGGATGCCGCAGAGTTGGTGGGGGATTTTTGATGTGTTGGTGGTTTTTGACCACACAACGGAGCAAGCGTGGCTGGTTTCGACGGGATTGACGGCACAGGGCAAAAGGGAAAATGCGCGGGCGGAGAAACGAGCGGGAAAATTTTTGAGAGTGATGAGTTCGAGAACGAGGACGACGACGAGGACGACGACGAGCGAACCGAGGTCGAGTTTTACGCGGGAGCAATATCTGGCGGCGGTGCGGCGCGCGAAGGATTACATCGCGGCGGGGGACGTGTATCAGATTAATTTGTCGCAGCGGTTTGAGTGCCGCGCTGCCGCGCCGTTGGATGTGGCGCAACAGACGGCACTGTATTTAAATTTGCGCGAAACAAACCCCGCGCCGTTCGCCGCGTTTCTCGACATCGGCGATGCGACGATTCTCTCCTCCTCGCCCGAATGTTTCCTCGACATCAACGACCGCGCGGTGCGGACGTTTCCCATCAAGGGGACGCGTCCGCGCGGCGCAACATCAGAAGAAGATGCGCGGCTCGCGCAGGAGTTGCGCGGCAGCAAAAAAGACCATGCGGAGTTGGTGATGATTGTGGACTTGGAGCGCAACGATTTGGGGAGGGTGTGCGAGTTTGGCAGCGTGCGCGCACCTAACATCGCGAGGGTGGAATCCTACGCGACTGTGCATCACTTGGTCGCAACGGTTGAGGGCAAATTGAGCGAAGGCGTCTCCCATCTCGATTGCATTCGCGCATGTTTTCCAGGCGGCTCCATCACGGGCACACCCAAGATTCGCGCAATGGAAATCATTGACGAATTGGAGCCGTGCGCGCGCGGAGTTTACACGGGAGCGGTTGGGATCATTGGATTTCCCCATGGGGGCGAGCATCAGCAGACAACACTGAATATCGCAATCCGCACGATGACGGTGAAGGGCAATCGAGTCTTATTTCACAGCGGCGGCGGGATTGTGGCGGATTCTGAGCCAGCGGCGGAATACGAGGAAACGTTGCACAAGGCGCGGGGGTTGATGGAAGCGTTGAGGTAGGGCAGACCGCTGGGCTATCCGTAGTTGCGGGGAACTTCTCGGCGCCCAGTCGCGCAGGGCGGGACGCCCTACCTGAGCGCGCGGATGTGCTCAGGCGTCGTGCCGCAGCAGCCTCCAATCATTCGCGCGCCAATTTGTTTCCAGCGCGCGGCGCGTTTGAGTCCCGCCGCCCCAGCCGCGCTGTCGGGAAAAACTTCCATGACACGCGCCTCGCGAGTTTCCGCGCCGTGATCGTCAACGTCCCGCGCCACAACGGGTCGGCGACGTAGAATCCCGTCTCAAGTCCTGCGTCGAACGAGAATGTTCCCGCCGCAGGCGGGTCGCACGACCAGATTGGCAATCCTTCAGGGACCGTCAGAGACCAGCAGGAAGCCACCTCCAACTGCAATGGCTCGCTCGCGCGCACCCGCAACGGGGCGGGCGGCTCCTGCTCACGAGACGCCGTGATTTCCGTGGACAACTCGGGCGCAGAAATGCGCAACGATCCCTCGCCTTCGCGTTCTGCTTTTGGTGTGCGTTCCATGACTGTCTGCTCCTG
>Ga0187892_10003371_pt1 | contig 29371 bp, 30 predicted proteins | sample MA1701073metaG_FD_139345 | JGI IMG/M metagenome (GOLD analysis project Ga0187892, IMG submission 139345) | Bio-ooze microbial communities from a basaltic lava cave in the Kipuka Kanohina Cave System on the Island of Hawaii, USA - MA170107-3 metaG ... | reverse complement strand
CTTGTTCTGCCGCTTCAGCTGGATTTCCTTGTCGTCCAGGCGGCGGGACAAGAGCATCAGGCGATAGATGTCGAGCAGCTCGGCCTTGGCGAGCGGACGGGCAGGACGCGCCTCGGCACGAGGGCGGGTACGGGCGGGCATGCTCCAAAATAGCCTAGCGGTGCGGCGCTGCCAAAAGCTGAGGTAACCGGGCGAAGTACGGCACCGCGACGGTCGGCCGATACACGAACTCCTCCCGGGCGTCCGCCCCCCATCGCACTTCGGCGACGCGCGCGGCGAGGGCGAATGCCATCCGCGACTGCAGCGCGCTATCGGTCTGGGCGGCCACGCGCAGCCGGGCGCGCACCCGCGCGAGAAACGGCACCAGCAAGCGTGACCGCCACTGCTCGGTTGCCGTCAGCCATTGGGCGCGCGCGGGAGCGGTAGCCGGTAGCGTCATGGCGACGCTGTCCGAGACAGCGTCGTCGAATCCCGAATCGGCCGCGACGCTCCACCACACCGGGAGCGGCGCGGGTCTGGGGAGGACGACGTCCGGGACGATGCCGCCGCCTCCGCGCACCACGCGACCCGCATCCGTCCGGTACTCCGTGAGGGTATCGCTTTCGGCGCCTCCATGTCCCGCCAGGGATCGGTATTGCTCGACCGCCAGACCGCGGTAGCGTCGCTGAATGAAGCGCCCACTCGGGCTGAGCACGTGCCCGATCGTCAGCATCAGGATTTCCCCGCTCGGCGGCACGTAGAAGCCGGTCTGCATGAGCGCCTTCCCGAAGCTGCGCCGGCCGAGCAGCAGCGCCCGGTCATGGTCCTGCAGGGAAGCCGCCAACGCTTCCGCGGCGCTGGCGCTGTGCTCGTCGATCAGCACAATGAGGGGCAGGGTCGCAAACGCCCCGTCCCGCCTGGTCGTGTAGGTCGAATCGACATCCCGCTTCCGTCCCACCGTCCGGAACACCATGGTGCCGCGCGGAAAGAACTCCGCCGCGACTTCGACGGCGGAGGTGACGATCCCGCCGGGATTGCCGCGCAGGTCGAGAATCGCCCGGCGCATGCGCCGGTCCTTGAGGCGATCGAGCGCGTCGTGCACTTCCTGGCCCGCCTTGGAGCCGAACTCCTCCAGCCGGACGAACCCGGTGATGGAATCCACCATGCGAACGACCGACACCGACCTGGGCTGGAGGAAATCGCGCTTCACCGACACCGTCAGGGTGTCGGGTTCGAGACGGGCGCCGCGCTCGAAGCGCAGCCGCACTTTGGATCCCTTTTCGCCGGCGAGACGCAGCTCGAGCGCCCGCACCGGAAGGCCCGCCACCGAGGTGTCGTTGATCATCACGAGCCGGTCGCCCGGCTGGATCCCGGCCTTGGCCGCCGGACTGCGGGGAGTGACTGCGAGGACCGTCACCGCGCTGTCCACCTCCTCCAGCACCAGGCCCGTGACGGCGAGCTGGCCCTTCTCGATCGCGTCCAGCCGCTCGTAGTCGCGCCGCGAATAGAACGCGCTGTGGGGGTCGAGCGCCCGCAGCATGCCGTCGACCGCGGCATGGACCAGCATGGCGTAGGTGACGGAATCCACGTAATTCGCCCGGATGTGGTTGAGCACGCCCGAGAAGGCCTGCAGCTCTTCATACGAAGACCGTTGCTGGGCGGACGCCGGCGGGGGCGGTACCGTGGACAGGACCGCGGCGAACCCGACCGCGCGAGCGATGCTAGCGCAACGACCCGAGCCGCTGTTTCGCATCGGCGACCTGCCGGGCGTAACGCGAAGGGGCGAGGTTCACAAAATCGGTGAACACCGCCCGCGCCTCGGCGCTCTTGTTCAGGTGCTGCAGCACAATCCCCAGGAAATAGCGCGGGCGCGGGTCCCGGGCGTTGGCAGCGACCGCCTCGCGCAGCGCCTGCTCGGCTTCGGACCATCGGTTGCCGCGCGCCAACGTCTGGCCGAGTTCCATGAGCAGGCTGGCGTCATCCGGATTGGCGTTGACGGCGGCGCGCCGTTCGGACACGGCCTGCGGCATCATGCCGTGGCTCTCGTAGATCTGGGCGAGATGTACATGCGCCATATAGAATCCGATGTCGTCCTGAAGCGCCCGCCGGAAGTGATCGATTGCTTCGTTGAACTTGCCCGCGCGCTGGCTCATGACGGCGTAGATATAGCGAAACTCATTGGTCCGGAGCGGCACCCGGAGCGTGGAGTCTCTGGTCGACACCTCCTCGGTTTCGTACCTCGACAGGATCCGCCCGAAATCCCACACCGCGTCGTTGTGTTGACTGTCCTGCGCTGCGGCGAGGCCATGCCAGAACAGCATGTAATTGAGGAGGCGGTTCGGGTGCGCCGTCGCGTCGAGCTCGTTGTAGACGCGCTGGAACCGGACGAACGCTTCGTGATACTTGGCCTGGAAGTAGAGGGTCTGGCCTTCCACGTAATCTTCAATCCAGTCGCCGTACATCAGTCGCAGCGACGCCGGGAACTTGCCAAAGTCCGGGAGCAGGATATACCCCATCCGGACTTCCACGAGCGGATCGATCAGCACGGCCTGGCGGTACATCTGATTGGACTGGATGACCTTGGGGCGCCACGCCTCCGGCACGCGCTGCTCGTACTCTTCCTGCAACAGTTGATCGCGCTGCGCATACGGGAGTCCGGCGAGCGCCATGTAGGCCGCGGCAAAGCGGGGATCCAGACGAATAGCCCGGTGCAGGGCCGAGTCCACGTCCTCCCAGCGCTTCTCGTTCCAGTAGGCCAGCGCGACGTTGTAATGCGCGGCGGCATCGTTCGAGTCCTTGCGCGCCGCCTGTTCGAGATCCGGCAGACTCGCGGGGAGACGGATGCGCTGCGCGACAGCCGGCAGGGCCACGGCGGCAGCCAGCCAGGCAACGAGGACCGTGGTCTTCATGGCATCGAACTTTGCCATCCTTGGCCCTCCCGGACAGGGCGCTTCTGCGACAGGGAAGGGGCGCCGCCGCGACAGACTATCGAGGGGCGCCGCCGTCCCTCAATATTGGGAGATAATATGGACGCCGCCGCCAAACAGACCGTGCTCGGTCATTTTACCTATGGACTCTATGTCGTCACCGTCGCCTCGGGGGGCGAAGAGCACGGCATGACCGCCAACTGGGTGACCCAGGCCGCGTTCGAGCCCCCCATGGTGGTGATCGCCGTCGAGAACACCTCGAAGACCATCGGGATGATCCGCGACGCGCATTACTTCGGGGTGAGCCTGCTGGCCGCGGGACAGCGCGACCTGGCCGGGAAGCTCGGCCGCTCCTCCGATCAGGCGCCACACAAACTCAAGGGGATCCGGACGAAGCCGGCCCCCGCCTCGCAAACACCCGTACTCGCCGACGCCCTCGGCTGGATCGAGTGCCGGGCGATCGCCTCCCTGCCCGCCGGCGATCACACTCTGGTGTTGGGGGAAGTGGTCGAAGCCGGCGTGGAAAACGCCGCCGTACAGCCACTCACACTGCAGGAAGCGGGGCTCAAGTACTCGGGCTGAAGAGCCGTCAGCAGCCGTCAGCCACTGGCGATCAGCCTTTTCGATACACGACCTTCCCGCCAACGATAGTCACCGTAACCCGGGCCGTCGCGAGGGACTCCGGGGCCATGGTGAAGAGGTTGTGGTCCAGCACCACGACGTCGGCGAAGCGCCCGGGCGCGAGCGTGCCCCACTGTTGGTCCGCGAAGACCGCCCATGCGTTCCCCGCCGTATACGCGCGCAGCACTTCGTCCACGGTGATCTTCTGGTCCGGAACCCAGCCGGTCGGGTGTTTGCCATCGAGTGTCCGGCGCGTCACCGCGGCATAGATCCCCCACATCGGATCGAGGGTCGCCACGGTCCAGTCGGAGCCGAACGCGAGCGGCGCTTCGCTATCCAACAGGTCGCGAAACGCGTACGTCGTCTTGATGCGCTCGGGTCCGATGCGCCGCTCGACCCAGCGGCCGTCGTCGATGGCGTGATAGGGCTGCATGGACGGCACGATGCGCAGCTCGCCGAACCGGGGGATCTCTTCCCGACGCAGGTGCTGTGCGTGCTCCACGCGGAAGCGACGGTCCCGGGTGCCGTGCACCCTGGCCACGCTGTCGAAGATCGACAGCAGCATCGCGTTGGCGCGATCCCCGATCGCGTGGACCGCGACCTGGAGGCCGGCCGAATCGGCGTTGCCGATCCACGTTCGCAGGTCCGCTTCGGAGTTTTGCATCAGGCCGCGGTAGCCCGAGGAGTCGTCGTAGGCGTCGAAGAAAAACGCCGTGCGTGATCCGGCCGAACCGTCCATGAATCCCTTGAGCCCGCCGATCCGTACCCACTCGTCGCCCGGCCCGCTCGCCGCAACCGTATCGGCCACGGCTCGCCAATCGGCGAGCGGCAGAAACAGGGCGACCCGCACCGACATGCGCCCCCCCCCCGCTCGGGCCAGACGACGGTAGCTGGCGAGGTCCGACCACGACGCCGACATGTGGGCGGTGGCGGTGACCCCGAGCGACGCGGCATAGGCGAGCGCGCGCGCCACCGCCGAGTCCTCCTGCTCCGGCGTACGGGCGGTCACCGCCTGACCGACCAACCAGATCGCCTGGTCCTTGAAGATGCCGGTCGGTTCACCAGTCCTGATGTCGTGCAGGATTTCGCCGCCCGCCGGTGTGGGCGTGGTCTTGGTAACGCCGGCCGCGCGCAAGGCGGCGCTGTTCGCCAGTGCCGAGTGCCCGTCGACCCGGCTGAGGAGCACCGGATGGTCGGGGGTCACGGAGTCGATCCACTCGCGACGCGGCAGCGGTTGCCCCGCCCACAGGGTGTGGTCCCAGTCGCCCCCCAGAATCCACTGCCCGGCCGGCATCTGCTGCGCGCGCGCCTTGATGCGGTGGATGAACTCCTGCGGCGTCGCGGCATCCCGCAGATCGAGCGATGCCAGCTGAAAGCCGCCGTCCACGAAGTGGGTGTGGCCATCCGCGAAGCCCGGCAGGACCAGCCCGCCGTGCGCCTCGATCACCGTCGTGTTTGACCCCAGGTAGCGGGCGATCTCCGCGGAGTCTCCGACGGCCAGAATCCTGTCGCCCTTGATCGCGACGCCCCCTGGCCGCCCCTGACCGCTCGTGAGTCCGGTCCAGACCGTGCCGCCCGTGATGACGGTATCGGCCGTTGGACCGCAGGCTGCGAGCACCAGGATACAGAGGGCGGTCGTGCACGGCGTGGGACGGCGCATGCGAGTGCTCCCGGGATATCAGCGCAGTTTGGCGACGCGGCGGATCGTCTCGATGGCCGCGCGCGGATCGACGGGCGGATTGGCGGGTGGAGCGACGAGGGCGTCTCGAATATCGAGCAGCACTTCCAGCAGGAGCTGCTCGCGCTGGTAGGACGCGTCGAGATCGACCATGCGGCGCTCGTCGTTCGCCGTTTTGGCGCGATCGTAGGCTTCCCGATAGATGGTCTCGAGATTGCCGAGGATGCGCTCACGGGGCCGAGGCATGGCGAGATGCTACCCTTCGACCCGACGGAGCACCAGACCGCTCGGCACCTTCGGGATGAAGTACGTCGACTTGGGGGGCATCACATCCCCCGCATCGGCCACGGCGAACACCTGTTCCACCTTGGTGGGATTCAGCAGCACCGCCGCGAGCGCTTTCCCGGCGTGGGCCAGCTTCAGCGCGGCCACGGGGTCGGGCGTGTAAGTCAGTGTCGGAGTCGACTTGCCGGCGGCGAGGATTTCCTGGACGATGAGCCGTTCGACGATGACGACGTCGAGCGCGCGCACCGCGGCCGTGCGTCCGAGCTCCGGCATCGCCGCGAGCGGAGCGTCGGGCCGCAGCACGAGGAGCCGATCGCGCTCCCCGCCCGCGATGGCGACCAGGGCGGCGGTGCGATCCCGACCGGCCTCCGCCAGCACGGCGACCCGGTCGGCGCCGGCGGGCACCGGCGTCACCTCGAAATACCTGCGCCAGCCGGGCTCCAGCGTGGTCACATCGCGCCCCGTGCCGTAGACGACGCGATGCGTCGGCAAGACGACCAGGCCTGCGTCACGGGCCGAGACCACGAAGCCGAGCAAGCGTTGCGCGGCACGGTTTTCAGTGGCATAGGCGACCGCGGTCTCATAGCGGTGGTGACCGTCGGCGATATAGAGCGGTGCTGCGGACAGCGACGCAGTGAGCCGCTCGGCGTCGGGACTCCCGACGCGCCACAATCGGATCTCCACGCCGTCCAGCTCGGCCCGGGCGTCGGGCTGGCGCCCCTCCTCCTCCTCCCCCCCGCCGCCGCTGATGGCTCGCAGCCCGGCCGCCACGGACCCGTCGCCGTCGGGCGCGAGCAGGAAAATGGATTCGAGGTTGGTGCGTGTGGCGCGTAACAGCTCGAGGCGGTCCAGCTTGGGCCCGCGATGGGTCTTCTCGTGCGGCAGGACACGTCGCTGCTCGTACGGCTCCGCCGCCACCGCGGCGAATACGCCGACGCGCGTCCGGCGCTCGCCTCCCGGCGTCGCGAAAGTCTGCGCCACGACGTACACGGCGGGAGCCGAATCCGTCGCGAATACGCCGGCCGCGCGCCACGCCGCCAGCTGATCGGCCGCCGCCAGGTACCGGTTCGCGCCGCTCGCGGCTTCCGGCAGAATCAGATGGACGATATTGTGCGGATCGAGTGCGGCGAACCGGCGTCGCTCCTCCGCGGAGATGACGTCATACGGGGGCGCGAGCAGCCGTGAGAGCGCGCCCGGATCGGCGTAACGCTCTCCAACGAATGGCGTCACCAGCGGCGTGTCGGTGCCCATCTAGCGACGGAGACTCCCGTGGCCTTTCGCGAAGCGCAAGCGGCCGTGGATCGATGGATCAGTCAATATAAGGAAGGCTATTTTGCCCCGCTCGCGATGCTCGCCCGTCTCACCGAAGAAGTCGGCGAGGTGGCGCGCGAGGTCAATCACCGCTTCGGCCAGAAACCGAAGCGACCGGAGGAAGGCGCTGGCGACCTCGCCATCGAGCTGGCGGACGTGCTGTTCGTGACCATTTGTCTGGCGAACTCGCAAGGGATCGATCTCGACGAGGCATTCGACCGGATGATGCGGAAAGTCACGACTCGCGACGCCGATCGCTGGACCAGGAAGGAACGCTGACCTCCTCGAAGATGCGCTCGTACGACCGCAGCCGGTCTTCTTCCACCTCACCGGCCGCGGCCGCCCGCCGCACGCCACAGCCGGGCTCGGCCAGATGCCGGCAATTGTCGAAGCGGCACGTGTCGAGATAGGGTCGAAACTCCGGGAAGCACGCCCCCAGCTCCTCGGGCGCGATCCCCCAGGCGCCCACCTCGCGCATGCCGGGCGTATCCACCACGAACCCGCCGACCGCCAACGGAACGAGCTCGGCGGCGCGGGTGGTATGCGTCCCCGTGCGCCACTTCTCGCTGATGGCCCCGATGCGCAGCTTCAGGCCCGGTTCCAGCGCGTTCAGGAGGCTCGACTTCCCCACCCCGGACGCGCCCGTGAAGACCGTTTCGCGGCCGCGCAGCAGATCCCGTAACGCGGGCAGCCCTTCCGAAGCCTTTACCGAGGTCGCCACGACCTGGTACCCGGCGCGCGCGTAGCGTCGCCCCAGGGTCTTCGCGGGAGTTCGATCCAGCTCCACCTTGTTGACCACCAGCGCCGCGGGCAGGCCGTTCGCCTCGGCGATGACCAGAAACCGGTCGAGCATGCGCGGGTTGGGTTCGGGGTCGCGCGCCGCCACGACGACGACGACCTGGTCGACATTGGCGGCAATGGGCTGGGCGCGCCGCGCGCCGCTCCCGCCGGTGGCCCGCCGCCGCGCCAGCACGCTGCGCCGCGTGTGCACCCGCTCGATGGTGGCGGGGCCGTCGCCGTGCAGCGCCAGCTCTACGATGTCTCCGGCGACCACGCGGTCGTCGTCGGGAAGCTTGAGCCGGCCGCGCAGCACCGCGGTCCGCGCTCCCTCGGGGGTGTGCACCCGAAACCCGGGCCCCACCCGGGCCAGCACCACGCCCGTGATCACGTCTCGCCCGCCGTTCTGCCGGCGCGCGCGATGCAGCGATCGAGATGGATCTTCACCTCCGCCAGCGGCAGGTCGAGCAGCGGCGCGCGGGCGTCGTCCGGGCTCGTCCCGAACGCCAGATACCCGGTTTCGAGGTGGCCCACCGCCCGCTCGCCCTCGCTCGACCAGCGGACGAACAACAATGCGGCGCCGTAGCGCCCGGCGGCGTCGGGATCGTCGTCGACCAGCGTAGCCACGGTATAGGCTTGCCCGTCGGGGCCGCCGAACGCGGGCGGGCGCTTGTGCACCCGCTCATAGCCACCCAGCGTCGCGTCCTCGCTCAACGGCGTCGTAGCGACTCCTTGACCACATTCCCCAGGATGAACCCGATGTTGGCCGGGCGCTCGGCGAGGCGGCGCATGAGGTACGGATACCAGTGGCTGCCGAACGGGACGTACACGCGCAGGTTGTAGCCTGCCGCGCGCAGCTCGTGCTGCAGGTCGCGCCGCACGCCGTAGAGCATCTGGAATTCGAACCGGGACGGATCGATCCCCCGCCCCTTGGCGAAGGCCTTGGCATGGGCGATGATGCGCTCGTCGTGCGTGGCCAGCCCGGGATAGTTGCCCCGATCGAGCAGCCGTTCCAAGCAGGCGACGTAGTTCGCGTCCACGTCCCGTTTGTCGGGAAAGGCCACGTCGTCCGGCTCCTGGTAGGCGCCCTTGCACAGCCGCACCCGGGCGCCGAGCGAGATCAGCGTATCGACGTCCGCCCCGGTGCGCCGCAGGTACGACTGCACCACCGCGCCGGTCGCGTTGCCGAATTCCGGATAGAACGTCCGGACGAACAGGTCCATCGTCCGTTGCGTGTAGGCGGACCCTTCCATGTCGATCCGGACGAATGACCCGCGCTGCTTCGCCCGGCCGATGACGGCCCGCATGTTCTCGATGCAGAGGTCCTCGCCGATGTCGAGTCCCATCTGGGTGAGTTTCACCGACACGTTCGCATCGGCGCCGGTGGCGTGAATGCGGTCGAGGAGCTGCAGATAGATGTCGCGCGCCCCGCGCGCTTCCTGCGGACTGCGCACCGATTCCCCCAGCAGGTCCAGGGTGGCCGAGATGCGCGCGGCGTTCAGGTCGCGCAGCGCCGCCAGAGCGGAATCGACCGTTTCTCCGGCGACGAAGCGCGAGGCGAACCGATTGGCCAGACGGTTGCGGCGGACGAACCGGTTGAGTCGCGGCCGCTCGCTCAGCCACAGCAGGCTGGCGCGCAGCATTACGGGTAGAACCGGGTGCGGGCGCGCGCCTGCTCCACGATGACCTCGCACGGCGTGAAGCGCGGGCCGAGCCGATCCGCCAGCCGCGCCAGATCCGCATAGACGCGGTCGGCCCCGAGCGCGTCGAGATACCGTAGCGGACCGCCGCGGAACGGCGGAAAGCCGAAGCCGAAGATCGCGCCGAGGTCGCCGTCGCGCGGGGTGCGCACAACGCCGTCGCCCAGAGCCCGCGCCGCCTCGTTCAGCATCGCGAGGCACAGACGCTGCACGATCTCCGCGTTGGGAATGCCGCCGTTGGCGTGCACCCCCAACAGCGGGTAGATCGCGGGATCCACGCCGCCTTTCTTGCCCTTCGCATACACGAAGAACCCCTTCCCCGCCTTGCGACCCAGCCGGCCCGCGTGGACCAGCGCGGCGAGCGCCGGCGGCGGAGCGAGTCGTTCACCGAACGCGGCCTGGAGTACGTCCCCGGCGTGCTGGGCCACATCCAGTCCGACCTCGTCGAGCAGCGTGATGGGACCGACCGGGAAGCCAAACTGCACCATGGCGCCGTCGATCTCGGCCGGCCCGACGCCCGAGAGCAGCAGGTGCGCGGCCTCATTCATGTACGGGCCGAGGATGCGATTGATCCAGAATCCCGGCTCGTCCTTCACCACGATCGCGGTCTTGCCCATGCGGCGGCCGAAGGCGACCGCGGTCGCGATGACCTGCGGCGCCGTGCGCGCCGACGGGATCACCTCGAGCAGCGGCATTTTCGGCACCGGCGAGAAGAAGTGCATCCCGATGACCTGCTCCGGCCGTCGCGCCGCTTCGGCGATACGGGCGATCGGGATCGTCGACGTGTTGGATGCGAAGACGGCGCGCTCCGGCAGCACCGCTTCACATTCCTTCAAGACCTGCTGCTTGACGGCCAGCTCTTCGAACACCGCCTCGATCACGAGCTCGGCGCCGCCGAACCCGGCGTAGGTCGTGCCGCCGGACAGGAGCGCCACGAGCCGCGCATGTTCGTACCTGGTGAGGCGGCGGCGTGTGAGACGCTCATCGAGGATGGCCCGGGCGGCGACGATCCCCTTGGCGACCCGGGGGAGATCGGCGTCCTTCACCCGGACGTCCACCCCGGCCTGGGCCACCGCAGTACCCGCGATCCCCGACCCCATGAATCCGGACCCCACGATCGCCAGCCGCTTCACCTCGACCGGCGCGGTCGCATCGGGCGCGCCAAGATCCTTCTTCAAGGCGGTCGTCGCAAAGAAGATCCGGACCAGGTTGCGTGACACGTCGGTGACGGCGAGCTGACCGAACAACTGCGCTTCTCGCTGCAAGCCCGCCCGCACGCCGTGACGGAGGCCGTGGCGGACGGCGTCCAGCGCGGCGAGCGGGGCGGGATAGTTTCCTTTGGTCTGCTCCAGCACCTGCTTGCGCGCGAAGTGAAACACGATGAGGCGACCGAGCGGACTGCGGTCGAGCAGCAGACCGGCGAGCCCCCCCCCGCCCCCCCCGCCCCCCCCGCCGCGCCGCTTGCGCGCCGCCGGACCGCGGTCCGCCAGGCGCCTGGCGGCGGCGATCGTGATGTCGTGCAGGATCGACGGCGGAACCAGCTCGTCCACGATTCCCAGCCGGAACGCTTTCGGCGCGCGCTCGCTCCGGCCCGCGAGGATGATATCGAGCGCCGACCGTGCGCCGATCAGCCGCGGCAGCCGCTGGCAGCCGCCAGCGGCCGGGAGAATTCCGAGCTGGATCTCCGGGAGTCCCAGCTGGGTCTTCGGGTGGTCGGTGGCGACGCGATAGTGGCAGGCGAGCGCGAATTCAAGCCCGCCGCCCAGGCACGCGCCGTGAATGCCCACGGCGATCGGCTTCGGGAACGCCGCCACACGATCCAGCATCGCCTGTCCGTCGCTCGACAGCTGCTCCGCTTCCGCGGCAGTCTGCAGCTTGACGAACTCGTCGATGTCGGCGCCGGCGATGAAGGTGTCGGTCTTCCCCGAGAAGAAGGCGACGGCGCGGACCCGGGCGTCGCGCTCGAGCGCCGTCAACATCGCATAGACCTCGTCCTTCACGCCCTGCGAAATGACGTTGACCGGCGCTCCTGGTTTGTCCAGCGTGACGACGGCGATCCCGTCACGAACCTCCCAGCGCAGCGCGTCGCTCATGGCCGCTCCAGGACGATGGCCGACGCCATTCCGCCCTGCGCGCACACCGAGATCAGTCCGAATTGAACGTTGCGGCGCCGCATCTCGTTGGCGAGCGTGGTGACGAGTCGGCCGCCGGTGGCCCCGAACGGATGGCCGATCGCGATCGACCCGCCCATCACGTTGATGATCTCCTCGTTGATCTCCCACCCCTTGGCGGCGAATCCCTGGAGGTTCGAGAGCACCTGGGACGCGAACGCCTCATGGATCTCGATCAGCCCCAGGTCCTGCCACTGGATGCCGGCGCGGTCCAGCGCGATGGGCACCGCCCAGACGGGCGCCTGGAGCAGCTGCCACCCGGGGTCGACCGCCGCCACGGCATAGGATCGCAGCAACGCGAGCGGCTCGTAGCCGTGCGCCCGGGCCGCCGTGTCCGACATGAGCAGCACGGCGGACGCCCCGTCGGTCAACGGCGAGGCGTTGCCCGCGGTCACGCTGCCGTAGCGCCGATCGAAGACGGGGCGGAGCTGCGCCAGCTGCTCGAGCGACGTGTCGGTGCGAACCCCGTTGTCCGTCGTGACCACGTCGCCGTCGGGCCGCGTGGGCAGCCAGGGCGCGATTTCGGCCGTGAGCCGGCCGTCCGCCGTGCCGTGGGCGGCCAGCTGATGGCTGCGCAACGCCCAGCGATCCTGCGCCTCGCGGCCGATGCGGTTCTCCTTCGCCATCTTTTCCGCCGACTGCCCCATCGATTCGCCGGTGGAGGGCTCGGCGATGGCCGGCGCCACCGGGAGGAGATCGCGCGGCCGGATCCTGGCGAACGCCGCGATCCGCGCCCCCAGCGTCTTGGCCTTGCTGGCCGCCACGAGAATGTCGGCGAGGCGGCGCGACGCCAGGATCGGAATGTCCGACAGCGACTCCGCGCCGCCGGCGATGATGACGTCGGCGTGGCCCATGCGGATCTGGTCCGCGGCCGCCGTGACCGCCTGGTTGGCGGAAGCGCAGGCCCGATTGACCGAAAACGCGGGGATCTCCTTGGGAAACTGCGGCAGCAGGCTGACTTCGCGGGCGATATTGGGTACAAGAGGAGAGGCGACCACCTGCCCGAAGATCACCTCGTTGACGGCGCCGGGTGACAGGTTGGTGCGCTCGAGGAGCTCGCGCGCCGCGAAGCGCGCGAGATCCACAGCCCGGGCCTCCTTGAGGGCCGTGCCGGCTTTGCAGAACGGGGTGCGGCAACCGGCGACGATCGCGACGCGCCGGCCTTCGAGAGGTGACATTGGACAGAGAACCTACCACGCTCCGGAACCGGAAGGGAGTTGGCGTGCGGCGACGGCGTCTGCAGGTGACCGCGGTCTTGGTGTTGTCACTCACACTCGCCTGCGGCGGTAGCGGCGGCCCCGGACCGCCGCCCGTCGGTGCGCCGTCACCGGCGATCTACGGACTCGACAGCGCGAACACGCTGATCGTGTTTCGCGCCACACGGCCCGATCTCGTGACGCGGACCACGGCCGTGACCGGGCTCCCGTCCGGCGAACGGCTGGTCGGCATCGACTTCCGGCCGGCCGACGGCCGCCTGTACGGACTCGGGCGCGGCAGCCGGCTGTACCTGATCGACACGACGAGCGGCGCGGCGACGATCATCGGAACTCCACCGTTCGCTCCGGCGCTCCTCGGCTCGACCTTCGGGATGGATTTCAATCCGGTCGTGGACCGACTGAGGATCATGAGCGACTCGACGCAAAACCTGCGGCTCGACCCGGTGGCCGACACCATCGCGGGCGTGGACACCGCGCTGGTCTACGCGAGCGGCGATGCGCACATGGGCACCGTCCCGGTGATCGCCGCGGCCGGGTACACCAACAGCGTGCCGGGGGCGGCCACGACCGTGCTCTACGCCGTCGATGCTGCGCTCGGGATTCTGGTCACCGTTCCGGCTCCAAACAGTGGCCGACTCTCCACAGTCGGACCCCTCGGCGTGAGCACGACCCTTGCCGTAGGATTCGATATCGACGGGTCCACGGGGCGGGCCTACGCCACGCTGACACCGGTCACGGGCGGGGCCTCGCGGTTCTACGGCGTGAACCTGGTCAGCGGAGGCGCCACGCTGACGAGCACGGTGGGACACACCGTCCCGCTGGTGGGGATCGCGGTTCATCCCTGAGCGCGGCGTCTGCACGCGCCGCGGGGCGCCGTGAATTAAATTCTCCCGGCCCTATCCCGCGAACCCGAGGGGGCGGGGGGGGGGGGCGGACGGCACCCAGGGCCCACGATTCCAGCTCGGAGCAACTCCGGAGGCGAGGTGGCGGGCGAGGCGCCATTCTCATATCGCTCTCGCGCCGCGGCGCTGGAGTCGATGCAGGCACAACCGGTGGACCTCCTGGTCATTGGCGGGGGCATCACCGGGGCCGCCGTCGCGCGCGATGCCGCGCTGCGCGGGTTCCGCACGGCGGTCGTCGATGCCGGCGACTTCGGCGCCGGCACCAGCTCCCGCTCGTCGCGCCTCGTCCACGGCGGCCTGCGCTACCTCGAGACCTACGATTTCGGCCAGGTGTTCGAAGCCAGCCGCGAGCGCCGCGCGCTGCTGCGCATCGCCCCCCACCTCGTGCGCCCGCTGCGGTTTCTGTTTCCGGTGTACGAAGGCGGCCGCGTCGCGGCGTGGCGGTTGCGGGCGGGCATGTGGCTGTACGACGCGCTGGCCGCGTTTCGCAACGTGCACCTGCACCGCTGGTTGTCGCCCGCCAAAGCCCTGGCCGCCGAGCCCGGGCTGCGCGATCGCGACCTGCGTGGCGCGGCCCTCTATTGGGACGCGCAGACCAACGACGCGCGACTCGTGGTGGCGATGCTGCGCAGTGCCGCCCAGGCGGGCGCGCTCGCCGCCAACTACGCGTCCGCCGAGAGCTTCATCCGGGCCGAAGGGCGCATTGTCGGCGCGGTGATCCGGGATCAGCTGGCCGGCCAGGAGAGCCTGGTGCGGGCCCTGACCGTCGTGAACGCCACCGGTCCCTGGGTCGATCGGGTCCGTCGCATCGACGACGGCGCTGCGAAGCCGATGCTCCGTCTCTCCAAAGGGGCGCACGCCATCGTGCGGCGCGAGCGCCTCGGCCTGCACGACGCCATAACCATCATGTCGCCGATCGACGGCCGCATCATGTTCGTGCTGCCCTGGAACGATCTCGCCTACATCGGCACGACGGAGACCGACGATATCGCGGCGCCCGAAGACGTCCGGGCGACCGGAGCGGACGTGACCTACCTCCTGCGCTCGGCCAATGCCGTGCTGCCGCGCGCCCGGCTCACCCCCAAGGACGTGATCGCGACCTGGGCAGGCCTGCGGCCGCTGCTCGCCCCCGACCGCTCGCTCCCGGCGGGCCGAGTGCCCCGCGAGCATCGCATCGTGGAAAGCGCGAGCGGGCTCATTACGATCGCCGGCGGGAAGCTCACGACCTGTCGGGTCATGGGGAAACACGTGGCCGACCTCGTCGCGAAGCGATTGCGCCAGCTGGACGGCCGCTCGCTGCCTTCCCGTCCGGCGACGGACCAGCTGCCGCTCCCCGGGGGGGAGATCGCCGCGCTGGACGTCATGATGCAGTCGGTACGCATGAAGGAGCTGCCGGCCGTCACCGCGCGCCACCTGGTCGACAGCTACGGCACGGAGTCCGCGGCGATCCTCAATCTCGTGTCCAAGAACAAGGTGTTGGGCGGTCCGCTGGTGCGCGGCCGGCCGGAGATTCGAGCGGAAGTGGTGTACGCCGTAGAACGGGAAATGGCGATGCGCGTGAGCGACGTGCTGATCCGACGGCTGCACCTGTTCTACGAAGACTCGCAGCACGGCGCGGGCGTGGCGGCGAACGTCGCCCACAAGATGGCCGAACTGCTCGGTTGGAGTTCCACACGCGAGGATGACGAGATCGGCGCGTACCTGGATGAGGTCCGCAAAGCGCGTGAGTTCCTGCGCGACGTCGGCCGGGCCAGCCAGGTGCCGACCAGCACCGCCTGATCGCGACCGCGATCCCGCTCAGCGTCGACGGGACCGGAACAACCGCGCCAGCCGGCGAACCACCGCTGGCTTCCCGCAGATGATTCCGTAGAGCACGGGTTCGGCCCCTCGCGAACGATACGTGCACACGTACCGGCCCCCAGCCTCCTCGACCAACAGCTGGGTCGCCGCGATATCCCACAGCTTGACGCCGTAATCCACGACGGCGCCGATCCATCCCTCAGCCGCGAACGCATGCGCGATACAATCGACGTAGCCGCGCGCATTGGGATACTCGCGGAGCAGGCGGTCGAATGCGCGGCCGGCGCCGCACTGCACGAACCGGGCGCGATCGCCCGCGGAGATCACTTCCCGCCGCAGCGTCCCGCGGGCGGCATCCCGAACCCGCAAGCGCCGGCCATCGCACCAGGCCCCAAGTCCCCGGCCGGCGCTGTAGCACCGGTGCAGCGCGGGAAAATCGATGACGCCGACCAGCGGCTTCCCCCCGTGGAACAGGCCGATAATGGTCCCGTAGAACGGAATGCCGTTGGTCAAGCTCGTGGTGCCATCGATCGGATCGAGGATCCACAGGAACTCGGCGTCCGGGTTCGTCGCCGGAAACTCTTCCCCCAGGACGCCGTGCGCGGGAAAGCGCCGTCCGATCGCCCCGCGCAGCGCCCGCTCGACGGCGACGTCGACGTCCGTGACGAAGCTCGCGTCGGACTTGAGGCGGGTGCGAAACCCGCGCGCGACCAGCCGCCGGATCAGGGCGCGCGACTGCCGGGCGAACCGGAGCGCCGCCCGATAATACCGGCGTCGCTCCGCCAGCCCAGGGATCATGGCGACGAAAGATACGCCGCGGCGGGAATGGTGATCCAGCGCACGAAATCGGCTTCGCCACGCGTGGGCGCCGGAACCTCGGCGGACAGCAAGTGTCCTCTGTCCGATGGATGTCCGACCGGGATGGTTGCCGGCTCGAGGCGTCCACACACATGGGAGGTCGACGATGAAGGCGTGGAACGCTTCACTACTCATAGCGGGGATGCTCGTCGTGGCCGCCAGTCCTCCGGCGCAGGCGCAAGGCCGGTCGCACATCGGGGCGCACGTCGGTTACAACTTCGATGTCGAGAAGGCCCTCATCGGCGCGCAGCTGCTGCTGCCGATCGGCCGGCGGATCGAGCTCTACCCGTCATTCGATTACTACTTCGTGAACAGCGGATCGCTGCTCGGCATCAGCGGAGACGTGAAGTTCCGGTTTCCGACCGGTGGGGAATCCGTGTTCTACGCCGGGGGTGGGGTGAACTGGCTGCGGGCTTCTGCCGGCGGCAATTCGGCCACCGATACCGGCTGGGATTTCCTGTTCGGGCCTGGAGTCGCGCTTTGGCGTGACCCATCCGTATATCGAAGGTCGCGCCATCACGCACAACAGCAATACCGCATTTCAGCTCGCGGGTGGGTTGGACATCACCATCTTCTAGCCGCGGTACCGAGGGGCGGGGATCTCCCCGCCCCTCACCTCAGGCGTCGTGCTCCAGGTCGCCGAGCAGCATCTGGCGCTCGATGCGCGTGAAGCCCTCGGCCTCCTGACGACGAGCCGAGAGCAGCGACACGACGATGCCGACGGCAAAGGAGAGCGGCATTGTCACGAGGGCCGGGTTCTTGAGCGGGAACCAGGCCACGGCGTGCTTCAACACGTCCATTTGCACGGTGGGCGAGAGCCAGATCAGCACCAGCGTCGATACGGTGCCCACGATCATGCTGGCGACCGCCCCGGCGGTGGTGTAGCCGCGCCAGAAGATCGCGAGGAGGAGGGCCGGGAAATTCGCGCTCGCCGCGATCGCGAAGGCCAGCCCCACCATGAACGCCACGTTCTGGCCCTTGAACGTGACGCCGAGCACGATCGCCAACGCTCCCAGCCCCACGGTCGCGAGCCGCGCTACTTTGAGCTGCTCCCCGGCGCTCACGTGCCCGCGCCGGATCACGTTCACCCAGAGGTCGTGTGACAGCGCCGCGGCGCCCGACAGGGTCAGCCCCGCCACGACGGCGAGGATGGTTGCGAACGCCACAGCCGCGATAAACCCGAGGAACGCCCGCCCGCCCAGGAACTCGGCCAGGAGCGGAGCCGCCATGTTGCCGCCCGGCTCCACCTGGCGAATCGCCTCCGGGCCGACCAGCACCATGGCTCCGAAGCCCAGTACGAACGTCATCAGGTAGAAGGCGCCGATCAGTCCGGTGGCGTAGAAGACCGACCGCCGCGCCGCCCGGGCGTCCGGAACCGTATAGAACCGCATCAGAATGTGGGGCAGGCCGGCGGTGCCGAACATCAGCGCCATGCCGAGGGAGATCGCGTCCAGCGGGTTCGCGACCAGGCGGCCCGGCGCCAGCACGGCGGCGCCGTAGCGCTCCGCGGCCGCGGCGAACAGCGCGGCCGGGTTCATCCCGAATCGCTGCAATACCAGCGTCGTGAGGATGGCCGCGCCCGTGAGCAGCAACACCGCCTTGACGATCTGCACCCATGTCGTGGCGATCATCCCGCCGAACAACACGTACGCGATCATCGCCAGACCGACGATGACGATGGCCGTCTCGTAGCTCAGGCCGAACATCAGCTGGATCAATCCGCCCGCCCCCACCATCTGCGCGATGAGGTAGAGCGACACCGTTGCGAGCGTCCCGACCGCCGCGGCGAGCCGCACCGGGGCTTGCGACAGCCGGGCCGCGACCACGTCGGCGAACGTGTACTTCCCGAGATTGCGCAGCGGCTCGGCGATGAGGAACAGCACGACGGGCCAGCCCACGAGCCAGCCGGTCGAATAGATCAGCCCGTCGAATCCCGTCGTGGACACGAGGCCGGCAATCCCCAGAAAGGACGCCGCGCTCATGTAATCCCCGGCGAGCGCGAATCCGTTCTGGCCCGGGCGGATCGTGCGCCCCGCCGCGTAGAACTGCTCCGTGGTGCGCGTTCGCCGCGCCGCCCAGTACGTGATGGCGAGCGTGACCACGATGAAGAGACAGAAGAAGGCGATCGCGAGCGCGTTCGGTTCGCCGATGCTGGTCGTCATATCATTCCTTCAGCCGGTGCAGCTCGGCGTCGTACCGGGTGTTGGCCCACCGCACGTACACCCAGGTGAGCAGCCAGGACACCACGATGACCAGCGCGCCCAGGAGGACCCCCAGCGACACGCCGGGTGCGAGCAGGCGTCCGAGCATCGGCTTGTTGAAGGCGATCAGGGCGATGAAGCCGAAGTACAGCACTACCATCGCCGCCGTGAGGGCGAGCGCCACGCGCCAGCGCCGGGCGCCGAGCGCCCGCAGCCGGGCATCCCGGTCGGTCATCACCGCCACCCCCGCAGGCTGCGCACGTAGTCGTGCAGCACCATGAACTTTTCGAACACGATGACTCCCTTCCGTTTCCGTCCGAACTCGCCGAACAACTCGCGCAAGCGGCCACGACGGCTGACGTAAAAGCGGAACGTCTCCGCGAAATCCTCCTGCGGATGCGTCCCGGCGTAGCGGCTCACGTGGTCGACCAGCGTCGTGGCGACGCGGCGACGCTCGAAATCCACCCAGTGCTCGTCCGCGACGCGATAGGCCATCCGCACCTCGCCGAACGCCCGGCGGAACCGCCCGGTGCGGGTCCAGCTCCAGTTGTGGTACAGGAAGGAATGCCCCAGCTCGTGGAGGATCAGTCCGGTGAGCAGATTCCAGGAAATCTCGTCGCGCCGCCGCTTTCCCGTCACGTAGCGGCGATCGATCTCGATCACCTTCGGCGCCTCGTGCGACACTCCGGACACCCCGGGGCGGAGCAGCACGCGATAGTCCCAATCCTTGACCCGTGACACGATCAGCAGCCTGCGCACGCGCCGCAGCGCGCGCCCGATGAGATCGCGGCCGGTGGCGTCTTCCCCGCACCAGGGACACGTGTCCATCCAGTCATCCACGCCGCGATCGCAGTGCGGGCAGTCGTTCTGGAACCGCTCGTACTTCCACTTCTGGGGACGCCCGCACCAAGGACACGCCTGCATCGGGTACTGCAAACCGCCGTGACAGCGGCGGCAGCGTCGCTCGTACTTGAAGCCCTTCGGCTTCTTGAGCGGTTCGGGACTGGAATGGCGATCGATGATGTCGCGACCGCACCACGGGCAGTAGGAGTGGCTGTCGGACACCATCCACCGGCAGTAGCGGCACTCCGCCCCCGTCTCGAGCTGGGTGTCGCCCCAGACGAGCCGCTTGCCGCAGTTGGGGCAGTGGTACCAGAACCGCTCCAGCTCCGCCCGGCAGCGGGGACAGCGGAGTTCGGGCCTCGGAATCTCGCGGTGGCGCCGCATCACCGAGCGCCACCAGCCGCGGGCGCTCACCTGCGCCGGACCTTGGCCATGTCGGTTTTCACCGTGCGCAGCCCGAGCAGCATCACGATCCCGCCCAAGAATCCCGCCGCCGGGAGCAGGAGCATTGCCCGGCGCAGCGCTTCATCGGCGGACAGATGCATCACCGCCTGGAGACGATCGGAGAGGTAGCCGATGAGCGGCGGTGCGACCGCGTCGCCCGCGAGGTGCGAGAACAACAGGAATGCCCCCATCACCGACGCCCGCACCGCCGGGGGGACCACGTCGAAAATCACGGCGGAGAGCGGCCCATTGTACCACGTATAGAAGAAGTACGTCACGAACACGAGCGGGACGAAGAGAGACAGGTTGTTGGTCAGGATCAGGACGACCGCCACCGGCGCCCCCAGCAGGAATCCCGCTCCCGAGACCGCGATCCGCCCGCCCGGCCAGCGCTCGAACAGGCGGTCCGCCAGGCGGCCGCCCACGAGCGCCCCCAACGCCCCCCCAGCCAGTCCCCAGACCCCGAATTCCCGCCCCACGTCGCTCACGGAAAAGCCGTGCACGCGCTGCATGAAGCTCGCCGCCCAGGCGATCAGGCCGTTCACCGCGAACGTGACGAGGGCACCGCCCACGAACACCCAGATCAGCGTCGGGACCCGCAACACGATCGTCGCCGCCTCGACGAACTCCTCGAACGCGGTGGCCGCCACCTCGCCCGCAGCGCTCGTCCGCCGCACCGCGACGGGCACGAGCCGCGCGACGGTCCAGACGACGCCGAGACCGAGGAACCCGCCGAACAGCGCGGCGGCCATATCCACGGTGAGCGCGCGAGTCAGCAGGAGCAGACCGCCGATGAGCGCGCCAAGCGCGGCCAGCCCCAGGAGCGGTGCCGCATAGTAGAGCGCGGTCCGCAGACCGGTCGTCGTGAAGCGCCGCAGGGTGGTGAGAATCGGCGTGGGGGGCAGGCGCCGTGGTTCCCGCAGTTGCGAGGCGAGGATCGCCAACACGAATCCCGGCACGCCGAGCCACAGAAAGGCGAGCCGCCACCCGTACGCCTCGGCCAGGAGCCCGCCCAGCCAGATCCCCATCACGCCGCCCAGGGCCATGCCGACCGAGTAGACGCCGATGGCCAGGGCGCGTCGCTTTTCCTTGAAGTACTCGGCGATCAGGGCCTGGGACACCGGGCCATACCCCGCTTCGCCCACGCCCACCATGGCCCGACAGATGAACAGCTGCCAAAACCCGCGCACCGCGCCGCCCAGCGCGGTGAACAGGCTCCACAGGCCCACCCCCCAGGCGATCACGCCGCGGCGCGTGCGCAGATCGCCGAGCACGCCCAGCGGCAGGGCCGCGAGCGACAGCACGATGATGTACGCGGAGCCGATCCACCCGAGCTGCTGATCGGACAGCTGCAGGTCGCGCTTCAACGGCTCGAACACCGCGAAGACGACGTTGCGGTCGGCGTAATTGAAGAAGTTGATCACCGTCAACAGCCCCAGGGCGTAGGCCGCGTATGCCCTGGAGCTGTCCGCCGGTCCCTCCGTCCTAGACGACGCGGCCGCTGGTCGCTCGCTGCGCGCGGGTGTCACGCTCGGGTTTGGACGCGAGGTAGGCGTCGCGCAGCTGCTCCATCATCGCCTCGCGATGATCGTACAGCCGTTTGAGCGGCCGGGGCTCGTGACGCGCGAGCGCGTAGGCGGCGAGCAGCGGAAACGCCACCGAGTTGTCGCAATAACAGACGACCGTGCCCGGCAACTGATCGGGGTCGACCTTGCCCCAACTGACCGCTTCGGCCGGGGTGGCGCCCGACAGGCCGCCGGTATCGGGGCGCGCATCGGTGATCTGCAGGTAGTAATCGTGGCCCTTCTCGCTGATGCCCAGGACCTCCTGGATCTGCGGCTCGGTCTGGAGCACGAAGTTCTTGGGGCTGCCGCCGCCGATCAGCAGCACCCCGCTCATGCCGTCGTGGGTTTTGGCGTGAAAGACGATCGCCGACGTCTCGTTGACGTCCGCGCTCACGTCGAAGCGCAGCTGCGAGCCGGTGAGCGCCTGCTCCGCCACATTCATCCCGATCGAGGAATCGCCGGGGCTCGACGTGTAAATCGGCACGGCGCAGTCGTGGGCGACCGACAGCACCGAGCGCCGCGACAAGCCGAGCGCTTTCTCCCGTTCCCGCACGTACCCGCCGAGCAGATAATGGTATTCGGCGGTGCTCATGGGGCGCTGGAACTCGTCGCGGGCCGAAACCTCGCGGATGTAGGCGTCCGTGGACAGCAGCACGTCGTAATCGAAGAAGATGTCGTAGATGCGGACGATGCCCGCCGCGCGCAGCTCGACGTCGTCGGCGAAGGGCGAGCCCCGATGCATCGCCAGGCCGAGGCCGAAGTGCGCATCGTGGTAAAGATTCGCGCCGGTCGAGACGATCCAATCGATGAACCCGGCCTCCATGAGCGGGATGATCGTGCTCATCCCGAGGCCGGCCGGGGTCATCGCACCGGTCAAGCTCATGCCCACCGTGACCTCCGGCGCGAGCATGCGATCGGTATACAGACGACACGCGTCCGCGAGACGCCCGGCGTTGTACGCCAGAAACGCGTTGTCGACCAGCTCGGCGACCGTCTCGCGACCCGTGATCGCGCGCGGATCGATCCGTTTCCCGCGCAGAAACGGCGACGTGGCCATTACACCACCTTGTGACGAGAGTGCGACTGCCTGCGCTCTTCACGCGCCTTGACGACCCACGCCACCGCTTCGGACGGATCGTCGGTCACGTGAAACAGGGTAAGGTCCTTGGCGTCGATCTTGCCTTCGCCGCACACGCGGCCCGCCAGCCAGTCGTACAAGCCCTGCCAGTACTCTTTCCCGAACAGCACGACGGGAAAGTGCTTCACCTTGCCGGTCTGGATCAGCGTCAGCGCCTCGAACAGCTCGTCCATCGTGCCGTAGCCGCCCGGGAAGACGACAAACGCGGTCGCGTACTTCACGAACATCGTCTTGCGCACGAAGAAGTAGCGAAAATTGATCGAGCGCTCGACGTACGGGTTCGTGCCCTGCTCGAACGGCAGCTCGATATTGCAGCCGATCGAAAGCCCGCTGCCTTCCTGCGCGCCGCGGTTCGCCGCCTCCATGATCCCCGGCCCCCCGCCCGTAATGATCGGGAATCCCTGCCGCGCCAGGAGCCGGGCCGTCTCCACCGCCTTGTCGTAAAACGGATCGTCGCCGCGAGTCCGCGCCGATCCGAAGAACGACACGGCGAACCGCACGTCCGACAGCGTGTCGAAGCCTTCGACGAACTCTCCCATGATGCGCAGCACGCGCCAGGGATCGGTGTGGACGAAGGTCCGCCGCTCCTGCGGCGGGACGGCCGTGAGCAGCCGTTCGTCTTCAGTGACCGCGCTGCGCGGCGGCGAGCTGCTCGAGTGCTGCGACATGGTCGTCCTGAACGTTGTAGAAAAACGGTGACAGACGGATGTGTCCGGGTCGGGCGTCGGCGACGATGCCGTGGCTCCCCAGGTGACGCACCGCGGCGGCCGGATCGGAAGACGGGACCATTACGATGGCCGAGCGGGTGTCCGCCGTCGCGGCCGAGCGGGGCCTGAGCCCCGCGTCCCGGGCCCGCGCCACGAGATCCTCGGTCAGCGCGGACGTGACCCGTCGGATCGTAGGCACGCCGATCTCTTCGATGTACTCGAGGCCGCCGAGCTGCGTATAGATGGCCGCGAGCGCCGGCGTCCCGAGCTCGAAGCGCCGCGCGTCGTCGTGAAACGCGAGCGCGCGGGGGTCGAAGGCGAACTGATCGCGGTGGCCGAACCACCCCGCCATGGAGGGCGCCAGATCACGGGCCAGACCCTCCCGCACGTAGCAAAACACGATCCCCGTGCCGCCGAGCAGCCACTTCAGTCCGCCGGCCACCAGGAAGTCCACCTCCGTCGCCGGGGCATCCACCGGCACCTGCCCGACCGACTGGTAGGCGTCGATCAGACACCGAGCCCCGCGCGCGTGGGCGACTCGAGCGACGGCCGCGATGTCCTGGATCGCTCCGGTCGTGAAATACACGTGGGAGGTGGCGACCAAGGCGGTCCGGTCGTCGACGGCTCGCGCGATCGCGTCGACGGGCACGCTCACACCGTCGGGACTCTCGACGATGACCAGCTCGATTCCCGACGGCCGCTTCGCCAACCACTGATAGACCACCGTCGGGAAGTCGAGTGCCGTTACGACAACCTTGGGCCGCCGCGTGTAGTCCAGAGCGCTCGCCACGGTGCCCACCGCCACGGAAACGCTCGGCGCCAACGCGACTTGCGACGCCCGGGCGCCGATCACGTTTCCGTAGCGCGTGCGCAGCTCCGCCAGCGCCTCCCACCACACGTCGTACCAGGCGGCCGCCCCGCGCGCCTGCCAGACGTCCAGAAATCCGGCTAGCTTGCGCCGGGCCCGGTCGCCCAACGCCCCGAGGGAGCAGGTGTTGAGATACACCCGGTCCTGGAAGATCGGGAACTCGGCTCGGTATCGGGCGAGGGGGTGCGATACGGATCCGACCGCGACGCCGCTTGCAAGCGTCATAGGCGCTGAATATACAGAAGCCATGAAGGCTCCGGCGAGTTGGACGTCGCTCTACACCAGGCTGGCGCTGCGCGCGCTCGTGCGTCCACGACTCGCCCTCGACCTCGCGCGGCTCGCATGGAGTTTTCGCCGTCGCGACTGGTTCCGGCGCGCGCCGTTTCTCCCGCTGCCGCCGCCCGAGTACATCCGGTGGCGCATGTTCACGGCCTACGGCGACGCAGACGCCGTCCCCTCCGTCGACGACGTGGTGCGCTTCGCGCAATGGCGACGGGAGACCATGCGCCTGTGACACCGCCCACCCACGAGCTCAAGCGCCGCGCGCTGGCGATCGGGTTCGATGCCGTCGGCGTCGCCTCCCTCGAGCCCGACGTCCACGGTCCCGAGCTCGACCGCTGGCTCGACGCCGGGTACGCCGGCACGATGACCTACCTGCAGCGGCAGGCCGCCGGGCGCAAACAGCCGGGTCGGATCATGCCGGACGCCAAAGTGGCAGTCGTGACGCTCACCAACTACTGGCACGGTCCGGCCGCACCCGGAGCGACCGATCGCGTCGCGCAGTACGCGTGGTCGACGGACTATCACCGCGTGCTCGGCGCGCGCCTCGAGCGCCTCGCACAGGTGATCCGGGACTTGGCGCCCGGCGCCCGCACGCGCCGCTACATCGACGCTGGACCGGTGCCGGAGCGCGAGCTGGCGCGACGCGCCGGACTCGGCTGGATCGGCAAGAACACGATGCTGATCGATCCCGAGCGCGGCTCGTTCACGTTCATCGGTTCCGTGCTTACCGATGCGGCGTTCGCGCCGGATCTGCCGTTCGAAGCCGATCGGTGCGGAACCTGTCGTGCCTGTCTCGAGGCCTGTCCGACCGATGCGTTTGTCGACGCGCACGTTCTCGACGCCCGGCGCTGCATTGCCTATCTCACGATCGAGTATCGCGGCGCGTTCACCGACGAGCAGCGAGACCAGGTGGGGAGCTGGCTGTTCGGGTGCGACGACTGTCAGGACGTGTGCCCCTGGAACGTCCGGTTTGCGACCACGACGCACGACCCCGACCTCGCGCCGCGGCCGATGCTCGCCACCGCCCGCGCGGACGACTTGCTCTCCCTGGACCAGGGCAGCTTCGAGGCCCGCTACGGCGACACCCCGTTCGTGCGGCCGGGGATGCGCGGCATGCACCGCAATGCCGCGGCGGTGCGCGCCAACCGCGCGGCCACATGACGGCCGCCCGCGTCGACGACGTCCAACGCCAGCTCGAGCATGGCCTGGCGCGCATCGACCCGCACCACCGGCTGCTGGGACGCCCGGTGAGCTACCGCATCATCGACGAGCGAACCCTCGAAATCACGTTCCGCGATGTGGCGGGCATCGCCGAAGCGGAAGTGCTTGGCGTGAAGCGGATTCTCGGGAAGGATTGCTATTGCACGGTCTCGCCGCAGACCGCCGAGAGCTTGACGGTCCGTTTCGTTGCGCCGCTGAAGTAGCGATCAGACGTCGGAGAGTACCAGGGTCTCTCCATGAGCGAGCTGGCAGTACTTCTCCAGCGGCAGTCCCGCCGCCGCCCACGCGCTTCTCGCCCGTTGCGGCGGCTCATTCAGCGGCTCATCCGTCAGCTTGAACGTCCCCCAGTGCATCGGAATGAATCGAGGCGCGCCCAGATCGCGCGCCGCCTGCACGGCTTCCTCGGGATCCATGTGAACCGGTCGCATGAACCAACGCGGGTCGTACGCCCCGATGGGAACGAGGGCGACGTCGAACGGGCCGAACCGCCGGCCAATGTCACCGAAGACCGGGTGATAGCCGGTGTCCCCCGCCATGAAGAGGCGGCGTGTCGTGGTGCGCACGCTCCATCCGCACCAGAGCGTCCGGTTGCGACCCCATGGGGTTCGACCGCTGAAGTGCTGTGCCGGTGTGCACCCCAGCGTGAGCGGACCGTGCGCCACTTCCTCCCACCAGTCGAGCTCCGCGATTTCGTGGACGCCCCGGCGCCGTAACCAGGCGGTCAGACCGAGCGGCACCAGCCACCGCGCGCCGGGATTGCGCGCTTCCAGCCAGCACACCGTCCGGTCGTCCAGGTGGTCGTAGTGATCGTGCGATTGCAGGACGAGGTCGATCGGCGGGAGGTCGTCGAACCGGATTCCCGGCGGCACGCGCCGCCTGGGCCCCACGCCGGGGACCGGCGAGGCATGAGCGGTCCAGATCGGATCTGTCAGCAGGTTGAGACCCCCCAGCTGGAGCAGGAAGGTCGCGTGCCCCACCCAGGTGATCGTGACGATCTCCTCGGGAGCGCGTGGCTGGTGGAAGCTCGGTTGCACGAGCGGAAACGCCGACGCCTCGGGATCTGGTGGCGGGGGATCGCGCCAGCGATCGAGTCGCCAACGGAGCAGTCCGCCAAGCTCGGCGGTAATGACTGCGTCGAGCCAGGGATTGCGGAACCCGCCGTGGGGATGATGATGCTCGAGCACGCACCCGAAATCTAGTCTCGGAGGGCGCTCGACCCGCGACTCAGTGCACCGTGACCGTCGCGCTCCCGGTTTTCCCCTCGCTCACGGCGAGGATGACGGTGTTGCCGGCGCGCCGCGCCTTGAGCACCGCCGTCGGCCCCACCGTGACCATCAGTTCCACCACGCCCGAAGAATCGGCCGGGTACCACGAAATCGCCCGGTCATGCAGCGGGTTTCCGGCTGCATCGCGCACCACCGCCTGGAGGAAGGTGCTGTCTCCCACCACCAGGTCCAGACTCGGCGGCGACACCACGACCGTGGCCACGCGGTTAGCGTTCGGCTGGGTGAGCACCTGGATCAAGACCGAATCCGCCAGCGCGCCGCTGTGCGCGACGATCCAGGCATTTCCCTCCTGCCGGCCCAGTACGAATTGCAGCGTGTCGGCGTAACTCGAATCCAGCAGCTGAGCGACGGACGAGTCGCGGCTGGTCCAGCTGATCGTCGGATTGGAGATCGGAGCGCCGTTGGAGTCGCCCACCGCAGCGCGCAGCACGATGGTGCCGCCGACTCCCACGCTCGAGGGGCCGGTCACGCGCAGGAATTCGCTGCCCGACCCGGCCAGCGGCAGGACCGTCGACGCGGTCGTCGTCCCTCCCGCCGTGACCACGACGATGGGCTCCACGACCGCCGCGAGCGCGGGAATGATCGGCTGCTCGAAGCGCACGATGTAGCTGCCGGCGCGCAGGAACGCGATCCGGTAGTGGCCGGCGGCGTCAGTCCGGCCGGTGGCGACCACGTACGGCGTGAAGCATTCTCCGCAGTACACGGTGACGTTGGCGTTCTTGACGGGCTGAGGCGTGAATCCGTCCCCGCGGGTCACGGTGCCCTCGATCGCGCCGGTGACGGCTGTGTTGATCGCGCGCAAATGGGTCGGTTGAAACACGAAGTCCCGGTTGCCGAACAGTCGGTAGATGAAGCTGCGCCCCACGTCGAAGTCGATTACGATCTCCGCTCCGGTACCCGACACGCCGAGCGGTTCCTCCACCCAGGCGTACAGGGCGAGCTCGCCCGTGCCCGGGGCCGGCCAGACGATCGTGGCCGGCGATCCGTCGCCATAGGTGATCGAGGACGCATCGATGTCGATGGTCATACGGATCGCCGTGTACCTCCCGGCGTCCAATCGGGTCTGCCCCAGGAGCGCTGTCGCCCCTTGCTGCAAGGTGAGCAGATCGAAGACGCGGTTGGGCGCCGCGATTTCGACCCAAGTCGCATTCCCGACCGCTCGATCCTCGGGTGCGGTGTCGGTCGGAGAGGCTTCGATCCGCCTGACGTGAATGTTGACGCTGCCGACCGAATCGAACGGGAATGGATCGTCCGTGAGCAGGACCACGGTCGGCGCGATGGTGCCCGGGCGCAGCGTGTCGTCCTGGTAGCAGGCGGTGAGACCCGCGAGCGAGACGGCGGTAGCCATGAGCAGGCGGTGCATGGGTGAACGCTCCCAATTCATGTCGTCGCAAGGCAATACCCCTACCCTGCCCCGGGCGTCACACCGCTCGGCACGTGACCACGGCACCCGCCGCCCGGGTATATCAAGCGGTGGGAATGACCGACGCCGACATCGTGCGCCGGGTGCGCGGGGGGGAGACCGCCGCCTTTGCCGTGCTGGTCGCGCGCTATCGCGACCGGCTCGGGCGCTACGCCGTGCACATGCTGGGCGATCGCGAAGACGCCGAGGAAGCCGTCCAGGACGCGTTCGTGCGGGCCTACCGTTCGCTGGCCGGATGCGACGAGGATCGGTTCGGCCGCTGGCTGTTCGGTATTCTGGTCAACCGGTGCCGTACGGCGGGACGTCGCTCGACGCGGCGACATCGCCTGTTCGTTCGCGATGACGTTGCGATCGCGAATACCGCGGCCGCCGATCCCGCCGATCGGGCGGACTGGGACGATACGGTGCGCTGGGCGCTGGCTCGCCTCGCGCCGGTGCTGCGCGAGGCATTCTTGTTGAAGCACGTCGAGGACCTGGAATACGATGAGATGGCTCGCCTCACGGGAGCCGGTGTTTCGGCGCTCAAAATGCGCGTCAAGCGCGCCTGCGAACGGCTGCGCATCCTGCTGACCGAGGTGGAACGTGTTTGATCGCGATGACGATGTGCTCAACCGGGTCGTCGACCGGCTGCGCGAGCCGATCGAGATGGATCCGACTCTCGATGCCCACGTGATGGTGCGCGTGGCGCGCGCCTCGCGCCACCTGCATTGGCTCACCCGCGGATGGCAGTGGCTGCGGCAGCCGCGCGAGTTTTCCATCACGCCGCTCACAACCGCGGTCCTCGCCGCGGGATTGGCGGGACTGGCCCTGTGGTTCGGCGCCGCCGGACCGTCGCCGGCGCCCGGCGGAGCTGCGGACACGACGGTCGTGCAGTTCGTGCTCGTGGCTCCCGGTGCGACCTCCGTCTCCCTGGTGGGCGACTTCAACGATTGGGACGCAGCGGTCACGCCGATGCGACCGGTGCGGCGTGGAGAGATCTGGAGCGTGACGATGCCCCTGTCCCCCGGCCGCCATCGGTATGCGTTCCTGGTCGACGGCGAGCGCTGGCTCGCCGACCCCTCGGCGCCACGCGCCCCGGACGACTTCGGGGCGCCTAGCTCGGTCGTCACGGTGGGAGGGTGAATCCAATGCGACGTTCCTCCTGGCTCATCACTCTCGGGCTCGCCG
>Ga0187892_10003370_pt1 | contig 29372 bp, 25 predicted proteins | sample MA1701073metaG_FD_139345 | JGI IMG/M metagenome (GOLD analysis project Ga0187892, IMG submission 139345) | Bio-ooze microbial communities from a basaltic lava cave in the Kipuka Kanohina Cave System on the Island of Hawaii, USA - MA170107-3 metaG ... | reverse complement strand
GCCTGCACCCGCGGCTCGAGCTGGTCGATGCGCGCCAGGCACGCCTGGAGCAGGTCCACGGGGGCGAGGGTCCCGGCCCGGATGCGGCGCGCCGCCTCGGCGGCGGTCAAGTCGGTGAGATCGGCCACGGCCCGTCCCCTCTCGCGGCGCGCCCGGCGGGCGCCGCCGCCTCAGTGCAGCGCCTCCAGCACCTCCGCCACGACCTCGAAGCGGCCGAAGGAGGGCATCAGGTAGGCGCCCGCCCAGCATCCGGCCACCGCGCGGAGCAGATCCTGGGCCATCTCGATGCCGCTCCGGAGCCCGCGCTCGCCGGCCTCGCGCATGCGCTGGCGGACCCCGTCGGGCACCGTGATGCCGGGCACCTCGTTGTGCAGGAACTCGGCGTGGCGCGTGGAGTGCAGCGGCAGGATCCCCACCACGACCGGGATCGGCGGCCGCCAGGACCCGAAGAAGCGGTCGAGCACCTCCAGGTCGTAGACGGGCTGGGTCTGGGCCCAGAGGGCCCCGGCCTCGATCTTGGCCTGGAAGCGCTCCATCTCGCGCGCCCGGTCCGGCGAGGCCGGGTCGAGCGCGACGCCGATGCAGAAGGCGGTGGGCTCGCCGATGGACGTGCCGGTGGGGTCCACGCCGCGATTCATCTCGGCCAGGATCCGGATCAGGCCGATGGCGTCCACGTCGAAGACGGCCGTGGCGTTGACGTAGTCTCCGGCCCGCGGCGGGTCCCCCGTCATGGCCAGGATGTTCCGGATGCCCATGGCGTGGGCGCCCAGGAGGTCGGCCTGGATGCCCATCAGGTTCCGGTCGCGGCAGGTGAAGTGCATGGTGACGTCCAGGCCCGTGGCCTCGCGCACCAGGATGGCCGTGGGCAGCACCGACATCCGCACCCGACCGAGCGACCCGTCGTTGATGTCCACGATCTCGACGCCCCGCTCCCGGAGCAGCTTGGCCCCCTGCAGGAGCTTCTCCGCGTTGTGCCCCCGGGGCGGATCCAGCTCCACCGAGATCACGAACTCCCGGGCCTCCAGCTTGCGGCTCAGGACCGTGGCCGGCGACGCCGTCTCGACGGGCGGCGGCGCCTCCACCAGCGGGCGGAGGGGACGGGCTGGCGCGGCGGGCGCGGGCGCGTCGCCCGGAGCCAGCCGGGCCAGCGCCTGGCGCATGGCCCGGATGTGCTGGGGGGTGGTGCCGCAGCAGCCCCCCACGAGCCGGGCGCCCGCCGCCAGCATGCGCCCGGCATAGTCGGCCATGTAGCCCGGCGACGACAGGTAGATGAGCCGCTCGCCCACCCGGCTCGGCAGCCCGGCGTTGGGCTGGATCACCAGCGGCACGCCGCCGGCCTCGGGCAGCATCTGGAGCAGGATGTCGTAGAGCACGCTGGAGCCGACGCAGCAGTTGGCCCCCATGGCGGCCACGCCCAGCCCCCGGAGCGTCCGCGCCACCTCGGCCGGCGACCGGCCGAGGTAGGTGACGCCGTCGTCGGTGAACGTGACTTGGGCCACGACGGGCAGGTCGGTCACCGCGCGGATCGCCTCCACGGCGAGCGTCATCTCGTCGAGGTCGGAGATGGTCTCGACGACCAGCGCGTCCACCCCGCCCTCCAGCAGCCCCTCCGCCTGCTCCCGGAACGCCTCGCGCGCCTCGGCCGGCTCGATGGTGCCGAGCGGCGCCAGGTACTTGCCGAGGGGGCCCATCGAGCCCAGCACCAGGACGTCCCGCCCCGCGCTCTCGCGGGCGTCCCGCGCCAGCCGGGCCCCGCTCCGGTTGATCTCGCGCACCCGTCCGGCCAGCCCGTGCAGGCTCAGCTTGAAGCGGTTGGCGCCGAAGGTGTTGGTCTCGATGCAGTCCGCCCCGGCGGCGATGTAGTCGGCGTGGATCGACTGCACCAGCTTGGGGTCGTTGAGGTTCAGGACGTCGAAGCAGGCGTCGAGGGGGACCCCGCGGGCGTAGAGCACGGTGCCCATGGCGCCGTCGCAGAGGAGGGGGCCGCTGGCGAGCCGGGCAACCAGGGGGGCCGCCGCCGTCACGGGTGGGGCTCCTCCGCGCCCGCCCGGGCCCCGGCGACCGGCCCGCGGGCCTCGCGGGCGCGCAGCCGCTTCAGGAGCTCGGCGGCGACCAGGTCCGGCCCCCAGCGCGTCGTATCGATGGCCAGGTCGGCCTGCCGGTAGAAGGGCTCGCGGGCGTCGTAGAGCCGTCGCGCGTCGTCCCGGCTTCGCCCGGCCAGCATCGGGCGCCCGCCGATGCGCTGGGCGCGCTCGAAGAGCGTGTCGAACTCCGCGGCCAGCCAGATCACGGTCCCGATGGCCTTGAGCTGGTCCATGCGGCCGTCCCGACAGGGCAGCCCGCCGCCCGTGGCGATGACGTCCCCCCGCTTGTCGCGCAGGAGCCGCACGGCCTCGGCCTCCAGCTCGCGGAAGTAGGCCTCGCCCTTGTCGGCGAAGATCTCGGGGATCGAGCGGCCCTCGCGCGCCGTGATCATGTCGTCGGTCTCGACGAAGCAGCGGCCGAGCCGCCGGGCCAGGAGGCGCCCGACCGAGGACTTGCCCGCGCCCATGAAGCCCACGAGCAGGACGTTCCCGGTCACGGGATCAGGGTACCACCAACCTCCCGCGCGCCAGCACGCCCCCGGGGCGCTCGGGGGCCCGTCCCGCCGGGACCAACCCCCCAACGCCGGCCCCACGCGCCGGGGCCACCTCCCGCGCGTGAGCGGGATTGACAAGGCCCCACGCCCGGCGTAGATTCTGGCCCCCCGTGGTGGGCGGGAGAGGGGGGACCTCCAGCGCCGGCCGACGACGTCGCCCGGGCCCGTCCCGTACCGTGTCGGAGCGGCGCAGGGTAGGTGGACCGTCCCGATACCGTCGCGGTGCGGCGGAGGAGAGCGACCATGAGCCTGCGCGTGCTGGTCACCTCGGGCATCACGCTGGTCGGCCTCACCCTGGGCATGGCGGGGCCCACCGAGCCCACGGGGTTCGATTTCTTCTGTCGGGGACCCTACCAGCTGGAGACGGTGATCTCGTCGGAGAACACCGAGCTGAGCGCTGAAGGGCTCCTGTGCCTCGACTTCGTGGCGAGCGGGTTCCCGGCGGGCCTGGACGGGGAGCGGCTGGGGCCCGGCAAGTGCGCCTGGCCCGATCGGCCGCTGAACGCCGTCGAGCCGCGGCGGCTCTGCTACAAGGTCTCCCAGTCTACCGGCGCGTCGGAGGAGGGGGGCGCCGCGATCTTGTTCCCCAACCAGGTGCCCAGCACGCTGGGCGCGCACATCATCATCGGCTGCGCGAACACCAACCATTGCGTGCTCAAGTTCTTCGCCGTCGAGAACACCGGGTTCGGGTTCTTGCTACCGATGGTGTCGCCCATCATTCGCCGCACCCGCTGACGCCGACGTCCCTCACCGGTGCACCGTCGTCGCCGCGGGCGCTCGGCGGTAGGCGCAGTCGGCCATCCAGCAGCGACGGCACTGGGTGAAGTAGTGATCCACCCGCGCCTCGAGGCCCACGCCGACCAGGAACGAGATGCTCTTGACCGGCGTCATGAAGCACGCCTCGTTGAGCTCGACGCCGATGGGACGGCCCGGGCACAGCCGGAAGAGCGCCCGCTGCTCGGCGGTGTCCCAGCCCGCGTAGCCCGGGCTGACGCGGTTGGTCACCCGGAGGCCCGCCGGGAGCGCCGCCTGGCACAAGAGGTCGTTGGCGTACTCGGCCAGGCTCTCCGCCGCCGCCGACCCCACGCTGTCCAGCATCACGGCCAGCGGCAGCTCGCGCGCGTCGAACAGGGTCCGGACGCGCTCCTCGATCGGGTCGCCCACCGTCACGATGGCGGCGCCGACCGCCTCGATCCGGCCCCACAGCCGGCCGATGGCCGGGATGCGCAGGCGTTCGCCGGCCGCCGCGATCTCGTCGGAGCCGGCGATGGCCGGCACGGCCCGGTACACGACGCGTGGGCGAACCAGCGCCTCGCCGAGGGCGAGCGCGGCCTCGAAAAGGGCGAGGACGTCGGCCGTGGGCACGTCGCGGCCCGGCTTGTAGCCCTGGAAACGCAGCACCTCGTCGCGGTCGATCCGGAAGGGCAGGTCCCGCAGCACGACCGGGACCGGGGAGAGGACGTCGAAGGCGGCGCTCACCGCCGCCGGCGAGCGCGGACCACCTCGGCGATGAGCCGGACGTGCTCGGGCCCGGAGCCGCAGCATCCGCCGACCACGCCGGCGCCCGCGTCGAGGAGCGCGGGGTAGTCCTTGGCCATCGCGTCGGGGTCGAGCTCGTAGGTGACCTGGTCTCCGCGCGTGACAGGCAACCCCGCGTTCGGGTAGGCGACCAGGGGGGCGTCGGTCACCGCGCGCATCTCCCGGATGATGACGATGGCGCGGTCGGGGCCCCGCCCGCAGTTCATCCCCACCAGGTCGGCGCCCGCGGCCAGGAGGTTCTGGGCGACCTCCGCCGGGCTCTCGCCCCACATGGTCCGGTCGCGGTCGTGCAGCTCCTCGTACTGGAAGAACATCGTCGCCATCACGGGCAGGTCGGCGACCGCCTTGCACGCCCGGATGGCCGCCACCGCCTCCTGCGGGAACATCATGGTCTCCACCGCGAACAGGTCCACGCCGCCCTCGGCCAGGGCCGCGGCCTGCTCGCGGAAGGTCTCCAGGTACTCCTCGTCGCTCGTGTCGCCGAGGGGCTCGTACTCCGCGGGCAGGCGGCTCGTGGGGCCGATGGAGCCGGCCACGTACCCGCCCGGCGGGCACACGGCCCGGGCCAGGCGCGCCCCTTTCTCGTTCAGCTCGCGGGTCCGGTCGCCGAGGCCGTACTCGTTGAGCTTGAGCCGGGTCCCGCCGAAGGTGTTGGTCTCCACCAGGTCCGAGCCCGCCCGGAAGTAGCCCTCGTGGATGCCCCGGACGACGTCGGCGTGGGTGTCGTTCCACAGCTCGGGGCAGGCGCCGTTGACGAGGCCAGCGGCGAAGAGCGCCGTCCCGTACCCCCCGTCGAAGACCAGGAGGTCCCCGCGCCGGACCCGGTCCGCCACCTCCCAGCCGCGCGGCCGGCCCATCACGCCGTCGCCGCCACCCCGAGGAGCTGCTTGGCGCGGGCCACCGCCAGCGTCGAGTCCTTGGCGTAGCCGTCCGCCCCGATCTCGTCGGCGTAGGCCTGGGTGACCGGCGCGCCACCGATCATCACCTTGACCCGCTCGCGCAGCCCGGCCTTGGCCAGCGCGTCGATGGTGCGCTTCATGCCGGGCATGGTGGTCGTCATCAGGGCCGAGATCCCCACGATGTCCGCCCCGTGCTGCTGCACCGCCTCCACGAACTTCTCGGGGGCCACGTCCCGGCCGAGGTTGAACACCGTGAAGCCGGCCCCCTCGAGCATCATCGCCACCAGGTTCTTGCCGATGTCGTGGAGGTCCCCCTGCGCGGTGCCGATCACCACGACCCCGAGGGCTTCCCGCCCCGAACCCGTCGCCGTGATGAGGGGCTTGAGCAGGTCGAGCCCGGCGTACATCGCCCGCGCCGAGAGCAGCACCTGGGGGACGTAGTACTCGTTGCGCCGGAACTTCTCGCCGACCACGTCCATCCCGGGGATGAGCCCGCGGAAGATGAGGTCCTTGGGATCCATGGACAGGTCGAGCCCCTCCCGCGTCTTCTTGGCGACGGTGTCCTTGTCGCCCAGGATGAGGGCCCGCGCCATCGTGGGATAGTCGAACGTCCCGCTCATGTGCCGCGCGCTCCGTCCGCCGGCTTGGTGGTGGGGTACCCGCCCTTGACCCAGGCCGTCATGCCGCCGGCGACGTTGTACCAGTCGCTGAGGCCGGCCCGGCCGAGCGCGCTGATCACCGCGCTCGAGCGCAGGCCCCCGGCGCAGACGGCGGCCTTGGGCCGGTCGGCCGGCAGCTCGGCCATGCGCCGCAGCGCCTCGCCCATGGGCAGGTGGATCGCCCCCTCGATGTGCCCCTCGTCCCACTCGAAGGGCTCCCGCACGTCCACGACCACCAGCTCCGGCCGCTCCTCGCGCATGGTCGCCAGCTCGTGCACGGTGACCTGCGGCACGGTGGCGACGGGCTGCCCCTGGCTCCGCCACTCGCTCATCCCCCACTGCAGGTACCCGGCCACGTCGTCCAGGCCGATCCGCGCGAGCCCGGCGGCGGCGCGGCCCAGGTCGGTCGGTCCTCCGATGACGAGGACGATGGGCGCGTCGGCAGGCACGAACCACCCGGCGCGCGTCGCGAACTGCGGGCTCTCGATCCAGACGTTCAACGCGCCGGGAACGTGGCCGGCCCCGTACTCCTCCGGCCCGCGCACGTCCAGGACGACGCCGCCCTTGGCGAGCACCTCCTGCACCTGGGCCGCGGTGAGCGGACGGGGGTCCCCCGCCGGGGGGAGGGCCTGCGCCCGGTTCCGGGCGATGATCCGGTCGAAGTTGGGCGGCTTGGGCGGCAGGCCGGTCATGAGCCGCCGCACGAACTCGTCGACGCCCGCCACGCCCAGCGCCGGGTTGAAGCGACGCTCGAACCCGATGGTGGAGGCGGTCTTGGACGACATGGCGCGCCCGCAGCTCGACCCCGCGCCGTGCGCCGGGTAGATCTCGAGGCGGTCGGGCAGCGTCAGCAGACGCGTGGCCAGGCTCTGGTAGAGCGTGGCCGCGGCCTCCTCGCCGCCGAAGTCGGGCCGCCCCACGTCCCCGATGAAGAGCGTGTCCCCGGTCAGGACGAACCAGGGCTCGGGCCCCCGCGACCGGTCGGTCACGAGCAGGCACACGCTGTCCGGCGTGTGGCCCGGCGTGTGCATCACGGCCAGCTCGACGTTGCCGACGCGGATCGCCGCCCCATCCTCCACCGGGCGGTGGGCGAAGGCCACCCGGGCCGACGGGTGCACGTGCACCGCCGCCCCCGACCGGGCCGCCAGCGCCTGGTTGCCGGAGACGTGGTCGGCGTGCACGTGGGTCTCGACGATGTGCGTGATGCGCAAGCCCTTCCGGCGGGCCAGATCGACGTAGTCGGCCACGCGGTCGCGCGCCGGATCCACCACCACCGCCTCCCCTGCCTGCGCGCAACCGATCAGGTAGGACAGACAGCCGGACTCCTCGTTGAGGAGCTGCTGGAAGATCATGGCTGGCATCTTCCCACAGGGCCAGAGGGTGGTGCAAGGTCGGGGCCGCCCGGCGGCGCGCTTGGCCGCTCCGGGCGCAATGATTTGACCCTACGGGGCGGCCTGGATTACAGTTGTGCCACGACGGGCCGGCCCGGGAGGTCCCTCCAGCGATGAAGCTCAAGGTGCTCGGAGCCTTTGGGAGCGAAGGGCAGGGCCAGCGCCCCTCGGCGTTCCTCGTGGACGACAAGGTGCTGGTCGACGCCGGCACCGTCGGCGCCGCCCTGTCCGCCGCCGAGCAGATCCAGATCGAGCACGCCCTCGTCAGCCACGCCCACCTCGATCACACCGTCGGCCTCGCGTTCCTGACCGACACGCTGGCCATGGTCGCCCCCGAGCGGCGGCTGACGGTCACCGGCGTCGGGCGGGTCGTGCATGCCCTCCGCACCCACGCCTTCAACGATTCGCTCTGGCCCAACTTCACGGCCATCCCCTCCCCGGAGGCGCCCGTGCTGGGATTCCGGGAGGTGACGGAGGAGCGCGAGGCCCGCGTCGGGAACCTGTTCGTCACGCCGGTGCCCGTCGACCACACCGTGCCGACCTCGGGCTACATCATCCGCGACGACGACACCGGCTTCGTCTACAGCGCCGACACGGGACCCACGAAGCGCCTCTGGCAGCTGGCCCGCGAGCACCGCGGGCTGAAGGCCCTGATCGTCGAGACGGCCTTCCCGTCCCGCCTCGGCCAGCTCGCCCAGGTGTCGGGGCACCTGACGCCGACGACGCTCAGACGCGAGATGGACAAGATGCCCCCCGACATCCCCATCTGGATCTTCCACATCAAGCCGCAGCTCTTCGAGGAGACGGCCGAGGAGCTCGCCAAGATCGACCCCGCCCGCATCCTCACCCTGGAGCAAGGCAAGACCTACTGCCTCTAGCCGGCGCGGGCCCGCGCCCGAGGCGGGTCGAGCGATGCCGGCGTCAGCCGTCGGCGTCCAGGCGCCGGCTGAGCCGCTCGCGGTGCGGGAACAGACTGAACACGCCCCCCGTGTGGACGAAGCACACCCGCTGACCGAGCGCCCGCGCGTCCCCCCGGAGCGTCTGGACCAGGGCCCGGAAGGCCTTGCCCGTGTAGACGGGGTCGAGGACCAGGCCTTCCTGCCGGGCCAGGCGCACCACCGCGTCCAGATCCGGCTCCGCGATCTCGTCCCGGCCCGCCCCCTGGTAGCCGTCCAGGAGATGCACGGCCTTGGGGAGGTCGATGGCGAGCCCGAAGCGGCGGATGCTCGCGCGCATCGTCTCCAGCACGGACTCGCGCACCCGCTCGGCCGGCCACGCGATCGGGATGCCGAGGATCTCCGACGGCAGGCCGCCGAGCTGCTTGCCCATGAGCAGGCCGGCCTGACTGCCTCCGCTGAAGGCGGTGATGGCGATGGTGTCGAAGCGGGGGGCGCCGTGGGCGATCTGTCCGGCCAGCTCGACGGCGGCCTCGAGGTAGCCGAGGGCGCCCACCTCGGTGGCCCCGCTCTCCGGGATCACGTAGGGGCGGCGGCCGGCGCGCCGCACCTCGTCGGCGACGGCCGCCATGACCTCGGCCGCCCGGGCGAGCTGGCCGGCCGGCAGGTAGCGCACCTCGGCCCCGAGGAGCCGGCCGAGCAGGAGGTTGCCGTCGTAGACCGGGGGCCGGGCCCCTGCCACGACGAGGACGGCGCGCATCCCGAGGCGGGCGGCGACGGCCGCCACCGCGCGGCAGCAGTTGGACTGCCGGGTCCCGCACGTGATCAGCGTGTCGGCGCCCTCGGCCAGCGCCTCGCCCACGAGGAACTCCAGCTTGCGGACCTTGTTGCCCGACTCGAGGAGGCCGGTGAGGTCGTCCCGCTTGACGTAGAGCTCGACGCCGATCTCCCGGGAGAGCCGCTCGAGCTTGACGATGGGCGTGGGCAGGAGCGCGAGCGAGACCCGCGCGGGCGCCGGCATGCGCCCATCTTAGCACCCTACGGGCGGTGGTCGACCTTGAGCTGGGCCGCGATGGGTTGGAAATCGTAGGACGGGAACGCCTGGTAGCGGAACGCGCCCCAGGCCCTCTGCTCCATGTACCGGTCGAGCGCGCGCAGCTTGTCGGCCTCAACTCGCAGCTGGACGACGAACCCGAACGACATGGCCACCACCCACGACACCACCTCGGTGCCCTCGGGCGGAAAGTCGCGGTAGAAGCCGGTCTGCCGGCAATGGGCCATGATCTGCTCCAGGGTCATGGACTGGTCGTGATGCAGGAGCACGGTGAGCAGGACGTGGCGGTCGTGGGGCATGGGCGCCTCCGGGCGGTGGGATCCCGGCCGATGGGCCGGCCGGCCGCCCGACCGTAGCACATCGGCGGGCCCCGGGGCGAGGGAGCGGACCCGGGTGGCGGCCCGGGGCGCTCGGACCCGACGCGCGCCCGGTTACCGGACCTGCGCGACGAAGTCGTCGGCGCGGTTGGCGAGGGCCTTGGCCGCCTGGCGGGCCTTGCCGGGGTTCTTGATGACCAGGCCGACGTGCCCGCTGGCGAGGCTCGCGTCGGCGCCCGTCACCTTGAGCACGCCGTTGAGCTCGAGCGCGAGCGAGGCCCCGTCGACCCGGCAGCGGATCTCGAAGGGCTCCCCCTTGCCGGGGTTGGGCACGGGCGCGTTGCTGAGGACGGTGGGGGTGCCGTTGAGGACCCGGACGATGCGGACGAAGTTCGCCGTGCCCGTCTGGCGGTAGCACGCGTAGTAGTTCCTCGCGTCCTGGTAGCGGAGCAGCACGCCAAAGCGCGGGGAGCTGTTCCGGTTCACCCGGGCGAAGCTGGCTCGCGCCGACTGGGTGGCTCCCACGAGCTCGTTCGCGATGGCGAGGTTCATGCCCCGCCCCTCGCCCCCGCGGACCTCACCGTCCTGGATCCGGAGGCTCCCGCTGATCTGGGTCCACCGCGGCCCCAGCGTGAGGGAATCCCCCCGGTTGAAGTCGTCGGTGAAGCTGCCGGGGATGCCCGTCGTGGTCACCTCGTACGTCGCGCTCGCCGAGTTCGTGTGGCCGGGCGTGCTCGCGTCGGAGGCGGTGACGCCGATGCCGTAGGAGCCGGCGGGCGCATTCGGGCTCGACGTCACCGAGAGCGTGGTGGACACGGTGCCGCCGGCGGGGACGGTGAGGGACGGCGCCGCGAAGGTCGCCGACCACCCGCCCGGCTTGCTGGCCTGGGTGGTGAACGTCGTCGCCGCGCAGCCCGAATCGCGGTTCTGGACGGCCACCGTGTAGGTGACGGTGGCGCCCGGGGGGCCCTGCCGCTCGGGGGGAGACACGGAGACGAGGGGCACCGCGCGTGCGCAGCTGCTGGTCCCGAGCGTGACGCTCACCCCGGCGCCGCTCGCGTCGGCCCACAGCGGCGTGATGCTGAGGCCGGCCGCGGTGTCCTCGAAGGTCTTGTTCACGGCGAGGGCGGGGTCCGTCCACGACGCGGTGGCGGGCGTCATGTCCAGGAGGTAGATCCCGTCCGGGCTCTGGCCCCTCAGGAGGTGCACGACCACGCCCGAGGCCACGCTGGACGGGATTGTCGCGTCGAAGCCGTCCGGCCGCCGGTACTCCACGTAGTACCAGTCGCCGTTGGCCGCCCGGACCTTGAGCGCCTTCGGCCCGCTGCCGGCGGGCACGTAGGGGTCGAGGGCGTACACCCCGGACGCCTGCACGGCGGTGATGGGGGGCATTCCGCTGTAGTTCAGCCAGCCCAGGAGCTCTTTCTGGACCGCGTTGAAGTGCCGGGGCGGGGTGGCCGCGCCCATGACGTCCAGGGTGTCGCCGTACTCGAGGCTGCTGCAGCTGCCGCCGACCACCGCCGCACCGCAGTCGAGCGCGTGGGAGTGATAGAGGCCGAAGTTGTGCCCCAGCTCGTGCACGGCCACGCCGTTCTGGAAGCTGCCGTTGACCCAGGCCGTCGACGGGTTGCCGCCCACCGTGCCGAGCCCCCACCAGCCGCAGGCGTTGCTGGGGAAGGCGATGACGTGGCGGCGGTAGGCGCTCACGTTGACGCCCGCGTTGGTCGCCGCCTGTCTGGCCTGGCTGGAGATCCCCCAGAAGTCGCAGGCCGAGGACGTCAGCGCGATCGGGTACGGCCCGACCACGGCGCCGGTCAGCCAGGTCTCGTCGTAGGAGGCCTCCTGGTAGTAGCGGGCCACCGACGAGCCGGAGCCGAACATCACGCTCGAGATCTGGTTGACGGTGCTCGCGGTGTAGGCGGTCGTATTGGAGAAGTTGACGACGATGACGAGGGTCTTCTGCTCGCCGAACGTGTGGGCGAGCGCCGCGCTCACGACGGTCACGCCGGAGCCGCTGTCGGCGGCCACCGCCTCCCCGACGCGCACGCCCCGCACCTCGACCTGATCCCCCGTCAGGAGCCCCGGGGGGCGGCCCGCGAAGTGGAGCGCCAGCCGGCCGCGCCGCGCGTGGAGGAAGTGCAGGTAGCGCTCGCCGTCCCAGCGGTCCTCGTGCAGCACGTCCACCTGGCCCTGCTCGGTGGCGTCCTCCTCCAGGTGAGCCCGGGCCTCGCGCGGGAACTGGCTCCGCTCCTCGGCCCCGAGCGCCGTCCGCAGCACCTGCTCCGGAGCATCCTCGATCAGCGCGGCCAGCCGCCGCGCCCGCGCCTGCGTCACGGCCACGAGGTCCCGGAGCGCCTGGGCGCGGATCCGCGGGTCGGCTGCCTGGTACCGCGCGAGGGCCTCGCGCACCCGCTTCGCCAGCGTCCCGGCATCCAGGAAGGCGCTCGGGAGCGCCGGCGGGGCGGCGCCGGTGGGATGGTCCGCGTGGCCGGGGCGGACCGCGGCGAGCGTCCCTACCAGCAGGATGACAGCTCCGATCACCGCCCGACCCCAGCCCATTCCGCTCCCCCCTGGCGTGTGGTTCCGCCGGTCGGTTCCCGCCACCGACACGGATGCTCCCGGCCGGAGCAAGGCAGGTGCCACGGGGTGCCAGGGAACGACAGGTGGGCGAACGCTTCGACTTCACGGCCACTTGGGGCGGTGGTGACGCCACGAACGCTGCCGGGGGCCAGGGGGGCTGGACGCGAATCGGACGGGCCGCGGCAGCGATTCCTGACACGGGACGGCAGGGCTCCGGCCGATCGACGACGGGGCCGGGGGCGGAGATCGAGCCCCCGCCTCCGCGCGGGCGCTCAGCCGCCGCGCAGGCGCGGGTGGGAGCTAGCCGATGCTCCGCATGAGCGCCGCCTGCTGGTCGAGCAGCGGCAGCACGCGGTCCCGGCCCTCGGACGGCAGGGCGAACACCACCCGCTCCACCCCGATGTCGCGCCAGGCCGCGAGGCGGGCGGCGTCGGGCCGCGCCCCGAACAGCGAGAGCGTGACCGCGGCCGGGTCGCGGCCGGCGCGCTCGGCCCGCCGCCGGAGGTCGGCCAGGCCCTCCGCGACGTCCTCCCGGCTGACGATGGGCATCCAGTGGCCGTCGAAGTCGACCGCGCGCTGGCGGGCGTTGGCGCCGTTGCCGCCCACGAGGATGGGCGGGTGCGGCTTCTGGACGGGCTTGGGCCAGGACCAGATGGGCTCGAAGTCGACGAACTTGCCGTGGTACTCGGGCTCGTCCTGGGTCCAGATCGCCTTCATCGCGGCGATGCGCTCCCGGAGCAGGCGCCACCGGCTGGCGAAGTCCGTCCCGTGATGCTCCATCTCCTCGGCGTTCCACCCGCCCCCGATCCCGAACAGCAGGCGGCCCTGGGAGACGTGGTCCAGGCTCGCCACCTCCTTGGCCAGCGTGATGGGGTCGCGCTCGATCACCAGACAGATGCCGGTGCCCACCTTGATCCGCGAGGTCACCGCCGCCGCCACGGCCAGGCTCACGAAGGGGTCCAGCGTGTGCCAGTACTCCCGCGGGAGGTTCGGGCCGCCCGGCCACGGGCTCCGGCGGCTCTTCGGGATGTGGGTGTGCTCGGGCACGAACAGCGACTCGAAGCCGCGCTCCTCGACCGCCCGCGCCAGCTCGTCGATCCGCATCGCGTAGTCGGTCGCGAACTGGAACACGCCGTATTTCATGCGTCGGTCCTCCTCGCCGGTCAGCGGGCGGCGCGGCGCGGCCGCGCCAGGTAGGCGGTCAGGGGCCCCGCCTCGCGCTCCTGCAGGCGCACGGCGACGCGGAGCTGCTCGAGGTACTGCTCGAGCGTCTTGCCCCCCAGCGTGATGCCGCGCGAGGCGAAGAACTCGCGGACGTCCCGCTCCCAGGCGGGGTTGACGAGGGCGGCGATCCCCTCCCAGAGCCGCCGGTAGGCGCTGCCGGGGTACTGGCGGGCCATCGTCTCCCAGTGCACCTTCACGAACTCCCAGGCCGGCTCGCGGCTGTGCACCCCGACCAGGAGGGCGCGCACGAGGAAGGGCGCGTCCTGGCTGCGGACCTGGCCGTTGACGGTCAGCTCGAGCGTGCGCTGCACGAGCTCCGGCGGGCGGAACCCGGCCAGGGCGAACAGGTAGCGCTGCTCCTCCTGGGGCGTCCGCGCGCTCTTGAACCGCCCGACGAACTCCTCGTACTCGGCCTCCCCGCCCGACGCGGCCAGGATCGCGATGAGGGCGGGCAGCACGTTGGGGTCCACCGGGATGCCGCTCTCCTGGTGGCGGGCGAAGCGCTCGCGCGCGCGCTCCTGGACGGCCGGATCGTTGCCGAGGGTGCCGAGGGTCCGCAGCAGGTCGCCCCGTAGCTGGCGCGTCAGCTCGTCCTCGTCCTCCTCGGGCTCCCAGCCCAGCCGGTCCGCCGCCGTGGCGAGCCGGAGCCGGATGAGCGCCTCGAGCCCGGGGCGGTCGGCCGCCCCGATGACCCGGTTCAGGTAGGCGAACGAGCCCGACAGCGCCGCCCACACGTTGCGGTCCGTCTCGTTGACGAAGCGGGCGGTGAACTCGAGGTAGTCGGGCGCCGGCAGGCTCCCGGCCTGGACGAGGGCGAAGGCGTCGCTGGCCACGTTGAAGCGATCGATGGGGCCGATGCGGCCGAGGGCGGCGCCCAGCTTCTTGAGGAGGGCGGGCGCGTAACGGACCCGGTAGAAGCCGTGCCCGCCCGCGTTGACCACGACCCAGTCCGGGGAGGCCGGCAGGGTGACCGTGAGGGGCTCGTCGGCCAGCATGATCGGTTTCTCGACGATTCCGCGCTTGACGCCGGCCCGCACCAGCACCGGGATGCGCCAGCGCCCGTCGTCCGCGCCCTCGCCCTCGAGATACGTGAAGCGGCGCTGGCTCAGCCGTACCCCGGTGCCGTCCGGCTCCGCCGTGACTACCGGGTAGCCCGGGTGGAAGATCCAGCGGTCCATGACCTCGGGGATGGGCTCGCCCGACGCGTCGCCGAGCGCCTTCCACAGGTCGGTGGTCTCGGCGTTGCCGAACCGATGGCGGTCCAGGTACAGCCGCACTCCGTCGCGGAAGCCCTCCGCGCCCAGGTGCTGCTCGAGCATCCGGAGCACGGAGGCGCCCTTCTCGTAGGTGAGCAGGTCGAACATGGCCTCGCAGTCCCGCGCGGCCATCACCTCGAACTCGATGGGACGGGTCGCCCACAGACCGTCCACGGCCATGGCCGCGCCGCGGGACACGCCGAAGGTGACCCACCGGTTCCACTCGGGCCGGAAGGCGTCGACGGCCAGCAGCTCCATGAAGGTGGCGAAGGCCTCGTTGAGCCAGATGCCGTTCCACCAGGCCATGGTCACGAGGTCGCCGAACCACATGTGGGCGACCTCGTGGGCCACCACGTCGGCCACGCGCTCCAGCTCGGCGTGCGAGGCGGCGGTCGCGTCCACGAGCAGGGCCGTCTCCCGGAACGTGATCGCGCCCAGGTTCTCCATGGCGCCGGCGGCGAAATCGGGGATGGCGAGCAGGTCGAGCTTGTCGCCCGGATAGGGCAAGCCGTAGTACCGCTCGAAGAACTCCAGCGAGAAGGCCCCCACTTCTTCGGCGAAGCCGGCGAGGTGGCGCTTGCCCGGCACGCACCACACCCGCAGCGGGGTCTTGCCCACCAGCACCGGTTCGGTCGCCTCGAGCTCGCCCACCACGAAGGCCACGAGGTACGTGGACATCTTGATCGTGTCCGCGAAGGTGACGGCCCGGCGGCCCCCCTCGACCGGGTTCTCGCTCACCACCTGCGTGTTGGACACGGCGGCGTACCCGTCGGGCACCACGAGCGTGACCGAGAACACGGCCTTCAGCGCCGGCTCGTCCCAGCAGGGGAACGCGCGGCGGGCGTCGGTGGACTCGAACTGGGTGGCGGCGATCACGTGGGAGTGGCCGGCGGCGTCCGTGTACGTGCTCCGGTAGAAGCCGTGGAGCCGGTCGTTCAGGACGCCGGTGAAGCGCAAGCGGAGCCGCCACTCCCCGGGGGCGAGGGGGGAGGCGAAGAGGAGGCGCACGCGCTCGGCCGCGCCGTCCAGGTGCGCGGTCCCCTCGACCGTCAGACCGTCGTTGGCCTCGGCGGCCACCCCGTGGATCTCCAGGTCGACGGCGTTCAGCAGCACCTCGGTCACCGGCTCCCGCACCGTGACCCAGACCGTCTGCTCGCCGGCGAACGTCGTCCGCTCCAGATCGGCCTCGAGCCGGATCGCGTAGCGCGAGGGCACGACGGTGTTCGGCAGCCGGTAGTCCATGGTGTGCGTCTCCAGGGTCATGACGGTCGACGGCGGCCAGAGGTCCGGACGCCCCGGCCAGCATACCAGACGCCACCGACCCGCACACCCTTGACATCGCCTCCGGCGCCGACGGACACTCACCGCTCGTGGAGACGTTGAAGGAGGCGGGCGCCGTCGTCACCGGCGGCGGTAGCGGGATCGGCCGGGCCCTGGGGCTGGCCCTGGCCCGCGAGGGCGCGCGGGTGACGGTGGCCGACGTGGACGAGGCCGGCATGGCCGGCACCGTGGACGCCATCCGCGCCGAGGGCGGCCGCGCCGTCGCCGTCCGCACCGACGTCAGCCGGCTCGCCGACGTCCAGGCGCTGGCCGATCGCGCGTGGGCGGAGTGGGGCGCCGTCCACGTGCTGTGCAACAACGCCGGCGTCGCGCTGCACGGCGGCCTCGAGGCCGCCACCCATCACGACTGGGAGTGGGCGATGGGCGTGAACCTGTGGGGCGTCATCCACGGCATCGAGGCCTTCGTGCCGCGCATGATCGCGCAGCGGGCGCCCGGCCACGTCGTCAACACCGCCTCGATGGCCGGCCTCATCGCCTCCCAGGGGCTCGGCGTCTACAACACGACGAAGTACGCGGTGGTGGGGCTGTCCGAGACGCTCCAGAAGGACCTCCGCGGCTACAACATCGGCGTCTCCGTCCTCTGCCCGATGGGCGTCCAGACCAACATCCGCCAGAGCCATCGCACGCGCCCGCCGCACCTCGTGAACCCCGGGCCGGCCGCCGCCGCCGAGGTGACGCTTATCGGGCGCACGCTCACGGCGGCCGAGGTGGCCGATCAGGTGATGCGCGCCATCCTCAAGAATCGCCTGTACGTCATCACCCACGCCGAGGGCCTGGAGCCGCTCCGCCGCCGGTTCGAGCGCATGGCCCGCGCTATCGAGGAGGCCCGATGAGATTCGAGCCCGTGCCGGAGTGGGGCCAACTGCCTCCCGGCTGGCGCTTCGTGGAGGTGGCGGGGGTGGCCGTGGACAGCAAGGACCAGGTCTTCTGCTTCACCCGCGGCGAGCACCCGGTCATCGTGTTCGATCGCGACGGCCGCTTCCTCCGCTCCTGGGGCGAGGGGATCGTCCGCCGCGCGCACGGCATCACCATCGACGCGGACGACCGCGTCTGGCTCACCGACGATCTGCAGCACACCGTGCGCATGTTCACCCCCGACGGCGCGCTGCGCCTGACCATCGGCGACCCCGACCGTCCGGCGACGCTCCAGGGCGGCCTGCCCTTCAACCGCCCCACCCACGTCGCCATCTCCCCGCGCACGGGATCGCTCTTCGTGTCCGACGGCTACGGGAACTCGCGGGTACACAAGTACACGCCCGACGGCCGGCACGTCATGTCGTGGGGTGAGCCCGGCACCGATCCCGGCCAGTTCAACCTGCCGCACAACGTGGCCACCGACGCCGACGGGCTCGTCTACGTGGCCGACCGCGAGAACCATCGCGTGCAGATCTTCGACGAGGCCGGCCGCTGGCAGGGCGAATGGCACGCGCTCCACCGTCCCTGCGGCCTCCACGCCGACCGGGGCGCCGCCGGCCACTTCTACGTCGGCGAGCTGGGGGCCGGCCTCGCCGTCAACGAGTGGACGCCCAACCTCGGCCCACGCGTCACCGTGCTCGACGCCAAGGGGGAACGGCGGTGCCGCTTCGGCGGGGCCTTCGCCGGCGAGCGGCCGGGCGAGTTCATCGCCCCCCACGGGCTGGCCCTCGACGCCCGGGGGGACCTCTACGTGGCCGAGGTGTCCTACACCTCCCGGGGGCAGCACGAGACACCGCCGCGGGAGCTGCGCTCCTTCCAGAAGTTCCGCCGGGTGGAGTGACGCCGCGCGCGGGCCCGGTTGGACACCGTCCGCCCCTCACCCTATACTCCGGTCGAGCCGGCAACCCCTCGGAAAGGAGATCGTGGCATGGCCGTGACCGTCAAGGCGCTGCAGGACGGACCGCTCCAGGTCAAGGGCGAGTGCGAGGTCCAGGACGCCCAGGGCAACGTCATCCCGGGCAAGGGCGGGGACGCCATCTTCCTCTGCCGCTGCGGTCAGTCCGGCAACAAGCCCTTCTGCGACGGCGCCCACAAGCGGGTCGGCTTCAAGTCGTAGCGCCCTCCGAGCCCGGCCCGCCGGCGGCCCTCATCCGGGGCCGCCCCGCCCGAGCCGCACGCCGAGCCCCACGAGGCCGGCGCCGACGAGGCCCGTGAAGACGCCGGTGCCCACCGGGCCCAGGGCCCCGCAGGCCAGGGGCCCGACGAACACGGCGGCGTCCACACCCACGCGATAGAGACCCATGCGCCAGGCCAGCCCGGCCGGCGGCGTCTGATCGCGCAGGACGCCGAGCGGCAGCATCCAGCCGGCGAGGCCGAGCCCCGCCAGCGCCGCCCCCACGGCGAAGGGCGCGAAGGACCCGAGCCCCACGCCCCACGTGCCGAGCCCGAGCACGAGGGCGACGGCGGCGAGGACCGGGCGCCGGCCGGCGCGGTCCGCGAGCCATCCCACCGGCAGCAGGGCCGCCAGGTCCACCACCTGGGCCAGGGCGAGGAGGCGCGAGATGCCCGCGCGGTCGAGCCCGAACTCCCGCTCGCCGCGGAGCGGGATGAGGAACTGGCTCACCGCGGACCAGGACAGCGCCATGCCCGCACCGAGGGCGAACATGAGCCGCACGAGGCCCTCGCCGGTCCGGGCCGGGGACCCGTCGAGGGCGGGCGCGCGGGAGGCCGGCTCCGGGGGCGCCGAGGCCTGGTCGGGGAAGCGTCGCCGCAGCACCGGCCCCAGCACCACGGGGATCAGGATGGGCGCCGAGGCCAGCAGCAGCGAGCCGTTCCAGCCCCAGCGGGTCGGCAGCGATCCCACGGCCAGCAGTCCGGCGAGCACCCCGAGCATGCCGGAGAACTCGAACGTGTTGAGCCGCATGGAGGCGGGCTGGCCACGATGGCTCAGCAGCAGCGCGCTGAGCCCGCCCACCATGGCGAAGGTGTGGGCCAGGCCCAGCAGGAAGCGACCCAGCAGCAGCACCGAAAACGGCCCCGCCGTGCCGAGGAGAGCAACCCCGGCCAGCAGCACGAGCGGCGACACCGCCAGCGTGCTGCCCAGGCGGCGCCCGGCCAGGGCGCCGGCGGGAACGTCCCCGACCATGCGGGCGAAGCCGAAGGCGCCGGCGAGCAGCCCGAGCTGCCAGTCGGCCAGCCCCTGCGCGCGCGCGATCTCGGGCAGGAGCGGGCCGAAGGCGCCGATGGCCACCGTGTTGCAGAAGACCAGGAGGCACAGCAGCGCTGTGCCGTTCACGGGCGGTCAGCCGGCGGGGGCCGGCGGCGGATCGGACGTCGTCCCCGTCACGCGGAGGGGTCGCGCGGCTCGTCCCGGCCCTCCCCCGCCGCCTCCTCCGCCTCGCGCTTGAGCTTGCGGAAGACCGTCTTGGGGTCGATGCCGAGCAGCCGGGCCGCCTCCGCCTTGTTGTTCCCGGTGAGCCGGAGCGTCTCGTCCAGGAGCCGCTGCTCCACCTCGGCCAGCGGCGTGCCGACGCGGACCTGCAAGTAGGTCTCCCCACCCTCCTCGCTCGGGGCCGGCCGCACCACGAGGATCGAGAGGTTCTTGGCGATGTTCTCCGGGAGGTCCTTGACGTCGATGATGGTCCCGCGGGCCAGGATGACGGCCCGCTCGATGACGTTCTCCAGCTCGCGCACGTTGCCCGGCCACGCGTGGGCCTCGAGGCAGCGGATCGCGTCGTCGGACAGCCCCTCCAGCTTGCGGTTGTTCTTGGCCGCGTAGATGCGCAGGAAGTGCTGGGCCAGGTAGGGGATGTCCTCCCGCCGGTCGCGGAGCGGGGGGGCCACCAGGCTGATGACGTTGAGGCGGTAGTAGAGGTCCTCACGGAACCGGCGCTCGCGCACGAGGGCGGCCAGGTCCTGGTTCGTCGCCGCCACGATGCGCACGTCGACGTGCAGGGTCCGGGTGCCCCCGAGCCGCTCGAAGGCGCCTTCCTGGAGCACGCGCAGGATCTTGGGCTGGGTCACGAGGGAGAGGTCGGCGATCTCGTCGAGGAACAGCGTGCCGCCGTCGGCGAGGTCGAAGCGGCCCTCCTTGCGCCCGGCCGCCCCCGTGAACGCCCCCCGCTCGTAGCCGAACAGCTCCGATTCCAGCAGGGTCTCCGGCAGCGCCGCGCAGTTGACGGCGACGAAGGGGCCGGACCGGCGCGCGGACAGCTCGTGCAGCGTGCTCGCCACGAGCTCCTTGCCGGTGCCGCTCTCGCCCTGGATCAGCACGGTCGCCGAGCTGTCGGCGACCTGCTTCATCAGGGTCATCATCCGCTGGAAGGCCGGGCTGATGCCCACCATCTTGCCCTGCGAGAGGAGGTCGTCCAGGCGCCGCTGCAGCGCCCGGTTCTCGGCGATGAGGTCCCGGCGCTCCAGGGCCTGCCGTACCACCTTCATGAGCTGGGCCTGGCGGAAGGGCTTGGTCAGGAAGTCGATGGCCCCGTCCTTCATGGCCCGCACGGCCTCCTCCACGGTGCCGAAGGCCGTGAGCACGATCACGTCGACGTCGGGGGCCACCGCCTTGGCCTCCCGCAGGAGCTCGAGCCCGGTCAGCCCGGGCATCCGGAGGTCGGACAGGACCAGGTCGACCCCGCCGGCCTTGAGGCGCTCCAGCGCCGCCTGCCCGTCCGGGGCCAGGATCACCGCGTAGCCCTCGCGGGCCAGCGCCCGCTCCAGGCTCTGGCGGACGGCCGGGTCGTCGTCGGCCACGAGCAGGGTGGCGCTCTCAGCCATGGCTCCCCCGCTTGATCGGTAGCGTGATCGTGAAGGTCGCCCCGGCGCCGGGCGGGCTGGTCCAGTCGATGCGCCCGTCGTGCTCCTCCACGATCTGGCGCGAGATGGCCAGGCCGAGCCCCGTGCCCTGGGGCTTGGTGGTGAAGAACTGCTCGAACAAGCGCCGGCCCACCTCGCGCGTGATGCCGGGCCCGGTGTCGCTGACGTCAATCTCCACGTGGTCGGGGCCCCGACGGGTCCGCACGGCGAGCGTGCCGCCCTGCGACATCACCTCGAGTGCGTTCTTGACGAGGTTGAGCACGGCCTGGCGCAGGAGCGTCCGGTCCATCTCGATGGGCGGCACGGTGGAATCGGTCGTCAGCGCCACCTCGATGCCCTGCCGCTCCGTCCAGGGCCGCACGAACTCCACCAGCCCGGCGATCATGTCGTTGACGGAGTCCTCCTCGAACTGCGGCTTGGGGAAGCGGGCGAAGGCCAGGTACTCCTCGGTGAGGGCGTCCAGGGCGGTCACCTGCTCCCGGATGGCGCTGACCAGGCTGGCCGCCTCGCCCCGGTCCCCCGCCGCCGGGTCGCGGACGATGTCGCCGAGCAGCTCCGCGTTCAGCTCGATGGCCGCGATGGGGTTGCGCACCTCGTGCGCCACCTTGAGGGACAGCCGGCCCACCGTCGCCATCCGCTCGGCCTCGACGAGCTTCTCCTGCGCCGTCTGCAGCCGCGTCAGGGTCCCCGTCAGCTCCGCGTTGAGCCGCTCGGCCTCGCTGCGCGCCCGGCGCTCCCGCTCGGCGGCCTGGCCGACGGCGTAGGCGGGCAGGCCCACCACCCCCATCACGACGATGGCCGGTTTCCAGCCGAGCCAGGGGGGGACGAGGTACGAGGCCCAGGCGTAGAGCCCGCCCGCCACCAGGGCGATGCCCACGCCGGCCCAGCGGCCGAAGTAGTAGGCGTTGATGGCGGCCAGCGGGAAGAAGAGCAGGTAGTAGAGGCTGTCGATGCCGCCCGTGCGGTAGAGCAGCCAGAAGATGAACAGGAGATCAACGAGGAGGGCGCCCAGGAAGACGCCGCGGGCCATCCACGGGAACACCGTGATCAGCAGCAGCACGCCCGCCTTGTAGGCCGCGAACCAGAAGGCCAGCTCTCCGAGCTCGATCTCGTAGCGCTGCCGGATGCTGACGCCCACCAGGATGAGGGCGCCCACGAGGACGACGGCCAGGAGGAGGGCGAAGACCCGCTCGTCTCGCTCGAGGAGCCGGAAGACGATGTTCGTTGACCTGCGCGCCGAGGTAGCCATGGGCGTGAGCTCGGTGGGCCCCACTATAGCGCACCCACCCCCGTCAGGCATCGGCGCGCCGGGGCGCCGGCACCCGGGTCGTGCCCCGCTCCTGCTGGCGGAGCAGCGGCAGGGCGAGGAGCGGCAGGAGGCCGATGACGCCCACCGCGATCATGAGCTGCCCCAGGTTGCTGTAGTCCTGCTGGCTCACGGCGAACGCCGTGTTGAGGTAGCGGGTGCCCAGCTCGCTGGCCGACAGGGCCAGGTTCATCAGCGAGGCCATGATGGCGAACATCGTGGCCTCGGCGCCCCGGGGCGCCGTGCGCGCGATCAGCGCCAGCATCGGCACCATGCTGAGCTGCGCGAGGGGGGCCGAGATGGTCGTGTCGATGAAGGCGAAGGTGCGGGGGCTGAGCCCGAGCCACTCGTTGGCCCCGTAGAAGAGGCCGATGCTCGGCAGGTACAGGACCGAGCCCGCCACCGTCACCCAGAACAGCGTGAACGACACCGGGCGCTCGGTGATGACCCTGCGGAAGACGACGAGGCCGGCGAGGCCGAGCACGGAGCTGGCCTGCGCCAGCACGCCCAGGAACTGCTGGTCGAACCCCAGGCGGTCGATGGCCCAGTAGCTGTAGCCCTGCCCCACGCCGGGCACGGCCCGGAACACGAAGATCGCGAAGGCGGCGACGGCCACCGGTCGCGACGTCCCCACGTGGCCGAGGAGCAGCACGATCAGCACCCCCGAGACCCCCAGGACGATCTCTTGCGCGTAGGCCACCGAGAGACTCTCCAGCACGACGCCGAGCGTCGCGTAGGCGAGGCCCACGGCCAGGATCGTCCTGGCCTTGCCCGAGGCGAGGGGCCCGCCTTCCGACCGGGCCGGGCTCGGCGCCGGCCGCTCGGCGCGCACCAAAAGCGCCGCCCCCGCCACCGCGGCCGGCAACACCATGGCCAGCGCGAAGACGAGGCGCGGGCCGAGGACGCCGGCGAGCACGCCGCCAAGATAGCCGACGCTGATGCTGCCCACCAGGAGCGCCATGCGGCCGAGGGCCTGCACCTGGGCCGTCTCCTCGTCCGATCGCGCCACCTCCACCGAGAGGGCGTCGGCCACCACGTCCTGCACCATGTACCCGACGGTGATGACGACGAGGGCGGCGAGGAACGCCCCCTTGGTCTCGACCACCGTCGCCAGGCAGGCGTACCCGGCGATGGACAGCCCGGCGCCGAGGAGCAGGTAGGAGCGCCGGCGGCTGCCGAGGATCGGGTACACGTCGGAGGCGACGCCCGCCACCATCTTGGTGCTCCACGGCAGCGCCACCCAGAAGGCGATGCCCGCCGCCTCCGCCGGCGTGATGCCGAGCGCGTCCTTCTCGAAGAACAGGATGGCGATGCCGGTGATCGTGCTGGCGCCGTAAGCGAAGTAGGTGATCAGCACGGGCAGGTAGGCGAGGCGAATGGGGCCGACGAGCCGCTGCCAGATGGGCACGCCCGCGCGGGCGGCGGGGGGCGGAATGCTCTGCAGCTCCGGCATGCGCCTAGTCTATCCCAGCCCGCCCTCTTGACGCGGCCGGCGGCCGAGGCTAGGGTCCTTGGCCATGGGGCTGCTCGGCCGCGGCGTCCTCTTGATCTGGAACGACGTGGCGCCGGGTGGCGACGCCGAGTTCAACCACTGGCACATCCGGGAGCACATCGCCGAGCGGGTGGCGGTGCCCGGCTTCCTCCGCGGCCGCCGCTACGTGGCCGTGGCGGGGAGCCCGACCTACTTCACGCTCTACGAGACCGAGAGCGTGGAGACGCTGGGGAGCCCGGCGTACCACGCCCGTCTCAACGATCCCACGCCGTGGACGCAGCGCTGCATCCCGCTGTTCCGGAACGGCAAGCGGAGCGCTTGTCGCGTCACCGCCAGCCTCGGCGACGGCGTCGGGGGCACGCTGGCGACGGTCGACCTCGACCCCGCCCCCGGCCACGAGGACGAGCTGCGCGCGTGGCTCGTGTCGACGGCGCTGCCCTCGGCCATCGATCGGCCGGGCCTGGTCGGCGCCCACCTGTGCGAGTCCGACGCCGGCGTCAGCGTTGTGCGGGCGGCGGAGAAGCAGCTCCGGGACGAGCCGGACACGCTGGCCCGCTGGGTCGTGCTGCTGGAGGGCATCGACTCGGCGGTCGTCGACGCCGTCTACGGTGACCTGCTGAACCCCGATGCGCTGGCGCGGCGGGGCGCCACGGCCGACCTCGCCGTCGCCACGTATCGGATGCAGTACGGCCTGGGCCCCTGACCGCTCGTGACGTCTCCGGCCGCAGGCCGCCGCATCCGGCCGCAACCGATCCCCCTCGACGCCCAGGAGATGACGACATGGCCATTCGGAGCCGCTACCTGTTCAGCGCCGCCATGGACGTGGCCCCCGACCGGGAGGCCTTGTTCAACGAGGTGTACGACACCGAGCACGTCCCGAGCCTGCTCGAGGTGCCCGGGGTCATCGCGGTCGCGCGCTTCAAGCGCGAGCCCCTCCGCCTGCTCATCGGCGGGGAGGTGAAGACGGTGGTCGTGGACGGTGAGCCCGCCTACAACGCGCTCTACGAGGTCGAGAGCCCCGAGGTGCTCACGAGCGCGCTGTGGGGCCGGGCGGTCGAGGCGGGACGGTGGCCGGGCCAGGTGCGGCCGCACACCAGGAACCGCCGGCACGTGCTGTACCGCCGCCTCGATCCCTGAGGCGGACGCCGGGGCCGCGCCCCGGGCGCGGGCGTGCGCCCGGCGCGGCGTCGATCAGAGCGGGCTCTGGCCGCTCGCCTTGTCCAGGAACCCGAGCAGGACTCGGGTGAACTCCTCCGGCTGCTCCACGTTGGACAGATGCGAGGCCGATCGGAGGATGGCCAGCTCCGCCGACGGGAGGGCGGCGTGGATCTCCCGCGCCATCTCCACCGGCGTGCCGGGATCCTCCTCCCCCACGACGACGAGGGCCGGGCAGCGGAGCTCGCCCAGGCGATGGGTGAGGTCGATCTTCGGGATGGCGTGGCAGCACCCGATGTAGCCGGCGGCGGGGGTCGCGCGGATCCAGCCGCCCACGCGCTCCATCAGGTCCGGGCGGCGGGCTCGGAAGGGTGCCGTGAACCACCGGCCGAGGGTCGGCTCCACCAGGGGGTCCATCCCGCGCTGCTCGACGGTGCGGATCCGCTCCTCCCACACCGGGGCCGCCGCCGGATACCGGCTCGTCGTGTCGCAGAGGACGAGGCTCTTCACCATGGCCGGCTGCTTGAGGGCGAAGGTCTGGCCGATCATCCCGCCCATGGACAGGCCGACGAAGTGCGTCTCGGTGATGCCGAGCCCGTCCAGGAGGCCCTTGAGGTCGTCGGCGAGCCCGTCGAGCGTGTAGGGGCCGCGCGGGGCGCTCGACCGACCGTGCCCCCGCGTGTCGTAGCGGAGCACCGTGTAGCGCTCGCGGAGCGCACGGGCCTGCTCGTCCCACATGCCCAGATGGCAGCCGAGGGAGTGGCTGAGCGTCACCACGGGCCCGCTGCCCTCGCGCTCGTAGTGGATGTCGATGCCGTTGGCGGTGAGCTTCATCCCGTCCTCCCGGTGGGGTCAGGCGTTCGTCGTCTCGACTCCGGGCCCGAGGGTACGCCACCTCGGGGGGACCGGCAAGCGCGCCCGGCTCACTCCAGGGTGGCCGTGCTGGGGCATACCTGGTTGTAGGGACAGTGCCGGCAGACCCGGTAGGACGGCGTGGCATCGAACCGCCGCGTTCGGATGCCGAGCGCCGCGGTGTCGATGGCCTGCCGCGCCGCCTCCAGGTCCGCCGGCGTCGGCCGGTGGCGCCCGGTCACGCCGGACTCCAGGAAGCGCAGCTCGACGCGCACGGGCGGCCGGCCCGTCGCAGCGTACCGGGCGAGCGCGTAGATCTTGAGCTGCAGGCTCTCCCGCGCCCGCTGGTCGGCCTTGCGCGGGTCGACGACGTCGCTGGACTTGTAATCGATCACCACCGTGCCGGCGCCGGTCTCGTCGAGCCGGTCGAAGCGGCCTCGCACCCGCGTCCGTCCGAGCGTCACGCCGAACTCCTGCTCGACGGCAGCGGGCACCACGCCGGCCGTCTCCTCCTCGTGGTAGAAGCGCGTGAGCGCGGCCCGGCCCGCCTGGCGGCGCTGTTCCTCGTGCTCGCGGGTCAGGAAGCCCTCGTTGCGCCAGGCGTCGTCGTAGGCGCGCAGGAGATCCTCGAGCGACGTGTAGTTGCCCGCCACGCGGCGGCGCAGGTAGAACTCGATGGCCCGGTGCAGGGCGTTGCCGTACACGATGGCGTGGTGCTGGCGGAGGGGAACGCGCAGCACGTGGATGTAGTGGTACTTGAGCGGGCAGGTCTGATAGTCGTCGACCTGCTTGTGGCTGAGGGTCAGCTCGGCGTCGGCGAGGGGCGGCGTCCCCGCCTCGGCCGGAGCCGCCGGAGGCGGGGCGTGACGCAGCAGCGCCTCGACCGCGCTCGCGGGCGCCGGGCGCGCCGCCGCCTTGGGCAGGTCGAGCGCCTCGAGCACGAACTGGCTCACCTTGAAATCCCGGCGGGTCCCCATGTCCACCGCACTCGTCAGGTAGAGCCGCTCCTTCGCCCGCGTCATCCCCACGTAGAAGAGCCGGCGCTCCTCCTGGAGGTGGAAGTCGCCGGCGGGCGGCGTGTCCTTGATGAGGGCGACGGGCACCTCGATGGGCTCGGCGCGGCGGGTGGAGGGGAAGCGGGTCTGCACGCAGTTGACGAGGAACACCACCGGCCACTCGAGCCCCTTGGCCTTGTGCACGGTGAGGACGCGCACCGCCGGGGTATCGGGGTCGGCCTCGACCACCGCCGGATCCTCCCCGGCCTCGATGAGGGCATCCAGATGGTTGACGAACTCGCGCACCGTGTCGTACTTCAGCACGCGCGAGGCGGTCTGCACCCGAGTGAAGAACTTGCTGACGTTCTGCACCTCCTGCTCCAGCTCGGCGGGCGCCCCCGCGTAGCGGCTCATCAGGCCCGAGTCCAGCAGGAACTGGTACAAGAGCTCCCCGGTGGGCGTCTCCCGCGCCAGCTCCATGTATCGCTCCAGCTCCTTCGTGAGCCGGGCGACGGCCGCCGTGCCCTCGTCGGACAGCTCGACCTCCGCTGGCACGCCGCGCAGCACGTCGAACAGCCAGCGGTGACGGCGGTCCGCGTAGGTGGCGCACTTCGTGAGATCGACGATGGGGACCTGGTAGACGTCCGACGATGCCAGGTAGTGCAGGCTCACCGAGTCGTCGGGGTGGGCCGCCGCGCGGAGGAAGGCGATGAGCAGGCGCACCTCGGGCCGCCCGTACAGGCCGGCGTTGCCCGAGAACGTCCAGGGGATGCCGCGCAGGTTGAGCGCGCGCAGGAACGGGTCGGCATCGCGGTTGGCCCGGACCAGGATGGCGCACTCCTGGTAGGGCCGGCCCCGCTCGCGCTCGCGGGCGACCGCCGCCGCCACCCAGTCCGCCTCGCTCGAGACGGCGTCGAAGGCCCGATGCGTGGGGCCCGGTCCGGTGCGCGGGGCGCCGTCCGGCCCCACCGCGACCAGCCGCTTGTCCACCTGCTGCGCCACCTCCAGGCGATCGGGGTCGTTGTGGCGGATGAGCCGGTAGGCGGCGTCCAGGATCGCCTGGGGCGATCGCCGGTTCTGTCGCAGCACGATCTTGCGGGCATCGGGATAGGTGCGGCCGAAGTCCAGGATGTTGCTCATGGATGCGCCGCGGAAGCGGAAGATGGCCTGGTCGTCGTCCCCCACCACCGCCACGTTCCGATGGCGGGCGGCGAGGAGCTTGACCACTTCGAACTGGGCGTAGTTCGTGTCTTGGAACTCGTCCACCAGGATGTGGCGGAACCGCTCCTGACAGCGGCGCAGCACGTGGGGGCGGGTCCGCAGGAGCCGCAGGGTCTCCACGATCTGGTCGCCGAAGTCGATCTGACCAAGCTGCGCCATCAGCCGCTGCACCTGCTGGTAGGTCCGGGCCAGCTCCAGGTGCTGGGCCGCCACCATCCGCTCCGCGTCGTCGGTGGCCTCGGCACTCAGGGCCTGCGCGTGGGCGAGGTAGGCCTCGGGGCTCACGTCCTCGTCCTTCAGCCGGCTCAGGTGAGTGGCCAGCGCGTGCAGGTGCCGGGTGGGGTCTCCCAGCGGGCGGTAGGAAGCGAGCGGCAGCTCGAACAGGTGCTCGCGCAGGAAGATGACCTGCTCGGCGCGGGTGAGCACGCGGAAGTCGGGGGTGAGCCCGAGCTCCAGCGCGTGCTCCCGGATGAGGCGATCGCCGAAGGCGTGGAAGGTCGAGATCTGCACGTCGGCGTAGCCGTAGGGGACCAGCGTGTCGACGCGCTCCTCCATCTCGGCCGCGGCCTTGTCGGTGAAGGTGAGCGCCAGGATCTCGGAGGGCCGGGCGCGGCGCGTGGCCACCAGCCACGCGATGCGGCGAGTGATGACGGTGGTCTTGCCGGTGCCGGCGCCGGCGATGATCAGCAGCGGCCCCGACTCGTGCGTGAGCGCGGCCACCTGGGCCTCGTCGAGGCCCTCCAGGATGGCGCCCGCGGGGCGGGCGAGCTCGGCATTGTCGCCACCGCCCGTCGCCGCCAGGAAGGAAGAGCCGTCCGTCGCGCCCCGCTGATCCACCGTCCGCTCCCGGTGGCCTACTATACCATCGCTGGGGGCTCCCGTCTGGGGCAGCCCCAGACCTAGCGGTCAGGCCGGCCGCGCCCTCAGCGCCGGATCTCGTGGCTATCCGAGGCGAGCAGGTCCAGGAGCTCAGGACGCGAGACGAGGGCGGCGTCCCCCCAGATCGTGCACTTGAGTGCCGCCAGCGCCGTGGCCGCGTCGACGGCCTCCTGCACCCCTCGACCGTCGAGCAAAGCCCAGAGGAACCCCGCGGCGTAGGCGTCGCCCGCCCCGAGCGGATCGACGAGGGTCACCGCGTACCGGCGCGACGGGCGCAGCACCGTGCCCTGGACTCGGACGGCCGAGCCCGCCTCGCCCAGGGTCAGCGCCACCGTCGCCCGCGGGGCGAGACGGCCGAGGCGTTCCAGCACTCCCTCCGGCGTTCCCGACACCTCGAACACCGCGGCCGCGTCGGCGGCGCCGACGAAGAGGTGCTGCACGCGCGGCAGCATCTCCGTGAGGCAGGCCCGCGCCTGCTCCGGGGTCCAGAGTCGGGAGCGGTAGTTGACGTCGAACGAGATCGCCACGCCGGCGGCCTCGGCTTCGTCGAGCGCCCGATGCACGACGGCCCGCAGGTTGTGGCCCAGGGCCGGCGTGATGCCCGAGACGTGCAGGAGCCGGGCGTGCCGCACGAGCGTCCAGTCCACGTCCGCGGGCGTGAGGCGGCTCGCCGCGGAATCTCGTCGGTCGTACACGACCTGGATGGGACGCGGCGAGGTCCCGTACTCGAGGAAGTAGAGGCCGAGCCGCGCCGCCGCGACGCGGACGACCCCGGCGCAATCGACCCCGTGCGCGACCAGCTCCCGGACGAGTGTCAACGGTCGGCCAAGGAGAGCCACTCAGGGTCGCCCATGTGGAGCCAGGGTGGCGGCGTGACCGGACCCCGTTCATCGAGGTTGGCTCCGTTCCTCCTACGGGTCAGTTGCCGCCGCGGGTGCGGCGGGCCG
>Ga0187892_10003368_pt1 | contig 29379 bp, 30 predicted proteins | sample MA1701073metaG_FD_139345 | JGI IMG/M metagenome (GOLD analysis project Ga0187892, IMG submission 139345) | Bio-ooze microbial communities from a basaltic lava cave in the Kipuka Kanohina Cave System on the Island of Hawaii, USA - MA170107-3 metaG ... | reverse complement strand
GGGTTCTTCCGCAGGCCCTTGACGTCCGGGGCCGGGGGCAGCATCGCCATGTGCACGTCTCCGGCGAGTAGCTGCGCGAGCCGCGTGCCGGCATCGGGTACGGCCCGGAACAGGACCTCCTCAAACTGACCCTTCTTGCCCCAATAGTTGTTGTTACGCTCGGCCAGGATGGAGTCGCCGCGGCGCCACTCTTTGAAGATATACGGGCCGGTGCCGCCGCCGATAGGGGCCGCGGTCCACCGGTCGCCCGCACGGGTGACAGCCGCGGGGTTGACGATCGCGGCCTGCGTCGTCGAGAGGCCACCCATGAACGAGGGCGAGGGTGCCTTCAACGTGATGCGTACGGTCGCGTCATCCACCGCCTCGACCGTGCTGATCGGCGTGTAGAAGAAACGGATCCCCACGCGGATCCGGGGATCGATCAGCCGCTCCAACGTGACCTTCACGGCCGCGGCGTTCAACGGGGACCCGTCGTGGAATGTCACACCACGGCGGAGCGTAAACGTGTAGGTCAGCCCGTCGCGAGAGATCTGCCAGCGCGTCGCCAGGCGCGGCACAAACTCGTTCTTCTCGGCGTCGTAGTCCACCAGGGTCTCGAAGAAGTAGTCCACGATGTTGGCGATCGTGGTGGTCGTCTGCTGAGCCGGATCGAGCGTGTCTGCGTCGATCCCGACCGCGATGCGGAGTTGCCGTGGGACGGCCTGGGCCCCGGCCGGCGTCTTGAGGCCGAAGAGCGTCGCCGCCAGCACCACGACCATTGCCATGCGAATCCACGTCTTGATCACCGAACTCCCCCCTCTGGTCACTCGTGCACACCAAGGATTGCTTGAACAGTACGGCACCACCCCCCGGTTCCCTCCCGACGGCAGGAGGCCGTCGCGGCTGGCACGAAAGGCCCGGCATGCGGAAGGCCGCGACGATCGCCGGCGTGTTGATCTTCCTCCTCGTGGGCGTCTTGTCCGCGGCGGCGCCGGTCCGGGCCGACGCTGATCAGGCGACGATCGCGCGGAATCTCGCCGAGAACGTCCTGGGTCGGGGGCTCGTCCGGACCAGCCGGATCGATGACAACGGCCGCGGCCTGACGATTCGTTGGGAGTCCGCGACGTTCAAGCCGGCGAATCCGGCACCTCACACGAGAGAGATGCTGCAGACTGAGGCCCAGTTTGCGGCCGAGTCTATCTTCCGGGTCCTGGGCAGCATCCGCGACATCAACTTCGAAATCGTTCAAGGGCGTCGCAGCCTGGCCTCCGGACGGGCGAGCCGCGATCGTCCCTTCCGCATCGCCTTCACCGGAGACCTGGGGCGCTAGCAGCCGGGCTGGGATCCAGGCCGGCACCCCGAAACACGCGAGGGCGGCCGGATGGCCGCCCTCGTCGCATGCTGACCCGCTGTGGCGGCTATGGGCTGCCGGCGGACTGGACAAAGAGCGCACCCGTGTGTCCGCGCGACGCGTGGTCAAAGAGGCTGCAGATGATCGGGAACGATCCGCGGCCCTGGGCCACGAATTCGAACTCCCCGGTCTTGCCCGCCTCGATCGCGATCCACCGCCGGCCCTCGCTGGTGCCCTGGGTCACGTCCCCCCGCACCGTGATGGCGATGTTCAGCAGGTACGCCGTGGAAAAGTTGTGGGCGCGGCCGAACGGATCCACGTTCCGAAGGCGGATCACGACCGCGTCGCCCTCGGTGATCTTGATCTGATTCGGATCGTACCTGTACGAGGTCAGGGTGACCTCGATCACCTTGCGTGGCGTCGCCTGGGCGACCACAGCGGCGGCCGCCCCCGCGACGATGGAGACCGCCAGCAGACCGCCTAGAAGGAGACGAACACCCATGCGATCCCGCACCTCAGCCCGGGTCCTGTCCCGTGGGCGGCCCTAGGGTGACCCCGCCGGCTGCACAAAGATGGCCCCGGTCATCCCGGCGAACGCATGCGTGAAGACGCTGCAAATGAACGCGTATGAACCGCGGCCAGCGGCGACAAACTCGATCTCGGCCTGCTTGCCCGCATCGAGGCGCACGTACCTCCGGTCCTCTCCCACGGCCTGCGTTCCGTCGCCGCGGACCGTGATCGGAATGCTCGCGAAGTATCGCGCCGCCATGTCGTGGGGAAAGCGTCGAACATCATCGCCGTTCTTGAGGCGGATGACGACCGTGTCGCCCTCTTTGACCGTGATCTGGCTGGGCTCGAACTTGAAGGACGTCATCGTGATCTCGAACACCTTGCGCGCAGGGGTCTGCGCTGGCACGGCGGCGGCCATCCCCAGCGTCACGACCACCACCAGCAGGCCGATCAGCACCGGACGAAACGTCATTGTCTGCCTCCTCAGGCGACTGGGTCTGTGCGCCTTACGTACCAACTACGTGTATCAAACGTGTCACAGCGCGGGCCTGTTCCCGCTATGATGACGCGCACGCACGACGCGTGGGTCGGGATCTGCTGTGGACGGTGCCCAGTACCCGCTCGGAGATCGTCGCGGCCCTACGCCGAGATGATCCGGTTCCGGAGCACCCCGATCCCCTCGATCTCGGCCTCGACGACATCCCCCGGGCGCAGCCAGGGCGGCGGTGTGCGCCCCATCGCCACCCCTTCGGGTGTGCCCGTGGCCAAGATATCCCCGGGCTCCAGGGTCATGCCCGCCGAGAGGGACGCGATGAGCTGCGCGACGCTGAAGACCATGCTGCGCGTCGAAGCGTTCTGGCGGACCTCGCCGTTCACCCGCAGCCGCAGGGACAGGTTCTGCGGATCGGCGATCGCCGAGCGGTGCACGACCGCCGGGCCCAGCGGCGCGAACGTATCGAGCGACTTGCCCTTGAACCACTGCTCGTGGCGCCGCTGCAGGTCACGGGCCGTGACATCATTCATGATCGTGTAGCCGAAGACGTACTCGAGCGCCCGCTCCTCCGGAATGTTCCGGCCCCGCTTGCCGATCACCACCGCCAGTTCCACCTCGTAGTCCAGGGCGTGCGTGACGGCGTGGTGGACCACGTCGGCCTCTGGGCCGACCACACACGTCGGCGGCTTGGTAAAGAACACCGGGACGCTGGGCACGGCGCCGCCGCTCTCCTTGGCATGCTCCGCGTAGTTGCGGCCCATGCAGAAGATGTTCTTGCGGAGACGGGGAATGGGCGCCAGAAGACGCGTCCGGGCGAGCGGCGTGACCAGGCCGCGGCCACGCCCCTCGCGGAGCAGTTTGCGGCCCAGGGTCAGTACGGCGCGCGCCGTGGTCATGGATCCCCGTTCGATGAACGAGAGCAGGTCGTCGGGCACCTTGCGCGCGGCGGCGCGGCGCTTCCCGCGCCGGCCAGCCAGCCGGGCGAGCGGAGCAAAGGCAAAGACGCGGTCGCCATCCAGGATGCCCAGCTGCGGCGTTCCGCCCGCAACTATCATGACAAAGCGCATGCGTCACCTCACCCCCGTGACAGAATTCCGGAAGTGGTCGTGTAATCCTTCGCCGCGTCCATGCTGCGCGGAGCAGGGGGACGGCAAGCGGCGTGAGAATCCCAGGGAGTGGAGGTGAGTGGAGATGGATGACGACAGCGGGATACGACGCCTGATTCGCGGCGAGATCGACCGACGGACGTTCCTCAAGGGCGCTGGGGTGACGCTGTTGTCACTCTCGCAGTTCGACCGTCTCGCCCTGGCGGCGCCAGGCGGCCCGCCAAAGCGTGGGGGCGTTCTCGTCATCGGATCGGACGTCAGTCCGCCCGGCCTGGACCCCGCGAAGTCCGCCGCGGCCCACAGCTGGATGATCGCGGAGCACGTCTACTCAAACCTTCTGCGACGCAGTCCCATCAACAAGCTGATCCCAGATCTGGCCGAGAGCTACGAGATACCCAACGCCACGACCTATGTCTTCAAACTGCGCCGCGGCGTGCAGTTTCACCACGGCCGCGAGCTCGTGGCAGAGGACGTGAAGTATTCGATCGAGCGGATGATGGATCCGCGCACGGCGTCGCCCTGGCGCTCGATCTGGTCGATCATTGACCGCATCGAGACACCGGACAAGTACACGGTCCGATTTACGACCCGCCGGCCGTTTGCACCGTTTCTCTCATATCTCGGCACCCCACACTACTCGGCCATCGTGCCACGGGACGTCGTGGAGCGTTCCGGCGACCTGCAGCAAACCGCCTCTGGAACCGGACCGTTTGTGCTCGAGCGGTTCGTCGCCGAGAACATCGTGGTGATCAAACGCAACCCCAACTACTACGAGAGCGGGTTGCCCTACCTCGACGCGATCGAATACCGCATCATCCCCGATGAGGCCGCGCGGCTGGCCGCCCTGCGCACGGGTACCATCCACTACATGTGGTCGGTGGATCCGCTGGTCGACGAGCAGGTCAAGTCCATGCCGGGCGTCGCGGTCCTGGTGCCCAGGGGTTTCTGCGGGCAGCACACGATGGTCCTCAACCAGACCAAGCCGCCCTTCAACGACGTCCGCGTGCGGCGGGCCGTCAGCGTCGGGATCAACCGCCAGGAGGTCATCCGTACCGTGCTGCGCGGCAAGGGGGCGATCTCGACCAAGATTCCGCCCTGCGACGCCCCGTTTGGCTACAGCGGTAGCGAGAAAGGCCTGCCGTTCTACGAGCACAACCCAACGCTGGCACGACAGCTGCTGGCTGAGGCGGGCTATCCTAACGGCATCGACACGACGCTGGAGGTGCCCCCGCGGTTTCCGTTCACGGTGCGGACCGGTGAGGTCATGCGCGAGCAGTGGGCCCAGGCGGGCATCCGGGTGACCCTCCGGCAGGGGGAGTGGGGGGCGCTGCTGACGGCATTCGTGCGTACGACCTACGACGGCATGAGCATCATCCCGACCGTCTGGCAGCCCGACCCCGACGCGCACGTCTATGATATCTACCACAGCGACTCGGGGATCAACCTGGGCAAGTTCCGGGACCCCTACGTGGACCAGCTGCTGGAATCGGGCCGTACGACCATCGACCGCGACAAGCGCATCGCCATCTACCAGCAGCTGCAGCGACACGCGGCCGAGCAGGCGTACATGATCTTCATCTACGCGTCCGGCGCGGTAGAACTGGTGCGCGATGTCGTCAAGGGGTACGTCTCGCTGCCAGGCGCGCAGCCGGGCAGCCGGAGCCGGCAGTTCTTCAAGCAGGTCTGGCTGGATAAGTAGCGATCTGGCCCAATGCGGGCGTACGTTGCCAAGCGGCTCGCGCTGTTGATCCCGACGTTGATCGGGATCTCGATCCTCTCGTTCATGATCATCCACGTGATCCCGGGCGACCTGGTGACGGTGCTGCTCGGGATCACGGCGAGCCAGAACGAGCAGAACCGGCAGGCCATCATCACCGCGCTCCACCTGGACCAGCCGTTGCTCGTGCAGTACCTGCGCTGGATCGCGGGGGTGCTGCGCGCCGACCTGGGACGCTCGCTGGTGCACGGGGGCTCGGTCGCCGGGGAGATTCTCCGCGCCTTCCCGGTGACCGCGCAGCTCACCATCATGTCGATGGCGATCGCGGCCGCGCTCGGCATCCCACTCGGGGTGCTGTCGGTCATGCGCGCCGCGCGGTCGATCGAGCCGGTGGTCCGCGTGGTGTCGCTCCTGTTCATCTCGGCGCCGGCCTTCTTTGTAGGGACGGTGCTCATCGTACTGGGCGCCCGCTACGTGCCGGCGCTGCCGACGCTGGGTCACGTACCGTTCCTCGAGGCCCCCGGCCAGAGTCTGCTCCACATGCTGCCCGCGTCACTGGCCCTCGGTGCGGCGATCTCAGCCATCCTCTTGCGCTACACGCGGGCCAGCATGCTGGAAGTGCTCGGGGCGGACTATGTGCGGACCGCGCGTGCCAAGGGTGCCTCCGAGCGGCACGTCGTGTCCAGGCACGCCCTGGCCAATGCCTTGATCCCGGTGATCGCGGCGGCGGGCATCCAGTTCGTGGCCCTGTTTGGGGGCGCCGTGATCATCGAAGAGGTGTTCGCGCTCCCCGGCATCGGCCGGCTGGTGGTGAACGCCATCTTCCAGCGCGACTACACCGTGATCCAGGGCGCGGTGCTGTTCTTGACCCTCAACGCCGTGCTCATCAACCTGGCCGTAGATCTGCTGTACCACCTGGTGGATCCCCGCATCGTGTATGTCTAAGGCGGAAGAGGAGCCGTGGCGCCTCGAACCCCAGACCCGTCGCCGACGAGCTCCCTGGCGGCGCCTCGCGCGCAACTGGTCGGCCGCCGTCGGCGCGGGGATCGTCGCCGGTCTGCTCGCTGTCGCCGTGCTCGCCCCGGCGCTGGCCCCGCGCGGCCCGACCCAGCTTCACGCCGGATTCGAGATCAAACCGCCCGCGGCCGCGTTTCCTTTCGGGACCGACGAGTTGGGCCGCGACATGCTGAGCCGGGTGATCTTCGGCGCGCGCATCTCGCTGGGAGCAGCGCTAGGATCGGTGCTCCTGGCGGCATCGATCGGGGTGCCGCTGGGGATCACGATCGGCTTCCTGCGCGGCACCGTCGATCTGCTGGCGATGCGTCTGTTCGACATCCTGTTTGCGTTCCCCGCGATCCTGCTGGCCATCGCGTTGGTCGCCGCGCTCGGACCGAGCCTGCCCAACCTGATCTTCACGATCGCCCTGTTGACGATGCCACAGTTCGCGATCATCGCGCGTGGTGCGACCCTCGCCACGACCCCACTCGAGTACGTGCATGCGGCGGTCGCGCTGGGCGCGTCACGCCGCCGCATCGTGTTCGCCCATATCCTGCCCAATGTCATGCCACCGCTGATCGTGGCGGCGACCCTGAACCTGTCGATCGTGATCCTGGTGGAGGCCGGTCTCAGCTTCCTCGGCCTGGGCACGCAACCCCCGACACCGAGTTGGGGCGGCATGATCAGCCGCGGGCGGCAGTACATGACGATCGCGCCCTGGCTCGTCGTCTTTCCTGGGTTGGCCATCATGCTGGCCGTCTTCGGATTCAATCTGTTGGGCGATGGGCTGCGCGAGACGCTCGATCCGAGGCTCTATCGGGGAGGTGGCTAGCGTGAAGGTCAAGGTCGCGGCGATCCAAGCCCGTCCCGTGTCGATAGAGTTCGACGACATGTGGAGTGGTGCGGATGTTGACCACGCGTGTGAATTGCTGGAAGTAGTTGCCCGCGCCGGCGCCGACTGCGCGTGCTTTCCGGAACTCTACCCGCGCGTCGGCGAGGAAGCCCTCTGCGACGCCGCGCGCCGGCACGGGCTGCATGTCGTGGCGGGACTGATCGAGGGCACGCGGGAGCGCTGGTACAACACCGGCACGATCATCGGCCCCGACGGGCGCATCATCGGCCGGCAGCGCAAGAACTTCCCGACGCAAGGAGAGATCGACGGCGGTGTGGTGCCGGCGCGCGGCACACAGGTGTTTGAGACGGCGATCGGGCGGCTGGGCATCGTGATCTGCTCGGACTTCGCGTTTTTTACCGACGGCGTCCGGGCCTTGATGGACGACCGCGTCGACATCATTTTCAACCCGTCCTGGTGGTTCGCCCTTGGGGCCGCCTACCCGGCGACGGTGATTGGACGCCACATGGAATACGGCCGGCCGGTCATCGGTGTCGACATCGCGGCCTGCTCGCTGCGGTTGCGCAGAGACGGGCAGATCGTTGAGCGCTTCCCCCGCGCGGGTGGCTATACGACCGTCTGCGTGCCGCCCCCGATCGCCGACCTGGCAGGGCTCGCCGAGTGGTTCCGTACAAAGCCGGGCGGGATCAACACCAACCAGGGGTACATTCAGACGCTCGGTGAAGATGAGGGGCTGCTCTACGCCGAGATCGACCTGGAAGCCGTGCGCGCATTCCCCGGCTACTTTTACCGGGCGGCGCAGCGCGCGGCTGCGCCCTGATGGGCACCGCGTGACGATCACACCGGACTGGGAAGCGGGCAGCGGTTGGGAGGCACTGCGCGCCTACCGTCTGGACCGCCTTACCACGGCGATGCGGCGGCATGACCTCGACGCCGTCCTCTACACCAAACTCGACGCAATCCGCTACGTCACCAGCTTCCGGCCCATCTATAGCATGTGGTTTCACGGAACCCGCTACGCCGTGCTGCTGACCGCTGGCGGCCAGATGATCTTCTATGTCGCCAGCGGTGACATGGCGCGCGTCACGCGAACGATGCCCTGGATCGCCGACCCCGTGGCGTTTCCGTTTGTGTTTGCCGACGGAGTGCCGCTCGTCGCCGATGGCATCCGCCGCCACCGCGTGAAGCGGGTCGGTGTCGATCTGCTGCCCGTGGCCGCGTTCCGCGCGCTCGAGACGGCATTGGCCGGGGTGCAGCTTGTCGACGGGCAGGGGGTCATCGATGAGGCGCGCAGCATCAAGCATCCTGCCGAGATCGACATCCTGCGCGCGGCAGCCGAGGTGGCCGACCTCGGCATGCAGGCCGCGATCGCGGCCGTGCGGCCCGGCGTGACCGAGATCGAGGTCTCGACCGCGGCGGCCTCGGCGATGATGCTGGCCGGGTCGGAGGACATCCCGTACTATCCCCTGGTGGCTTCAGGTGACCACGCCGTCTACGGGTATCGGTTCCCGACCTCCAAGCGGATTGAAGCGGGCGAGATGGTACGGATCGACTGCGGCGCGGCAATCGTCAATGGCTACAACGGCGACATCGCGCGCATCGCCTTCGCCGGCGCGCCGAGCGAGGAGCAGATTAGGATCTATCGCGCGGTCTACGAGATGCTGCGGACCGGCGTCGATCGGCTGCGCCCGGGGGTGCTTTCGACCGACGTGGTGGAGGCCGTCGCCGGGGTCTCGCGACGTTGGGGCTACGAGAAGCACACATACTTCGGCATCTTGGGTCATGGGCTCGGCACGGATCTGCACGAGCCGCCGACGATCGGTGAGAAAGTGACCGGCGGCCGGGCGCCCGAGCGGCTCGAGGCCGGCATGGTGGTGGCGCTGGAGCCTGGCGTCCTGCTGCCCGGTGTCGGCGGCGGTCATCTCGAGGATGTCACGGTCATCACCCACGAGGGCCCGAGTGTCCTGACCCGAACGCCGTTTCTCACCGAGTACCTCTGAGGCCGATCCCCGCGGCGGCGCACGTCGCGGACGAGTACAGGAGGATCCCATGGACGGACGGGTCTGGGACGCGCCGAAAGTCGTCGAGACGATCGACCGCTCGGCACAGCAGCTCTACCGCTTGTTCGAGCGGCCGGGCCTAGTCGTCGGCGTGCTGCGCGTCCTGCCGGGAGGGTTGGACATCCAGGGCACGCACGATCAGGATGAGGTCTACGCCGTGGTCGCTGGCCGCGGTGTGCTGCGTCTCGGGGACGTTGACCACCCGGTGTCGCCGGGCTCGATCATCCTCGTACCGGCGCGGCTGCCGCACCGCTTCCACAGCAACAAGGAACTGCTGAGCATGGCGTTCGTGCTCGTGCCCTCAGGCGCGCCTGCCTAGGCTACGAGTGACCGTGTAGGCTGGAGGCCTGCGCCGGTCCTGACGGCTACCGCGGCGCGGCGCCCCGGAACACGTCGAGGATGGGGACCGGGCCCGCGACGTACGTCGGTAGCTGCCCGTTCCACTTCTCGATCGCCCGGAACTGGGCCTCGATGCGGCGCAGCTCAATAAGCGCCGGCGTAACATTCTCCTTCTGAATTCGGAGCGCCTCGGCCTGGGCCCGGGCCACCTCGATCTGCTGCTGCGCCTCCAGCCGGATCCGCTGGAGATCCCGCTCGGCCTTCAGGACCTGCTGCGTGGCCGTCACTTTCTCTTCAATGGCGTCGTTGAATGACTTGCTGAACGCGAAGTCGGTGATGGACATGGCCTGGGTCAGGATCCCGAAGCGGTCCAGGCGCTGTGTGAGATTGGACTGAATCGCGTCGCGCACTTCGGGCCGCCGGGTGATCAGTTCCTCCGCGGTGAACCGCGCCGTGGAGGCTTTGACCGCCTCCTGGATCGCCGGCTTGATGATGCGGAACTCGTACTCCTGGCGTAGGGAGCGATAGATCTCCACGACCTGCCGTGGATCCAGCGAGTAGTTCAGGGTCACCTTGGCCTTCACGTCCTGCAGGTCGCGGGAGGCCGCTTCGGCCACCGCATCGTACGAGACCACCTGGACCAACATCAACTCCACGCTGTTGACGAACGGCGCCACCATGTAGAGGCCTTCGCCCTTGACGGTCGCCGTCGGTGCCCCAAATCGGAGGACGACGCCGCGGTAACCCGCCGGCACCTGGCCGAAGCTGGCGGAGATGCCAAGGGTTCCCACGGCGGCGACGAGTGCCAGGAAGAGGCTGGCCGCATTGAACCCTGTCACCCGGCTCCGGGCGCCGGGACCGCTCCCCGTTTGGGTGACGAAGGCCCGCCTCGCCAGCACGATCGCCACGCCAAACCCGATGACCAGCACGACGAGCTTGAGGAACGCCATATGCTGTGCCTCCTCACGATGATCCGACGCCCCGCGAACCCGGCGTGCGGGCTAGCCCCCGGATAGACTAGGAATTCCCCCGGGGCGGGCCGCGACCTCGGAGAAGTGCCTGGCCTCGAGCTCGGCGGCCGCCGGCGCCTCGTAGCCAAACCGGACGTGCGCGACGAGGCTGGGGTGCACCGCGCGGACCGCCTCGTAGATCTGCAACGCCGTCCGCCGGTAGGAGAAGTGCCCACCTTCCCGCGCCCGCAGCGGGACCAGGCTGTACAACTGCCGGAGGTTCATCGTCGCCAGGAATCGCCGGTTGTGCGCGTTGGTCACTAGGTAGGCAGCCTCGCGCGGGAACTCCCGGGCGACCGCGTGATAGGCGTCGATGGCCTGTTCAATGACGTCGCGGTAGGTCGAACCCAGGCCGGCATCGTCGAAGGCGCGCGGCACAGCGTAGCCCAGCTCGACGGTGGGGACCTGCGGGCTCTGCGTCATCATGCGGTGACGCTTCAGATCGAAGTAGGCGCCCTGGTCGCAGACGATGTCAAAGGTGTAGCTGGTGTGCTCCAGCTCGCGGATTGGCGCATCGTAGCGCTCGAGCCGGTCGAGCGCGGCGGCGAGGACGACCCTCCGCTCCTCGGGGGTCATGGCCGCGGTCCGCGCCCACACCTCGTCGTAGGGGGCGCGGCCGTGCCGGTACAGACAGGCGGCCACGATCCGGGTCTCGGCGTGCAGGTCGAAGTGCACCAGGCGCGCGCCGGCTCCCATGGTAGGAGCCTCCAGGTCGGTGGTCCGACCCGTAAGGGCCTCCGCTGCGGCCTCCAGGCCGGCCGTCGTCTCCACCAGGTAGGCGCTGGGGTCCGCGTACTTGACGAGCGTGGGGATCTCACTCCGTGCGACCCGCTTGACGTCGGCACCGATCGCCCGGACTTCCTCCAGCGGGTGGGAGAGCATCTTCGTGATCGCGTGCTCGAGCGCGCGCGCGTTCGCGGTCATCCCAACGTTGGCGAGCGTGGCGCAGGGCAACAGAAACCGGCAGACATCCACGTAGCGGGAGCGAATGCGCGCGCCATATGCCCGGTCGGTCTCCTCCGGCCGACGCGGGTACCACTCTTCGATCACCCGGCGGACCGGATCCAGGCTCGCCTGGTACGCTGCGAAGAGCCGGCGGCAGGCGTCCAGGTACCGGTCCGCGTGGACGGAGGCCGCGATCGCGGGCGGCACGTAGAACGAATCGAAGATCTGATAGCGCGTGGACTTCTCGGTGTAGGAACAGAGCCTGTTGCTCTCCAGGCACTCAATCGCCAGTCGGGACAGGTTCTCGAGCGCGACGTGGAGGACGGCGTGCTCCGCCACCGACGCGTGACCGTAGCCCAGCACCCATTTCTCGTGGAACTCGCTGGATTGCTCCTGTGTGAGCTCGGCGGCGATCTCCCGGAAGGGCCTCGGGCTCCGCGACGTCTTGGCGAACGCGACCGCAATGACCTCGGGGGGAAGGAGCCTGGGGCTGAGGAGGTAGATGTCGCGTTGGCGCAGTGACGGAGAACCGTCGATAGAGGCGAATTGTGGGTGCATTGACCTTCCCCCCGGGGGTCTTTGGCTAATTCCGCACTCATGCCCCGACTCCTGCATCGTGGACCAATATATTGTGGCGCAGAGGTCCGTTCACCCAACATCTCGTAGGCCCCGCCGGGGAGGAGTGCCCCGTCGCCGCGGCCAAGTTGGGACCTCGTGGACCTTCTGCGGTCTCTGCGCAAGCGGCTCCGCACGGCGGCGCCCCGCGACCTGCCTCCAAACCCGTATCGTCGGGCCGCGGTGCTCGTGCCGATCTTCGAGGCGGCGGGCGTCCCCCATTTGCTCCTGACGAAGCGGACTGAGGCCGTCGAGCACCACAAGGGCCAGATCTCCTTCCCGGGCGGCGGTGAAGAACCCGGCGACGCCGATCTCCTGGCTACGGCCCTGCGGGAATCCTATGAGGAGTTGGGTTTGGCGCCGGCCTCTGTCGACGTCTGGGGGCGGCTCGATGAGATCGAGACCGTGGTCTCCGGGTTTGCGATCACCCCGTTTGTGGGGTTCGTCCCTCCGCCGGTGGATCTGCGCCCCAATCCCAACGAGATCCAGGAGATCGTGACGGTACCGTTGGCCACCTTCCGGGACCCCGCCAACTTGCGCATCGAGCGGGTGGTCCGCGGCAACCAATCGTGGGAGCTGCTGCACTACGATTGCGGCGGGCACGTCGTGTGGGGCGCGACTGCGCGGATCATTCACGACCTGGTCAGCCTGCTCGCCGGGCAGCCAAACGACGAGCCGGGCTCGAGTGGGTCTGGGAGGGTCCTCGACCGGTGAAGGTGGCGGTCTTCTCGGACGTGCACGGCAACGCCGTGGCGCTGGACGCGGTGCTCGCCGACATCGAGCGGCAGAACGCCACACGGGTCATCTTCGGGGGCGATCTGGTCTTTGGAGGCCCTGCGCCGGAAGCGTGCATCGCGCGGGTCCAGGCCGGTGGCATCCCGTGCGTACGCGGCAACACCGATGAGTTCTTCGCCGACAGCCGGCACGCATCGGGAGATCCTCTCCTGGAGTGGACCCGGGCGCTGTTGACGGCAGCGGCGCGGACGTGGCTCGGCAGCCTGCCGTTCGAGCAGCGCATCGACGATCTGCTGGTCGTCCACGCCACGCCGTGGAGCGTCTCCGATCTGATCCCCCAAGACGCGGATGCCGCGTTGCTCCGGCGGGTGCTGGTCGAGGGGCGCGCGGCCGCGGTGGTCTACGGCCATAGTCACCAGGGCTGGATCGGCCGGGTGCCAGACCGGGGTCTGATCGTCAATACGGGGAGCGTTGGGTTTCCCTTCGATGGCGATCCTCGCGCGAGTTACGCCCTGCTCACCCGCGGGCCGACCGGTTGGGCCGCGGAGCTGCGCCGGGTGGCCTATGATCTCGACCGCGCCGCGGCCTTCCCCCCAGGTCATCCCGCGCCCGACCGGTGGGCCGCGATGATGCGAACCGCCCGGCGGGGCTGATGGCACCGGTGCGCCCGACTGGGGCGCTATACTGAAGGACGGCATGACCGCCTCAGGCCGGCCCGCTGCCGGTGCCTACATGGATCACGCCGCCACCACGCCGGTCGATCCGCGGGTGTTGGAGACCATGCGGCCGTACTTTGTCGAGAGGTTCGGCAACGCCGGCAGCGTCCACCAATTCGGCCAGGAGGCGCGCGGTGCTGTTGATGAGGCCCGCGCGGCCGTGGCCGCATTGATTGGCGCGCAGCCGCGTGAGATCGTCTTCACCTCAGGCGCCACGGAGGCCGACAACGCCGCACTCCTTGGCATCGCGCTGGCAGGCGGCGCGCCTGGGTCCCATGTCATCACCGCAGCGACCGAGCACCACGCCGTCCTCGAGCCGTGCCGCTGGCTGGCAGCGCGCGGCGTGCCGGTGACCGTCCTGCCGGTAGATGGATACGGCGTGGTGGATCCCGACGCGGTGCGCCGCGCGATCCGGTCCGAGACGGTCCTGATCTCGATCATGCACGGCAACAACGAAACCGGCACGGTCGGCCCGGTGGCCGAGGTCGCGGCGATCGCCCGCGCGCGTGGTGTCCTGATGCACACCGACGCGACGCAGAGCGCGGGGATTGTGTCGCTCGACGTGACGACCTTGGGGGTGGACCTGCTCTCGCTGTCGGCACACAAACGCTATGGGCCAAAGGGGATCGGCGCGCTGTACGTCCGCGCCGGTGTGCCTGTGGAGCCGATCCTGCGCGGCGGCAGTCAGGAGCGCGGCCGCCGCGGCGGCACGGAGAACGTGCCGGCGATCGCTGGATTCGGGGCGGCGGCGCGGATCGCGCGGGCGGAGATGGATGAAGAGGCGACCCGCCTGACCACCCTGCGCGACCGGCTCGCCGGCGGGCTTGCGGCCATGCCGCGCGCGCGGATCAACGGACACCCCACCCACCGTCTGCCGGGGATCGTGAACGTCTCCTTTGCCGATGCCGACAGTGAATCGCTGTTGTTGGCGCTCGACCTGGAGGGTATCGCCGCCTCCAGCGGCTCGGCCTGCACGTCAGGCAGCCTCGAGCCGTCGCATGTGATCGCCGCGCTGGGTCTCCCGGCCGCGTACGCGGCCGGGACGCTCCGGTTCTCCATTGGCCGGTGGACAACGGCCGGCGACATCGACGTCGTGCTCGATGTCCTGCCCCGCATCCTGGCGTCCATGCGCCGCGCGGCATCCGTACGGCACTGAGTGATGCGGCGTTGACACTCCCCGGCTTTCTCTGCGATCATGGGGCGACGGGGCGCGCCCCGCACGGTCGTGACGACGCCCCGATGTGCTGGTGACCGCTGTGCTCGACTACCTTCCGATCCTCGTTCACTTCGTGCTCGTCGTCGGTCTCACGATGCTGCTGCTCGGCGCCCATGCGCTGCTGGGCGGCAGCCGGCCGACCCCACCCAAGCAAGAACCTTACGAATCTGGGATGTGGCCGATTGGAACCTCGCGGGAGCGTGTGCCGATCCGCTACTACCTGATCGCGATGCTCTTCCTGTTGTTCGATATCGAGACGGTGTTCTTGTTCCCCTGGGCAGTCGTCTTCCGGCGCCTCGGCCTCTTCGGGCTGGTCGAGATGTTTGTCTTCATAGGGGTGCTGGGGCTCGGTCTCGTCTACGCGTGGAAGAGGCAGGCGCTGGAATGGCAGTGACGCCGGCGGCGAGGGCGGACCGCGACGCCGGCGACTTCCAAGAACGGCTGCTGACCACCACCGTGGGCCGCATGGTGCAGTGGGCACGCAGCGGGAGCATCTGGCCCGCGCAGTTCGGGCTGGCGTGCTGTGCGATCGAGATGATGGGCGCGGCGGCGGCCCGGTTCGACATCTCGCGGTTTGGTAGCGAGCTGTTTCGCGCCTCACCCCGGCAGGCCGACCTCCTGATCGTCTCCGGCCGTGTCTCGCAGAAGATGGCGCCGGTGCTCCGGCACATCTACGATCAGATGCTGGAGCCGAAGTGGGTCATCGCCATGGGCGACTGCGCCTCCTGCGGCGGTGTCTTCAACAACTACGCGCTTGTGCAGGGCGTGGACAAGATCGTCCCAGTGGACGTCTATGTGGCCGGGTGCCCGCCACGCCCGGAGGCGCTGCTCTACGGGTTCATCAAGCTGCAGGAGAAGATCGCGCGGGGAGGGCGCCGGTGAGCGCGGCCACCGACTTGGCCGCGCGCGTGCAGGCGCGGGTCGGCACGGTGCCCCTGGACGTGCACGAGTTCCGGGGCGAGATCACGCTGATCGCCCCTGCGGAACGCATCGTCGACGTGCTCGGCGCGGCCCGCGCCGTCCTCGGTGAGCCTGTGGTGCTGACGGATCTCACCGCGGCCGATCGCTATCCGTCTGAGCCGCGCTTCGAAGTGGTCTATCTATTGACCGGCTACGCCCCGCCGGCGCGTCTGCGCATCAAGGCCCGCCTGGCAGGCGAGGCGCCCGTCATCGCCAGCGCGACCGGCCTGTGGCCCGGAGCCGACTGGCTGGAGCGCGAGGTCTACGACCTGTTTGGGATCCGCTTTGACGGGCACCCAAACCTGACACGGATTCTCATGCCGGCCGACTGGGAAGGGTACCCGCTGCGCAAGGACTTCTCGTTGACCGAGGAGCCGGTCGAGTTCGTCGAGCACGTGCCCAAGGTCCCGAGCACGATCATCCCCAAATCCCCGCCGCGCGAGTAGCGGCGCGACTTCGAGGACGCGGCCCGCCGTCGGCGGGGCGCCCCGCGGGGGCAGACTGCGAGATGGCCAGCTCGAGCGTGCACGCCGAAACGCTGACGATCAACATGGGGCCGCAGCACCCGGCCACCCACGGGGTGCTGCGCGTCGTCCTCGATCTCGAGGGCGAGGTGGTCCTGGGCGCGCGGCCGGACCTCGGCTACCTTCACACCGGGTTCGAGAAAGAGATGGAGTACCGCACCTACCATCAGAACATCGTGTTTCCGCCACGCATCGAGTATCTGGCCACCTTCATCGAGGAAGCGGCCTACGTGCTCGCGGTGGAAAAACTACTCGCGATCACGGCGCCGCCCCGCGCACAGACGGTGCGGGTCATCCTGATGGAGCTCTCGCGCATCGCCAGCCACCTGGTGTGGTTGGGTACCAGTGCCCTCGACCTCAACGTCACCAGCGCGTTCATGTACTGCTTCCAAGATCGCGAGGAGATCCTCGATCTCTTCGAGATGGTCTCCGGTCAGCGCATGATGCACGGCTATCTCCGGCTCGGCGGGCTCCAGTGGGATCTGCCCGAGGGATTCGCGGCCCGCGTGCGACGCTTTGTCGACGACCTGCCCCGACGCGTGAATCTGTACGAGGCTCTCTTGACCGACAATCTCATCTGGCGCAAGCGGACCGAAGGCGTGGGCGTCCTGACCGCCGCCGACGCTCTGCGCTACGGATGTACGGGGCCGCTGCTGCGCGGCGCGGGGGTGGACTACGACGTGCGCAAAGCGTTTCCGTATTCTGGATACGAGCAGTACGAGTTTGACGTACCGCTCGCGCGGCGCGGCGACTCCTTTGATCGGTACGTGATTCGGATGGAGGAGATGCGGCAGAGCCGGCGCATCATCCTTCAGGCGCTCGATCGTCTGCCGGATGGACCGGTGCTCGTTGACGACCGCAAGATCGCGCTCCCCCCGCGCTCCGAGCTCGTCCGCAGCATGGAGGCGGTGATCCACCAGTTCAAGCTGGTCAGCGAAGGCCTGCGCCCGCCCGTGGGCGAGGTCTACGCGGCCGTGGAATCGCCGCGGGGCGAGAAGGGGTACTACGTGATCAGCGATGGCAGCAACCGGCCGGCCCGTGCGCGCATCCGGTCGGCATCCTTCAACAACCTGCAGGCGCTGCCGGTCATGGTGTACCGGGGGTACCTGTCCGACGTTATTGTGGCGATCGCCAGCATTGACATCGTGCTGGGGGACGTGGACCGTTGATGGCCGCCCAACCCCGCCTGGCGGCGCTGAGCGAGCGTGCACGGGCGGAGATCGACCGGCTGGCCGGTCTCTACGAACACCGCCAATCGGCGCTCCTGCCGGCACTGTTCGTGGCGCAGGACGAGGCAGGATATCTCACGCCGGAGGCCCTGGGCGCGGTGGCGGGGGCCCTCGCCCTCCCCGTGCAGGACGTCGTCTCGGTGGCGTCGTTCTACCACCTGCTGCATCTCGAGCCGGTTGGCCGGCACGTCGTGCAAGTCTGCACCAACATCTCGTGCATGCTCAACGGCTGCGGCGCGGTCGTGGAGCGGCTGCAGGAACGGTTGGGCGCCTCGCCCGGTGAGACCACCCCCGACGGGCGTTTCACCCTGCGGACGGCGGAGTGCCTGGCCGCGTGTGAAGAGGCGCCGGTGCTGATCATCGACGAGGATCGCTGGCCCCGCGTCACGCCTGACGGCGTCGACGCGTTGCTGGCCCGGTACCGGTAACGATGCCGGAATCCATTCTTCTCAGGTGGGTCAAGGACGGCGGCATCCATGAGCTCGAGGCCTACCGCCGCGCCGGCGGGTACGAGGCTGCGCGGCGGGTCGCGGAAGGGATGCCACCGGAGTCGGTCATCGATCTCCTGGTGCAGTCCGGTCTGCGGGGCAAGGGCGGAGCAGGGTTCCCGACGGGGCAGAAGTGGAAGTTTATCCCCCGCAGCGCGCCGGTCAAGTACGTCGTGGTCAACGCGGACGAGGGGGAACCCGGCACCTTCAAGGATCGAGCGCTCATCGAGGGGTGCCCGCACCTGCTGGTCGAGGGCATCATCATCGCGGCGCTGACGATCGGGGCGCACAAAGCCTACATCTATTTGCGGAAGGAGTTCTACAAGGGCCGCCGGCTGCTCGATGCGGCGATCGCGCAGGCCCGCTCCGCAGGGATGGTCGGTGACCGGATCTTCGGGACGGACCGCTCGGTGGAGATCGTGGTGCACTCCGGTGCCGGCGCGTACATCGCCGGCGAGGAGTCGGCGCTGCTGGAGTCGCTCGAAGGCCGGCGCGCGCTGCCGCGACTGCGGCCACCGTTTCCGGCTCAGGCCGGTCTCTACCAGCAGCCGACCCTGCTGCAGAACGTCGAGACATTGTGCCACGTCCCGGCGGTGATCAACCTCGGGCCCGAGCGCTACCAGGAGTTGGGGCCGCCGGCCCTTTTTTCCATCAGCGGGTCGGTCGTCCGACCGGGCGTGTACGAGCTGCCGCTCGGGACGTCGCTGCGGTCCATGATCTTCGAGCACGCGGGTGGGCTGCGCCCGGGGCGCCGCTTCAAGGCCGCCTTTCCCGGTGGATCGTCCTCGGCGCTCGTGACCGAGGCCGACCTGGACGTGCGTATGGACTACGACACGCTGCGGCAGGCCGGCTCAATGCTCGGCTCCGCCGCGGTGATCGTCATGGACGACGCCGCGGACATCGTGGAGGTCATCGCGCGCACCGTCGAGTTCTACCGGGACGAGTCGTGCGGGAAGTGCACGCCGTGCCGGGAGGGGACCATCTGGATCACCCAGGTCTTTGACCGGCTGATGGCCAGGCGCGGGCGCACGGAGGACCTGGCGCTGCTGGAGAGCATCGCCGCGGGAATGACCGGCACGTGCTTCTGCCCGCTCGGTGAGAGCGTCCCGCCGAGCCTGGTGGCTTCGCTGCGCCACTTTCGGGGCGAGTACGAGCACTACGTCGCCGACGGGAGTGCGCATGCCCACTGAGGCCGCGACCGTCACGCTGACGATCGACGGCCGGACCGTGACCTCGCCAAAGGGTGTCACGGTCTACCAGGCGGCCCGTGCCGCGGGGATCGAGATCCCCATCTTTTGTTACCATGATCGCATGCCGCCGCTGGGCGCGTGCCGTATGTGCCTGGTGCGCGTCGAGAAGATGCCCAAGCTCCAGACCTCGTGCACCCTCGCGGCCGCCGAGGGGATGGTCGTGGACACCACCTCGGCGGCGGTCAAGGCCGGCCAGGAGGCCATCCTGGAGTTCCTGTTGATCAACCATCCACTCGACTGCCCGATTTGCGACAAGGGCGGCGAGTGTCCGCTCCAGGACAACACGTTTGCGTTTGGGCCCAGCCGCAGCCGGTTTGTCGAGTCAAAGCGCGACTTCGCCAAGCCGGTCTCGCTCGGTCCAGTGCTCGCACTGGATCGCGAGCGGTGCATCCTCTGCTGGCGGTGCGTGCGGTTCGGCGAGATCATCGCCGGCGACGACGCGCTGAAGGGGTTCGAACGCGGCTTCAGCAGCGAGGTCAGCACGCCCTTCACGCTCCCGGTCGAGTCGAAGTTCATCGGCAACACCATTGCGATCTGTCCGGTGGGCGCGTTGACGAGCAAGCCTTACCGGTTTCAGGCCCGTCCCTGGGACAACGCGCCCGTTGCCACCACCTGCACACACTGCGGTGTGGGTTGCGCGGTCTGGCTCGATGTGCGCGGCGGGCAGATCTTGCGTACCCGTGCGCGCGAGGACGGCGCGGTCAACGACATCTGGTTGTGCGACCGCGGCTTCTTTGGCCACGACTACGTTCGGTCGCCCGATCGGCTCGTGACCCCGCTGGTGCGGCGCGGTGACCGGCTGGAGCCTGCGGACTGGGATGAGGCGCTGGACGTGGTGGCCGAGGCGCTGCGGGCTTCGCGTGCCCGCGGTGCCGGCCGGGTCGCGTTTCTGGGGGGCCGCCGGCTGTCCAATGAAGACGCGGTCGTAGCCGCGGCGTTCTTCCGCGGCGTCGCCGAGACGCCGCACCTGGATCATCGCGTGGATGCGACGCCGGCCTCCGCCAGCCTGGACGTCGCGTGGGGGCTCCGGACGTCCATTGAGGACCTAGGGCGCGGCGATGTGTTCGTGCTCGTGGGCTGCGACCTGACCGAGGAGTATCCCGTCCTGTGGCTGCGGATCAAGCGGGCGATCGACAGCGGTGCGCGGTTGGTCATCGTCGATGCCCGACACCAGGAGATCCGCCGGCACGCGACGCACGAGGTGCTGCGCCGCGTCGACCGGCTGGCGGCCACGATGTTCGAGCTGCGGGCTGCGGTTTCGGCCGCGGTTGAGGAACGCCAGGCGCCGGGCGCCCGCACCGTCCAGGGCCCCCCGGCCGGATCGCCGCTGGCCGCGGCCGGCGCGACCATCGCCCGCGGGCAGCGTGTGCACGTCCTGGTCGGACGGCTGGCGCTGGATGCGCCGCATGGTCGTGCCCTGTTCCGCGCCGCGGAGCATCTGGCTCGTCTCACGGGCGGGCTCGTGCACGTCATGCGCGGCGCCGGCAATGACTACGGCGCTCAGCAGTTTGGGCTGAGCCCGGGGGACGGCGGGTGGAGCGCGCCCGAGATTCTGGAACGTGCGGGCGCGGGACAGCTCGACATCCTCTATGTGGCGGGCTCCGATCCCGCGACGGCGGTCTCGGATCGCGCCGCGTGGGAAGCCGCGCGCCACGGGGTCGGCCTGTTGGTCGTCCACGACGCGTTCCTCTCGCAAACCGCCGCGGCCGCCGACGTGGTCTTCCCCGCATTGGTTCTGCCCGAGAAGACCGGTACCGTGACCAACCTGGAGGGCCGGACGCTGCCGCTGCAGGCCGCGGTCCCGGGTCCCGGGCAGGCCCGGGAGGATCGCGAGATTTTCAGCCTGGTGGCCGCGCGACTCGGAATCACGCTCTCATACGGCACCGCGCAGGAGATGCTCGAGACGATGCGCGCGGCCGCCCCCGACCTGGCGATCGGCGCGATCACGCCGCGACGCCCGGCGCGCGCGGCCGGCGGAGCGGTTGTGACGTATCTCCCCGACCTCGAAGCGGCCGGTGGTGGCGATGCCCCGAATCTCATCGTCGTGCTCGTCGACCGGCTCTTCACCCAGGGGGTGATGACTGGGCGCTGCGCGGGCATTGCGGCGCTCGCGGCTACGCCGCACTGCGTGCTGCACCCCGACGACGCGGCACGCCTGGGCGTGCCGGACCTGGCCCTCGTACGCCTCCAGACGGCGCACGGCGCCGTGGCCCTGCAGGCGCGCGTGCGCGATGAGGCGGTGCCGGGACAGGTGATCGTGCCGCGCGGCTTCGACCGTGTGTCCGTACAGGCGCTCGTCCGGTGGCCTGAGGCCATCGCCGGCGTCGAGGTGCGCCTGATCGAGCCGGCCGGAGCGGCCCGGTGACCGAGGTCCTGCTGGCGGCCGCGGCCAAGAGCGCGATCCTGCTGTTTCTCCTCTTGACGGCGTGCGCCTACATGACCCTATTCGAGCGGCGGCTGCTGGCCCGCTTTCAGATCCGGCACGGCCCGAATCGCGTGGGCCCGTTCGGCCTGCTGCAGCCTCTGGCGGACGGCGTGAAATTGATTTTTAAGGAGAACTTCACCCCCGCCGGCGCCGACCTGCTCGTCTACTGGATTGCGCCCGCGCTGTCGATGATCGCCGCGTTGTTCGTGTACGCGGTGATTCCGATCGGCCCCGAGGTGCAGCTGTTCGGGCGAACCGTGCCGCTGTACCTGGCCGACGTCAACATCGGTATTCTGCTGGTGCTCGGGACCTCATCGATCGGTGTCTATGGGGTTATCCTCGGCGGTTGGTCGGTCAACAACAGGTACGCGCTCCTCGGCAGCCTGCGATCCAGCGCCCAGTTGATCAGCTACGAGCTGGCGATTGGGCTGGCCGCCGTGTCGGTGGCGATGACCGCGGGATCGCTCAGCCTGGTCGACATCGTCGCGGCCCAGCAGCATCGGTGGTTCGTGGTGCTGCAGCCGGTGGGGTTTCTCCTGTTCATCATCGGCGCAGTGGCCGAGACCAACCGGGCGCCGTTCGACCTGCCCGAAGCGGAGCAGGAGCTGATCGCGGGCTTCCAGACGGAGTACGGCGGCCTCAAGTTCGCGATGTTCTACATCGGCGAGTACATCGGCGTCGTGACGATGAGCTTGCTGGCCTCCACGCTCTTCTTTGGTGGCTGGCACGGCCCGCTGCTGCCGGGACTCGCGTGGGTCGCGCTCAAGACGCTGGCCTTCGCCGCGCTGTTCATCTGGCTGCGCGCGACGATGCCGCGGGTCCGGCACGATCAACTCATGGCCTTTGGCTGGAAGGTCCTGGTCCCTGTTGGATTGCTCAACGTCATTGTCACGGCCCTCGTCGTGACGCTGCTTGGGGTGTAGCGTGGCGGGCCTGCTGCGGCAGACCGCCGCGCTCCTGCGTGGGCTGCTGATCACCGGGCGGTTTGCGCTCCGCCGCGCCGTGACCACGCCGTACCCGGACGTCAAGACGCGTGTCGAGCCCCGGTTCAAGGGCCGGCACTGGCTGACCCGCTATGCCGATGGTCTGGAGCGCTGCGTGGGCTGCGAGCTGTGCGTGATCGTCTGCCCGTCGCAGGCGATCTACGTCACGGCCGCCGAGAACACACCAGAGCAGCAGATCAGCAAGGGGGAACGCTACGCCGCCGACTTTCAGATCAACATGCTCCGGTGCATCTTCTGCGGCTTTTGTGAGGAGGCATGTCCGACCGGCGCCATCGTCCTGGGGCACGAGTACGAGCTGGCCGGCTACACCCGCGGATCGATGATCTACACCAAGCCGGTGTTGACCGAGCCGTATCCCGGCGCGTCGGGCCGGGATCCCGCGCGCGAGGTGTAGGAGCCACCGTGGAGTGGGTGATTTTTGTTCCGGCCGCGGCGCTGGCGCTGGCCGGGGCGGTCGGCGTGGTGGCGGCACGTCAGCCGGTCCACGCCGCCTTGGCGCTGCTCGTCGTCCTGGCGTCGCTGGCGGTCACCTATCTGTTGCTGGCCGCGCAGTTCCTCGCGGTGCTGCAGGTGATCATCTATGCTGGCGCGATCGTGGTGCTGTTCCTCTTCGTGATCATGCTCCTGCACGCCCGCTCGGGCGAGGCCCTGCATGAGAAGCTTCCCCGCCAGCGCCGGGCGGCCTTTCTCTTTGCCGGGCTCTTTCTCGCGGCCCTGATCGCCGCGACCGCCTCGACGGCCGGACCGGCGAAGCCCATCGCCCCCGGGTTTGGCAGCGCGCAGGATGTGGGCACGGCCTTGTTCGTCACCTACCTGCTGCCGTTTGAACTGGCATCGGTGATCCTGCTGGTGGGGATCGTGGCGACCGTGGTGATCGGACGCCGGTCGATGGCGCCGTCGGGCCGAGAGGAGTAGCCGCTGGTCCCGACCGCCGCCTATCTCATCCTCAGCGCCGTGCTCTTTACGATCGGCGCGATCGGCGTGCTGGTGCGGCGCAGCGCGTTGATCATCTTCATGGCGATCGAATTGATGCTGAACTCGGTGAACCTCGCCTTCGTCGCCTATGCCCGACTGCACGGGTCGATCGATGGACAGGTCGCCGTGTTTCTTGTCCTGGTCATTGCGGCCGTGGAGGTCGTGGTCGGTCTGGCCCTGATCGTCGACATCTTTCGGTCACGGGAGACGGTCGACATAGACGACGTGGACCTCCTGCGAGGATAAGGTGTGAGTGCGATTGGTGTCTTGGCGATACTGATCGTTGCCTGGCCGCTGCTGGGCTGGCTGGCGAACGGACTCGCCGGCCGCGCGTGGTCGCGCGGGACCGCGGCCGCGCTGGCCTGCGCGGCCGTCGGCGCCAGTTTCATCACGGCCTGGCAGGCGCTGGTGATGTTCCGTGCGGTGGCGGCCCCCGATGCCGCGGTCTCGCTTGTCGTGCCCCTCTACGCATGGCTTGGAGCGGACGGGCTGTGGGTCGAGGCCAGCCTCCTCGTCGATGCGCTCTCGCTCATCATGGCGCTGATGGTGAGTGGCGTCGGATTCCTGATCCACGTCTATTCGATCGGCTATATGGCCACCGACCCCGACACGCCCCGGTACTTCGCCTACCTCAACCTGTTCACGGCCGCGATGCTCTTGCTGGTGCTGGCAGGGAATTTGCTGGTGCTCTTTGTGGGGTGGGAACTGGTCGGCGTGTGCTCGTATCTGCTCATCGGCTTCTGGTTTGCCCGGCCCGCGGCGGCCACCGCCGGCCGGAAAGCTCTTGTCGTCAACCGCATCGGTGACGCCGCCTTCCTGCTGGGCCTCTTTCTATTGTTTACCACCCTTGGCACGCTAGACATCCTCAAGATTCGCGATGGCGTCGACGGTCTCGCGCCGGGCGTCCGCACCCTGGCCGCGCTGCTCCTGTTCGCCGGCGCGACAGGAAAGTCGGCACAGCTCCCGCTGCACGTATGGCTGCCCGACGCCATGGAAGGCCCCACGCCCGTCTCCGCGCTCATCCATGCGGCGACGATGGTGACCGCGGGGGTCTTTTTGATCGCGCGACTCGACCGGCTGTTCCTGGCCTCACCCGTCGCGCTGCAGGTGATCGGCATGGTCGGCGCGCTCACCGCACTCTACGCTGCGACGGTCGCGCTGCGGCAGCACGATCTCAAGCGGGTGCTCGCCTACTCGACGATCAGCCAGCTCGGCTACATGTTTGTCGCCATGGGTGCCGCCGCCGCGCCGGCCGGCATCTTTCATCTGGTGACAAACGCCTTTTTCAAGGCGCTGCTGTTCCTGGCGGCCGGCAGCGTCATGCACGCGATGCACGATGTGATTGACATGCGTGCCCTGGGCGGGTTGGCGCGCCCGCTGCGCTGGACCGCCGGCGCCTTCGTCATCGGCACCCTGGCGATCGCTGGCGTGCCGCCCCTGGCCGGCTTCTTCAGCAAGGACCTGATCCTCGAGCACGCGTTCACGCTGGGGCAAACCACCGGCAACTTCCTGCCGTACCTCCTCGGGCTGCTGACCGCGTTCATCACCGCGGTCTACATGACGCGCGCCGCGGTCCTGACGTTCTTCAGCCCAGCAGCGGACGCGCAGTCAGGCGGCCCGCGTCCACATGAGTCGCCGCCGGTCATGCTGTTGCCGATGGCTGTGCTCGCCGTGCTCTCGGTGACCGGCGGCCTGCTGGGGGCGCGGGCGGCCGCTGCCCCGCTCCTTCAGTTGCTTACCCCGCTGATCGGGGTCGCATCAGGGGAGGGAGCGGCGCCGCATCCGCCGGCCGCCCTCCTGACCGCGCTGTCGGTCATCGCGGGTGTGGCGGGCATCGTCGTCGGCTGGCGGACCTACCGCGCTCGCCGCGAGCCCGACTTCGGGCGAGTGCGCGAGCTGCTCGACCGGCGGTGGTACATCGATGACCTCTATGAGGCGGCGATCGTACGCCCCGGCCACGCGCTCGCGCGCACGCTGGCGGGCCCGATCGACCTGGGGATCATCGACCGCGCCGTCAACAACGTCGGGGCGGCGCTCGGGACGCTCGGCGGTGCGGCCCGGCGGCTGCAGACGGGTTATGCGCGCCAGTATGCCCTCGGCGTTCTCATCGGCACGATTCTGATCCTGGGATTCTGGGTGCTGAGGTAGGCGATGCTCTCGGTCTTGATCTTTCTCCCGGTGGCCGGCGCGCTCTGGGTGGCGCTGCTGCCACCCGATCGCGACGAGACCACTCGCCGCGTGGGTGTGGGTACCAGCCTCGCGACGCTGCTGGCGGCGGTGGCCGTGTTCTACGCGTTTGATGTCTCCAGCGGCGCGTTCCAGCTGCTCGAGCGGCGGGAGTGGCTGCCGTCGTTCGGGATCGCCTACAGCGTCGGGGTGGACGGGATTTCTCTGCTGCTGGTCGGGCTCACTGTGGTGATCTTTCCGCTGGCGCTCGTGGCCTCCTGGCGGTCCATCACCCAACGGGTCAAGGCCTTCACCGTCGCCGTCCTGGGCCTGGAGACCGCGGTGCTCGGGACGCTGCTGAGCCTCGACCTGATCCTCTTCTATGTGTTTTGGGAAGCCGTCTTGATCCCTATGGCCTTCCTCATCGGGCTGTGGGGCTCCGAGAACCGCCGCTACGCCGCGATCAAGTTCTTCCTTTATACAATGTCGGCGAGCGTGCTGATGCTGATCGCCATCATTGCGCTTCACGTCATCGCGATCGGCCAGCTGGGCGTGCGGACGTTCGACCTCGACCGCCTGGCCACGCTTGCCCTGCCCGCCGGGACGCAGGTGGTGCTGTTCGCCGCCTTCGCGCTGGCCTTCGCGGTCAAGGTGCCGGTCTGGCCCCTGCATACTTGGCTGCCCGACGCCCACACCGAGGCGCCGACGGCCGGCAGCGTCATCCTGGCCGCGATTCTGTTGAAGCTGGGGACCTACGGCTTCGTGCGGTTTGGCCCGATGCTCTTTCCTCAGGCGCTGGTGGCGTCGGCACCGGTGCTGGCCGCGCTGGCCATCATCGGCATCCTCTACGGCGCCGCGGTGTCGTGGGCGCAAACCGATCTCAAGCGCCTGATCGCCTTCAGCAGCGTCAGCCACTTGGGCTTTGTCATGCTGGGCCTGGCGGCGCTGAACGAGCAGGGGCTCCAGGGCAGCCTGATCCAGATGATCAATCACGGGATCAGTACCGGCGCGCTCTTCCTGATTGTGGGGCTGTTGTACGACCGGACGCACACGCGCGCCATCGCCGACTACGGAGGCGTGGCCGCCTGCATGCCCCGCTTGGCCGCGGTCTTTACGATCGTCATGCTGTCGTCGGCGGCGCTGCCCGGCACCAACGGATTCGTGGGCGAGTTTCTGATCCTGCTGGGCGCGTACCGGACCTCACCCTGGTGGGCGGCCCTCGGCGCAGGCGGCGTGATCCTCTCGGCCGTGTATCTGCTGTGGGCGTACCAACAGGTCATGCAGGGGCCGCTGCGGGCCAAGACGCCCGAGCGGCTCGTCGAGCTCACGCGCCGGGAACTGCTCGTGTTCGTGCCGCTGGTCGCGCTCATCTTCGCGATCGGGCTCTATCCCCGCCCGCTGCTTAGCGTTTCGGAGGCCGCGGTCGCCGCGACACTCGCCCGCCTGCAGCGCCCGGCGGCTACCGCACCCGGGAGCCTCGCCCCACGGGCCGTCACTCCGGAGGTCCCACCGCGATGACATCTCCGGAAGCGTCCTTGACGTTGATTGCGCCCGAGCTCCTCGTGGTCGCCACGGCGCTCGTGGTGTTGATGGCGGATCTCTGGCTGGCGCCCGGGCGTCGCGATGTGCTGATTGGTGCCGCGCTCGTGGGACTGTTCAGCGCCGGGGCCGCAGTCGCGCTGGTGCCCCCGGGCGTGGCGTTCGCGGGCCTGTACGTCCGCGACGGCCTGACGCGCGCGGCGCAGGGGCTCGCGCTGGCCGTGACAGCCCTCGGGGTATTGATCGCGCCGGAGTATCTCCGGCGCGCTCACCTTGAGCGTGGAGAGTACTACATGCTGGTGCTCACCGCCGGCGTGGGGGCCATGCTGATGGCCGCCAGCCGAGATCTGCTGATGCTCTTCCTGGCATTGGAGACGCTGTCCATTCCGCTCTATGTCCTGGCGGCGACAGGCCGGGGCAGCGTTCGCGCGCAAGAGGCCGGCATGAAGTACTTCCTGCTGGGCGCCTTTGCCAGCGCGTTCTTCCTCTATGGTGTCGCCCTGCTCTATGGCGCCACCGGGACCACCCGTCTGCCCGACATCGGGCGGGCCCTCATCCAAACCCCGGTCAGCACCGGCACCGCCGCGGGCGTGGGCCTGCTGACGATTGGACTAGCCTTCAAGGCCGCCCTCGTCCCGTTCCACACGTGGGCGCCCGACGTCTACGACGGCGCGCCGATGCCGACAGCGGCATTCCTATCGGTCATCGCCAAAGTCGGCGCGTTTGCCGCGCTGCTGCGAGTCTTCCCCCTGACGTTGAGCGCGCTGGCGGTGCAGTGGTCGCTCATGCTCGGGGTCCTGGCCGCGTTGACGATGATCATCGGAAACCTGGCGGCACTGGCACAGTCGAGTTATAAGCGCCTGCTCGCGTATTCGAGCATCGCTCACACGGGGTACGCGATGGTGGGCGTCGCGACCGGCACGCCGGAGGCCGTGTCGGCGGTGATGAGCTACCTGGTCGTCTACGCCGCGATGACGCTGGGCGCGTTCGCGGTCGCCGTGGCGCTGGAGCGAAGCGGCGAGGAGGCGGACCGCATCGAGGACTACGCGGGGCTCGCCGTCCGCGCGCCGCTGCTGGCCGCAGCCTCCGCCGCGTTCATGGTCTCGCTGGCGGGGCTGCCGCCCACCGGCGGCTTCATGGTGAAGCTGGCAATCTTCACGGCGGCGATCGCGTCCGGCGGGCCGCTGGGGCTGGCCCTAGCGATCATCGGCGTGGCGACGAGTGTCGTGTCGGTGTACTACTATCTCCGCGTGCCGTACCTGATGTACGCTGGCGAGCCGTCTGCTGCGGTGCGCCTGCACGCCAGTCCATTGCTCAACCTGGCCGTGCTGGTGGCTGCGGTGGTCGTGCTGCATACCGGTATTCTGCCGGCCGCCGTCACGGCGTTCGCGCAGCAGGTCGGGGTCCTGGTCGGACGCCCCTAAGCAACGCCACGGCGCCCCACGCGATCAGCAGGAGTGCGGGGATCTGCCCCAGGGTCAGCATCCCGACGGCCCGCTCTTCGCTGCGCAGCGCGTCGAAGACCAGCCGGCCCAGGGACGTCGCCACGATGATGAACCAGAAGACCTGCCCCTCGAACCGCCGCCTCGCGGCGATCCGGCGTGCCCCGAGCAGGATGACCCCGGCGAGAAGCATCTCATAGATCTGCAGCGGGTGACGCGGAACGTCGGGCGCCGTGGGGAACCGCACGCCCCAGGGTAGCGTCGTGGGGTCACCGTACAGCTCACCGTTGGCGAAGTTCCCGAACCGCACAAAAATGTTGCCGATGGGAATCGGCCACCCAAAGAGGTCGGCGAGCGTCCACACCGAGAGGCCGTGCCGGCGGGCGGCCCACACCAGGTAGAGCAGCCCGGCCGCGATGGCGCCGTGCGAGGTCAGGCCGCCGTGGTCGATCCGGATGATCTCCACGAGGTTGCGGTACTCTGACGGGTGCGAGACGACGTAACCCAAGCGCGCGCCGATCAGCGCCGCGACCGTGAACCCGAAGACCATCGAATCCAGGACGGCCGGGGGCACGCCAAAGCGCCGCGCGTACCGGCCGGCGACGATCACGCTGACGACGATCGTCGTCGCCAGCATGACACCGTACCAGCGGAGCGCGACACCTCCGAACTGGATGATGACGGGATCCACGGCGGTGCCAGTGTAGCATCGGAGAGGGGGGGGTCACAAGATCGC
>Ga0187892_10003367_pt1 | contig 29399 bp, 17 predicted proteins | sample MA1701073metaG_FD_139345 | JGI IMG/M metagenome (GOLD analysis project Ga0187892, IMG submission 139345) | Bio-ooze microbial communities from a basaltic lava cave in the Kipuka Kanohina Cave System on the Island of Hawaii, USA - MA170107-3 metaG ... | reverse complement strand
CGGCTCCCGGGTGGAACCCATCACCATGACCGCCCCGGTGAAGGAGGCCCTGGCCTCGCGCATCCTGGCCGCCTTCCAGCGTGGGGACGTGAGCATTCCCGACCACCGGCCCCTGATCGACGATCTGCACTCCATGCAGCGGACGATCACGCTATCCGGCAACGTACGCTATGCCGCCCCTCGGGAAGCGGGCAGTCATGCCGACCGCTGGACGGCCCTGGCTCTCGCGCTCCAAGCCGCGGGCACGGCTCCGACGCCGATCTCCTACGCCTGGCGGCCCCACGTCCTCACCCGACGCCAACAGTGGCAGATGTATATGTAGGTAAAGCTTCGCACTCCACCCACTACCCTTCGCCTGTAAGTGCATTCTGGACAACCAGTTACGCCCTTGCCGGGGGTACAACCGGGAGGTAAGTCCGGAGCTACGCTTTGGAGCAAAAGCGTAGCTCAAGAATGTCAGAACGTGGCACTCGAAAAAGAAGAAGGACGTGGAAATGAAAAAGGAACCGAGTCGGATTCGTTCATCTCCAGCACCCAAGCTGCGATTGGTGTTGCCACCGGAATCGGAGAATCGACAGAACGTTGCGCGGTCGCGTCGCCCAGTGGCCATTCGGCCCAGGCGCCGCTTGCCGCCGGAGGTTCTTAGCGATGCCGAGGTCTGCGCGCTCATGGACGCCTGTGGCCGGTATCGGCCGCTCGCCTTGCGGGATCGGGCGTTGATCGCTCTGCTCTACCGCACAGGTCTTCGAATCAACGAAGCCCTCAGCCTCTATCCCAAGGACCTCGAACTGAATGACGGGAGCGTCCGTGTACTCAACGGCAAGGGTGGGAAATCCCGAACCGTGGGTCTCGACCCCGGCGCTGCCGTCGTCATTGAGCGTTGGCTTGATGCACGGGCGCAGTTGGGCTTGGACCGTTGCCATCCCCTGTTCTGTTCGCACCGCGGCAGATCAATGTCCGACGCATACGTCCGCCGGCTGCTCAAACATTTGGCTGTGCGAGCGGGCATCGACAAGCGCGTTCACGCTCACGGACTTCGTCACACCCACGCCGCCCAGCTTCGCGCCGAAGGCGTGGACATTGGGATCATCTCCAAGCAGCTCGGCCACGCCTCCATTACCACCACCGCCCGCTACCTGGACCACCTTGCGCCACGAGCGGTCATTGAAGCGATGCGAAATCGGGCCTGGACGGGGACGTAGAACGTCGCTGATCACGTGCTGCTCCGCACGTTATGGTAAGCCTAAGTGCCCATGGCACGCTTGCAGACAGATCGTCTGGAGGCCATTGGCTGCGAAAAAAGGAAAGTCGGCCAAGTGGTTTTGATTCTTCATCGTCTCGCTCGGCACACGTACGCCTCGTATTGCCGAGGTAGCGGTGCTCTCCCATCCGCTGACGGCGTTGGTTTGCGGCCGATGCCGGTGGATTCGTGGACGATATTCTCCATTTCAACCTTGGCGGCTCCTGCCGCAGGTCTGTCCGCCATCGACCCTCAACCTAGGGTGTACATCTCCCACATTGGTCGCGGCAGGTACCAACGGCGGCGCACGTACCGCTTGGGCAGTGGTTGCTGTTGACGCACGGCTCGCCGTCGTTGTCTCCACCGGTGCAGGTCTTGACGCACATGCCGGGACAACCCGTACACGAGCCCCCGCAAGTCACTGTCGATGGGCATGGGCACGGGCCGCTGAACGCATACGCAAACCCCTTCACCCCATCCACCACGGCCACGATGTCCAGGGCGTTGATAGAGGCGTTCAACTCCGGAAGGTTCGGTTGAAGCTGCGCTCTTGCATGGATCGGAGCGCCCACGATGTTCTTAAACTTGTTGACCACCTGGGCCACGTCGATGGCGTTGGGCTGATTGGTGGTCGACGGCGGGTTGTACTCCGAATCCACGTCGCCGGAACGGCGCGTGTACATGGTCACCGCCGTGGACACATTGGTACAACTGCCCTCCACACCCTTGCACGACGAGGCGTAGGTCTGGACGCTGTACTCGGAGCTGGGGACGATCTCCGCGCCCACCACCACGATCGGGTCGGTGGCGGTTTCCGTGACCCAGTCCCAGTAGAACGGCGTACACTGCAACCGGGCCGCACGATAGGGTCCGGTCAGGGGCGGACCCTGGGACTCATAGAACGTACTCGGCCTGCCTACCCAGCGGGCACAATCGGAGGGGTCGGTGCAGGACAGTCCCGATTCATAGGCAGAGAAGTCCGGCGGCGGGAACTGCGGCAGGTTCGGCGGATCGGGATTCTGTAGAACCGCCATCGTGACCTTGATGGTCGACTGTCCGGGCGTGGCCGACGCGGTAACGGGCGATTCCAAACTGAATCGAAGCGATCGAGTGGTTCGATCCGAACTAAGCGGATCGTCGTCCCAGACAATCTCCGGCGGCGGCGCGATTTCGCACTCGTCGGGTATGCCGTTTTCGTTATCGTCGGGCGTAGGGGGTCCGGTTCGTAAATACAATACCGTGCTGTACGTCGGGAAGCCGAAACTGGCGTGAGTGGCCCAGTCCAAAGGTGTGCAGACGTTGGTACGCAGGTAGCTCGGGGCCGTTTCACCCAACTCATTCATCATGATGAAGAACAGGGCGCCGAACCCCACCTGTACGCATCCGTCCGGGTTCTCGACCTCCGCGATGACGTGCTCGCCCGGCGACAACATCAGTCGCGGCGAAATCGGAACCGTCACCAGTTGGCCCTGTTGGGCACTGGTGACCTGTACGCTCTGTTGACGCACGACGGTTGCCGTGGAAGTGGATGACGGCGGACAACTACCGTCGTTGTCCTGCCACAGTCTGACCGTGATCGTCCACGGCGGACCGCCTGCGTTTCGCACGCCGAACACCACGCCATCGACGAAGGTCTCTTCAGTGATCGGGAAGCATCGTGCCCAACCGTTTAGTCGCGAACATTGTGATCCCGAATTCCAGCAGCCCACGCTGTTCGGGCCCGTGTCAGAAAGGTTCTGTTTGATCGGGGGGACCGGTGCAGTCTCGCAGTCGTCAGGGATGCCGTTGGGCTGGCAGTCCGTGAACGCGGTCCCGCAGAGGTCGCCTTCGCCGTTATTGTCGCAGTCTTCCTGCCCCGGATTGACGTCCAGCGGGCAATTGTCGCAGACGTCTCCGATGCCGTCGTCGTCGGTGTCAAGCTGATCGACGTTGGCGTCGTTCGGGCAGTTGTCACATTCGGCGCGCAGCCCATCCTGATCGGGGTCGTCGCCGCAAGTCGCGGGACTGATGACCGTGCCCCATCCGGCGTGAAACGTCGAACAAGGGTCTATGGCCGCGTCATAAGCGGGATCGACTTCGTGGACCCAGGGCGCCGGTTCCGTCTGATCGAAGACCATATGGGTAGGGGGAATCAGGCCGCGGAGCGTGCCGTTGCTCCGCCGGCGGAATGTGAATTGAGGGAGTACGTTGAGCACGGAGGTGTACGTTCCGCCGTTGCAATGCTCCTTGGTAGCGGTCAGCGTCCCCATCGGGGCCGTCCCACCAAGGCCGACGGTGACGTCCCACTCCTCGGGGTTCGCACCGCCGTAGGTGACGACGAGTGGCGCGCTGCTGGGATTGGCCAGGCTGAGCGCGACGATTTCAATGGGCACGGGATCGGCCGTTGCCGGAAAGGGCGAGCACAAGTCAAAGGGGTCGCCGTGGCGGCGCACGATCGTGTCCGCGCCGGGAAACTCCGGGTCATTGAGCGACACGCCCTGCAATCCGATCGAGCTCTCGAAGGCGTCGGAGCCTGTTCCGAAGAAGCCGGACGGGATGGGCGTGCCACCGACGGCTGCGGAAAAGCTGTGGTTCAGGGTGCCGTAGGTCTTCCAGGCGTCCAACCGCGGCGGGGGCGTGATACCCGCGGTCGCGGAAGGCGTGCAGATCGGTGGTGGGCCGCCCGTGTTGCAGGTGGCCGGCGGTCCGATCACGTGAATGAACACTTCACCGCTGGGCTCGTGGATGATGGCAATGTTCTGCGTACAGGATGAGCCCTCCCCGCCATAAACGCCGTTGAACGGCGGGCTCTCGCATTCCAGCTTGTTGCTGTTGAAGCATCCAGGGATTCCGCCGACCATGATGCAGCACGAGCCCGGTTCGCAGGCGTCGGGAATGTTGTTGCTGTCGTTGTCAATCAAATCGTCCCCGCCGGGGCAGACGTCCAGGCAGTCGTGAACGGTGTCGTCGTCCTCGTCGGCGAAGATGCCGACGTTGCACTCCGTGACGGCCTGCGAAATCGCCTCCGTGAAGGCCGGCTCAAGAACGTTCTGGATCGTCTCCGCGCGAGAGATCGCCTCGGTGAAGGTCGGTTCCAAGACATTCTGGATCGTCCATGCCCGCGAAATAACCTCGTCGGCGTGAGCGCCTGCACACATCGTGAGAACTATTACACTAACGACCCTGGCAATCGACAATCTTCTATCCGCTCCCTCACGGTCGCGGCTCTGATTGCCCCGTCGCCCGCACTCCGGGTTCGGATTCCCCTTCGTCGCTCCGTCGCTTCGTCGCTTCGTCGCTTTGGCTTGCGCGCACATACTTCGCTCTCCTTTCACTTTAGCGCAGGATCGCGCTTACCAGTTGGCCCGAAGTTGGAGTTCCGATCGACCCGCCGGAAAGGTCACCGACGCCGTGGCTGTGCGCAGACCTCCGCCCGCGTCCACCATGGGAGTGGAGTTCACGGAGATGATGCTGCCCCGCGCGGGAATAGCTCGAACGACGACAATCGTTCCCACCGGCATGCCGCTTCCGGTAATATTGACCGTACAGGCGCTCGCCGAGTTCACGTCGACGTCTGTGCTATAGATGCCCCATTCCGGATCGGCCGGCGCGGATTGGCCACAGACCGCCGTCACATAGAGCTGCGGCGGCGGGGTAGCGGCAAACACAGGGCTCGGTGCGCCGGGGAACGACTGGCTGCCATTGATGGTCCCCAAGTTTGTAACAGTTCCAGCTTCAATCCGAATGCGGCCGGCTCCTGCGCGCGTATTAGCGCAGTCCATCCGGCCGCCTCTGCCTTCTAGTACGCTGCCGCTTGCCAATGACACCGTGGCGGCGCGCAAACGAATCGCTCCCCCACTTCCCGCGCCGCCTGGTGTCCCGCTAACACCTCCTTCTGTTCCGCCTTCAACGGTGATGACACCCGTTCCGCCAACTATGATCTGGGAGTCAGTCGCGACTAGGATTCCACCGCCCCCTGCGCCTCCACCGCCGGCACCTGCGGCACCTGCCGGATCCTCACTCTGATTACCACCGGAACCGCCGATCAGGGGCAGCGCGCCCGAGTTGCCGTAATTAGCCCCGGAGGAGACTCCGCCGCAGTCATCTGCGGAGGTGGCGTGTGACGCGCTTCCGCCATACTTCGGAATGTACAATGACCGATTCGTTGGAGAAGATCCCGGTCCGAGCCCTCGAGAAAATATCGCCGGCGTTCCTGCGTGGAATGCTTGCCCGCCTTGAAAACCTCCCGGGCCTGGCCTGGTGTAGTAAGGAATGATGGGCGGATTGGAGCTAACTAGTCCGTCTTCACCATCCAGGTTCACGGTCCCTGAAATCGTCGCATTCCCCGTCGCCAGCCAGACGACCGGCGCACCGCTGGGGTGCATGTTGAACGTAATGGTCGCGCCGGCGGCGACATCGATGGTGGTGTACTTGTAGACCACGACCCACTGCTCGGCGTCATAGACCCCGCGCCCCGCGACGGGGCTGGGGCAGTCCCACCGGCAGGGGTCATTGAGTGTCCCTCCGCCGTCGCAATCGCAGAGCGACGCGGCCAGACTCAGATCGACCTGTGTGCTCACTGCCGGGCTGAACGCCCCATCGGACCCGTCCGACCCGCTCTCCCACTGCCCGAATACCGGCGAAACCGCCGCCCACACCACACACCAACCCAATCTCTTAACCAACATGACTCGCTCTCCTTTTCTTAATTCAAAGGGACTACGTCCCCAAACATTCAGCCTATATGGCAACGTCGCTTCGTCGCTCGAATCACGGCGTGCAGCGGCCGCAGTTGTCGCGGCAGGTGCCCGCGGCGGCGCATGCTCCGCTCGGGCAATGGTTGCTGTTGATGCACGGCTCACCGTCGTTGTCGCCGCCGATGCACGTCTTGACGCACATGCCGGGACAACCCGTGCACGATCCGCCGCACGTCACCGTCGATGGGCACGGGCAGGGACCGCTGAAGGCGTATGCAAACCCCTTCACCGAGTCCACTACGGCCACGATGTCCAGGGCGTTGATGGAAGCGTTCAACTCAGGAAGGTTCGGTTGAAGCTGCGCTCTAAAGTGGTTCGGAGAACCCGCTGCGTTCTTGAACTTGTTGACCAACTGGGCCACGTCGATGGCGTTGGGCTGATTGGTGGCCGACGGGGGGTTGTACTCCGAATCCACGTCACCGGAACGGCGCGTGTACATGGTCACCGCCGTTGACACATTGGAGCAACTGCCTTCCACGCCCTTGCACGTCGAGGCGTACGTCTGCACGCTGTATTCCGAGCTGGGAACGATTTCCGCACCCACCACCACGATCGGATCGGTGGCGGTCTCCGCAATCCAGTCCCAATAGAACGGCGTACACTGCAACCGGGCCGCACGGTAGGGGCCGGTCAGGGGCGGGCCCTGGGACTCGTAGAACGTCCCCGGCCTGCCCACCCACCGGGCGCAACCCGCAGGGTCGGTGCACGTCCCTCCCGCTTCATAGGCGGAGAAGTCCGGCGGCGGGAACTGCGGCAGATTTGCCGGAACCGGGTTTTGCAGGTCGATCATGGTCACCTTGATGGCATTCTGCCCGGGCGAACCGCTCGCCACTGCCGGTGCTTGGATCCTAAACCTCAATGACCGGGTAGTTCGATCGGAGCTTACAGAATCGCCGTCCCAAATTATTTCCGGTGGCGGCGCCGTCGCCAGGAGGGCCCCGCAGCCGATCAGCGTGGGGACGATCCCGTTGTCGGTCAGCGTGTCGTAATAAACCTTGCAATTGTCAATCGCCACCGTGGAGCCGATCTGGAAGATCAAATCACGCACATACAGCGCTTCCGCACATCCCACGGCGGCGGTGTTGACCATCGTGTTCACAAAGGTCACATTGGCCCCCGCAGCAATCTCCAGCGTGCCCATCGAATAATTGGTGTGCGGACATTCATCAAAGAGGGCATCCGTGTCCGTGAAATAGCCATCCTCGCTTGAGCCCAGGTTGATGCCCGCGACTTCGAAAAGCTGCGGCGAAGTGCCGTCAAGGGTCAGTTTCCCCCCAGTCCAATCAAAGAGACTCGGGACTAATGATTGATTGTCGAAGTCGCCGCCGAGCAGCAAAGGTTCGGCGGTGTCCACGATCACGTCCGCGGCCCCGATCATGGAGAGCGTGCCGCCGACGTTACCGATCGCGCCGCCCCCGATGCGCAGCTTGGGCGGCGGTGTGAGCGGTCCAAGTAGTTGGAGCGCGGAGGAACAAGTCCGGGGACACACGGAGAGAGATCCGTCGACGATGAGTTTCCCCGTGCTGGTCAGCGACATTGTATCCTCGAAGGTGATCTCACCTCCGCTTACGAGGCTTTCGCAGGTCGCGCCCTCGACAACGATATGCGCGGCCGTGATTGTCGCAGAAGTCGCCCCCGCCCCCGGCTGCTTGAGGATCACGCCGCCCGGTGCGACCCCCAAGGCGTTGGCGGAAAGGGTCACCGCCCGATCGTTCGCCAACTGCAGCGTACCGGCGACGCCGAGCTTCAGTTTAGGCGGAGGAGTGAGGGGTCCCGCGACGGTGCTGGCAGACGCAGCGGCGGAAGGGGTGAAGGTCAGATTTCCGGCGCCCACCTGGGTGACTCGAAGCTTGGCCTCTTTCTTAATGAGAGCTCCGGGAATCGTCGCGTCCACGTCGAGGAACGCGTCGGCGGGCGCCACCAGTTGAACATACACTCCGGCGGCGCTGGCAACATCGTCAGGATAGGTCCCTGGCGGCAAAACGGCCCAGTTCTCCGGACAACTCCACTTGTCACGGTCGGGCGAAGTACAGGTACTGATAAACTTGGCGCACTCGTCCGGCACACCGTCGACCGGATTTACGTCAAGCGAGAATACCGACGCGATGTCGCAACTGTCGGGCACGCCGTTGAGGTTGCAGTCGTCGCAGGCCGGGTCGCCGGCGCAGTCGGCTAGGTCGCAAGCATCGGGGATCGTGTTTGAGTTACAATCACCACCGGCGCCGCACCCCGGAAGGTCACAAGGCCCTCCCGGCGAGCCACAGGCAAACTCGCAATCATCCGGAATCCCATTGTCGTCACAGTCGGGCGGTTCGGTGCGAATTGCCAAGCCGAGCCTACTATCGCCGGCGATGGCGACGAACCCCGAGTTGGGCGCAGGCACGTCGGTCTGACCCCAGAAGTTGTATCCCCATGCTACGATCGACCCGTCGGACTTAAGCCCAAGGCTGTGGTCTGCACCTGCCGCAACGGCTGCGAAATCCGAGTTGGGGAAGGGGACGTCGAGCTGGCCTTCCAAATTGCGCCCCCACCCCACGATTGATCCGTCGGTTTTCAGCCCAAGACTGAACCGATATCCCGCCGAAATGGCGACGAAATCGCTGTTGGGAAAGGGAACGCTTATTGCGCCCCAGTTGTTACTTCCCCAACCAGCGATCGATCCGTCCGACTTGAGACCCAGGCTATGGAAACCACCCGCAGCGACGGCTGTGAAGTCCGAGTTGGGCTCGGGGACGTCGATCTGGCCGTTGGCATTGTTTCCCCACGCCACGATCGACCCGTCGCTTTTCAGGCCGAGATTGTGATTAAATCCCGCTGCAATAGCCGTAAAATCCGCGTTGGGGGCGGGAATGTCAAGTTGACCGAGGTTATTCAGACCCCCCCACGCACGGATGGTACCGTTAGTCTTCAGAGCAATAGCATGAAACTCGCCTGCGCCGATTGCGGTGTAGCTCGTGTTGGGAGCCGGAACGGTCGTTTGCCCTTCGCCGTTATATCCCCACGCTGCGATGGAACCATCGGCTCGCAGACCGAGGAAAAACTGCCCGCCCATTCCACCCGCGACGGCAGTGAAGTCGGCATTGGGCGCCGGGACGTTCGATTGGGATAGAAAATTCAATCCCCATACCACAAGAGTCCCGTCGGCCTTCAGTCCCACGCTGTGATTTTGGCCTGCGGAGATGGCAATGAAGCCCGAATTGGGCAATGGCACGCTTGTCTGACCGAAATCGTTTAGTCCCCAAGCAATGATAGACCCGTCGGCCTTCAGGCCGAGATTGTGAAATCCGCCTGACGCGATTGCCACAAACCCCGAATTGGGAGCCGGGACACTTGTTTGACCATAATTGTTGGCGCCCCACGCCACAATTGCACCGGTGCTCTTGAGCCCGATACTGTGCCACGCGCCTCCGTCGACGGCGATGAAGTTAGTGTTCAGCGGTGGAACATTGAGTTGACCGTCCCCGTTGTTCCCCCACGCTACGATGGACCCGTTGGTCTTGACGCCGAGGCCGTGCCAGGTGCCCGCGCCGATGGCGACGAAGTCACTGTTGGGTGCGGGGACGTTGATTTGACCTAGATCGTTTAGTCCCCATGCCGCGATGGACCCGTCGCTCCGCAGGCCCAGGCTGAAGTCTCCCGGACTCTTGGCGATGGCGGTAAAGCCGCTGTTGGGGGGAGGAACCGTGCATTGTCCCAAGGCGTTGGCGCCGTTACACCCCCATGCCACGATGGAGCCATCCTGCTTAAGGGCGTAGCTATGGTCGAATCCACCGGCGACGGCGATAAAACCGGTGTTGGGCTCCGGCACGATTGCCTGGCGATATTCGTTGTCACCCCATGTGGCGATGGAGCCGTCCGTTTTCAGGGCCAAGCAATGATCCGCGCCGCATGATATGGCGGTGTGAACCTCGTTCATATCGGCGCCGAACCGCTGGATCCCCCAGCCGATGATCGACTGATCATGGGCGCCGGATACCAACCTGCCGGATACACCCAGGCATACCGCAATAAAAAGAAGTGTCTTGCAAACGCGAAGGTCATTACTTGTTACGGAAAACATCAGAAAGTCCTCCCAGCCAAATAGGCAACTGAATGCAATCTATTCCCGGTTTCCGCCCATGTTGAACGGGCTTGTACTTGGATTCGTTCCCCGAGCCGCGAGCGCAAGCGATCGCCGTGTGTGCAATAAACATCGCCTTCGTCCGACTGTAGATTTGCACGACTCGGTCTCCTTATTCCTCTCCCTCTCCCCTCGGGAGAGGGGCGGCGTGAGGGCCAACGCTCAACGGGCCACTCCCAATCCCGCACTTGAGTTCTCATGTCCCGCCCCTAACGGGGCTTGCTTTTCTCTCGCGTCCTTTTCCCACGGCTCACGCCGTGGGCTACCATGTCACGCCCCTGATGGGGCTTAACGTTGTGCCCTCTTGCCTCGCTGCCTTCGTCTCCTCCGCGCGCACTCTCCGCGCTCGTGCTTCAAAGACCCCCGCTTACCTCCCGCACGTCACGGAATGACTTCGTTTCCCGCGTGCTCCGAAATCACGACCCTGTACAACCTATGACTAGCGCCCCGACCACGTTTCCCGGACGCAAAGACTTTATATTTTCTTCGCGACCTAAATCACTCCCCAACGGGCGGCACGGCCTGTTCACGGTAAAGCGAACAGACCGTGCGCCGTGGGGTCGGGCGCGGTCATATTTTGGGCGACCGCTCCACCCGTTCCCTTGGAGGGAGGATGAGATCATTCCGAATTCTCCTTTCCTCATGAAGGGAGAGGTTGGGTAAGGGTTGAAACGCGTGGCCAAGACTCCCCCCAATACATGTACTAGCGCCGCCCGCCTCGAATTCGGACTCCAAAGTCCGGTTTCTCAGAGAAAATCACGGTTTTGCCCTCATTCCACTCTTCTCCCGCCCAAAGAGAGGCCCTTGTCGCCTTGCCTTCTTGCCTCGTTGCCTTGTTGCCTGGTTGCCCCGTTATCCCGTTGCCGACCCTTTTGGATTGCCCAAGCCGGTTTGTTACAATGGACTGACTTCGGTTCGAAAATCACTTTTGGGGAGTTGGATCGGTTTGTGAGTATGCTGCCGCAAGCTTCTTCCGAAACTCGTTCGTCCCTTTTTTCGCGTTTGCGCGCTAACCACATCGGGGCCTGGCGGGAGTTCGAGGACCGATATCGGGAGATGATGCTGCGCTTCTGCCGACGCAGGGGGCTGCAACACTTCGATTCCGAGGACGTGGTTCAGCGAGTCATGGCCGACCTGCTCAAGTCCCTGCCCCAGTTCGTCTATGACCGGCAGCGGGGCCGGTTCCGGGATTACTTGTACCGGTGCGTGCGGAACGCCCTCTCGAATTGGTCCCAGCACGCCGCTCGACGACCGGAACAACTCCGCAGCGGCATGGTCCACGCCCTCGAGGAGGACTCCCGAAATGGTCGTCCGGGCCGCGATGACGAAGTCCTCTGGGAGGAGGAATGGGTGGCCCATCATTATCGCGTGGCGATGGATACCGTCCGCAAGACCTTCGAGCCTCGAAGCGTCGATATCTTCGACCGCAGTGTAGCCGGGGCCACGATCCCCGAGTTGGCCCGCGCATTCACCATGACTGAAGACGCGGTCCGCAAAGTCCGCGAGCGCATCCGCTATCGCATGGAGGAACTCATCGCCGAGCAAGTCCGCGAGGAGGATGAGTTCGGTGGGTAACGCAACTTCGCTGCCCCGCGCTTTTGGTTTCGACGCCGACGAAACGCAATGGTATCGGCAATTGCGGCAGGCCGGCGTCCAAGACGCCTTGGGCCGTATCGGCGATTACCAACTGCTCGAAGAGATCGGCCGCGGCGGACAGGGCATCGTCTTCAAAGCGCGCCAGCCGCGCACCGGGCGCCATATCGCCGTCAAGCGGCTATCCGCAGGCGCTTTCGCCACGCCCGAAATGCGCGCCCGATTCGAGCGCGAAATCGAAGCAGCCGTGGCTCTCGATCACCCCAACGTGGTGACCGTATTCGGCACGGAGGTTGTTGACGGGCAGCAGTTGCTGGCCATGAAATGGGTGGATGGCGTGCCCATCGACCGCTGGGCCACGGTCACCCCGCATTCTCCCCCTTTAGAGGGGAAGACCCTTCTTGCCTCTCCCTTTGACGAGGGGGGAATGAAGGCGGGACCGCGCCGTCCTATCCGAGAAATCCTCGAAGTCTTCACCGTGGTGTGCAACGCCGTACAACACGCCCACCAGCGCGGAGTGATCCACCGCGATCTGAAACCCTCCAACATTCTGGTGGACAAGGAGAAACGACCGTTCGTATTGGATTTCGGGCTGGCCAAAGTTTCCCGAGAGACAACCCACGCGGCCACAATCACCATGACCGGCGAGTTTCTGGGCACTCCTGCCTACGCTGCTCCGGAGCAGGTTCGCGGTGACCAACGGAGCGTCGATGCCCGCACGGATGTTTACGCGCTAGGTGTCATCCTTTATCGGTTGCTAACCGGACGCCTGCCCTTTTTCGACACGGGGAACCTTGCCGCGTTGATGCAGGAAATCATGCACCGCGATATACCGGCGCCGTCCGCAGTCGACGCTCGGGTCAATCGCGAACTTGACTCCATCGTGATGAAGGCGGTGTCGAAGGCAAAGGACGAGCGATATCCGTCGGTCGAAGACTTCGGTGCGGACATCCGCCGTTTCCTTTCTGGCGAAGCCGTACTGGCGCATGCGCCAAGCCGTCTCCAAAGACTGGGTAAGAGAATCCGCCGGCACCAACACCTGGTCGCCCTCGCCGCGATGGCTCTCCTGGCCGTGTTTGGTGCGAGCACCATCCGCATTGCCGACCGACACAGGCGACCATCAGGAGGCAGACCAGTCGACTCCTTAGGACCGCTGGAAGGCGAGACACAAGCCGACGCCCTTGGAAGGCAAGGCCTTGCTCGATTTCGTGCAGGCGACTATTCGGGAGCGGAAGAATCCTGGCGAAGACGTACTCTGCTTCATCGGCAAGACCCAAGAATCACGACGACGACTCGGCTTTTCGCCCTGCGATGTTTGGCAGCCGCCGTGATCTTTCAGGAACGATACGAAGACAGTCTGACCATTGTCGAAGAGGCCAAAGCGATTTGTGAAAGGGTGTACGGAGTCTCCGACTATCGGACCGCCCACTACGTACACTGGCTCGGCATGGTGCACCGACTGCTTGGTCAGGTGGGCGCGGCCGAAGAACTATTCGCCCGCGTGCTCCCGATCCGAATAGAACGACTTTCCCAGATGCGTGGCGCGGAGTCGATCGACCGCACCGGGCTACGAGATGCCCTGCGTGATGCTGGCGTTACTTTGGCGGAGATCGGCCGGACCGCTGAAGCCGAACAACTGCTTCGCGAAGCATTGGCATTACAGGAATCTGGAACGTCGGGCACTGGACCGTATTTTGGAGTTGTCTTCGTCGGATTGGGGCTATGCGCCATGCAACGCCTGGATTTCCGGGATGCCGAGAAGTTTCTCCTGAAGGCCCATGACGAACTGGCGTACGAGGGCGTCGCCTACTACCGACATTACGCTGCGTCGAAACTGATCGCACTTTACGAAGCCCAAGGCGAACACAGTAAGGCAGGGGTATGGCAAAAGAACCTGGGAAGCTGATCGTCGACGAAGCCGGATCGAAGGGCGCTCCGCTGGCGTCCGAGGCGCTACCGTCAGCGACAACCGTGCACGAGTTCGGGGTGTTTCTTCTGGCGCAGCGTCGAATCGGCGAGGCCGAAGCCGTCCTGCAAGACGCCCTGACCTTGCGTAGCAGGACGCGCGGTGACGATCATCGTGACATAGTCGAGACGCTTCGCGTATTGTCGGCCATTCGGAATCAGCGAGCTACGACCACGCGCGAAAGCGAATCGCCATGAAGTGGGGCCCTCACGGAGATGGAAAGGTTGCAACCAGAGCCCAATTTTGGCGTCTCCATAATTCAGTGGCTGCTCGGCGCCATCCTATTGGTGGGCGGTGATCCAGAGGGCAATGCGGAATCCCTGATCCACGAGAGCCTGGACGGCACGATCGTCGTGCTCGGTGAAGACAGCGCGGGCCCGCCGAAGCATCGGCTCGCAATGCTCCTCGCAAAACAGGGGCGAACCGAAGATGCCGCGCGACTCTACTACGACATCGTGGGCCGCGGCGGTAGCGACTACATGGAAGGCCTGATGGAACTTGCGCGGGCGCATGAGCAGTGGCTACCCGATGCGGAGGACGCCTTGCGACGGGCGATCGACAAGCACGAGCCGGTCCTCGGCCCAACGCACGCTGTCGTCGCCGATTTGCAAAAACAACTGGAGACCGTCGTCGCTGAAAGGGCCCGCTTAGCACCCACCGAGTAGCTTCGCCCACAACCGAAGTGCGGTGGGACTGTAGCGCCGGGGTTTGCCCCACGCCCCGCTTGCCATTGGCAGGATCGTCGCTTTCAAGGCTTCAAGCGATTATCATCACGCAGGCCATGAAACCCGCTTCGCTGGACGAACTGATCGCAAAAAAGGCAGAGGAATTCGCGGATCAGGTCCGCGCCGCGGCCGCGATCGCGGACAAGGAGGAAGAGATCCGCATCGAGGTTGAGAAACAGCTTGCGTTTGTCCAGAAGGAAGCAGGCGTCAAGCTTCAGGGAAAGCACGAGTTCACCGTCGCCAGCGGGCGCGTCGATTCCGTCTACAACGCCGTCATCATCGAATACAAGAACCCGTCCAGCCCGAGCGCAAGGATCGGTCCGGGCGCCAATTCGCCCGGCGCGAAAAAAGTCGTCGACCAGATTAAGTCGCGCTTCTACGATATGCGGAGCAAGGAGACGCTCAACACGCTTTTCGGCGTCGGCTGCGACGGAAAGCACTTCATCTTCGTCCGCTACTACAACGACAAGTGGCAGCCCCAGGACCCCGTCGAAGTCAACAAGCACTCCGCCGAGCGGTTCCTGTGGGCGCTGTTCAACCTCGGCACCAAGGGCAAGCGCTTCGAGCCGGATTATCTCGCTGGCGACTTCGGCAGCGCCGAGGGCTCGGTGGCATCAGCGGGAATCAAGGTGCTTTACGACGCGATTCGCGCGACCGACAACCCCAAGGCGACCACCTTCTTCAGCCAGTGGAAGATCCTCTTCGGCGAAGTCTGCGGCTACGACGTGGACAACCCCTCAGACAAGATCAAGAAGCTCGCCGACTCTTACGGCGTGCCCGCCAAGGGCGTGAAGCCGGCCGAGATGCTTTTCGCCGTTCACACCTATTACGCCCTGTTCATGAAGCTGCTGGCTGGGGAGATCATCTCCCACTTCCACAAGCTTCCCTCCCAGATCGGCAAGATCGTCGCCGCCCCCAGCGCCACTAAGCTCAAACACGAACTCGGCGAACTTGAGGCAGGTGGCATTTTTCGGCACCTGGGCATCACCAACTTCCTCGAAGGCGACCTGTTCGCCTGGTATCTGCCGGCGTGGTCAGCGGACATCGAAGACCTTATCCGCAAGATGACCGCGCGGCTGGATCAGTACAACCCCGGCACGCTCGCCGAAGAGCCGGCCGAGAGCCGCGACATGCTCAAGAAGCTCTACCAGCAGCTCTTCCCCAAGAGCGTGCGCCACGACCTGGGCGAGTACTACACGCCCGACTGGCTCGCCGAGCACGTGCCCAACGAGCTCGGCTACGTCGGCGACCCCGACAAACGCCTCCTCGACCCCGCCTGCGGCTCGGGCACGTTCCTCGTGATGGCCATCACTCGCATCCGCGCTTGGTACGAGGCCAACCGCGAGAAGCTTCCGTATGACGAAGGCGAGCTGTGCAAGAAAATCCTCGCCAACGTCGTCGGCTTCGACCTCAATCCGCTGGCCGTCATGGCCGCCCGCACCAACTACCTCATCGCCATCCGCGATCTGGTCTCCCACGTCGATAAGGTGGAGATTCCGGTTTATCTGTGCGATTCGATCCTGACGCCATCGACGTATGGGGGGCTCTTCGCCGGTTCGACGACGGCGGCAAAGGAGTTGAAGACGTCCGCAGCAAAGTTCCTCATACCCGTTGAAATCGCCACCAATGCAGATGACGTCGCAAAGTACACCGAGCAACTGGAGTTCTGCGTTCGCAATGCATATCAACCCAGCGAATTCGTTCAGAAATGCAAAGATGAAGGACTTCCCGTCACGCTGGAGTCGCTGCACGTCGATCTTTACAAGGAGTTGGTCCAACTCGACAAGGCAAACAAGAACGGAGTATGGGCGCGGATCATCAAGAACGCCTTCGCACCGTTGTTCGTCGGTCGAGTAGATTTTGTAGCTGGTAATCCGCCGTGGGTCCTCTGGGACAACCTGCCCGCTGAGTTCCGCGAGTCATTGCGCGTACTGATGACTGACGATTATCGGCTGATGGCGAAGCGGCAAAGCAGCTTCACCCGGCTTGGGCAGGCGAAGAAAGACCTGTCGATGGTATTCTTCTATGCGGGACTCGACAAATACTGTACTCGTAACGGGCGATTAGGATTTGTTATCACGCAGACGGTATTTCAGACTCGAGCCGGCGATGAGTTCCGGGAGTTTCGCCTCCCCGATGGCACGCCGATCAAAGTCTTTCGAGTTGAGGATTGGGTCGCCGTCGAGCCGTTCCGTCCAAAGGCCGGAAACAAGACCGCAACAGTATTTGCTTCGGTCGGCGAGAAGACAGCGTACCCCGTCCCGTATATTGCGTACACCCCGGAGGCTGACTTTGATCGGGAGGCTGCGGCGCTTGATGAAGTGCTCGCCAAGTGCAATCGTGCGGACAACTGGGCGCAGCCATCAGACGCGACGACACCGTGTAGTTTCTGGACAGTCTCGACGAAGAAGGGTGCAAACAGTTCAAGCGACCACAGCATGACGATCGGGAGTGCGCGCGCTGGTATCAGCACGGCACTCGAATCGGCCTATAAGGTCGAAATCTTGAGTGTCCCGCGCAAAGGCGAAGTCCTGATCCAGAACATCATCAAGGGTGCCAAGAAGCCCCTGCCGCAGCGAACCGCCGCGGTGGAGGCCGCGCTTGTCTATCCATTCGTGTCGGGGGAGTCCGTAAAGCGGTGGCATTACGAGCTTGAGGCCTATTACATAGTTCCGCACACTCGGGAGACGGGAATTCGGCCGATTCCTGAAGGCGAGATGAGGCGAAGCTATCCGAGAACGTACTCGTATCTGCGGGCCATCAAGGACGAGCTTGAAACGCGTACGCTGCACGCACGCTGGGGCAAGAACAATCCCTTCTATTCCCTCTACAACATTGGCGACTACACTTTTGCCCCGTATCGGCTGTGTTGGAAGCGCACAACCAAAAACTTCGCGGCGGCTGTGATTAGTACACTCGACGATACGCACCTTGGGAGGAAACTCGTCTTGGCCAACAACAAGGTCATGCTTCTTCCGTTCGAAGATCACGACCTCGCACATTTCGTGTGCGGGATCGTGAACAGCCCGGGCGCACGCAAACGGATCAACGCCAGTATCACCACCGAGGCACACGCGGAAATAATCAGCGTCGTGCAGATCCCCAAGTTTAGCCCACGTGATCCCGTTCATAAGGAAATTTGTGCCCTATCGGTGCGGGCACACGACTTGGCGCCGAGCGATTCAGGAGAGGAAGCTTTGGACGAAGTTGAGGTCGAGCTGGAAAATGCTGTACGTCGCTTGTCGCGGTAACTCGGATGCAGAACGGTCCCATTACAGCTTCAAGAGCTCTTGCGAATCCCGCAGAGGGCGAGCTCGTGCGCAGTACAAACGACCTCTACCGCGCCTACGGCACCGGCCGGGTGCAGAAGCTCCGCAACGGCCAGGCGAAAGTCGAGTTCAACCCGTCGGTCTTCATGCCGCCCCCGTTCAGGTCGGAGAACAAGATTCTGGCGGTTGAGCAGTTGGAGGTGGTGGATTCGCCGCTGGATCGGGCCAGGCGCGGGCAGTGGGATGAGGCGTGGCGGTTCGAGCTGAAGATGCTGGCGGCGCGACTGCTCACCGCCAACAAGGGCGGGCAGCTTTCCAACGCCCGCACCGCGATTCTGCCGCACCAGATCTTCGCCGCCCATCGCGTGGTCTCTGCCGAAAAGCGTCGCTTCCTGCTGGCCGACGAGGTGGGGCTGGGCAAGACCATCGAGGCCGGGATGATCTGGCAGGCCCTCGAGCAGCGCGGGCAGGCCAAGCGCACCCTGATCATCGTCCCGGCCGGCCTCACCACCCAGTGGCAGGAGGAGATGCAGGACAAGTTCGGATGCGGAACCGGCCACGAAGCGCCCTTTGAAATCTTCGGTCGCGACTTCTGGGCGGTGAACCCGCGCATCTGGGACCTCAAGGCCCGCGCCATTGCCTCGCTCAACATGCTCAAGCGCGCCGAGCACAAGCGCGTCCTGCTCGAAAACCGCAAGTGGGACCTGATCATCTTCGATGAAGCCCATCGCCTTTCGGCCATGGATTACGGGTCCCGCAAGGTGGAAAAGACTCAGAATTACAAGCTGGCCGAGGAGCTTCGCGGCAATCAGTATTGCGATGCCTTGCTTCTGCTTACCGCCACGCCCCACCAGGGCGAGGAGAACCATAGCCGCTTCAAGAACCTCGTCTACCTGCTCCACGAGTATGTCGATTTCTCCGCGCTCGAGGAAAAGAGCCTCTTCAGCGGTTCCTCCGCCGGCGGCCGCCCCTTCACCGAACTCATCATCCGCACACCCAAGCAGGAAGTCACCGACGCCGAAGGCCGCAAGGTGTTCAAGGGCCGCCAGACCCACCGCATGCCCTTCAAAATGTATACCGACGAAGAGAAGTTCTACAAGGCTGTGGCCGAATACATCCGCGACGGCTACCAAATGCTCGAGCGATTGGAAGGCGATCAAAAGCGAGCAGCGGGATTCCTGCTGACGACTTTTCAGAAACTAAACGCCAGCTCGACGGCGGCCATCCGATCCGCACTGTCCAAGCGTCTTCAAAGGCTTTGCGGCCAGCTCGAGTCGATGCCCGAGCCCACCGAGGCGGACGAGGAAATGTTCCGTGACGATCGCTACGAAGGGGAAATGGAAGAGGAGCAGGCGCCACTTCGGACACAGAGGGAAATTGTCGAAGATGAATCGAAGGCGCTAGCCGACGTGCTCGAAGTCTCGGTAAAACGCGACAAGAAAATGGATGAGCTGCTCAAGCTGGTGGAGCAGATCGCAAAGGAAGCGCCGCGCGGGATCGAAGAAAAGGTTCTGATTTTCACTGAGTATCGTCAAACCCAGGAGTACATCGTCCGCGAATTGGAATCCAAGTACGGCAAGGGTTGTGTCGTCGTTATCCATGGCGGAATGAAGCTGGAGCGACGGGATGAGTCGGGCGAGGATATCGATACGATCTGGCAGCCGTTTGCTGCGCAGGGCGCGATTGACGCTCCGACCACTAAGCGAACCAGCCAGCGACTTTTCCGCGATCACCCGAAAGTGCGATTCCTCGTCTCGACCGAGGCGGGCGGCGAAGGCATCAACCTCCAGTTTTCGCACATTTGCGTCAACTACGATCTGCCTTGGAATCCCATGCGCGTAGAACAGCGTGTGGGTCGTGTCTATCGCTTCGGCCAGGAACTGGTCGTGCAGGTCTATAACTTCTTCAACCGTGGGACCATCGAGGACATGGTTCAACAGTATTTCGAAGGCCGCATACGACGCTCCGCCGAAGCTATCGCAAAGGTGACCAGCGAGGACCCGGAAGACATCATGGGCACGCTCAACGGGCAACTGGAGAGCGAGATTGACCCGGCCCGGATCTATCAGCGGGCCATGGTGGAAGGAAACCTGAATCGGCAAACGAAGGAAGAGATCGACGAGGCCGTCGCCCGGGCGCAGCACGCCTACGAGATCGCCACGCAAAGCCTGTTTCGAGACGTATCCAGCTACTCATTCGACCATTACCGTCGCGAGCTAAAATCAGATTTGACGCTAGCGGACGTGCAGCGATTTTCCGAGCGGTTCATGGCCAAACACCGTCGACAGATGATCCAACGGGACGAGTTCGTCGAGTTTCTCACGCCTGACGTACTCAAGGGGTTCGGCCTGCCCGAACGGTTTCGCAATGCGACCTTCGACCGTGACCTGGCCATTCGGCGCACGGATGCTGACTTCTTGGCGTTGGGACACCCCTTCGTGGATTCGATGCTCAGCTACGTCGGGTCGTATGATTTCGGCGGTCTCACCGCGGCACGCCGGATTGTCGCACGCGAGCTGGCCGGCGTCTCGGGATATCTGTTTGCCTTCGTCGTTCGTCGTCGCATTACTCGCGAGAACGGGGACGAGTGCCTGTTTGACTTCTGGCCGGTCTTTGTGCGAAGTGATGGGACCATCGACCCACGGGCAGCTTTTGTGGTGGTGAATATTTCTGCGACAGCTGAAGCCGCAGATGTGACCAATCCGAGCGACGTCATTGAGCTGTTCTGCGCGGCCAAAAAACATCTTGAAGAAACGGCGGCTTTGTTTGATTGGGATGAGGATGTGGAATTTGTCGGACTTTCTTGGGTGGAGTTCGGGAATGCCTAGCATAGGCGCGAGGTGCTGTCTATCGGGGTCCGGTCGGCGAGACTCGTCTCCTGATTTGCGGGGCCGGTGCGGGCGGTTACTCGGCCGTTGCTCTAAGGCGCAAGGGCCATTATTTCGGTTAACAGATTCCTGAAATTGATTCTACTTCTGCTGGCGCGCGAGAGTTACGAAGGGGGTTACATTCGGGGAGGTTCGCGGTTCCAATCGGGCCGCGTCGCACGGTGGTTAACAGCATGGGAACACGTTCCGATTTCCGCGCGTTGTCTACGTCGCGTACGGGTGCGGCTTTTCGGCAGGGGCCGCATTCCATTGCGATCCTCTCTGTTTCAAGACACGCCCTTGTGGGCCTTGGACCTGCTCCAAAACGTGCTGCAACGTCTTCATTCCTCTCCGTTTGGCCAAATTCTTCGCAGTCTGTGGTTAACAGATTAGGCGGTCTTGGCCAGGCCGCGAAGCCGGCGCTCCAGATCTTCAAGCAGATCGATCGACGGCGAAGCGGCGACCAGCGGGCGCAACTGCCGCTCGGTCAGCCGCGGGTTACTCGGTCCGTCGGTTAGAACAGCATTTCCATGATTGCAGGCGGCAAACGCAGAAGTCGCATGATTTGGCTGACGCGTGCCCGCGTCAGGCCGATTTGTCTACCGACCTCCGCATAATCTTTGGCGCGGCCACCTTGAACTGCCTGCTCGATCTGATACGCCAGGACGATGGTGCGAACCGCTGACGCAACGTGGCAAGGCTCACGCGATCGTCTTTGACGACGTCGCTGCCGGGGTTTCAAGCCGGAAACGGAGAACTCGACTTGCCTGACGGACTCAGCCGGGTCTTCTTCGCGTCCCTGCGTAGCCGACGCCTCGGCGGTCAGCGTCATGGTGGCTTTCTCGGTTTGGCCGTCGTATTCGACGCGCTGAAGAATGAGTCGAATCAGGCGGGCCTGCTCCAAGGGCGGCAAATCGTCCCAGTGGCTCGGACCCTCGGCAAGCGGCTTCAGATGGTTGCACACCTCCTGCTCCAACGGCCCGGCGAGGATGGTTCCCGTGGGGCACTGGTCGTAGCCGCGTTTCTGGGCTTTGGTGCAAACGTAATATCGATGCAGTTTGGGCCCTTTCTTGGAAACCATCTGCACCATCGCCGCGTCGCAGGCTTTGCAACGCAGCAGCCCCTTCAGCAGCGCGCCATGCTTGTTGCGCAGGAAACTCCCCGCAGTTCGGGCGTTCCGCCGCAGCAGTCGCTGGACTTTTTCCCAGATTCTTAAGTCCACAATGGCTTCGTGCTGCCCGGGATGTGTTTCATTCCGGTAGCGCACCCGGCCAATGTAGGCGACGTTGGTCAGCAGGTGATGGAGATTGGCTCGGTCGAAGGGTCGCCCCCCGATGACATTCCCGTTGGCGGCAATCCAGCGTTTGGTGGTCCAGCCGCGGGCGTTGAGGGCCTGGGCGGTCGATAACAGGGACTCCTTGTCCAAGTACATCCGGAAGATGGCCCGAACCTTCTCGGCCTCCACCGGATGCACCGTCAGCCGATGCTCTCCCGGCACCAGGTCGTAGCCCAGGATGGGCCGGCCTCCGGACCACTGCCCGCGCCGCCGCGCGGCGGCGATCTTGTCGCGGGTTCGCTCGGCAATGATCTCCCGCTCGAACTGGGCGAAGGAGAGCAGGATGTTGAGCGTCAGCCGGCCCATGGAATCAGCCGTGTTGAAATGCTGGGTCACGGAGACGAAGTGCACCTGTCGGTCCTCAAAGACCTTGATCATGCGGGCGAAGTCCAACAGCGAGCGGCTGAGGCGGTCGACCTTGTAGACCACCACGCAGTCGACGAGGCCGCTTTGGATGTCGTCGAGCAGTTGCCGAATGGCCGGCCGCTCAATGTTTCCGCCGGTGAATCCTCCGTCGTCGTAGCGGGTGGGGATGACCTGACAACCCAGGGCCTTCTGGGAGGCAACATAGGCCTCGCAGGCCTCACGTTGAGCGTCGAGGGAGTTGAAGGCCTGGTCGAGGCCCTCGCTGGTCGACTTGCGCGTGTAGATGGCACAGCGAACGATTCGTGGGGACTTAGCCGTTTGATCGGCATTTCTGAAGGTGGACTGGCGGGTGTCGTTCTTAACGTATATCCGACGTCGGGGCATGGATCAGCGCTCCTGATGCACGATTCCGAAAAAAAGCAGACCGTTCCAATGGGCGCCGGTGACGGATTTGGCGATGGCGCTGAGCGACCGAAAGCGACGGCCCTCGTACTCAAAGCCCGATTCCAGAACGCGAACGGTGATCGCTCGGCCCTTGTAATCGCGGCTAAAAACATCGCCTGGCTTTGGAAGGCGGATATCGCAGCGCGCGGACCGACCACCGTTCTTGACCGTCGCGCTTCGCCCCTCGGTTTCCAGTCTCCGGCCTGATGTCCGCGCCCGAGTCGCCAGCTTGCCAAGCGGGTCAAGGGACTCCATCAACTCCCGAAGCCGGTTTTGGGCCTCGTTCGAGAGGGCCTCGAAAGGCGTTCGAAGGGCTTCATGTTGGGTAGCGCGCGACTCCACGATCCTATAGGGGTCGAACTTTGCCGACAGATCAAGCGCGAAATTCCACGGGAACGCCGTGGTTTAAGTCGTCCCCAACTTCTGGCATCGCCTCAATCTCGGAATCCGGTGTGGCCGGAAATAGCGGGGCCTGGAAGGAACTGTCATATGTCCCGTCAAAGGCTTTTGAAGCGCCAAGAAATCCAAAGCCCGAAAGACTATCAGCAACGTGAAGAGCAAGCGCGTCCTCACGCCGGACGCGGCTACATTGGTCTTGAGCCCACCAGGCAAACCGATGAGAGCGCAATTGTTGTGGAAATGGTTGTACAACACGGAACAAGGCGTGTGTACAAGCATCGGCGTTAGAGGTTTCAGGCTTTACGGCAGGTAACCAAGCAGACCGATTCCAATGCGTCCAACAAGCCGCTTACTCAGGGAACTAGAAGCTGTTTCATAACTGTCTCGCGGTGATGATAAGGCAAGCCATATGAAGGAACGCAAGGTAGATTTTGGGGTTCCGTTCCCAGCGAATGAGCAGGCGGCGGAAGTTGCCCAGCCAGGCAATGGTGCGTTCGATGATCCAGCGTCATTTGTAGCGTCGCAGCGACCGTCCATCTTGCAATCGCGGCCTTCGGCGTCGGGAACGATGCGGGCAAATGACTTCGATTCCTTCGTCGCGCATCCGCAAACGCAGCCAATCGGCGTCGTAAGCCCGATCCAAGATCAGCCGCCTGGGTTTGCACAGAGCAGTTCGCAAACGCCCTTGTCGGACGCGTACTTGCTTCCAGGCGTCTTCGATCAACGTGATCTCCGCGGGCGACGCAGACGCCACGGACACTCCCAAAGGAACACCCGCGCCGTCTGCCACCACCATCCACTTCGTACCCTTTCCACGCTTGGTTTTTCCGACACATTCGCCCCTTTTTTCGCGGGCGAAAAGCTCGCGTCGGTGAAGCATTCTTCCCAATCCAGATATTGCCTTTCATGGAGTTCGTCCAGCAGGGCCCGCCAGGCGCGGAGCCAAGCCCCTTGTTCCCCCCAGTCGCGCAGTCTGCGCCAACATGTGCTGGACGATGGATACCGTTCCGGAAGGTCTCTCCATCGCGCTCCGCTGCGTAGCACCCAGAGGATTCCTTCAAAGCAGCGGCGATTGCCGATAGGCTTCGGCCCGCCGCGCGGGGAAGCGTGGGGCGGCGGAAGCAGCTTCTCGATTTTCTGCCACTGCGTGTCACTGAGTTCTTCGACCTTCCTGGCCATCGATCGTCTCCTTCCGATGACCAGTAGAACACCGATTGAAGCAGGGCGCAAATCCCTGCAAATCGCCTTCAATTAAGGAGTTATGAAACAGCTTCTAGCGTGGTCGTGGCTGACAGCACTGCCCGTGTTCACGTTACACCGGAATCGCGCAAAATCCAATGCGACGGACTCATCGATATCGATGACCCCGACAAGATTATCCACCTCGAACGGCTAGACTACACTCCCGCGAACGGGAGTCGTTCCAAGTCACTCCGTTGGAATTCCGCATGTGACCTGGAAACATTTCTTTCCTTGGTGCCATTCACCGCCGCCAGCCGTGCACTGACATGACGTCGTGGGCCAGTTACACGTTGAGCCAATACAACAAGCGCCTCTGGGGATACTCGGATTGGTCTCACATAAATCCAGGATGCCGTTTTGGTTGGTGCAATCCAAAGTCGGATCGGCTTCGATCTCGCACCAATCCGGAACGCCGTTCAAATTGCAATCCGGACTCGCCGTGTGGCATCCGAACTCGTACGCGCCCATGTCCACGGTCCCCAGGCCAACACGGGTGTAACGGGCCAAGTCAATTGGAATGGGTTCAGCGGGATTTCCGTCCCAGTCCAGATCGCCCAAGTCAGCAGGTAGAGCGTCGCTATCTCCGGTGTTCTTGCATGGTGAAGTGGATTGCAATTCGTAGTTGTCTGTCGCCGAATTCTGGAAATGCGGATCAGCGTTGATGTTTCCCGTCCCCGGCCAGCCGCCATCAACGTCACTATACTGCACTTGCGCATCATACCCAGGGCTGTGAATCTGATCCAGAATTGGTGTTGGCGGTATTCCTTCGAGTCTTGTGTTGCCCCATAGAATGCAATTGCGAAGCAATATGTCCCCTGACTCATCACGAATCGCACCGCCGCGAACCAGGGTCGCTTGATTGTTCGCAAACGTACAGTTGGTGAGGATCCCGTATGAGCCAGGCACTTTGGCGATGGCCCCGCCCCCACCGGCGTTGTTGCCATGAAAAAGGCAGTTCGTAAATGTGACTATCCCACCTTGGATGAATACGGCACCTCCCTCGTAGGGCCAGTCGTCCGTCGCCGTAGAGCCGTTGTTACGGAAAACGCAGTTAACGAACTGCGGAGAATAGTTTGGGCCACCGACCGCGTAGACCACGACGGCTCCTCCAAGGTAGGATGCCGTGTTATCTTCAAATGTGCACTGCACGATCATTGCGCTGCTATCTGACATGTACAGGCCTCCGCCGCCGTGATCGTCTCCGTCGAACCCGCTAATAATCTTGAACCCGCGAAACATCGTGGCTGCGGTGTGGTCGGCGCTGTAAACGCATCGACCAATTCCTCCGCCGTCCACGATGGTCACGTTGGTGCTCGGATTGCTCTGCGAGGAGCTGGTCTCGGTTCCCGCAAATCCACCGATGATCTTCACCGCGTCTTTTAGGGTAATGCCCGCATAAGTTCCCGACTTGCACCAAAGCTCATCTCCACTTTGAGCGAGACTTAGGCCCACTGGCAGAGTACACGCATTCGCCCAACTGCCGCAATCGCCCGTTCCCGACGCCGTCGGCTTGACATACCGAACCTCTGCGTCAGCGCTCGTTATCCAGAGAGAGTACGCGATCACCTGACACACAATGTACATTTCAAGTCTCATAGCAATCTTCCTGGTTCAAATCAGAATCCTTCAATCGTCCTGTCGAGTTTCCAGTACCTAGTCCTCTAGTTTCCGGATTCCGGCGTGCACCTTCCGCAACGGTCGCGGCAGGTACCCACGGCACTGCACGCCCCGCCACCAGGACAATGCGTGCTATTGATGCACGGGTCGCCGCCGTTGTCCCCGCCGATACACGTTTTCACGCACATGCCGGCACAACCCGTACACGACCCGCCGCAAGTCACCGTCGATGGACATGGGCACGGTCCGGTGAACGCATATGCTAGTCCCTTCACGGCATCCACCACCGCCACAATGTCCAAGGCGTTGACGCTTGCGTTCAGCTCCGGAAGGTTGGGTTGGAGCTGCGCCCTAAAATGGTCAGGAGAACCTACTGCATTCTTGAACTTGTTGACCAACTGGGCGACGTCAATCGCATTGGGCTGACTTGTGGTCGACGGCGGGTGGTAATCCGCATCCACGTCACCAAACCGTCGCGTGTACATCGTCACCGCCGTTGAGATAGCTGCACAACAGGATTCATGGCCCGCGCACGACGTATCATAGGCCTGAACGCTATACTCCGAGCTCGGCATGATTTCCGCGCCTACCACCGTAATCGGGCCGTCCGCAGTCTCCGAGATCCAATCCCAATAAAACGGCGTGCACTGCAGACGGGCCGCGAGGTAGGGTCCAGTCTGCGGGGGACCCTGGGCTTCGTAAAACGTCCCCGGCCTACCCACCCAGCGAGCACACCCGTTCACCTCACCGGCGGCCGTACATGTGGTCGACTCATAAAAACTGAAGTCTTGCGGTGGGTTTGAAGGCAAGTTTGGGGGAGTCGGATGCTGGAGGTCGACCATGGTCACCTTAATCGCCACCGCACCAGAGATCCCACCCTCCGGCGGCTGAACCGTGAACCGGAGGGACCGAGTGGACCGATCGGAACTAACCGGATCGAAATCCCAAGCGATCTCGCCGGGCAGTGCCGGAAATGGCTCGCGCCCTAGGCTCAGCGTCATCGAACCTTGAGACACCGATGACCAGGAGGCCACCTGCAGATAGTATACTCCATTCGTGTTCAATCCCGTCACCCATAGGTCTGCATTCCCAACGCAATCGGCGCTGCATCCGACTTCAACTAAGTCGCCGCACATACCCGTGGGACTGTTATAGAGAGCGATCAACGGACCACCGACGGACCCAATGGCTCTGGCCGCCAATGAGTTGCTCCCCGCGAGATTGATTAGGTACCACAGGGATCCGACCCCAGGCCCCGCAGAGCCGTGTCGGCAGCTAAATGGAGGGTCCTCCGTGCCTGTGGTAGCCCAAGTATTATCCAACACTTCGGTCAATGTTTGCCCCGCCGCAGGTACAGTCAGTTCGAAGACCGAGCCGGGAACTGCGTTCTCACAAACGTCATTGGCCTGTGGGTTGGGGTGTACGACAATAGCAATAGGTTCGCCGGTGAGTTCGCCTGTTTCCGAAGCCCAGACGATCTCCGGGTCGCCGGGACCTCCGAAGCCGAACGCAAGGAGAGCACCGCCGTATGTGCCATGCGGGTTAGCCACTTCAACGAAGTACGTGGCCGGTGCACTGGGCGTAGTCACGATCATGGCGCCGAGTCGCAATGATTCACCGGCGGGAATGTGCAAGATGCTGCCAGGCACCGGCAAATCGCCTACGTAGAGCAGTATAGGGCCGGGAAGCTCAGGGAACAAAGCATACTGCGCCCCGCCGTCGGCGAGGGTGCTGAAATCGAACTCGAACATGCCTTCAATGATCAAGTTTGGATCGCCTGAGGCTTCATGGACCGCGAGAGCATGAACTTTGTCATCGAAGCCATTTCCCACCGCTGTCCAATTCGTGCCATCCCACCTAGCGATATTGGACACCGAGGCACCGCCCGCGCTCGCGAAACGACCGGCCGCATAAAGCGCTGGACCGGATCCGTCGTCGAGCACCGCGAGCGCGTAGACGGCCGCGTCCGCTTCACCGGTTACGCCACCGCCGACGTCGGACCATGAGTTGCCGTCCCATCGGGCGATGTTATTCACGGGAATGCCGTCATCAAAATAGGGATAGAGCTGCTGGTTGCATGCAACGTGCGTTATGTCCGAGCAGATCAAATCGGGTACGCCGCCCGCGTTGTCGAAGCGACCGCCAACAAAAAGCGCGGGCCCGCTGCTGTCCTCGAAGACGACCATGTCGCGAACGAACGGGCGATGATCCGAGTGTGTAAGACCTCCCAGAGAGAACCAGTGGGCTCCGTCCCATCGGGCGATGTTGAATACGGGAAGCAACGAGTCGGTCTCGGAGATATAGCTGTACCAAAAGTCGCCGCCCGCGTAGAGGGTTGGACCCAGCCCGTCATCGAACACGGCCAAGGCATTGACCGCCCACTCCGTACCGCCAAACATGAGACCGGTATACAGAGGCGCCCAGGCCGTCCCATTCAGTTTTGCAACGTTGTACAAGAGAACGTTTGAATTCGGCGGCATGGCATTCGGGAAATTGCCGGCAACGTGCAGCGCCAGCCCGGTACCATCGTCAAATGTCAACATGTCGCGGACGCTGCCGTTCAGCCCCGGCATCGCGCTCCACTCGCTACCGTCCCATTTCAGAATATGACGGGAATCAGTGCCCCCGAAATTCCAAAAGTAACCTCCAGCATACATCCACTGATCTGACCCGTCGCTCGCGCACAAAAACGAGAGCATTCGATAATCCGCGCCGCGTCCGATCTCCGACCACCTGCCCCCTCCATACTCCATGCGATGAACGGTTGCGTCCCAATCGTATTGTTGGTTCGGATTCGGAGATTCGCCACCGGCGTAAAGAGTTGTTCCGCCGTTCAATGGGCAAGCCTGTAGGGCATACACAGGACCATCGAGCCCATCGTCGAGTGGGACCCAAGAATCGCCGCTCAACTTTGCAACGTGGTTCACCGTCACGCCGCCGCTCGTCAGAAAGGCACCGCCCGCGAATAGCCGGCTGCGAAGCCCTTGAATATCCAAGGCTACGAGTCGCAGATCGATATCGAACGCCTCCTCGTTGTGCAGCCAAACTTCCACCGAAACCGACTGGCCGGGTAGGTACGGGCCTGGTTGCCCGGGCACCAACTCAAGAACGCCTCCGGCGTACGCTTGCACCGTCCAACCGAGCATCGCAACCGCAAATAATCTACGCTTCATTGTTAATCACTCCACCTCGCCGCATACGGTGCGATAGGCTTTACTGTCCTTGTAGCGACTCAGCAACTCCTCAATTCCTTCACATAAACGGCGCTTGAAATCGACGGACGAGGGGGGTTAAGTCCAGGAGTCAAGCTCTCCCGTCGCATCGATCTCAAACGCGTAGCCGACGCTCCCGGACCTCCGCCCGCGAAGTCGCCGGTGGGTGAGTAATCCAGTCGGGTAACGGACGAGCCATCGGCGTTCCCCGTTCCAACGACGGAATAGTTATTGCTTCCGAGATAATAAGTAAACGTTCCGGTAGAT
>Ga0187892_10003365_pt1 | contig 29425 bp, 21 predicted proteins | sample MA1701073metaG_FD_139345 | JGI IMG/M metagenome (GOLD analysis project Ga0187892, IMG submission 139345) | Bio-ooze microbial communities from a basaltic lava cave in the Kipuka Kanohina Cave System on the Island of Hawaii, USA - MA170107-3 metaG ... | reverse complement strand
GCACACGGCCCGGCGTGGGGCAGGGGCCCCGCGCTCGGGAGGAGGGCGGGGTTGGGGCCCCGACCGGGACCAGCAGCATCGAGCTGGAGAGCTACCGGCGGATGGCGGCCCGCGTGGACCTGTCGGGCTTCGGACCTCTCGCCGCTGCCATCGTGGCCCGGGTGATCCACGCCACCGCCGATCTCGAGTACGCCGCCACCATGGTCGTCGACGAGACCACCGCGGCCGCCGGCGTGGCCGCCCTCCGGCGGGGTGCGCCGGTCGTCGTCGACGTCGAGATGGTTCGGGCCGGCCTGTCGGTCTGGGCCAGCTGCCACCTGCCGCCCGCCCCGGCCTCGGGCCCCGAGTCCGACGCCACCGCCGATGCCGGCGGCCCCCCGCCGACCCGCTCGGCGGCCGGGATCCGGGCCGCCGCGGCCCGCCATCCCGATGGGGCGGTGTTCGTCGTCGGCTGCGCCCCCACCGCCCTCGACGAGCTCGTCACGCTGGCCGAGGACGGTCGCCTGCGCCCGGCGCTGGTGGTCGGCACGCCGGTGGGCTTCGTGGGTGCGGCCGAGGCCAAGGCCCGGGCTCTCGCCAGCGGCCTGCCGGTCATCGCCAACGGAGGCGAGAAGGGTGGCAGCGCCGTGGCCGCCGCCGTGATCAACGCCCTCGTCCGCCTGGCCCTAGCCGAGGAGCACCGTGGCTGAGCCCGCCGGTCGCCCGAGCCTGCTCATCGTCGGCCACGGAAGCCGGTCGTCGGCCGGCGTGGCCGAGTACTGGGACCTGGCCCGCGCCGTGACCGAACAGGCACCGGAGCTGACGGTGGGCTGCGGCTTCATCGAGCTGGCCGGACCCGACCTCGACACCGCCATCGACCGGCTGGTCGAGCAGGGGGCGACCTCGATCGTCGCCACGCCGCTCGTCCTGCTCGGTGCCGGGCACCTCAAGAACGACGGACCGGCCGCCTTGCACCGCGGCCGGCACCGCCACCGAGGCGTGTCGTTCACCTACGCACGAGATCTCGGCATCCACCCGCTGGTCCTCGGGGTCGCCGAGGAGCGCATCCGCACCGCCATCGGCGGCGACGACCCGGACAACACGGTGGTGGTGCTGGTCGGACGGGGCTCGTCCGACCCCGACGCCAACGCCGACCTCTACAAGGTCGGCCGCCTGCTCTGGGACGGCCGCGGCCTGGGCTCGATCGAGCCTGCGTTCGTGTCGTTGGCCCTGCCCGGCGTGGCCGACGCCCTCGACCGCGGCCTCGCCCTCGGAGCGCGCCGGCTCGTCGTGGTGCCGTACTTCATCTTCACGGGGGTCCTCGTCGAGCGCATCCGCTCCGAGGCCCGGGCCTGGGCCGGGACCCACACCGCGGTCGAGGTGACGATCGGCGCCCACCTCGGCGCCGACCCCCGCATCGCCCGGCTGCTCCTCGAGCGCTACGCCGAGGCCGTCACCGGCGACGTCCGCATGAACTGCGACCTCTGCGTCTACCGCGTGGCGCTACCCGGCCACGAGCGTCATCACCACCCGTCGCCAACCCCGCTGGAGAGGAGGTGAACATGGAATCCGCCCTTCCCGCCGCCGGCGAGGTCCGTCCCGCCGTCCCGGCGTGGGCCTGGTTGGTCCTGGCCCTGTCGGCCGCGCTCCTCTACGGCGTCATGCTGGAGAACGGCCTGGTGCTCCGCGCCGCAGCCGAGACCGTCCACGAGCTGCTGCACGACGGCCGCCACTTCCTCGGCGTGCCCTGCCACTGAACCCCACGACCGTCAACCCGAGCTGACCGGAGGCCCTCCCGATGACGAGACAGACCCTCAAGCACGGCACCCTGGCCGGCCTGGCCGGTGGGATCGCCCTCGCGGCCGTGCTGTACCTGCTCGGCGAGGCGCCGCTCGGGCGGGCTGTGGCCGCCGAGGCGGCCAGCGGCGCGGGCACGGCTGCGCCGTTGTTCGGGCGCGGTGCCCAGCAGGCGGGCGGCGGCCTCGCCGCCGTCCTCTACGGCGCCGCCCTCGGCGCCGTCTTCGCCGTCGTCTTCGCCGCCGTACGGCCCCGGCTGCGGATCACCGGGGACTGGAAGTCGTCAATGGCGCTGGCCGGCGTCGGGCTCGTGACCGTGTTCGTGGTGCCGTTCCTTCACTTCCCCCCCAACCCGCCCACCGTGGGGGATCCGGAGACGATCGGCCGGCGGACGCTCCTTTTCGTCGCCGCCTTGGGCTGGTCGGTGGTCGCCACATGGGCAACGTGGCGCCTCTGGCGGGCTCTGGAGGGCCGCTCGCCCGCGCTCGACGTGTCCCGCCGGGCACCGGTCACGGCCGTCGCCTACGTGGCGCTCGTGGCTTTCGGCCTTGCCCTGCTGCCGTCGACCTCGGAGGTGATCGAGCTGCCGGCGGGTCTGATCTGGCAGTTCCGGCTGGCCAGCCTGGGCGGTGCCGTGGCGCTCTGGACCGTGCTCGGGTGCACTTTCGGATGGCTCGCCGCCGGAGGACCGGCCGGTGGCGACCCGGTCCGGCCCCGCCCGGGCGGTGGCCGGCGGTCGGTGGCCTGACTGTCGCCCCCCGTCCCGGCCGGGGCCGCGGTCCCGCGGTCCGGGGCGTGCTGGCCGACTTCTACGGCACCCTCGCCCGGGCCGTGTCGTGGGGCGACACCCACGAGGCCGTCTTCGCCCGTCACGGCCTGGCCTACGACGAGGACGCGTGGACCGACCGCTGGGTCGGTGGCGCGCTCGACGGTGAGGAGCACCTCGAGCACTCGCGCGACCGGGCGCGCTACCAGTCCTGGGAGCACGAGCGGCTGCGGTCACGGGCGACGGCGGTCGGCGTCGACGCCGCCCTGGTCGACCCCCTCGTCGTCGACCTGTACCGGGCGTCGAAGGACTACACGTTGGCCGCCTACGACGAAGTGGCCGGCGTGCTGGGCATCCTCAGGTCCCGGGGCCTCGTGGTGGCGGTGTGCTCGAACTGGGACTGGGACCTCGACGAGGCCGTCGCCTCCGTGGCCCTCGACGGCCTCGTCGACGTGGTGGTCACGTCGGCCCGGGCCGGTGCCCGCAAACCGCACCGGCGGATCTTCGACCTCACGCTGGCCCGCTGCCGGCTGCGACCGCAGGAATGCCTCTTCGTGGGCGACACCTGGGAGCCCGACGTCGTCGGGCCGTTGGCCGCGGGCATGCGGGCCGTCCACCTCTGCCGCCCCGACCGAATGGACGGAACCGAGCCGCCGCCGCTGCCGCCCGGCAGCTGGCGGATCGGCGACCTGGAAGGCCTCCTGCCGCTCCTGTAGTGAGATCTCTCGTGGTTCATCGCCGACGTGACGCGCGCCAGCGGGTCGGGGCACAGCCCGACGCCGAAGCTGGGTGACAGACGAGTCAGGCCGCGACTGGTGGGACGACGGTGACGGTGCAGTCGGGGTGGGTCGACACGGTGCAGCCCAGGGACCTGAGGTCGCGATGTCGCCAAGCCTGGCTCGCCCCAGCAAAACGGCAAGCCGGACAGAGAAGTCTGTAGTGCGCGCTCGGGGCGGCGATCAACGGTGCTCCAGGCCTCCACGTCACGCGCTGGAGACGGGCCACCCTCGCTCGCTCCGTTCGGGTGAGCAGCTCCCGGCACCGGCCAAGCCCTCCCGTCGGCCCTCGCTCCTCGCCGGCAGCCAGGCGGGCCGCCTGCGGCGGCGGGATGGCCACCGGATGCTCGTCGTTCGCTGGTCACCCCGCCCGGGGGATGGGGGTCTCTGACTACGGAGCCGGGCGCTGCGAGCCGTTGCCGTTGCTGTCGTTGGCGGTGCCGGCCGGGCGGGCCCAGGGCGAACCGCCGGCGTCGCCCACGAGGGCGCCCTCCTCGGTCCCGTCGCCGCCCGGCGCCAGCCGGGGCAGCGGGATGTCGAACTGGCCGTGGTCGCGGTGGGCGGCCATGGCCTGCTCGTGGTACGCCTCGATCGCCGACGCGAAGCCCGGGTCGACGTAGACCCGTCCATCGATGATCGGGCCCTTGCGACCTTCGATGATGGCCTCGATGTCCTCGCCGGTGACGGTCTTGTGGGTCTCGAGGGCGTGGGCCACGGCCAGGACGGCCAGCCGGTCGGTCCGCAGCAGCTTCTCCACCCGGTGGAGCAGCTCGTCGAGCTTGTCCTCGATCCGGTCACCGAGCCCGGTGTTGAGCAGGTCGGTCTCCTCCTTGCCGGATGCCTTCCCCTGGCCCTTCTCGCCGGGGCGGCCGCCGGAGCCGATGCCGACCTTGTGGGTGACGCCGTGCGACGTCACGCTCGTGCCCATGCCCCAGTAGCCCTCCATCAGGGTGGCCACCTGGGTGGCGCTCTCGAGGTCGCCGGCCACGCCCGACGAGTTGTCGCCGTCGAAGAACAGCCGCTCGCCGGCGAGGGAGGCGAGGGCGACCATGACGTCGGCCTCGTACTCGGTCCGCCACCGGGTGAACTGGTCCTCGGGCGGGATGGACGCCACCATGCCCAGGTAGTTGCCGCCCTTCTCGATGGTGGCGATGTCGATGGTGAGGTGGCGCCGTACCCGGTAGGCGCTCACGGCGTGGCATGCCTCGTGGACCGCCACCGCGTGGCGCTCGCGCTCGATGTACTCCACGTCCTCGGGCGGGCCCAGGGCCTTGAACTGCTTGGCCCGCATGACGTCACGCCACGTGATCACCTCGCGCCCGTCACGGATGGCCTGGATGAGCGCCTCGTTGACGACGTCCTTGATGGTGGCTCCCGTGGCGTAGGGCGTGATGGTGGCCAGCTTGTCGATGTCGTCGGCCGTGAGCTCGTGGCGCACCTTGGCGAGGTAGCCCTCGTAGGTCTTGATGCGCCCGGGCTTGGAGGGGTAGCCGACCTTGTAGACGCGGTCGATGCGGCCCGGTCGCAGCAAGGCCTCGTCGAGGGCCTGCGGCAGGTTGGTGGCCATCATCACGAGGATGCGGTACTTGGGCGGCGGCTTGGGCCGCATGCCCAGCGAGCGCCGCACGATGCGGTTCATGAAGCCCCGGGGCTTCTTGAGGCCGGACAGCTCGGTCAGGAGGGCCTGGAGCATGCCGCCGCCGCCCATGCCACCCATCATGAAGAAGCCGTCGCGCCAGCGGCGAGGGGCATCGGCGTCGGTGCTGGCCGAGTCGGCCATCGACGAGCGGGCCAGCAGGTCCGCGGTGGAGGCGTCGAGGTACGACAGGCCGTTGCAGGTCGGCCGGTGATCCCACGCCACCGGCGTGGCACCGACGGGCTGGGGCTGGGCCGGGCCGAGCTGGCGGCTGCCGAGGGAGTCGGCCTCGTCGAAGAAGACGATGACCCCGCCGTAGCGGGTGGACAGCTTGCGCAGGCGCCGGAACACGCCCTTGACCGCCAGCGCGCCGAACCCGAAGGCGGTGAGCCCGCCAGGGTCGACGAACACGTAGGGCTTGCCGGTCTCGCCGGCGACGGCCTCGGCCATGAGCGTCTTGCCCGTACCGGGCGGACCCCACAGCAGGATGCCGGCCGGCACATAGCCGCCCTTGGCCTCGATCGACTCGGGGTTCTCGAGGAACAGGATGTTCTCCCGGATCCGGTTCAGGACGTGGTCCTGGCCCCAGACGTCGTCGAAGCGGGTCTTGATGTCGTCCGGGTAGTACACCTCGATGCCCTGGCGGGCGGCATACCACGCCATGCCGACGAACTGGATGATGATCACGAAGAACAGCAGGACGAACTGCAGCGCCGACGGCAGGGCGGCGACCAGCTTCACCGGCGCCTCGAACAGGGCGGCGAGCGGCGGGCGGTTCATCAACCGACCGAGCAGGATGGCCAGCACCGTGAGGAACACGACGAGGCGCATGACCCGACCCATGCGGAAGCGGGTCCAGGAGTTCATCTTTCCGAGGCGACGGTCGAGGCGCCCGAACACCTTCGCCTTGAAGAACTGGTGCCAGGCCGGCGAGTGCTCCGAGATGATGTAGTGCACCTGGCGCACGATCTCCAGCACGATCAGGACCATCAGGGTCTGGCCCGTGCCCGACGCCGTCACCTGGTTCACGGCGTCGACCACCGCCAGGATCGGGTTGCCGGCGAGCGTGGTCCAGAACACCAGCGCCCAGGTGCCCAGCAGCAGGACCAGGATCTTCACCCGGTCCCACTCGCCCATCGGCTTGCGGGTCGGCAGCTCGTCGTCGCGGGGGCGGCTCTTGTACTGCGGCGGCGGGACGGGCGACAGGGCGCCGCCGTTGTCCGACACGGCCATCGCACCGGCGGGGCCGGCGGGGCCGGCGGGGTCCTCGGGGCTGCCGTCTGGGTCGATGGCACTCATGTCAGGGCTCCTTGATGGTCCACGAGTCGGCGATCTGCGTGATGGTGGAGCGGTTGGTGTTGTAGCACTCGGTCTGGCACCCGATGATGAAGAAATAGACGACCCGGTGATCGGGATCGATCAGACCAGTCTGGTCGACGGTGAACGATCCGGGGGTCGGGGCGGCGTACTGGATCTCGTACGCCAGACGGGTACCGGCCAGGCCCCGTGGCTTCACGATGCCCTCCGGTGGCCGCAGGAACCGGACCTCGCCGATGGCCTGGTCGTTGATGCGGTCCAGCGGGACGACCTCGTTGCGCAGGTCGAAGCGGGAGAAGGCGTCACGCTCCTCCAGCGTGAGCTCGCGCACCCACGCCACGCCGAAGGGGTGCTCGGCCGTCTGCAGGCGGAACCACGGCCAGTTGTAGGGCAACCCGTCGGCGATGTCGTCCTCCACGAGCTGGAAGGCCTGGTCGTTCTCCATCGTGGAGATGATCCGCAGCTGGCGCTGGACATCGGGCGTGGGGCTGGCGTCGAAGATGCTGAGGAAGCGCAGGCCGGTGCGGCCGTTCTCACTCTCGCCCGTGGGCATCAGGGCCTGTTCCTCGTCGAACACCCTCCACTTGTTCGGGAGCTTGTAGAAGGCGCCGTCGCTGGGGCTGGAAACGTACTGGAAACCCGTTCCACCACATCCGGCGAGCACCAGCACGAGCGCGGTGGCCACGACCACCAGCATTGACCGGTGACGCCGGAGTCCTCCAGCCGTTGTTCGCCCTACAGCCATCGCGCACCATTCTCGCCGAAACCGGCCACAGCAGGCTACGAGGCCGGGCCGCGGCCGGGATGCCGGATCCTCCTCCGTCAATTTTTCGGCGTGCCGGCCGGGTTCCTTGATGGCGACCGGCCGGAGGCTCCGGGAACGCACGATGGGCCGGCCCTCTCGGGCCGGCCCATCGCTACTGCTTGGTGACCTCTGGTCAGTCGACGGCGTTCACCCGACGACGCAGGCTGAGCACACCCAGCGCAGCGGCCAGGAGGGCACCACCGAGCACGAGCGGCCGGGTCGTGCCACCGGTGGCCGCCAGGCCGCCACCGGTCACGTTGGGCCCGGCGAGGGTGACCTTGCCGGTGATGGCGGTGCCGTTGAAGTCGATGTTGCCCCGGACGATGTCCTCACCGGCGCCGCTGCCCGTGCAGTTGCCAAGGGCGGCGGTGACGTCGGCCGTGTCACGCAAGGTGCCGGACCGGGAGCTGCCCGGGACCCGTCCCTTGATCGTGAGCACGATGGGTGGATCACCCTTCTTGTAACTGCCGAGGTTGTCGAAGATGGCCCTGTTCCCTTCGATCCGCCCGCCGGGTTCGGCCGAGGTCAACGTGATCCGCGGTCCGCCGGTGGTGGACTCGTGGGTGTCGGTGGCCTTGATGCCGACCAGGTCGCAGCTGAACAGCTGCGCGAAGAAGGCGGCGTCGCTCGGGATCCGGATGGTGAAGGTGACGTTCTGGCCGACCTGGACCGGGTCGGGCTCAGCCGACTTGCTGACCGGGATCCGGCAGCGGACGCCACCGGCGGGGGCGGTGGCGGCGGCCTCCATGTGGCCGATGGCCAGGTCGGCGGCCATGAGGCCGGGGATCTCGAGCAGCTTGAGCCGGATGGCGTCGACGGCGGCCGAGGCCGCGGTGCCGTCAGCGGCCAGCGGCGGTGCCCCGGCGCCCTTGATGGCGTGGGGCGGGGTGCCCACCGTGAGGGTGGCGAGCGGTGCCGCGTTGACCGGCAGGCCGCCCTGGCCCAGGAGGTCCTGCAGGCTGAGGCTCAGGAGCTGGACGCCGGCCAGCTTCACGGTGATGACCGGGTTGCCCGGGTACTCGATGCGGGAGCCACCCGGCTTGCCGGTGGCGATGGCCCGCAGGATGAACTCGCCGGCCACCTCGATGGTGACGGCGGCGGGCGCCGGGAGGGCGGCACCGACGACGGTGATGGGGGCCACGGTCTGGCGGGTCTCGCTCACCACACCGAACGTGCCGTCACCGTTGGGGATCAGGTAGGTGACGGTGCGGGACTGCGAGGTGGCCCGCTCCTGCCCCGCGGGGATGCTGGTACCGAGGACAGGGGCGACGAAGCTGCCATCGGCGTTCTGGCCCAGCGTGTTGAGCACCTGCAGGTTCTCGACGTAGCCCAGGCCGTAGCTGAGCGGCCGCCCGATGGGGCAGAAGTTGGGGTCGAAGGTGGCCTGGGCCTGGCCCCTGGCGGTGGAGGCGTAGGCCAGCGGGTTGAGGGTGATCGGGATCTCCTTGGTCACCAGCGGGCTCGGCGGTGCGGCCACGGCCTCCGCCCTCTGGGCCAGGTTGAGCTGGTTGACGTCGACGTTCTGGGGCGTCGGGGTGAGAAGTCCGAGCTCGAGGCCCGTGCCCCGGCCGTAGGCGTTCCGGCCCACGCCGTCGGGCTGCACGGCCTGGCCGAACTCGCTCGTGATGGACCCGGTGAGGCCAGCCGAGTTCACCGAGCCCCCAGAGAAGGCCACTTGGGTGCCTGCCACCTGGGTGTTCCCCAGCTGCAGGGCGTTGAGGGCCACGACGGACCCGGTTCCGTACGCAGAGAACGGTTGCTCGCTCACCGCTTGGGCGCTCACCGGCGCACCGGACGACACGAGCAGACCACTCGTGATGCCGACCGCTGCGAGGAGTCCCGCAAGTCGCTTCCTCACCAAATTGCTCCTTTGTTCGTCGCCCACCAGTGGTAGGCCCGAGCCCGAGTTACCCCAACACCGCCGTGGAGGAACCGGAGCTACGAGCACGGTGGTTCGTCGCCAACTCCGAGAAGCTACAAAAGTCTCCGGGCAATGTCCACGTTGACTGCGCCGCATGAGGCCCCTGATTTCCTTCTTTACGGCTTCGGTGGTCGCCTCACCGCGCTGCGTGCCCGGGTTGGCTCGCGATCGGCGCCACGAGGTGGCTGGCCACCCGATCCACCAGGGCGCGCACGGCCCGATCGGCCGCGTCGCGCACCGGCAGGGTGAGGTCGATGCGTAGAACCGCGGCGTCCGGGCCGGCCTCATCCGCCGCTGCGGGGCCGACCATCTCCCGCTCGCGGGCCTCGTCCTCGACCGTCGCCAGCTCGGCGGCGACCCGTGCGACGAGGTCCCGGTCCCGGTTGGCCGCCGGGTGCCGGCCGGCGGCCCGGTCCGCCTCGCAGCGGGCCACCGCCACCTCCATCGGCACGTCGCAACGGAGGAGGGCCCACCACGCGCCGGTTCGGGCGGCCAGCGCGCGGGTGCGGCGGCACAGCTCCGGCGAAGGCGCCGGGATCCCGTCGAGCAACACCGTCCGGGCACGGGCCAGGTGGTAGCCGGCGGCGGCGACCATGGCCTCGACGCTCACCTCCCGCTCGGCCGGGTCGTAGTCGCAAGGAGCGAACAGCGCGTCACGGACGAGGTCCTTGTCGAGCAGCCGGGCGTCGGGCAGGCGCTCGAGCAGGGCCCGGGCGAGGGTCGTCTTGCCGGAGCCCGGCAGCCCGGCCAGCAGCACGACTCCGGGGCCCACCGGACCACGGTAGGTCCGGCGGTACCGTCGCCCTCCTTGCCCTTCGTGAACGTGGACGGCGTCCAGGTCTCCTACCTCGAGGTGGGCACCGGTGAACGGGCCGTCGTCCTGCTCCACGGGTTCCCGTTGCGAGCCGAGATGTGGGCGCCGCAGCTGGCCACCCTGTCGCCGTTGGCCCGGATCGTCGCTCCCGACCTGGCCGGCTTCGGACGCTCCGACGTGGCCCCGGAGCCCCTCCGCCACACGATGGCCGACTACGTGGCCCAGGTCGCGGGCCTGCTGCGGGCCTTGGGACTGCAACGCGTGGTCCTCGGGGGCCTCTCGATGGGTGGCTACGTCGCCTTCTCCTTCCTGCGCCGCCACCCAGAGCTGGTCGAGGCACTGGTGCTGGCCGACACCCGCGCTGCCGCCGACGCAAAGGAGGTGGCCGACCGGCGCTCGGCGCAGCAGGACCAGATCGTCGCCGAAGGCACGACGGCACTGCGGGAGTCGTTCCTCGAAGGCCTTCTCGGCCGGACCACTTCCGAAGGACGGCCGGCCCTGGTGCGGCGGGTCCGGGGGCTGACCGATCACCCGCCCGATGCCTTCCTGGCTGCCCTCCAGGCCATGAAGAGCCGACCCGACTGCTCGGCCGACCTTCCCGGCATCGAGGTGCCCACCCTGGTCCTCGTCGGGGAGGAGGACCGGTTGTCGCCGCCGGCCGAGGTGCGCGCCTGGCAGGAGGCCATCCCTGGCTCGCGGCTCGCGGTGCTGCCCCGCGCCGGGCACCTCTCCAACCTGGAGGCGCCCGACGACTTCAACGCCGCGGTCGCGGCGTTCCTGGCCGACCTGCCCCCGCCGGGCTCGGCGGTGTACCCCGAGGACTGAGAGAGGGCTAAGAACAGCCGCTGGTGGTGCCGCAGCTGGCGCAGACGAAGCAGGCGCCCGCCCGCTGCATCACCATCCCGCACTGGTAGCAGTACGGGGCGTCGGAGGCCATGGGCACGACGAGCTCGGTCTCGGACGGAGCGCCGGGGAGGACGACGTCGGCCGGGTCGGGGACGATATCGACGCCGCTCGACGTGGGGATGACGTGCTCCTCGACACCGGGCAGCGTGGGCTGGCGGCGCTCGTCGACGGTGAGGATGCCGAGCTCGGCCCGGTCCTCGTAGGGCAGGTACTCCACGGCCAGGCGCCGGAAGATGTAGTCGATCAACGAGCTGGCGAACCGGATGTCGGGGTCGTCGGTCATGCCCGCCGGCTCGAAGCGCATGTTGGTGTACATGTCGACGAAGGCCTTGAGGGGCACGCCGTACTGCAGCCCGTGGCTGACCGAGATGGCGAAGGCGTCCATGATGCCGGCGAGGGTCGAGCCCTGCTTGGCCACCTTGAGGAAGATCTCGCCCGGCCGGCCGTCGTCGTACTCGCCCACGATCACGTAGCCGTGGCAGTCGGCGACCCGGAACGACATGGTCTTGGACCGGCGACGGCGGGGCAGCTTCTCGCGAACCGGCTGCTTGACCACGACGGTCTGCACGACCCGCTCCGCCTCGACGGGGGCCGGCGCGGGGGCGGTCTCCTTCTTGGTCGTGGCCAAGGGCTGGGCGACCTTGCAGTTGTCGCGGTAGATGGCCACGGCCTTGAGGCCGAGGCGCCAGGCGTCGATGTGGAGCTGCTCGACCTCCTCCACCGTGACCTGCTCGGGCATGTTGATCGTGTTGTGGCTCACGATGCCGTTGGCCACGTAGGCGTGGGTCGAGGGCACCGACAGGTCGAAGACCTCCTGTGCCTGCTCGTCGCCGACGGCCACGACGGGGCTGAGGTGCATCCCGAACAGCTCGCCCGGGTCGCCGACCGGACGGCCGACGTCCTCACCCTCGGCCGGAGCCTCCGGTTCGCTCGTCGGTGCCATCCGGGCGGCGACCTCGGCCTTGGCGGGATCGACGAACGGCACCAGCTCGATCAGACGCCTGACCTCGGCACCGGTCACGAACAACTCGTCAACGCCAGGTGACGACGCCGGAGCGGACCGCCGGGAGTGGACCACACCCAGGTTGGTCAGCACGACGGACACGTCGTCGAGCAAGCCCAGCGAGGCGGAGCGGATCGACCACTCGGGCCGGTCGGTGCTCGGCACGGCCGCGATCGACAGGCCCTGGAGGAAGGCCAGGACGTCGTCGCGCTGCGAGCGCAGCACCGTGTCGGGGACACGCGACGCCGGTGCGCCGGCGCCGCGTCCGAGCCACACCAGCAGCTCGACGGCCTTCGTCGAGTGAACGACGGCGGCCGGCGTGGGTCGCTGCTCGTCGATGCGAGCCTCGACGTCGAGCACCGCCCGCCAGGCGTCGACCACGCGGCCAAGGACCGCGATGTCGCCCGTGACGGTCACCGTGCCGGCCGCGCCGTCGATCTCGCCGGCGGCGGCGCAGGCACCGAGGAGGAAGGCCAGCTCGGGGCTCATCTCGGCCGGTCCGTCCGGCGTGCCGAGCACGGCCGGCAGGGGCGACCACAGGTCGGCGCCGTAGGCGACGGCGACCTCGTCGCCCACCGCCAGCTCGTCGAGGCGCCGCCACTCCAGGCCACAGGGCCCGGCGACCAGCAGCCGATGCCGCTCGGTGCCGACGATCGAGTGCCCGGAGCCGAGCACCGCCCGGCGCACCGGCTTGACGCCGCCGTAGTAGAACGCGTCGGTCTTGCGGGTGCCGTCGAGCGACGCCACCTCGAGCACCTCGGGCCGGAACGTGCCCGGCGCCTCACCGGCATGGAGGCTGCCCATGCGCACCAGGCCGTCGGCCGTGGTGACGAGGGTGGGGCCCACCACGCACTTGCTGATGGCGCCCGAGATCCACGGTTGGACTGCCGCCATCATCCGCACGTGGCCGAGGTAGTGGATGACGTTGTCGCCCATCGAGCAGGCGAACACGGCGAGGTGGTCGGCCGACAGGTGCGGCGCGCCCAGGATCGACTTGTGCTGGTCGATGTGGGCCACGATCTCGGCCACCTGCGCCGGCGTGTACCCGAGGTGGGCCAGCGCCCGGGGCACCGTCTGGTTGACGATCGACATCGTGCCGCCGCCCACCAGCTTCTTGGTCTTGCACAGCCCCAGGTCGGGCTCGATGCCCGTGGTGTCGCAATCCATCATCAGGCCGATGGTGTTGTGGCTCACGAAGCCGTTGGCCACATACGTCAGGTTGTCGGGCACCGACAGGTCGTAGGTGAGCTCCTCGCCGACGAGCTCGGCCGACACCAGCCGGTCGTAGAAGAACCCGAGCAGGTGGCCGAGCTCGGTGTCGGCGCTCCGCTCGTGGAGCTCGGAGGCCAGGCGCCGGGTGATCGTGCCCGAGCGGCTCAGCTCGAGCCGCGCCGCCCTGCCAAGGCGGTCGTTGGCCGGCGCCACCCGGTCGACCAGCGCCCGGGACACCGGGATGTGGTCGTGACGCGCCCGCGGGCCGTCGCTCAGGTCGAGGGCGCGGTGCTTGCGGGCCGAGATGAAGCCGATGTCGTCGACCCAGCGGCGGTTGACGGCCTTGTCGAGCAGGCACACGATCGTCGACGGCGATCCGCGACCACTGACGCCCGCCGAACGGGTGGTGACGAAGCCGAGAGCCAGCAGCAGGGTCTGGACCTCCGACGCGAACGCGCCCGTGGTCGTGGTCCACGACGGGTAGCCAACGCGCACCGTGCCGTCAGCCTCGAACAGGCCACGGAGGAAGGCGGCGTAGACGGACCGGTCGTTGGTGTGCAGCACGGCGTCGGGGACGTGTGGCAGCCAGCCCTTGCCGCGACGGCGCTCCGACGAGCACCGCTTGGCGAAGCCGCAGGCATCCCACCAGGAGGCGAGGCGGACCGAGTCGAGCTCGACCGAGGTGTAGCCCTTGGCCGGGCGGACGGCCGCTTCGATGCCGAACAACGACTTGGCGAGGAGGCACAGGTGTGCCACCACGTCGTCGTCGCCGTCGCTCACGCAGAGCCGCAGGCCCTTGGCGTGCAGTGACCCGTCGCCCATGAAGTAGCCCACGAGCTCAGCCAGCTCGGCGTCGACCTCGGCCGGAGTGCGCACGGCGTGCTCGGCCGCCCACCGCATCGACTCCCCCAGCCGGGGCAGGCCCACGGTGGCCGGCTCCCCCACCAGCTGATCGAGCGCCAAGGGCACCATGTCGCCGGGGCGAAGGTCGGCCAGCCGGCGCCAGGCCCAGGTGCCGGACTCGTCGACCACCTTGACCCGGTGCAGTGTGGTGCCCCGCAGCCGGTACCCCCGCCGGGTCACGGCCTCTACCACGGGCTCGAGCCTGTTGACGTAGAAGCGCGTGGCGCTCCGGGGACCCTCGTCGGTCTGGACCGTGAGCCCGATGTCCTGCCACTGCGGCCCCTCGGGATCGCCGAGGCTACGCAGGCGGACCAGACCTCGATCGGTGGCGACGAGCGAGCCGCCTGCCAGGCAACCCGTGGGAGCCAGGACACTGGCCTGGGCGTTGCGTACGCCGTGGAGCTCGCCCCACTCGACGGCGCGGTCCCAAGATTCCTTCGCCGCCTCGAGCACGGGGGCCGGCGCCAGGGCAGTGTCGATGGTGGCCACCGCGTCCCGGTGCATCCGCAACACCTTGTTAATGGGCTCGCGGTTCTCCATGTAGCCGGCGAACGGCCCCATGCGGGCGGCGGTGCGGGCCGACGTGGCGTAGGCATGGCCCGTCATCAGCGAGGTGATGGACGAGGCCCAGGCCCGACCCTCGTCGGAGTCGTAGGGCACGCCCTGGGCCATCAACATGGCGCCGAGGTTCGCGTAGCCGAGGCCGAGCTGGCGGAAGCGCCGGGCGTTGTCGCCGATCTTCTCGGTCGGGTAGTCGGCGCTGCCGACGAGGATCTCCTGGGCCGTGAACACGACCTCCACCGCGGCCTTGAACCCGACCACGTCGAAGGTGCCGTCGAGGTCGAGGAACCGCAGCAGATTGAGGCTCGCCAGGTTGCACGCCGAGTTGTCGAGGTGCATGTACTCCGAGCACGGGTTGGATGCCGTGATCGGGCCGGTGTTGGACGCGGTGTGCCAGCGGTTGATGGTGGTGTCGAACTGCATGCCCGGGTCGGCGCACTCCCACGTGGCCTCGGCGATCTGGCGGAAGAGCTGGCGGGCCTTGACCGTGCGCACCGGTGCACCAGTGGTGACGGCCCGCAGGTGCCAGTCGGCATCGTCGAGTACGGCCTGCATGAACTCGTCGGTGACGCGGACCGAGTTGTTGGCGTTCTGGTACTGGATCGAGTGGCTGTCGCGCCCGTCGAGGTCCATGTCGAACCCGGCGGCACTCAGGGCGCGGGCCTTGCGCTCCTCGACCGCCTTGCACCAGATGAAGTCCTCGACGTCCGGATGGTCGGCGTTGAGGATGACCATCTTCGCCGCCCGGCGGGTCTTGCCTCCGCTCTTGATCGTGCCCGCCGAGGCGTCGGCGCCGCGCATGAAGCTCACCGGACCGGAGGCGGTGCCGCCGCCCTTGAGCTGCTCGGCCGAGGAGCGGATGGTGGAGAGGTTGATCCCCGAGCCCGACCCGCCCTTGAAGATCGTGCCCTCCTCGACGTACCAGTTGAGGATCGACCTCATCGTGTCCTCGACGGCCAGGATGAAGCACGCACTGGCTTGCGCGGGTTCACCGGCGACGCCGATGTTGAACCACACCGGGGAGTTGAAGGCGGCCTTCTGGGTGACGACGAGGTGCTTGAGCTCGTCGCGGAAGGTCTCGGCCTCGACGTCGTCGACGAAGTAGCCGCCGCGGCGACCCCACTCGGTGATGGTGTCGGCCACCCGGTCGATCACCTGGCGCAGCGAGGACTCGCGCTCGGGCGTGCCGAGCGGCCCACGGAAGTACTTCTGGGCCACGATGTTGGTGGCGTTGAGCGACCAGTCGACGGGGAACTCGACGTCGGGCTGCTCGAAGGCCACGGTGCCGTCGCGGTAGTTCGAGATCCGGGCGTCGCGCCGCTCCCAGGTGACCTCGTCGTAGGGGTGCATGGTCTCCGAGGTGAAGTGCCGGCGGATGCCGATCCCAGTGTGCTCCGGCGCCATGGCCATGGGCTTTCCCTCCTTGGGACGAACGTCGTGCGGGGCCTGCTGACTGCGGAACGGACAACGAGGGGTGAGGCGATGTGCCAGCGCGACCCGCCGACCTTCCCGAACACAAGATCTTGTGGGCCGGACCCGCGCCGGCTACGACATGAGGGGAACTACAGCACAGTAGTTCCACCGGTGTCAATAGTTCTCCGGGACCTCCCGGCGCCGCTGCGCCGGCCTCCCCGGACCCTAGGGACCCTGCCCTGCGGGTAACGAGAAGGAAACCCTGTGCAGTGCCTCGGGGTCGGCCTGTGGAGCAGGCCGCAGGACCTTAGGACGACGGCGGAACCCGGCGTTCGCCCCGCCCGAGCAGGTCGACCTCGCGCTCGAAGTCACCCGGGTGGTCGAAGCCCTTGTAGACGCTGGCGAAGCGGATCGAGGCGACCTCGTCGAGCAGGCGCAGCCGTTCGAGCACGAGCTCGCCGATACAGGCGCTCGGGTGCTCGGGGCCCTCCAGGCGCAGCGACTCCTCCACCTCGGTGGCAATGGCCTCGAGCTCGGGCACCGCGACCGGCCGGTTCTTGGTGGCCGACCTCATGCCCGCAACGACCTTGGCCCGGTCGAAGGACTGCCGCCCGCCATCGCGCTTGAGCACCATCAACGGCGCCTCCTCCAGGCGTTCGTAGGTGGTGAACCGCCGGGAGCAGTCGAGGCACTCGCGCCGACGCCGGATGGCCGTGCCGTCGTCGGACTGGCGGGAGTCGACCACCTTGTCGTCGACGCTCGAGCAGGCCGGGCAGCGCATCCGACGACGGTACCCGGCGCCCGCGACCCCCCATGGTGTCAGGGCACCGTCGCGGGAAGGGCGATGCGCTCCCCCACCTCCAGCGATGCGCCTCCGTGGGCGGCAGCCAGCGCGTCGACGAGCGGGCGGGGGTCGGCGGAGGGATCGAGGGCGCTGGCGAGGTCCCAGAGCGTGTCGCCGGGCTGCACCACGTGGTAGCGGACGGCGACCTGGGTGGCGGCCGGAACCGCCACGGAGGCGCCCGTGGCGCTCCGACCGACGGCCAGGGCCAGCAGGGTGAATGCGGTGGCCACGACGAGGCCCGCCCGGGACACGCTCGTACGTGTGTTCGTCTGCATGGCGTCATGGGATCACGAACGCCCGTTCGTGTCAAGAGAATACCGAACGGATGTTTGCTCTGCTCCTCCGGCCCTGGTACCGTCCCCGACCGAACAAGCATTCGTCACCCGTGGCGGGCCTGTTCGAGCAGCACACACCGGCCACCCGACGGAGGAGGAGCACACACGTGAGCGGCCTGACCGATCGCCACCGAGGCATCCTCGACTTCATCGAGCACGAGACGCGTACCCGCGGGTTCCCGCCCTCGGTCCGCGAGATCGGCGAGGCCGTCGGCCTCACCTCCACGTCCACCGTCCACGCCCACCTGTCGACGCTCCAACGGCTGGGCTACCTCCGGCGCGACCCCTCCAAGCCCCGGGCCATCGAGGTTCGCTACGACCCAGCCAGCTCCACCCCCGTCGAGCGCCGCCCGGCACGGCACGTGCCCCTGCTGGGCGACGTGGCCGCCGGCACCGACGTGCTGGCCGAAGAGAACGTCGAGGAGGTACTCCCCCTGCCCGAGGACTTCACGGGCTCGGGGTCCTTGTTCATGCTGCGGGTCCGGGGGGACTCGATGATCGAGGCCGGCATCCTCGACGGCGACTTCGTGGTCGTCCGCCAGGACGCCGAGGCCCGCAAGGGCGAGATCGTGGTGGCTGGCATCCCCGGCGGCGAGGCGACGGTCAAGATGTACACCCGCAAGGGCAACAAGGTCGTCCTGCTGCCGGCCAACCCGGCGTTCGAGCCCATCGAGCTGCCGGCCGCCGACGTCACCGTCTACGGCAAGGTCGTCACGGTCCTCCGCCGCCTGTAACGGGCATGTGCCACAGGCGGCGCCGACCGGCGACCGCCACCAGCAGCACGACGTCGAGGGCCACCAGCGTGGCCGCCAGGGCCCGGGCCGCCGCCTCGGGGCCCGACTGGGAGGCCGGCCGAGCCCGGGCCGGGCGCACGGGGACGGGCGGCGCGGCCAGCAGCGGCGCCGACGGCTCCACCCTCGCCGGCTCCACGAAGGGCAGGTCATCGGCCACCGGGGGGTCGGGCGGGCGGGCGGTGGTGCTCGTGGTCGGCGGCACGGTGGTGCGGACGGTCCGCCGGGTCGTCGGCGGGGTCGGCGGGGTCGGCGGGGTCGGCGGCGGAGGCGGATCCGTCGCCGGGGTGACGGATCCGGCGTCGAGGGCGGCGGCCATGTTCAGTCGACCCTGGCAGCCGGTGCCACAACCCACCCGGTCCACGGTGGTGAGAAGGCGGCTCACGGCCCCCATCGGCGTCATGCCCTGGGCCACCAGCAGAGCCAGGGCGGCCGACACGTGGGGGGCGGCCATCGAGGTCCCGGCGGCGGCCACGTACTCGCTCGTCGTGCGCAGGCCGGTGGAGTAGATGTTGTCGTCGCGAGCCCCCGAACCGGCTCCGCCCGGGGCCACCACGCCCCACTTGGCGTTGCCCAACGAGCTCGAGTACGAGGCCACCGAACCCGACCGGTCGGTGGCGCCCACCACGACGGCGTTGAGCGTCCCGTAGCTCTGGCTGCCGGTCATGCCCGCCGCGCCGGGAGTGTTGCCCGAGGCGAGCACCGGAATGGCGCCCTTGGCCCACGCCGCCTCGATCGCCGTGCGCAGCGGCCCGCCGCCACCGCCGCTGGTGGCGCTGCCGTCCTCGCCGACGCTGAGGTTGACCACCTTCGCTCCTTGGGCCACGACCCAGTCGATGGCGGCCCGGATGTCGTCGGCCGTGCCGGAACCGCCGCTGTCGAGGGCCTTGGCCACGACCAGTCGGGCGTCGGGCGCGGCACCGGCCACGCCGATCCCGTTGCCCATGGCGGCAGCGGCGATGCCGCTCACGATGGTCCCATGGCCGTTGTCGTCCTGGCCGCCCCCGACCTGGCAGGGCCGGCGACCGACGCAGTTGGCCGAGCCGACGATCTTCCCGGCGAGGTCGGGATGTCCGAGATCAGCGCCGGTGTCGACGATGCCGATGGTGACGCCGGCACCCGTCGAGCGCGTCCAGGCCTCCGTCGCCGAGATCTGGTTGAGCGCCCACTGCCCGCTGAAGTAGGTGTCGTTGGGCGCCGACGCCGCAGCCACCGCCGGAGGCACGGCGGGGACGAGCGCGGCCGCGGCCACCAAGGCGACGAGGCCCGACCATCGAGCGCGCACCCGATCGCGACCCGTTCGTCCGCGTCATGCCGCGAGCAGGCCCCGGAGCACCCGGTAGGCCGTCTCGAGGTCGTCGCGGGAAACCTGTTCGTCCGCGGTGTGAGCGAGGTTCGGATCCCCTGGTCCGAAGTTCGTAGCCGGGAGCCCCCGCTCGGCGAAACGTGCGACGTCCGTCCAGCCCAACTTGGCGCGCGCGGAACCTCCCGCGGCGCGCAGCAGGGCCTGTAGCAGTGGATGGTTCAGCGATGGCGGGGCGGCGGGGGCCGCGTCGACGACCTGGAAGGCGTCCACGTCGCCCAGCACCGTCCGGACTTCGACCTCGGCCTCGGCCAGCGAGCGGTCGGGGGCGAAGCGGTGGTTCAGGGTCAACACCGCGGTGTCGGGAACGACGTTGCCGGCGACGCCGCCGCGGACGCCGACGGCCTGAAGGCCCTCACGGAAATGACACCCGTCGATCTCGACCTCGCGAGCGCGGTAGACGGCCACGCGGGCCAGCACCGGGGCGAGGCGGTGGATGGCGTTGGTGCCCGTCCAGGCCCGGGCCGAGTGCGCCCGCCGGCCCTTCATCGTCACCTCGGCGCGCAGCGTGCCCTGGCAGCCGGCCTCGACCACCGAGCCGGTCGGCTCGGCGAGGAGCGCAGCGTCGCCGGCCAGCAGGTCGGGGCGCTCCCGGAAGAGGCGCTCGATCCCGTTGTAGCGGGAGTCGACCTCCTCGCACTCGTAGAAGACGTAGCTGACATCCACGGCCGGCTCCGGTACCGAGCGCGCCAGCTCGGCCAGCACGGCCACGCCGCCCTTCATGTCGGTGGCGCCCAGGCCCCACAGGACGTCGTCCTCTACCCGGGCCCGCTCGTTGCCGTTGGGCGGCACCGTGTCGGTGTGACCGGCCAGGATCAGCCGCCGACTGCGACCGAGGTTCGTGCGGGCGACGACGTTGTCGCCCACACGAGTGACCTCCAGCCAGGACGCCGGCGCGAGCAGGCCTTCGAGATGATCCGCGATCGCCCGCTCCCCATGGCTCACGGAGGGGATGTCGACCAGTGCCGCAGCCAGCTTGAGCAGATTGGTGCTCACCGCCGGCCGCCCTCCGGGCCGCCTTCCCGGCCGGGGCTGCCCGCCCAGTCGCCCGGGGTCAGCGTCGGCGGCCGCCGACGCCGCCGAAGGCGGCCCCCCCGGCTTCGGGCACCACCGGCGAGCGAAGCTCCCCGGTGGGACAAGCCGTTCAGCTCGGTACGCCGTGGTGGCGGAGAACCGACTCGAGCTGAGCCTTGTCGTGCCGCTCGCCCTCGGCGAGGCGCTTGACGACGAGGGCACAGGGCAGCCCGAAGTCGCCGCCGGCGAACGAGCGCGACCGGGTGGCCATCACCGCCACGCACCACGGGGGGATGGCCCCTCGGCCCAGCGTCTCGCCGGACTCGGCGTCGATGACCGGGATGGACGACGAGAGGATGAGACCGGCACCCAGGACCGAGCCGCGCCCGACCCTCGCCCCCTCGACCACCATGCACCGGCTGCCGACCAGGACGTCGTCCTCCACGATCACGGGGGCGGCCTGCGGCGGCTCGAGCACGCCGCCGATGCCCACACCGCCGGAGAGGTGGACGTTGGCCCCCACCTGGGCGCACGACCCGACGGTGGCCCAGGTGTCGACCATCGTCCCGGCGCCCACCCGGGCGCCGATGTTGACGTAGCTGGGCATCAGCACCGCCCCGGGCTCGATGAACGAGCCCCAACGGGCCGAGGCGCCGGGCACCACTCGCACACCCGCGGCGGCGTGGCCCTTCTTCAGCGGGATCCGGTCGGCGAACTCGAACGGCCCGAGCTCGATGGTCTCCATCGACGACAGCCGGAAGAGCAGCAGGATGGCCTGCTTCAGCCAGGCGTGGACGACCACGCCACCCGTGGCCGGGTCCACCTCGGCCACCCGCGCCTCTCCCCGGTCGAGCAGGCCCACGGCCTCGTGCACCACGGCGCGGGCGTCGCCGTCGCCGGGGTCGAGGTCGGCGCGCCGCGCCCAGAGCTCCTCGATCTGCGCCTGCAGGGTGGCCACCGAGCGGTCAGTCGCCGTCGTCGTCGTACTTGCGGTAGCGACCGAACCGGGCTCGGACGTTGGCCGGCGTGGTGCCGAAGGTGTTGCCGAGGTCGTCCCAGGTGGCGCCGGCCTCACGGGCCTCGTCGACCAGCGCGCGGGTGAGGGCTTCGAGGTACTGGCTCGCGAGGATGGTCGACGACAGGCGCGACAGGGCCGTCTCGCCCTCGTCGGCGATCTGTTCGGTCATCCGCCTGACCGTCTCGACCAGCTCGGCTCGTCGTTCGTCCACCCTCAGCCCTCCGCGTCGGAGGAGGTGGACACCCCGACCTCCTCGGCTACTCGGTGGAGCGCACCGTAGAGCCCGTCGACGTCGGCGCGCAGCGAGGCGAAGGCACGGAGCTGGGTGTCGATCTCGGCCAGGCGGTAGGTGGTGGCCGTCAGCGCCGCCTGCTGGGAGGTGACCACGTCGCGGTCGAGGCGGGTCAGCACCGTGTCCAGCTTGCGCACCTCGGCCGGGAGCGACTCGAGCTCGCGGGTGCGCTCCTCCAGCGCGTCGAGCCCGCCGGCGCTGGCCCGCAGCACCTCGCGCGCCGCCGCCGACTCGTCGAGCAGCCGGCGGACGCGCTCCTGCAGGTCGGTGACGGCATCGGCCAGCGAAGCGGTGCCGGCGGCCACGTCCACGCGGTTGGACTCCCGGACGTCCTCGAGGTCGTCGCGCAGGCTCCGGAGCTCCTCCTGGGCCCGCAGCACCTCACGGGGCAGGCTCTCGAGCGGCAGCGTCGGGAGGGCCTCGAAGCGCTCCGACAGCTCGGCCAGCTCCGCCCGGGCGACGGCCGCCGCCTTCGCGGCCTCGACGCTGTCCCGCCGGGCCTGGGCCAGCGCGCCCTCGAGCTTCTCCTCCAGGGTGCCGACCATGGCGCCGTCGAGCATGCCCTTGGCCGCCGCCCGCTGCAGCAGGCGGCCCATGCCCGCCACGAGCGTCGGAAGTCCCTCGAGGTCGGCCACCCGCGTGGCGAGCGAGCGGGCGTCGTCCTGCCAGGAGCCGGCCTGGGCCACGACGTGGTCGAGGCGGCTCCGCAGCTCGTCCAGCCCGGCGGCGTCCGCTGCGGTCCCGGTGGCGGCGACATGGGCGGCGAGGGCATCCATCCGCCGGTGCAGCTCGTCCAGCGCGCCCGGGTCGATGTCGCGGATCGTCACGTTGTCGAGACGCTCCCGTATCCGCTCGACCGCCTCCAGGTCGGAGCGACGGGTGGCCGCCAGTTCGTCGAGACGGCGCTGGAAGACGGCCAACTCGGCGGGTACGCCGTCGAAGCCCTCGATGCGGGTCGCGGTCACGAGAGCGTCGCGACGTGTCACGTTGACGTCGTGGCTGAGGCGCTCGACGCGGTCGGCAAGCTCGCCGATGGCCCCCCCGCCCTCGACGACCAGCGGCAGGCGTTCGACGGCCAGCCGTAGCTCCGCAATCTCGCCGGCCAGCGCCTCGAGCCGATCGAGACGCCCGGCGGCGTCGCCCAGCGCGCCGTCGGCCTGGTCCCGCAACGACCGCATCTCCGACCGGACCGACTCCACCAGCCCGGCGAGGTCGGCCACCTCGGCGCCGTTCGCCGACCGCACCTCGGCCCGTAGCCGGTCGAGCTCCGCTCGGAGGTCGACCAGGGCGTCGCCGAGGGGGCCGTCGGGTCCGGCCACCGCGGCCAGGTTGCCGTGCTCGTTGGCCAGGCGCTGGATGGCCGCCTCCAGCTCGCGATGCAGGCCGGTCACCTCCGCAGGCAACGAGTCGAGCTCGGCGAGACGAGAAACCTCGATGCCCAAGCCCTCCACCGCCTGCAGGCCGACCTCCAGGCGATCGAGGCGCGCCGTCGCGCCGGCCCGGTCGGCGCGCTCGGCCTCGAAGGCCTCGAGGGCCCGGCCCAGGCGCCGCTCCAGGGCAGCGACGACCTCGGTCCCCCCGGTACCGTCGACCTGCTCGCGCACCCGCTCCTCGAGGGGCGCCAGCCGGGACGCCAGGGCATCGACGCGCTCTGCCGTCTCCTCCAGCACCCGCCGGGCCGCCGCCTCGGCGTCGGCCGACACCGCCTCGAGCCGGGCGCGCAAAGCCGTCGTGCTCTCGGCGTCGGCGCTGGTCATGTCGGCCACGTCGTCCACCGATCGCTCGAGCGCGGCCAGGGCCGCGGGCAGCGACTCGAGGGCGCGCAGCTGCTCGGCCACCTCAGCGACCGAGCGGTCGGCCGCCGCTCGAGCGGCTCCGAGCTCCGCCTCCAGCACCCTGATGGCGTCGCGAAGCTCCTCGGCCGTCGCCGGCACACCTGCCACCACCGAACCCAGGTCGGCCACCTGCCCGGCGATCGGAGAGAGGTCGCTTCGCAGCCCGGTGATCACGTCACCCAGCGACTCGACCGCCAGCAGCCGCGTCTCGAGCAGGTCGAGATCGCTGCGCAGCTGCTCGAACCGGCTCGTGGCCGGTTGGGCCAGGGCCGCCGTCTCGGCATGGCGCTGGTTGGTCACCTCGACGATCCGGTCGAGCTCCCGGTAGAGGGCCTCGACGTCGCTCGGGAGGGAGTCGAGGCGGGCGAGGCGCGAAGCCAGCGCCGCGACCTGCTCGACCAGCTCCCCACGGGCGGCGACCACCTCGACGTCATGGCGCTCCAGCTCCTCGGCCAGACGAGTGACCTCAGCGGCCTGGGACTCGAGCGTGCGCACCCGGGTCTCGAAGGCCTCGATCTCGCGCGACGAGGCCGACGTGACCGCCTGCAGGGACACCCCGAGCTCGACCTCCAGCCGGTCGAGCGCGGCCTTCGCCTCGGCCGCACCCGCCTCCAGAGGCCCGAGGCGTTCGAGTAGCTGCTCCAGACCGCTCGATGTCGCCTCGGCCGCCAGCTGCGTGACGCGCTCGAGCTCGCGGTAGACGTCTTCCAGGTCGGTGGGCATGGACTCGAGGGCCCGGAGGCGAGCCAGCGCGCCCAGCTGCTCGGTCGTCGCCGTCAACGCTGCCTGGCGCGCCGCCTCGACCTCGGCGTGCATCGCGCCGATCTCGGTGCGCACCTCACCCAGGTCGCCGGGCATCGCCTCCAGCGCAGTCAAGCGGGCGGTGAGCTCGTCGATGTGGGTCTGCAGCGACCACAGCGCCGACTGCTGATTCGACCCCAGGTCGGCAGCGAGGCGCGCCAGGTCGCCCTGCAGGTCGTCGATCGCCCCCTCCAGCGGCGCCGTTCGCTGGTCGAGGGCCAGCATGGTCTGGTCCCGATGGACCGCCATCTCGCTCAGGCGGTCGATCTCCGTGCGCAGGCTGTCGAGCCCGTCGCGGACGACCTCGAAGCCGTCGAGGCGATGGTTCAGGGCGGCCACCTGGCTGGACACCAGCTCGGTCACCGTGTCACCGGCGGCGGTGGCTTCCGCCCCGACCTGCTCGATCCTCCATCGGACCTCGTCCATGGCCTGGTGCAGCGGTGCCGCCTCCTCACCCACGGCGCCGGCGATGGTCGCGTCGAGCGAGGCCACCTGTCCGGCCAGCGAGTCGAAGCGTCGCCCCAAGGCGGCCATCTCCACCGGCAGTGCGTCGATACGGGCCTGGTGGGCGGCGAGCCTGGTGCTCATCTCCTCGACCCACGGGCCGGAGACGTCGTCGGAGTGCTGCTCAGCGAGCTCGTCGAGGCGACCGCGCAGGGCCTCCACCTGCTCGGGCAGGGCGCCGACACCGTCGCGGACCCGTCCGATGCCCTCCGCGACCTGCTCCAGACGGGGCCCGAGGGTCGCCTCGGTCTCCTCGAGCCGGCGGGCAAGGGTCGCCTCGGACTCGTCGACGCGGCCGGCGAGCATCGCCTCCGTCTGCTCGACCCGCCCGGAGAGGGTGACCTCCACCTGCTCGACGCGCGCCGCCGTCGACGACTCGATCTCCTCCAGCCGGCGGGTGAGAGCCGCCTCGGACTCGTCGACGCGGCCGGCGAGCATCGCCTCCGTCTGCTCGACCCGCCCGGAGAGGGTGACCTCCACCTGCTCGACGCGCGCCGCCGTCGACGACTCGGTCTCCTCCAGCCGTCGGGTGAGAGCCGCCTCTGCCTGCTCCAAGCGCGCCGTGACCGACTCCTCGCTCGCCCCGCCGGCCGCCTCGACGGCCTCGGCGCGCCGCTCCAGTTCCCGGAGGCGGTCGAGGACGGGCTCGAGCCGGTCCTCGAACACCGCCGCCGCCACCTGGCCCAGCCGCTCGGCCGCGACCCCACGCTCGAGCTCACCGGCGAGGCGTTGGAGCCGCTCGGTCGAGTCCGACGTCGCCTGGACCACATCGGCGAGGCGGTGGAGCCGCTCGGTCGAGTCCGACGTCGCCCGGGCCACGTCGGTGCGCAGCTGTTCGATCGCGAGGTCGCTGCCGGCCTGGAGCGCGTCAATGCCGTCGACCAGCTCGTCGAGCCGGGTCGTGGTGGCGGTCATCGCCTGGCTGCGCGACCGGACCTCGGCCGAGAGCCAGGCCAGCTCGCGCCGGATGTCCTCGACCCCCTGGGCGGCGTGCACCAGCGCCAGCTCCCGGACCTCGACACCGCCGAGACGGCCGCCCATGGCTCCCATCTCGTCGGTGGCCCGCTGCAGGGCGCGCCCGCAAGCCGCCACCTCGCGCGCCACCCACAGCAACCCACGGTGGAGCCCCTCGATGTCGGTGGGCAGGGACTCGATCGGCTCCATCAGTACCTGTGCCGGCCGCGGTCGGTTCGGGGGTTCCGGCCGTTCAACAGGGCCGGACGCTAGCCCTGGCACAGGGTTGTGGACAACGGGCGCTCACTCGCTCACGCTCCCGGGCCGGTGGACGGGCCGCCCGCCGTAGTGTCGGCGCTCGTGGAGGAGACGGAGTCGGGCCGGTCGGCCACGCCGCAGGCCGCGGCCCGCCGTTGGGTCGAAGCCGTGATGGACAACGGCGATCTCGACGCCGCCTGGCCGCTCACCGATCCGGTGCTGCGCCTGGTGCTCGCCCAGGACTGGATCTGGACGCACCGCCACGAGCCCCGGATCGGCCACGACCGCGACTGGGAGTCGATCGCCCGCGAGCTGGCCACGTGCCCGTCGACCCACGAGCTCTGGGAGTCCTTCACCCAGGAGCAGATCGCCTACTGGCACACCATCTGGAAGGGGTTCAGCACCCTGACCTGGGGGGTGTGGGACGAGCCCGAGGTGGTCAGCCTCGACATGGAGATGGTGACGTTCATGGAGTCCGACGGCCGGCCGGTGCGCTTCGCGCCCGGCCGCTCCGCCTTCGCCCGGCGCTTCGCCATGCGCCACACCGGCGAGGAGTGGCTCGTCGCCGGCATCAACGGCGATCAGCTGTTCCGCCCGGGCTGGCCGCCGTCCCTCGAGGGCTAAAAGCGTGCTGATCTATGGGTCGGCGGCGAGGCCGACGAACGGCTGAACAGCACTTTCGCTGCGCTCATTTCCTGTTCAGCCGGATAGACAAGCACGCTTCTGGGTTCCGAGGCGCTGCGCCGCCAGCGCGAGGCACTCGTCGTCGCACACGACCGCCACCCGCACGTAGCCGGCGCCGGCCTCGCCGTAGAGGTCGCCCGGGGCCACCAGGACGCCTCCCCGCTCGGCGAGGTGGCGGGCAAAGCCCCAGGCGTCGCCGCCGGGAGCCCGGGCCCACAGGTAGAACGTGCCGGCCGGCAGGTCGACCTCCGCTCCCTCTCCCTCGAGCACCGTGCGGAAGAAGGACAGCCGCCGCCGGTACCGCTCGCGTTGGACCTCGACGTGGGCGTCGTCGTCGAGGGCGGCCACCGCTGCGGCCTGCACCGGCCCCGGCACCATGAAGCCGGCGTGCTTGCGCACCTCGGCGAGGAAGTGCACGAGGGCTGCGTCGCCGGCATAGAAGCCGGCCCGTAGCCCCGCGGCGTTGGAGCGCTTGGAGAGGGAGTGCACGGCCACGACCCCCTCGTCACCCGAGGACAGGATCGTGCGGGGGGCGCCGTCCCATGTGAACTCGGCGTAGCACTCGTCGCTGAAGACGGGCACGCCATGGGCCCGGCCCCACGTGGCGGCGGCATCGAGGTCGTCGAGCGCTCCCGTGGGGTTGGCCGGCACGTTGACCCACAGGCACAGGGCCCGCGCCGCGTCGGCCTCGTCGATCCCGTCGAGGGCCAGGGCCCAGACGGCATCGACCGGGACGGGCACCGCCCGGCACCCGGCCAGCGTCGCGCCCATGGCGTAGGTGGGATACGAGACGGCCGGGAACAGGACGGTGTCGCGCTCGGGCTGGCGCAGCCGCAGCCACTGGACCGTCGTGGCCACGAGCTCCTTGGTGCCGACGCAGGCGGCCACCTGCTCGACGGGGACGTCGACGCCGAGCCGCCGCCGCATCCACCGCACGGCCGCCTCCCGTAGCGCCGAGGTACCGATCGACGGCGGGTAGCCCCGCTCGGCCCCCGAGCCGGCGAGGGCGGCCACCACCGCCTCCGGCGGCGGGTCCATGGGCGTGCCGATCGAGAGGTCGACGGCGCCGCCGGAGTGGGCCGACGCCGCCGCCTTCAGCGGCGCCAGCCGGTCGTACGGGTACGGCGGAGGGGTGAAGCCTTGGTGCTCGCTCACGGCATCACCGGCGGCCGCCGACGCTGCCAGAGGCGGCCCCTCCGGCTCTGCCCGGCGGCCCGGAGCTCGGCTGGCTCGACGAGGAACCGCCGGTTCCGATGGCGATGCGCGCTCATGGCCTGGCGAGCAGGTCCTCGACGCGAGCCAGGTCGGCGTCGGCCAGGCGGGCTCGCAGGCGGGTCACGTCCTCCTCGTGGGCCTCCGAGAGCACCTCTCCGGCGCGGTGCACCGCCGCCACGACGTCGCCGCGGGCATAGGGGATGGCGAGCTCGACCACCCGGCCGAGCGACCGCAGGCGCGCGCCGAGCGCAGCCAGCAGGCCGTCGATGCCCTCGCCGTCGACCGCCGACACGGCCACCGAGCCCGCATGGCGGTCGAGCAGGCCGGCGATGCGGTCGGCGTCGACGAGGTCGGCCTTGTTGAACACGATCTGCTCGTTCACCTCGGCGGCGCCGATCTCGTCCAGCACCGAGCGCACAGCGTCCATCTGGTCACCGGGGTCAGCGGCAGAGGCATCCACGACGTGCACCAGCAGGTCGGCGTCACGTACCTCGTCGAGCGTGGACTTGAAGGCGTCGACCAGCTGGTGCGGCAGCTTGCGCACGAAGCCGACCGTGTCGGTGAGCAGCACCCGCTCGCCGCCCGGCAGGGTCAGCCGGCGGGTCGTCGGGTCCACGGTGGCGAACAGCCGGTCCTCCACCAGCACGTGGGCGTCGGTCAGGCGGTTGAGCAGGGTGGACTTCCCGGCGTTGGTGTAGCCCACGAGCGCCACCCCGCCCAGGCCCGAGCGGGCGCGGGCCTTGCGCTGCGTCCGGCGGTTCTGAGCCAGCTCCCGCAGCTCGGCCTCGAGCCGCGTCACCCGCCGCAGGAGGCGCCGGCGGTCCACCTCGAGCTGGGTCTCACCCGGGCCTCTGGTACCGATGCCTCCGGCCTGCTGGCTCAGCGAGCGGCCCTTGCCCCGCAGGCGCGGCAGGCGGTAGCGCAGCTGGGCCAGCTCGACCTGGGCCTTGCCCTCCTGGCTGTGGGCGTGCTGGGCGAAGATGTCGAGGATCAGCGCGGCCCGGTCGATGGCTGTGCGCCCGAGGATCCTCTCGAGGTTGCGGCTCTGGGCCGGGCTCAGCTCGTCGTCGAAGATGACCGTGTCGGCGTCGACCGCCACGGAGAGGTCGCGCAGCTCCTCGGCCTTGCCCCGGCCCACGAAGGTGGCGGAGTCGGGCGCGTCGCGGCGCTGGAGCACGCGCTCGACCTCGTCCGCGCCGGCGGTGTCGGCCAGCGCGGCCAGCTCGTCGAGCGACGCCTCGGCCGCCGCGGTGGTGACGGTGGGGAAGGCCACACCGACGAGCACGACGCTCTCCCGGCGATCGCGTTCGATCAGCGCCATGCCGGCACCAGTTCCTCGGCCAGCTCGACGCTGGCGACCCGTGTGGCCGGGCCGGCCAGGACGACCGACGTCCCGGAGAGATCCACCGACAGCGAGCCCCCTGGCTGGTGGACCACGACCCGGTCGCCCACCAGGCTCCATGAACGGGCCACGAAGGCGGCCGCGCACGCACCCGTGCCGCACGCCTGCGTCTCGCCCACGCCCCGCTCGAAGACCCGCATGGTGAGCTCGTCGGCACCCGGCCCGGCCGCCACCACCTCGACGTTGGTGTCGCCGCCCCAGCGCTCGGCCTCGGCGTCGAGGTCCAACGGCGCCGGATCGGCGACCTCGACGACCACGTGCGGGTTCCCCATGTCCACTGCCGCCTCGCGCCGGTCGCGCCGGTCG
>Ga0187892_10003364_pt1 | contig 29430 bp, 22 predicted proteins | sample MA1701073metaG_FD_139345 | JGI IMG/M metagenome (GOLD analysis project Ga0187892, IMG submission 139345) | Bio-ooze microbial communities from a basaltic lava cave in the Kipuka Kanohina Cave System on the Island of Hawaii, USA - MA170107-3 metaG ... | reverse complement strand
CCCTCCTGTTCGCGATGGCTAGTCACGTCAGGAGGTGTATCAAGTTCGGAGCCGATGCTCCCCACTATTTTCCGCCCCCCCTGCGTCCCTACAGAGGGCCGTACAGATTCTGGTGAAGAGCGCGAAATCTTCGCAAACCGGCGCCGTCACTCCCGCTCCAGCATGAATTGCGACCTCGCCCCTGCTGCGGCTTTCGCCACAACCGGGCCGGACAGTCGAGTTCATCGAGATTTGCGAGCTGGGTCGCCAGGGCCCCGACGACCGGGAGATCGGGCGCGGTTCGAGAATCGCCGACGCTCGGCGACCGTTCGCCCGGGCTTGCGAGCCGCTCGCAGCCCCTCCTTCCTCCACCGAAGGTGCCAGCGACGAGTGATCGGCCGTCCTCCTCAAGGAAATCGCGACCCTCGGCGTACCGCGATCGGAGTTCGCAAGCCCAGGAGTCAGGATCACCCGTCCGCCGTCGTCTCTCGAACTGCTGATGGACACCAACCCATCCATGCTGGATCGCGTCGCAGAACTGGAGACCCTCCGAGCCGCCTGGGCCCGCGTTCGCGGAAAGGGCGCGGCCGGCGGTCTCGACGGAATGACCGTCGCGGAGTTCGCCAGCGACGCCGAGGACCACCTGGCCACCCTGCGGGCCGACCTGCTGGAGCGACGCTACGTCCCCCAGCCACTGCGGCAGGTCCGCATCCCGAAGGATGCTGAGGGACGCGAGATGCGCGTCCTCCACTTGCCCGCCGTCCGCGACAAGGTCGCCCAGGAGGCGGCCAGGTCGGTCCTCGAGCCGCTCCTCGAACCGCTTTTCCTCGACTGCAGTTACGGCTATCGCCCAGGCAAGGGGCCTGCACGCGCGGTCGCCCGCGTGACGCACTACATCGTCAGCGTGAAGCGGCGCTGGGTGGCGAGCGCGGACATCGATGACTTTTTCGACTCGCTCGACCAGCGCCTGCTCCTCGAGCGGTTGGGCACGGTTGTCCGCGACGACGACTTCCTGCGGCTCGTGGAACTCTGGCTCCGTATCGGCACGGTCGACGCACAGGGCCGCTGGCACGATGTCGATTCGGGAGTCGCGCAGGGCGGCGTCATCTCGCCCCTCCTCGCGAACTTCTACCTGCACCCGTTCGACGAGTACATGGTCGCCAAGGGCGCCGGCCTGGTCCGCTACGCCGACGACTTCGTCCTTCTCGGCCGCGACCGCGCCGACGCCGAGAGTGCGCTGCTGAGCGCGACGACGTTCCTCGAGGACACGCTCGCCCTTCGCCTCAACCCGAATCCGCTTCCGATCACCAGCGTGGACGCCGGCTTCAACTTCCTTGGCATCACCTTCCAGGGCCAGCAGCGGAGACTCGACCAGGCGAAGGTGAACAAGAAGATGTCCATGCTCTACGCGCTGGCCGAGCGTGGTGACGTCCGGCGGGCGCTCCGGACCCTGAACGACACGGTGGAAGGATGGCGGCACTACTACGGGAGCCTCGTCGGTCCCGACGAGATGCCCCGCCTCCAGGAGGCCACCGTTCGATGCCTGGTTCGGATCGTCGGGCACGGATTCCGGACCCGCCATTGGGCGACTGCCGGCGAGGCCGAGAGTGCATTGCAGACGATCGAGACCGTCACCAACCTCTCCGCCGACCAGCGGCACCGCCTCGTCGCCCGCATCGTGCGCGACGCCCGTGGCGAGGTCCGGCCGGTCCCGCCCCAGGCGACAACCGCGGCACGCCAGGCGCCGATTGCCACGCCCGTCAACGGCAAGGCGAGCGGCGAGGCCGAGCTCCTCGTCGCGACGGCCGCTCGGGCAGCGATCGCAACGTCCCCGAACGGCAAGGCCGAGGTCACGGCCCCAGCAGCCAGCGCCCAGCCCAGCGCGGCCCGTACCCCGAAGCTCGGCGCCCACGCTACCGATCGTCCTGCCACGGCCGTGCGTCGCGCCAAGCGGCGTCATCGCCGTCAACTCGCGCAGATCTCGGAACTGGTCATCAACACGCCCGGCGCGTTCCTCGGCAAGACGAGCCAGCGCGTGGTTGTGCGCCGTGATCGCCGGAACGTCTGCGAGGTCCCGTCGTTCAAGCTGACCGGCATCACAGTCGCCTCCCGCGGGATCTCCCTCTCGGCAGACCTCATCGACCACTGCGCCCAGCGCGACATCCCCGTGCTCTTCGTCTCGCCCCAAGGCAAGATCGTGGCCTCGCTCTCGGCGCCCGTATCGTCGAAGGCCGCGACCGGCCTTCTCCAGCTTCGCGCCCTGTCCGAGCCTGCCCGCGCGGTGGACCTGGCTCGCCGCTTCGTGGCCGGCAAGATCCGCAACCAGATGAACCTGCTGAAGTACCTTCACAAATACCGGAAGCGCGCGGACAAGACCTTCGCGGACGCGTTCGCCGCCGTGCTCACGGCCATGGCCGAGCGAGTCGCCGAGCTGCGCAAAGTCCCCGCGGCGGATCTCGAGACGGCCCGCGGCCTGCTCTTCAGCATCGAGGGACGGGCGGCGCAGGAGAACTGGGCCCTCATCAAGCTCGCCCTCCGCGGCCGCGTCGATTTCCCCGGCCGGCGCCGTCAGGGCGCAACCGACCTCGTCAACTCCCTCCTCAACTACGGTTACGCGATCCTGGAGTCGCGCGTCCACCTGGCCCTGCTCCGCGCCGGGCTCTCGCCTCAGATCAGCTTCCTCCATGCGCTCCAGCCCAAGGGGCAGCCCACGCTGGCCTTCGATCTCATGGAGGAGTTCAGGGCCCAGGCGGTGGACCGGGCCGTCCTCGCCATGCTGGGCCGGCGCGAGCCGCTCCAGACCGACGCCCAGGGCCTCCTCACCGACACGACGCGGGGACGGCTCATCGCCCAGGTCTACGATCGGCTCGCGACGCTCGTCCGGTTCCGTCGCAAGGAGCTGACGCTCGAGGAGATCATCCAGCACCAGGCCCACCTGCTCGTCCGTCATCTCAAGGGCGAGGCGCGGTATCGGGCCTTCGCGGCCAAGTGGTGATGTTCCCCGGGCTCATAGCTCCCGCTCGATCGCGTCCACAGCGACGAGAACCGACCGCGTCCCGAATGGCGTGTCCGTGATATCTGTCGCCGGGTCTTCACCCGGCTGGACCACCGCCATCAGACTGCTCGCGGCGTCCACCAGCGACTTCGCTCGCTGGCGTGAGGCCGGTCGAAGGGCAACACCGGCGATCTGCTGGCCCGCCTCCTCGAGCGCGCCGAGCCGCTCGCCGCTCAATCCCGCCACTGCGCCGGCTCGACCAAGCTCCACGACGATCTCCCGCCGCGCGTCGAGATCGAGCGCGTGGAGGTCGATCGGGGCCCGGCGGGGCGCCGGGAGCTTCGCCGCCTCCGCCGCGACCTCCACAGCTGCGCGACCCCGAGCGCTCACGCGCCCGAGCCTCGCGAGCTCGGCCGGCGTCACGCCCCGCGGCGAGAGGCCGGCCTGGCGCAGGCAGTGGTCGAGAACGCCTTCGTAGAGAGAGCGCGCCTGCGCCGCCGCGCCGACACCGTCGCCGGTGGCGGCCCGGCGCAGGATGACGGCGTAGGAGTCGCGAAGGGGCGCCACCGCGTCCTGCGCCGGTTTGCTGCGCGAGGCCTTGCGCGCGTCGAGATCGGCCGCGATCTCGGCGAGCGCCGCACGCTGCGCATCGATCGCCTCGCGGACCTGGGCCATGCCCCCCCGCCGGAGCGCCCGGTTGGCCTCGGTCATGAGCCGGTGGGCCTCGCCGAACTCTGCGCGGTCCCAGTGGTCCCACGCGCGGGCCAGCCGCTCCACCGCGCGCGCACGGGCGCGCCGGCCGTCCACCAGACTGCGCTCGGCGATCGTCCGCAGCTCATGAGCCGCGAAGCCAAAGGCCATGCCGCGAAGCAACGCCAGGCTCCGCTCCAACCGCGCGCGCTCCGAGAGATGGCCGAGATGCACCCGCCGAACGCGGCGTGCGGGCAGCGGCTGCCCGGTCTGGTGGTCGCGCAGGGCCGTCGGATCGAGCACGTGCCACAGCGCCCGTGCCGGCAGCGGGCCGGCGTCAGCGAGGAACGTGAGCGCGGTCGTCATCGCTGGCGTGCCCGACGTGAGATGGACCTGCACGTCCGCGCGACCCAGCCGGAGTGGTCTCACACCGCGCTGGAGCGCGTCGATGACCTCGTCGAGGTCCGTCGGGTTGACGCGCAGGGCAATGCGCTCGACATGCATCGCGGGCGCGCGCCGCTTCAGCTCTTCCTCGAGCCGAGCGGCGTTGCCCTCCATGCCGGCCTGCCGGTAGGCGCCGAGCCGGCCGTCCTCCAGCTCGACCTCGTGCAGGTGCTCGACGGTGACGGCCAGCACGAGGGTGTCAGGTGGCTCGCCCTGACGCTCGAGGTGCTCCAGAAGCGTCAGGATCGGGCCCAGCGTCGGCGCCCCAGTCGCCGGGTCAGGCCGCCCGAACGGGTCCGAGCTGCCCACGCCGCTCACGAGCACTCGCTTCATCGCTCCTCACCTCCGCGGTGCCGGCTCCGGCATCGCGGTCCGCCGGCGGTAATACGAAGGCCACAAGCGTTATCCGGATTGTTTCCGTCCCCGCGCGGGGGATTTCCGGCCGTCCACTCTGTTCGCTGGGGTGAGACAGTCTCGCGCGACGGCCATCGGCCACGCTCTCTATTCCGGGCTCGCGCCGGAGCCATCACCACCGCCTGGATTTCCCCGGCGGAGGTCCGGCGCGTTTTCCGCCAGCAGCGCCGCCGGGCTCGTCTCCCGCAGGGCGTCCAGGAACGAGAGGCAGCCCGCGATCCTGCGCGAGGTCACCCAGCGCGTGCCCACCCTCCCTGACCCGGTCGTTTGCCACGAACCACTCGTACGAGCGTCCCTCGGGATCCGGGTCCTGGCTGGTCCGGGGGGAGTGCGTGGGCAACCCGTCGGCGAAGCCACGCGCGGCCTGGAGGAAGGCTGCGATGAACGGCACCTGGTCGAACGGGGGCCGATAGGCCGCTTCGACCGCGTCCTTGAAGGCGGTCACTGTCTGGATAGCGAGCGCCTCGTCGCTCGCGCCGTCCGTGTCGCCGAGGGCCTCGTAGTGATGGCGCCAGAATCGGCCGCGGTGGACCTCGCGCTCCTCCACCTTGACCCGCACGCTGCCGAAGCCGAGCGGTTTGCCTCCGCCGATGCGATGGACGTGGCCATCGGGCAGCGACAGGAGCCAGAGCAACGCGCCGAGCTCCACGTCGGAGAGGTTCGTTACGTGGCAGTCGAAGGTGAAGGTGACGTCCGGTGGCACCCAGCCCCCGATCGAGCGGTTCTGATCATCGCGCTGCTCCTGGCCGTCTTTCCTCGGTCTCCGGTACTCGCGCTGCACACCGCGTACGAGCGGGCCATCGAGCGCAGCCTTCCAGTAGCCCTCAGGCAGCGAAGCGTGGTGAGGGTAGACCTTGCGTCCGCGGAGCACTTTGCCTGGCTGGTAACCTGCCTCTTGCTTCGAGAGGCCGTGGCGCTGCGCGACCGGGACGCCGTCACGCAACTCGCCGGCGTAGAACCGGGCCTGCTGGGGTTTGGGCTCGCCGAGGATCGCCAGCGGGAGGCCAGGTGACCCGAACGGCTCAATCGCGTCGTCGGTCTCGCACCGCACCGGACCGATCCTGACCCGACCGCGATACGCGCCCGGGCCGTCCTGGCTGACCCAGCCGAACACGCGGTCCGCCGGGGAGAGCTCGTCCAAGGAGCGGGCCGGGCGAAGCGAGGCGTCGAGACGCGTGTCGGGGCTCACCTCGTAGAGGTCGCGCGAGATCTGAACCGGATAGAGCTTGATGACCTCGAGCCTGCTCTCGTCACCCCGGACCTGCGCATAGCAGAGCGAGCCGTCGCGGAGGTCACGCCATTGATCGTCGTAGACGTGAGGCGACCACGCGGTCTGCCCGGGCTTGTCACCCAGGTACGCGTCGGGCGCCTGACGGCGGCCGCGGCGCTCCTCGAGCTCCGGCTCGTGGATCTCACGGTAGTTCTCGACCAGCTCCCGCCACTGGGAGCGCAGCGAGTCCGTCAACGAGCCGGCACGGATCGGCTTCCGGCCATCGACGAAGAACACCCGCTCGTCGTGCTTGTTGCCGATGTTCTGGTTGGTGCTATACACCCAGCCGGTGATGGCGCGCTGACCGCTCGCCGCGCTCAGCGTCGCCCCCTTCGGCCCGATCGCTCGCACCTGCCAGAACTGGAAGCCTCGTCGATGTCGCACGCGCTCCACGAGGCAACTCACCTCGTCGCCGTGCCCTGGCGCCTTGCCACCGATGTAACTCGGAGGCCGGACGCGGTAGCTCGGGAGCCACGCGGCGTAGAGCTCGCCCGAGGGCCTACCGTCACGCCCGATCCGCGACGTCCCGGGGAGCAGCTCGATCGCGAGGCCGCCACGACCGTCCGCGACGATGCGGGCCGGCACGACCGAGGCGCCTCTCGCCGCCGGAGGCCGGTAGCCCAAGCGCGCAGCGTGCCCGGTGAACACGCTCAGTCGGGAGTTGGTGACCGCCTCGTAGGCCGCGCGGAGCATCCCCTTGATCGAGGTCGGTGGCAGGTACGGCGTTCCGTTGACTACCCGTACCGGAAACGACCGGTGATCGTCGGCGTTCGCGGTGGCGCGGGAGGCGTCCGGGACCAGCAGCGGCGTGACGACGGTGAGCCGCACGGAAATGCGTCCCGTCCACGCATCCAGGATCAGCCGCTCGTGGCCGGGCGGACGTCCGTCGCCCAGGTCTCCTCGGACCTTCGAACGCGGTAGCGCGGGCACGAAGTTATAAGGGTTGTGGAAGTCTCCCGCCCGGCCGTCGCGCGCGCCGCTCATACGAACCCTCCACCCTCGGCAGCCGCCTCCATCACGACGAGGCGTACCAGCCGTTCCTCATCCACTACGTCGTTGCCATGGTCGCGCTCCACCAGGTATTCAACCGACTCGAGGGCGACCCGACCGCGGAGCGCGCCCGCGACCGGCACCTCGAGCCGGCCGATCCTCGCGCTCGCCAGACGGCTCCAGCCGGGCGAGATGGCGCGTCGATCCTCGACGGCCTCGCCCCAGAGCAGGTAGCGGCGTTGCAGGCGGTCGGCATCGAGCGGCGCCAGCGGTCGCCAGGTGCCCAAAAGCTCAAGCATCCGTTCCGCGATGACCGCGGCCCGGCCACCGTCGGGCGTGCGCAGCCAGCGGAACTCGGCCTCGGGCTGAAACACGCGCGCCTCGAAGACGTGATCGAGCGGGGCGGCACCGCCATCGCTCAGCGAGAGATCGCCTGTTGCTCCGGCGCGGACGAGCACGAAGCGTTCCGGCGCCGCGAGCAGCCCGCACGCTCCCTCGAGGGATGCGTTCGAGCTCGCGAGCGCGGAGGCGAGCTCCCGGACCGCCTCTCGGAGACCCTTCGGTTCCGCCACCCAGCGATATACGCGTGCCACGATCAGTCCCTCCGCTGCTCGGATTCGATCCACCGCTGCCAGCCGCCAGCGATCACCTGTCGTGTGGTTCGATCCAGCGCCGACAGAACGCCGCCTTGTAGGTCGAGCCGGATGGCGCCGCTGGCGAGGCCCAGCAGTGCTCCATCCGAGACCTCCAGCGCCACTCGCGTCACCCGGACGGTTCCCATCCCGCGGTTGACGCCGAAGCCGAGCGCAACCCGGCCGGCGGCGAGATCGTCGAGCACCAGGAGGAGCAGCGCGATTGCTGGTTGCCGCGCCTTTTCGGGGAGGCGGGAGAGCTCCATCCGCATCTTGATCGGTCCCCAGCCGACGCCGTGCGGTTCCAGGACGCTGAAGAGCAGGGCGTTCGCGGCGCCGCCCGTCCAGCGGTCGACGGCGACGTGGTAGGCGTTCGCCCACTCGTGAAGTCCACCGAGGTCCAGAGCGCGCCGCGCCTCCTCCGCCGTGCCCGCGCCGAGCACCGCGCTCCACTGCTCACGATCCAGCGGAGCCGTCGCAAAGCAGTCGGCGACACTCAGCGCGCCCCGGCCCGGGCGTGGACCGCTCGCGCCTCTCGCGCGTCGCGCCCCGAAGAGCCAGTCGGCAAGCGGGACATCGAGCTGGTCGAGAAAGCGCTGGGTCGACGGCTGCGGAGTCCGGGATGCAGGACGGTCGGGAAGCAGCGTCCGCACGATGCGTTCCGCCTGGCTCCGCAACGCCCCCTTGATTGAGCTCCCCGGGAGCACGAGCGAGAGCCCAGCGGGGCCGGGCTCGGTATACGGCAGCGCGTCGATCCCGAGCCCCTCGCCGCCGGCTTTGACCATGAGTGGGCCGAGCGGCTCCCACACGACCTCGATGTCGATTGACGGCGCGCGGCGGGGTGTCACGTCCGCCGCCTTCGCGAGGTCCTGGATCGCGAGATCGTGTCCCGCTTCCGAGGGGCGACGGGCGCGAAGCAGCGCGAGCACGCCGTCCCGATCCGACAGGCGCTGCTCCCGGACGCTCAGGCGGTCCCTGTCCAGCCGAACCCTTCCGAGGCCGCGCGTGCGGGCGGCGCCCAGTGGGATGTCACCCCGGGCGAGGGCCTCGAGGAGATGGCCGAGCTTCGCCCGAAGCGGGTCGGGCGGTATGCCGCGAAGGAGCTCCAGCGCGAGCCGGAGCTCCAGCGTCGAGCCGGCAGGGAGGACGGCCCGGTCGTACTTGACATGGCGCGCCGCCGCGCCCCACTCCCGGTCGATGCCGACGCCGTCGCGGATCGCCGCGTGCGCGCCCGGCAGAAGCTCCACGCGAGCGTCCTCGACGAGGACCAGGCTCGCCTGGCCGCGAGACTCGCGCCCACCATCGCGCTCCTGGAAGCCCCAGACCGACTTCGCGTCCGCTTCACCGAATGCGCTCCGGTACCAGTCCCGGAGCACCCCGGCCAGGTTCGTGCCCGGGACGTAGAGTTCGCCGCGGCCGTCGCGGGCCAGCGGAAGGTCCGTCCCGAATCCCTCTTCGCCACTGCCCACGTGCACCGCAGACTGCGCGGTGAGCGTGCCATGGACCACGATGCGCGCCTCCACCGGACGAGCCATCACGATCCCTCCTCGCCGGCGCTCGCCTGTGGCTCTCTGGCCCTCAGATGCTGCCGGGCGGCCTCGTCGACGAGCGCCTGGACCGCGTCCGCCCACAGCTCGCTCCGGAGCCGTTCAGCGTCCCCGCGTGTCAGCGTCGGCCACGGCGCCTCCTCCATCAACAGGAGCCACACGGCGCCCGGATTGACCACGAGCGATCGCGCCCGGTCGAGCGCGCCGGGCGGCCACTTGTCGGATCGGTTCTTCACGTGCTGCAGCTGCGCGAGCCACCGCGCCGTGTAGCTCTCGCCGGACGCGCCGCCGGCACGGCGCACCGCCTCTCTGAGCGCGTTGAGCTGCGAGGCCGGTGGCCTGCCGCCGGTGGCCGGCCAGCCGAACGCGGTCGTCCGGAATTGCGGATTCGCGGCGAGCGATAGGACTCGACGCCGGAGCAGCGAGCGCCAGGCTTCGCGTTCGACGAGCCGGGCGAATTCGCCGACCTCGCCGTTCGCGTCGATCGGCACGCTCTCGGTCGCGGTCTCTCCAGCCACGCCCTCGAGCGGAGACGACCAGCCCGCCAGGCTCCCCGTCACCAGAGGATCGTCGAAGCTGAGCTGACCATGCCCCTCCGCGCGGCGTTCGCCGAGCCCGGCGAGGGCGACGCGGCGCAACGCCTCCGGCTCGAGGTGGCCGGTCCAGACGGTCAGAACCGCACACGATCCGGCTGCGATCGCGACGAGGCTCGGGCGCGGCAAGCCCCAGCGGACGTGCCACGAGTCCAGCCGGCGCACGCGGAACTGGACCCGCTCGCGGTCGGGCTCGAGCTGGACGCCGCCGAGCGCGCCGGCGAGCGCGTCGGCAGAGGTGGCCGGCCTGAGGGCGCTATCTCGCAGTAGCATGTCCGAGAGGCACCAGACGACGAGTGTCCCGCCTGGCCCGCTCGCGTGCGCCGGCACGGTCACCTGCGGCGATCCGGGCGGCCCACCGACCTCCATCACGACCTGACCGTAATCGTCCTTCTTGGAACGACCCAGCGCCCACGGACCGGTGAGCGCCTCCCACCATTGAGGGTCTCGCGCGGCGAGCAGCTCGTGCACCGCTCTCCGCAGCCGGATCACGGTACGGAGCCGTGTACCCGCGGCGATAGCCTCGTAGCTGTACACGCCGCCGGTCGCCTCGTTCGGTCGCTGCTGGTCGTCGTCCACGCTGTTGTGTGTTCGTACGATCAGCGGGACCACCACGCGGCGCGGCAGGCGCGCGTGCTCGGCTGGCGCCGGCCCCAGGTACCCCGCGCGGAGCTGCTTGAGTGGCCGAACGTCCTGCTGCGCGAACAGGTTTGTGACCTCGCCGCCGACGAATCCCGACCCCTTCGGCACCGCGAGGGAGAACGGCACGGGTCTACCGCGAGCACCGTCGATCTCGAGAGTGGCAGGCAACACGACGACGTCCCCGGCGCCGACCGCGGGGCCGAGGTCGATCTCGCGCTCCCGAGCGATGTGGCTCAGCAGCGGGAGCAGCATGTGGCCAGGAAGGAAGTCGAGGGTCTCGCCGACGTTCCCGATCACGCGGGACGGCACCGAGAGCGGCGACCGGAGGTGAATGACGAGTGCGAGCTCCACCCAGTCGTCGGGAGGAGTCGAAGCCGGTGCCGGCGGTACCGAGGGGTGGGCCGACGTGTCCACGGGAACCGGTGGCGCCTCCTCGTGCTCATCGAGCCAGGCTCGGGCTGCGCTCAGATCGAGCACCCCGTCCAGCTCGAGCCGACAGCGTCCGCCGCCGCGGCGGCGCTTGCCGCCCAGCCGCTCGACCAGCGCGGCGCCTCCAGCGAGAAGCGCCAGGGCCGTGCTCCGCGCCGTGGGATCGGACGGCACGCGGAGGGAGCACTCCGCCTCGAGCACAGCGCCGGCCCGGCTCATCTCCTCGAAGCGAAGGAACTGCTCCCTCGCCTGCCCCGTCTCCTCGTCGATGCTCACCCCCGGTTTCACGAACGTCAGCGCCTCTCGGAGCTCGGCGCTGGCCGGCGGACCGAGCGCCCGGCGGAGCGGCTCCACGAGATGCGCCGAGCGCACCGAGAGGACCGCGGCCAGCGGCGGGGCCTCCACGGGCCCCTTCGCCTGCGCCGGCTGCGACCCGAAGAGGTAGCCGACCCAGGCCGACCAGCCGCGCGCGGCGACGCCGTCCAGCGCCGACGCGAGCCGCTCGCACGCGTCGCGCCACACACCGGTCAGCGTCTTCGCCGGCACGTACGGGAGTCCGTCGTGATCGCGCGCCACCAGACGGTCCACGTGCCCGGAGCGGCCGGCGCCGGTGCCCACGTGCCAGTCCGACTCCATCACCAGGCGCGCGCGGAAGAACAGCGCACCGTTCGAGCCAGCAAGGTCGTGGTCGATCATCGCCAGAGCTCCGAGGCGTCGAGGACGTCGAGGAACGATGTGACGAAGAACGCTGGCCCGTCGGGACGGAAGAGCGAGGGGCGCGCGCCATCGTCCTCGAGCAGACCCGCGAGGCCGCGATCGGCGTACCGCGGTAACGCCAGACGAACACGGCTGTCGCTGACGTCCTTACCCTCGAAGAGCCCCGCGCGCAGGTCGTGGAGCAGGCCGCCCGGAAGCCGGCGCCGCCCGTCCTCGTCCTCGTCGCGCACGATCTGCACGCGTGCCTGAAGACGCTCGACGTGGCTCGCCCGGATGCGCTCCGGCTCCGCCGCTCCGGCGAGCGCCGCGAATGGCGTGACGACGTACGGGCCGCCCCAGAGGCGGCACCTCCCGTCGCGCGACGCCCGCTCCTCCCGGATGAACCTCAGGTCGGTGCCGCTCCCCGTGCCGTGCAGGTGAAAGTCGAACGCCGAGCACGGGATCGACGCGCCCCCCGCGTCCACGGCCAGCCGCTTCACGCCCTTGGCCTCAGCCAAGAGCGCCGCCGCGAGGTCGTAGGCGGCGTGGAACGGGAAGTGGGGCTTGACGATCGCGACGCCCGCGCACGCGGCGAGCCGCGGCACACCGAACGCGGCGCGGCTGACGCCGGCGACGGTGTCACCCACGGGATCGATCACGGACTGCGCCGTCGCCTCCTCGAACCCTGCCAGGAACGCCCGCGCGAGCGCGATGGCGATACGGCCGTCGCACACCGCGGTGAAATCGTCGCCACCGAGCACGAGCGGCACGACCGGGACGTGGCCCTCGGCGGCGCCGTCGCCGAGGGCGGCAAGCGCGCTCGCGAACGCCGCCTCGGTACAGAGCTCGAGGCCGAGCGAAAACCGCCTGAGCGTGTCCACGTACCGGCGGTTGCCGGACGCATCGCCCGCCGTCCCCGCATGCCGGTCGAAGTCAAAAAACACGGTGCCGATCCCGTTGCCGTCGGCGTGCACGACGCCGAGCGCGGGAAGGTCGCCCGCCCGCTCGAGCTCGTCGATCGACCTCGCGACCCGCCAGCCCTCGGCGACGTGATCCTGGAGGCGAGCGAGAGCCCGCCGGGCCTGCCCGTACTTCGCGCTCGCGACGGCCGACTGGAACTCGGGATCCTCGCCGGCGAGCGGACGCCGGAACTCGCTCGCGGGGAGGCCGCTCGTCGCGCAGTCAGCGAGGATGGGCAGGCGGAGGAAGCGGCTCTCGGGCGGCGGCAGCGCCCCCGCACGCGAGGGAGCTCCCGCGATAGGCGGACGATCGCCTCGTGGATCGCCTCGTCCTCGAACCCGAACTCGTCCGTCGCGCCAGCGATGCTCAGCCCCGGCGCCTCCCTCGCCGCCCACCGTGTGACGTCCGCGAGGATCCGCCGCGCCAGATCACGCGACCGCGTGAGGAGGATCGCCCGGCCGGAGGTCGCCAGCACCACCTCGCACTCGGCCCCGCGCTCGATCGGCCGGTTGGCGTCGGCGTCGACCAGCCGCGCCGCACGCTGCCGCGCGCTCTCGCGCCAGCAGTCCGGCCCGCGGTGACGTGCCACCGCCTCCAGCACCACCTCGGTGGAGACCCGAAAGATCAGCTCCGAAGCGCCGATGTTCTGCCGGAGACGGTTGGTCGCGAAGATGTATCGCTGGTTCCCGGCGGTCTCGATCACCGTGAGGAAGGCGTTCATCACGTCACGTCACCCCGGTCGTTCGACCACTCACTTGGGAACGGCGTCACCCTATCGGTGATCCGGTGATCCTGACAGCCTCGCCGAGGTCCCTGCGTGCTCACTCGTCGCCGATCGTGCTGCGCCTGCGGAACGCCTCGTCGAGGATCTCGCGAAGCTGCTCCGGCCAGGCGATCTCTTTGAGCCCGACGACGAGCGCCCGTCCGCGAGCTCGACGGCTGTCCGCGACCAGCCGGGGGTCGGGATCGAGATGCACCAGGACCGGGGCGGCCAGTCGACCGAAGCTTCCGAGCGCGACCGCCTCGATCTCTCGCCGCTGGGCCTCCAGGCGGTCGCCGCTGCCGGTCTTGCAGGACACACAGACCACCTGGTGCCCGAACCGCGCTGCGACGTCCACCTCTCTCCGGTGAATCCGCTCGCCTGGCGGGATCGTCCCGGTCTGCCTGAGGTGATCGAGGATCTCGCGGGGCCACGCCCAGCTCATGTTCATCCGGACCTCGTCGGCCTTGGCCGCCACGAAGGCATGGGCGACGAGCGGCTCGAACCAGAAGCCTCCCAGTGACGAGAGCTCGCCGTTCGCGCTCCGATCCCGGTGGCGGACGTGCACCGCCAGGCGCTTCTCGTCCTTCTTGCGGATGGACATGGCCCCATGCGGGCATTGCCGCTGGCGGCCAATCTCGCGCAGTCGGCCGACCCCCTCCCGCGTGGTGCCGAGAAAGCACCGCAGGAATCCGGCGAACAGCTCGAGGAATTGCGCGCGATGCTTCGGTATCGCCGTCGCGTCCGCGCCTGAGTCCTCGAGCGGTCCGCCGGTGACCGTACCGGCTACACGCAGGTCAGGACCGCCGAGACGCACAGAGGGCTGGCGGCTGAGCAAAGGCGTTGCGACTCCGCGCGATCCGTGAAGGCGCCAGAGCTGCCCGGCATCCAGCCGCGCGAGTGCACACGCCTGGCCCTTCGACCCCGGGGTGATGTCCACCCGCGCCCCGTCGAGCGAAACCCTCCGCGCCCACGTCGCGATCCCACGTCCATAGAGATCCGTGGGGACGAATTCAACCTCCGTGACCGGCAGCCGGCCCAACTGACTGCGGAGCGCGCGAGCGCGGTAGACGACAACGGGCGTCCGCGCATCATAGAGCACCCAGGCCCGGCGCGGCCGATGCGTGGAGAGCGAGATCAGTGTGGCGGCGGGGTCAGCGCCGAGGCAGACGACCAGTGGGGGACCATCGGCATCAGCCTTACCGTGCCAGGGCTCCACGTGGCTCGAGGGGTCGACCGGCTCGTCTGCGACGACGTGACCCGGCCCTGGGCCGGCACCGCGCAACCAGGCGCGCAAGGTCTGGTCAGCACGGGCGGTGCCGGCACTCAGGCCCAGGAACCCCGCGGCCCTGGCGTGGTAGAGGGTGATCCGGCTCCGAGACCACACGGCCACGCGTGGTCGCAGCCCGCCAAGCGCGATCGGAAGGCGCTCGATCTCGCGAATCCGCTCGAGTCCATTCGTCCCCTCCACGACGAACAGCGTGTAGAGTCGACCGCGCGCCTCCCACGCGAGGTCGGCAACCGGACCGTCCACGGCATCGATCGTCAGGAGGCGGCGGAATCGCCCCGGCTCGGGCGATTCGCGCACTGCTTGCTCGATCGGCGGCGGAAGCTCCTCGGCAGCGCCAGCCTTGCCGGGCTTCAATCCGTAGAGCGACAGGAGCGCCTTGAGGTGGAGGTTCTGAAGCGGGACCGTCGCCCAGCGCTCCCCGTCGCCCTCGACCTCGCGGACGTGCAACGAGGCGTCGTCGGAATGGACGACGGTGGCCCCCGCCGGCAGACGCCGCGCCACGGCGACCACGACCGACTTGGGGCCGGGGTCGGCGTAGAAGACCACCCGGTTCACGTCGCCACCGCCCAGGCGGCGGGCGACGACCTCGTCGGCCGCTGGCGAATTCCCCCGCGAGTCGAGCGAAGCGCTGACGGACTCGACGTCACACTTCACCTTGAAACGGTCGTACGCCCAGCGAGTCAGCCGCCTTGCGATCTCCGTGGTCTCCGCCGTGGCGAGCAGCAGGCAGGCCTCCGGCGCGCCGTGCGCCTTGACCCATGTCGCAAGCTCGACGGCAACGGCAGACGGCTGGAAGCCGACGAGGCTGAGGAAGAGCGTCATCCGAGCGCCTCCTGTTCTGTCGACGGCGTGGGCCGGACGGCCGGACCGGGGATCGATCGCGCGTCAGGCACGATCGAGTGGGCGGACCTAGCCCATCCCCATCGTCGTCTTGTAGCCCACACCGGCGTAGTACGCGAAGTCCACCAGCAGGCACGCCACGTGGCAGACGTATGCCGGCGCTCGATCGTCGACAACGAGCTCGCAGTCGCCCGCACAGCCGATCTCCCGATGGCCTCGCCTGTCGGGCCCGGGCGGGAACTCGAGCATCTCGGTGCTCAACCGGTAGCGGCCGATCCATACCGCGCCCGCGACGGCGGCGAGTTTGTCGTCGGCGAGCCGCAACGATGCCGGCGCGTAGGCGTTCCACCTGGCGCCGAGCCTGGAGATCAGCAGGCTCGGCCAGGGGAAGGCGATGTTCTGCCGCCCCGCCCGAAAGGCTGTCGTCGACACGAGTCGGAAGCCGATCCGGCGGCACGAGCCGCGGCCCGCGGCGTCGTCGGCCAACTCGGCGAACGATCGCACCCGGCTCGTCGAACTCTCGACACGGAAGTCCTGACAGTCGAGGTTCAGGCTCTCGACCTCGCCCGCGCCGATGCTCTCGACGATCTCGCTCGACGCCTCGTCGAGGGCCGTCAGCCGGAGCTGGCAGCGCTCCCCTTCCCCGAACACGACGACACCCCCCTGCGCGCGGCGACCGCCGTCGACCATCGAGAGCGTGAAGGGCTTGTCGGCTCGGCCATCGTGAAGCGACGTCGCAAGCCTCGGATCCTTCCGCTTCACCACATCGAGGAACCATGCGTGCACGAAGTGCCCGTGGCCTGTCGGCAGCTGGGCGTTCTGCGCGGCCGCCAGGTGAAGCGTCACGCTGATCATCTCGCGGTCATCGCTCCGACGTTGCGAGTGCGGCAAGCTTTTCAGCTTCGAGGGACGCGCGGCCTACGGCGGTCGAAGCACAGATCACGCGTTCCGCACCGATCCATCGAAGGCTACCACCGGGGCGCGTAGTCGATCACGCGAGGGATGGTTGCGAGACTGACCCAAGTCGCATCGGTCATGCAAGGCGTCCGTAGCCGACGGCCGTCTTGGCGCCGAAGCCGAGCACTGATAGCGCCCGATTCAGCAGCTTGAAGCCCTCCTCCACGTCCTTCGGCGTCCCGACGCCCGGACGGGGGACCAGCGCGAACTCGAAGGTGGCGCCCGCGGCGATCGCAAGGAAGAAGACGGGGACTGGATCCTCGTAGTCGCTGGGTGGCTCGCCGCCCTGGTAGTACTTCTCCTGGTAGTACTTCTGATGATGGACGTTCATGACGTCGATCTCGAGAGTCGGCACGCCGAGAGGCAGGGCGTCGAAGACCACCAGCCATCCCACGCCAAGGCCCGGGCGGCCCTCGTCACCGGCGTCGCCGAAGAGCCGCCGCGCCGCGTCCCATTGCTGCTTGTCGGCCTTGTCAGCCCAGCCCTTGTCGGGGTCGACCCACGCACGGATCACGCCCTTCACGCCGCTCCCCGGCAGATACGGCACCGACAGCGTCGGATGCCAGACGAAGCCGTTGTCCAGGACGTGGTTCATCCCGAAGCCCGTGATCAGCCGTTCGGAGGTGGTGAAGGTCTTCGTGTACGTTTGGCAGTCGGGCGCCAGCGTGGCGACGAGAGCGTTCCGACGCGCTCGCCAGGCGCTCAGCAGTTGTGTCAGGTCGGAATTGTTGTACTGCGCGATGACCTCCTCGAGAAACTCCCGCTTGCGCGTTCCCAAGTCGCCAGCGCCGTTCCACCGGTCGCAGAACTTGTCGAACAGCAGTCCGGCGTGCGGCCGCTCGGGCTCAGGTTGGCCCGTGTACCAAGGCAGCATCGTCGAGTCACGGTCTCGATCACCGCGCGGCCGGCGCTGCTCTCCTCTCTGCGCACTTGCCGGCTGTCCACCCCGGCCTCCCGGCGGTTGTCCGCCGGCCGCCGACCGGGATGATGACGTCTTCGCAGACCCCTCTCGCGCGCTCGGTCCAATGCTCTGGCCAGCGCTGCCCGTGCCCTGCCTCCCGGACGATTGCGGCTCCGTCGCTTTCGCGGGCTCCGCGCCCGGGAAGCGGACCTGTACTCGCGGTGGATTCCTCCAAGCACCGCCGCTCCCATCGCCACGGCGGCCACTCTCGGCACTCACACCTCGCTCCTTACCAGCCGCTCCGAACCGGCTGGCGTGGCATCGTGTCCGGTCGCCGACGCCGATGCGTAGGCAGTAGCCAGCGGCTTGAGCGCCTCGGACAGCCGCCGAGCCGAGTCCGTGGCGGCCACGTACAGGGCTCGGCCGCGCGGGTTCTGCCGGAGCGCGAGGATCTGCTCGTACAGGTCACCAGCGGGCAGGCAGCGCTCGGGATGGCGCGGGTTGCTCCGGCTTCCGCACAGCCACTCGCCGAGAGCCTTGTACACCGCCGCGTGGCGCCCCGAGTCCTTCCCCTTGCCCTTGAGGTATGCGACTGTCTGCCCGAGGCCGTTCGTTCGCAACAGCGCCGCGAGCTCCTGCACCGCGTCGACGAATTCTGGCCGCCCATCACGAGCCAGGCACTCCACCACGTACCGCATGCGTACCTGCGCTCGGCTCCTCACGTTCCACCTCCAGTGCCAGGGGCCGTATTCGGGTTGTCGGTCCCGTCTCCATTCGCCTTGACCCAGCACCAGCCGAGGCCGACCGTCTCGTCGCCTCCGATCTGGAACACCGCTTCGGCTCCGACCAGCTCGGTCACGAACGAGACAGCCCCCGCCTTGCTCTCTCGTGGAACCTCGCTGATCGGCGCGTACCAGATGGTGTCCGGTGGCACCGCCTCCTCGGCCCAGAGGCTGCCCTCGTCCCTCAAGGGCTTCCCCTGCTGGTCCTTCTCCGTCGGGTGCTCCCACTCGCCCGTCGTCTTGCCCTCGGTGAGCCTCACGCGCGACGCCACGGGAAGGCAGTGGCGCACCAGCCAGCAGAAGTCGTTGTCGGACAGGACGACCAGCCTGCTGCCCACAACAGTCTGCGTCCCCTGGCCGTTGCCGTTCGCCTCGCGGTGCGACTTCGCAACGGTCGCAGGCAACCACTTCGAGAGATCCGGGCACTTACCGGCCTTGCGCCGGAAGTCGATGTCCTCGATGACGATCGTGCCTGCGCCGTCCCCGGCGGTGGCCTCCCCATCCGCCGGCACGTCCCATTCGAGGCTCTCGCGCGTCCGGCGAACGAAACGATCGAGCAGCAGCGGACACGTGGCCCAGGCGAACACGCCGTTCAGCGAGCGGAAGGGGATCGCGAGCGGCATGGCCTCGCCGACCACCAGCAGCCCCTGCTGGAGCTGGTCGCCCGCCACGGGACCGAAGAACCGCTTGATGTCCCCTTCCCGTGTCTTCCGTTTTTCAGTGTCGGTTTCCCCCCGAGCCCGGCGAACCGCGAGGGCACGGAGCGCACCGCGCAGGCCGCTGCCCGGGATGATGGGGATCCCTGTGTGGCGCTCGCGGTGGACAGGGAGATCGACGGGGCCAAGCTCCTGGCCGATGCCGACGTGCAGCGCGGTCTCCGAGTACAAGGTCAGAAAGGCCACGGTCAGACTCCTCCGAGGAGCTTCGCTCCCCGCCGTTTCACAACCCAGTCGCAGAACTCGTCGAGCAAGGCGTCGGCCGGGGGGTCCCAGCGGTTGGCCAGTGCCCCGTGCTCGTCGCGGTACTGGGGGTCGATGATCCTCTCGCCCGCCGGCAGGAGGGGGCCGGACAGGCGCGCCACAAGCGGCACGTACTCGTTGCCAATCCTCACGATCCGAAGCCAGATGCGCGAGGCTGACCGAACGTGTGTCTCCCCCTGGAACACCGCCCGGACGGTGCTCGGAAGCTTTCGGGACCCAAAGGGCAACGGGAGCCCGAACGCCACGCGTTCAGGCGCCTCCCGCAGCGGCGTGCCGCCCCCGCCGTTGGTGTGGCGGTACTCGAGGTGCGCGCTGACCGCCGGATGGTCCGGCGGCCTAATCTGGCGGAAGTCCTGGAGCAACCGGCCCGCGGCGTTCAGCGCGGCTGGCCAACTCTCCTGTCCGGGCGGGACGAGAAGGAATCGCGAGTCCCGGTCGAGGCTCGGGTGCCCTGGTGCCGCGCCGGGGCCAGTCGCTGACGCGGGGACCTGGTACCAGTCCCGGAGGGCCCTCAAGCCCTTCTCGAACGTGGACCACCAGTCCGCACGCTGCGGGCGCTGGAGGGAAGCGGCGGCACGCCGGCGGGCAAGATTTCCGCCGGGTCCCACCGGACAAGCGTCACCGAGCCGAAGCCGCGGCGGCACCGCGCTCCCAGACCGCCGACGTGGCAGAGGAGCCACCACGCGGCACACAGCGCCTTCGGCACGCGCCCATCGTCCAGCGCCCGGCGGCTGAGGTGATGGACGACCTCGTACGTTCCACCAGCAGGCAGCGCGACGCGCCGGCGCTCGACGCGTTCGCGCGTGTCGCGGGTTTCGAGGGGGAAGCCGACGTAGCTGACGCCGTTCTTCCACAGGTCGCCGGCGCGCTGCCTGAAGCCCTGAGGGGGGGGCCCGTCGTACCGGTTCCGCTCCCAGGCCTCTGAGCCCCGCACGGGAAAGCGCAGTGTGATGGTGAACGGCGCCTGGCCCTGCCCGGGGCCGGCCCCCCCGAAGATGGCCGCCTCGTGTCGCCGGTACTCCGGGTCGATCGCTCGATACCAGGACCTCAGCAGTCCTTTCAGCGAGGCAGGCCGAAGCTCAGCCATCCCTGATTCGAGCTGCGCGTCGCGCTCCCACCGCGGTTTCTCTCCCGGCTTCGCGACGTTCTTCATCCGCCACACGTTGGCGGGCGTGGCGCCTCCCATGAAGATCGGTGTCACCGGCCGCAGCGTCACGGTGAAGGTCGGCACGCTCATTGTGCCTCGGCCTCCTCGTCGGCTCACCGGCCCAGCTCCACCTCGGCGAGGCGCTTCAACCAACGAAGGAAGCGCTGGGCGTCCTCTTCGGCATGGTCGATGTACTCGAGTTCGGCGTCGATCGCCTCTTCGACGACGAAAAGCTCTGGAGACAGATAAGGACTTTGGCCGTCGGGTCCGGGTTCTCGCTTGACGAAGGGACCGCGCTCGCGGCCCAGCCAACAGCAGAGGCTTTCCAGCAATAGCCCCGCGGCGCGTTCGGTCGGTCGACGGTCCCTCGCACCGCGGCCGGCAAGGTCGACCAGCGCCGTGACGAGGCCGCCGGCCTGGACCCGCCCCGGCAACTCGCGACACAGAGCGCGGAACTCGTGCTGGAAGCGCGCGTCGCGCCGGAGGACGCGCTGAATCACTCCGTAGGCGTCGACGGCAGCGAGAGTCAGTGGATCAGCCGCGCCTGGCATCGTCCCATCCCTACCGTGATCTCTCCGCCAATCGTGAGCTGCGTGGCTGCGTGGAGGCGAACGGCGGTGCGCTCGAGCGCGCTCGCGGTCGTCGCGAGGTCGTCGCGTGCGCCGCTGGACGTCGCCAACGATGCGGGTGCATCGCCACGGCTAGGCTCCTCCTCGTCGCCCGCGACGATGGCGCGCGGCCACAATCCCGGCGATGTCGCGAGGATCGAGCCGAAAAACACCGTGTCCCGGGGCACCAGCTCCAGGCTGAAAAGCGCCCCCTCGGCAACGATGCCCTGCTCGTTGTTGATCCGCACGCGGTCGCGACGCTCGGTCTCCTCGGCCACGATCGAGGCGAAGTCGTCATTGGGCACGACCGCCGTCCGCCTCGCCAGCCTCGTCACCGGGATCGAACCTTCCAGCTTTCCGGCAAGCCAGCAGAGCACCCCCTCATCGCTGGCTGCCGGGTACCGGCGCCCGGCAACCAGCACCACACCCTGCCTCCCAGCAGCCGGCGTTTCGGCCGCGCCGCCTGTCACGGCCAGCACCGTTTCGACGTCGATCCGGGCGTGCGAGGCGTCGTCCTCGAGCGGCATCCGCACCCCGAGGACCTCGGCGAAGGCTTGGAGCAGGCGGGCGGACGTGATCCAGGCGGAACCGCCGCGGCTGGTCCTGACGGGGAAGAGCAGCGGCCATGCGTCGGTCGGGCTCAGGACGCCACGCCGCGTGTTGTCCGTTCCAGTGACCGGCTTGTCGCCGAGGAGGATCGCCCACTCTCGGTCATCGATGAGGGCCTCACGGAGCATGCCCCGCAGGGCGGAGAACGTGAGAATCGGGTCTTTGGTCCGGGCGTCGCGCGCCACGGGCAGGTCGACCTTGGCCGACCCGCGGGCGGAGCCCAGGTGGATCGGCTCCAGCGCGTAAACGACGATCACGCGGCGCTCGAGGAACATCGCGCTCCCTCAGGCCGTTCCGACGAACGTCAGCGCCATCCCGATGTCCCTCCCGAATGCCTGACTGCCGGGCCCGTCGATCGCGGCCGAGCGGCCGTGCACTGCGTTGATCACCTCGTCGGGCCAGTCCCGCCGCCCCGCATCGATCACCTCGAACACGTACGTGCTCCCAGCGGGCACCGCCAGGCGGAGTGGCTTCGGCCGGTTGCTCCGGGCGTCCCAGCCGGAGATCGCCACCGGCTTCTGCACGGCCGCCCCCGCGAGGCGGATACCGACATCCGCCAGGGTCCCTTTGAGGTCCGACGTCCGGATGAAGTCGGGACACCAGCCGTTGTCGAACACGCCTGGCGTCACCAGCACGAGCTTGAAGCGAGTGCCCTGCCGCAGCCCGTCGGCCAGCTGGCTCCGGAAGCGGGTCTCCTCGACCGGCGCCAGGGGGTTGTCGTCGATGACCGTGTAACGCGCAGCGCGTGCCTCGCCCCCCAGCCCCATCAGCCCGGACCGGCCCAGATCGATCGTCGGATCGCCGTCGAGCCGAACCTCGGCCGCCAGTCCCACGCCGAGTCCCGGCCGATGGAAGTGGACCATGTACAACCGCCCGTGCGACGCGATCCCTTTCGATCGGTCCCGCTCGATGCCCACCCGGAGATCGGGAACGACCGTGCGGTTCTCCTGGCTCTCGGCGGCGGCGGCCGACCGTGCGTCCGTTCCGCCAGCCGTGCCGAGCAGGTACGCGCGGAGTTGCTCCATGGAGATCCGGGCGGCTGGTTGGAGATCGTCGGCACGGCGACCGCCGACCGCGCCCTCCGTGGATCCAGCGGCACCGTCGCCGTCGCCGGCGTCGGGCAGTCCCAGAAATTCCGGCCAGGGCGCCGACCGGAGCGTGCCGGCTGGCCTCGCGGCACCGCTCGAAATGGCAGCGCTTCCGGCGGCACGTTCCTCATCGGCATCGGCTGCGTCCGGGGAAATCAGGGCGACGCTCGAAGACTGCCCGTCGAGCCCACCGCGCATCGACTCCCCGGGACCAAGCGCGGCGCTCATGCGCGCGACACGGAATTTCCCCTGGGCGTCGATCAGAAGATCGGCGGGCGCCGCCACGACCACGTCCAGCCCTTCCGCCCGCCGCCGGGCGACGAAGGGTCCGCGCAGGCGGAAGTGTCCGAACGCCTCCTCATCGCCCCATCGGTCTCGAAGATCCCGCGCCGTCTGCGCGCCGTTGTTGAAGTCAGCGAACGAGGCGCTGCGCTCATCGAGCGCTCTGGCGAGTGCCGCGGAGCGGACCGCGCCCTGGAACGTCGTCGGCAGTGGCGGGAACATGCCGGTCGCTCGCACCTGCTCGCCGGCCATGAACGGCCTGCCGTCGCGGAACAGCCACACGTCGAGCGGCTCGACGAATATCCACACCGTCAGCTTCCTCCCTCGCCCGGCGCGCCCCTGCTCGCCATGAATCGCGCAAGCTCGAAGAGGTCCGCGGCGTGCGCCCACGGCGCCGGGACGCGCCGCTCGCCGTTCTCTGGCCACCGGCTGCTGTCCTTTGCGTCCAAGAGCCGCGTCAGCAGCCGCGTGGCCTGCTCGAGACTGGCGTCGCTCCTCCGGACTGCGGGGCGACGCCTCAGCAGATAGTCGAGGAGCTTGATCTGCGCCTCTCGAGGCAGCATCTCCACCCCCGGCCCCTCGCGCCGCATGTCGTGCGCGAGACTCGGGGAGAGCGACGGCGTCCTCCCCGACATCACCTCGACGATCTCCGCGAACAAGGCCAAGACGTCGTCGACGGTCCCGCCGATCGCCATCTCCCATGGCAACCCCGTCGTCAGGTCCTCGCCGGAGCGACGCATGAGACGGAAGACGACCGACCGGCGATCATACGTGCCCTTCGCTTCATCTTTGAGAACGCGGTGCGCCTCCTCCACCGCGTGGGCGAGGGGGTGGCTGTGATGGGCGATCACGACACCGGCGCTGATGTCAGCCTTCGGCCCCATCACGAGATAGCGCCGCGCGTCCGCAGCCGGACCGGTGACGAAGCCGTGCGCCGCCGTGTACCGCCCATTGGGTACACCGACGCCGCGGAAGAACCCGCGAAGCCAGCGCAGGGCGGGCAGGACGTCCTCGACGGGCAGGAGCGCGAGCACGTCGTCACCTCCGGCGTAGACGAGCTTGCCGGACGTCTCCTGCTCGACAGCGGTTCGGGCGAGGTGGAGAGAGAAATCGCGGAGCGCCACGGCGAGGCTCGCATGGTACTCAACGGTGATGGACCGGCTGGCGCGGTTCGGGTCTGTGATCCACTTCTCGCCGGTAATCCATTTGCCCATCTCGTCGCCGTCGGCCGCGACGATCGCGAAGTAGGCGCTGGGAGCGCCCAGGCCGAGATTCTTCGCCTCCTCCTGGAGCCCTCGCGCGGCCGTCCCGCCCCGTTCCGCTCTGCCCGCGAGGTCACTTGCCTTCGCCTCAACCCGGTGTCCGCCCCCAGTCGACCGCCCGTTCGCGCTCGCATCCGAGATGTTCTCTGCCCTCAGCGCATCCTCGGTCCAGGAGTCGGGGTAGAGCCACTGCCCGTCGATGCTCGAAAAGTCTCGGGCAATACCGTCGGCCGCCGCCTCCACTTGGGGGACAGGGTTCGCCGCGTGGTAGGCCGGTCCGAGCACAGCACGGATCTCTGTCGCGAAGGCTTGGAGCTTCTTGGCGAGATCCGTGTTCTTCGATGCCTTCTCCAGGAGTCGACGGGCGAACGGCGCCGTCGCGACGGTCGCCGTCGACGGAAAGAGGTGATAGTCGACGCCGAGCTCGCCCTTGAAGAACGCCTCCAGGAAGAACGCCTCCAACGCGAGACGCTTGGTGACGCACACCGCGCACAGCCGCTCCCCCTGCCGGATCCGGCCAATGAGCTTGACGCCCCGCCCGCTCGGTCCTGTTTGGTCGCGGTCGATCCCGGCGAGAGCCTCCCAGAACGTTCGCACTTCGCGATACGAGTCCCTTCCGCTCGGATGCAAGACGCTCCGGAGGCCGCAGAGCGTGCACTTCTGCCCCGGCTCGGGCTCCTGGAAGAACTGCCGGAGGGTCTTGCGCGCAGCGAGTAGCGACGCCGCGCGGCGCGACCCTTCTGCGTAGCTGCGCTCGCCCACTGGCACGGTCACCCAGAACACGTTGGGCTGGAGGAACTGGCGACACTGGCGCTCCCAGGCGTGCTTCCACGAGTCGTCGGTTGCCAAGCTCCACTGGGAATTGGCGCCCCGTTCGATCCATCGCTTCACGGCCGCAAACACCCCGTCGCGGGCCTCCCAGAGCGCGGCTTCGGCGCGTCTAGCGAGGCTCGCGGCGTCGGCCCCGGGAACCAGCGCCGTGAAGATGTTCGGAATGTTCGCGATCAGCACATCCGCGGTCGCCGACTTGGTGGAGGCGAGGTGCCAGCGCAGCAAGGGCTGGCCCTGAAGCGTCGGAAGGAGGAACACGTCCCACCCGACCTTCTCGGCGACAGCTCGCATGGCATGCCACATCAGCCACGAGAAGAAATAGCTGCCGAACCAGAGGTCCTGCGTGCGGCGGGCGGCAGCAACGAACTCCTGGACGGCAGCGATCGTGAAGATGAGGACCGCCCGCTCTCCCCCGGCACCCACACGCGCAACCTCGGCCGTGGCGCGCACCTCCAGAGGATACCTCCCCGACTCGTCCGCGCTCAGTCCGGCTTCGCCCACGGCGATCCAGAGGTCCCTTGCCTCCGCCGCCGGATCGCCTCCGACGGGCGGCGCCTTGATCTTTCCAGAGGGCAACTCCAGTTCCCCGCTGCCAATGGAAATGGGGTGCGCGAGCGTGGTGCGAGACGATGCCGCCAGCAAGGCGCGTAATGCCGTGCACTTCGCGGACCAGTCGGCCGTCATGGCAACGCGACCTTCTGCACCGCCAGATTGAGCGCCGAGATGTTCGCTTGGTCCCAGGCCGCCCACCGCGAGCCCATTCCCGCCTCGATCGCCTCGGAAAAGAGGACCAGCACGACGCCCACGAGGCCGCCCCACTTGGTCGGCTTGATCTGGATGATGATCGGCGACGGCTGGCGCTCGGGCTTGATCCGGCCGATGCTCTCGATCTTGAGCCCGAACCACTTCGTGAACTCACCCTTCAGCCTTCGATAGAAGTCGTCGCGCAGCGCGTCCATCGCCTCCTCCCACGACTTCCACGACCCGTTCCTCGGCTCGACGAGGAACAGTCTCGCCGAGTCCGCGCGCAGCACGCGGATCCCGGAGGCCTGGCTCGGGCGCGGGGTGCCTGCGCGCGCCGGACGGACCGCGGCGACCGCTGCATGAACGTGTTGTTCCAGCCACTGAGCCCGCTGGGGGAGGTCCTCTCCTCCGATGGGCGCCGCCCACGAAGCGTCCGCGCCGACAGGCCACACCGACCCGAAACCGCGCCGCCAGCGTCCTCCGATCCCGCCCAGCAGACACAGGAGTTTCAGGGAGCCGAGGAACTGCTCACGGGCCGCCGGAGGAACGTGAGGCCGGAATCGCATGTGGAGCGTCGCCTGACCTCCTGCGTCGTGAGCCCGCCGCGTCGGAACCGCCGTCCGGCCGCTTGAGAGCTCGACGGGCTTCGGATCGTTCATCCTGACGTAGACGCTTCGTTCGGTAAGGGCACCGGCACTCACCCAGAGATCAACCGTCGAGCCGGCCGTGCCGCCACCGAACACCGCGCGCTCGGCTTCCAAGAGCTCGGCGGGCGCCTCCGTCCCTCCCCAGGCCGCGCGGAACCACCAGTGCAGGCCGCCACGGATCGACGGCACCCGAAATCCCTCAGCCGCCGCAGCACCGCGTGGTCCGCCGACCGCGAGCGGGGTGACCGCACCGAGCGTCACGGCAGCCTCCCTCATCGCTCTGCCTCCGAGGCCAACCCGGCGGCGGCAGCCCGCGTGCTCGCGCTCGAGCCTCCTGACCGATCGTCATTCAGAATCGCCAGCAACTCATCCACCGCGATCCTCGACCCTGTCCCCAGCGGCGAGCCCCCGGCGTTCGACCGGCCGCCCCACCCCGGCTCCCGCGCATTCAGCCGCGCAAACACCGGGCCCAGGTCGACCCGGCCGTAGGCCCGGGGGTGAACCCCGATCGTGTAGCGCCAGGCGCCCTCCGCCTGGGCACCGACGACGACCGCGAGATCCGTGTCCACCACGCGATAGAACGCCAGCGGGTCGACGTAGCCGTCGAGAGCCAGCACGGTCACGCGTCCGTCGACCTGCCGCAGGCCCCGCCGCGCCTCCTCCTCCATCCCGGCCAGGCAGCCGAGGTAGCTGAGATCGCACGGAAGCGAGCCTCCGCGGATCGCCGCCAGCAACTCGAGCGTCAGCTCCTTGAAGACCGTCCCTTTCGTCCCGAACGACGGCGACGGCCGGAGCTGGCCCCGGCTGTCCTCACGAACCTCGCCGGCCGCCCGCGCGAGCGCCTCCGCCCGCGCGAACCCCCGAGCCTTCAGCCAGCAGTGCAGTCCGAGCCCAGCCCGTTCGGCCCCGGGATGCCTCCCGCTGGGAATCAGATGATCGCAGAAGTGCGCGGCCTCATACAGGGGCGCCCAGACCGCCTGGACCGCGCCATGCTCGGCCCACGCCCGGAGCAGGACGACCGCGGCGCTGATCACCGCGTCAGAGTCCAGCAAGGTCGTCGCGATCGTGCCCGGCCGCGGCACCGCCTCCGGAATCGCCAGCAGGTTGACCGGCTCGCCCGTCGCATGGTGATCGAAGCAGAGGTCGGCGCCCCGGACGGGCCCGTCCACGCCGATGACAGGGCGCTTGCCGCTTAGGAGGGGCTCCGTGCTGACGACGAAGTCGACGTCCATCACCTTCTCTACCCCTGTGGACGCGATCGCGCGCTCCAAGCTGACATGGCACCCGTGGGCGCGGCTACGAGAGATCGGCAGGGCCCGGGCGGCCACCGAACATTGCCCAGCGGAGCCGACGCCAGAGCCCCCACGACCTCATCTCCCTCAGCGCCCCCTCCAGGCCCGCCAAGCGCTCTTCGATCTGCCGGCCGCTCCGGCGCATCTCGTTGCATTGCCGTTCGATGTCCGCCGCGAGCGCGAGCGCCTGTTCGCGCTCCTCGCTCGCACGGGCCTCGGCCGCCATTGCCTCGTCCCGCTCCCGCTCCGCTCGCGCCTGCTCCCGCAGCGCGACGATCACCGTCTCGTCGCTCAGCGGGTCGTCAGCAGGCGACAGGATCGACTCCGGGTAGTGTTCGACGAACTCCTCGCGCGCGTACGCCGCCTTGACCCGGCCCGGGAGGTCGCGCGCGTAGTCGTCGTGGGTGGCGTAGACCTCGGCCACGTGGACGAGGTCGCCCTCGACCCAGTACGCCAGCCGCGGTCCGGTGTTCCCGGGCTTGTAGACGTCGAGGTCCGTCCCGTGGAATGTGTGGATCTTGTGCGCGCGGATCAGGGGGTTGCGCACGCGATCCAGCATCCCTTCCACCGCCTTCTGCTCAGTGCCACGCAGCCGATCCAGGCGCTGGCGCGCCGAGGGCGAGAGCATCACGGGCTGCGCCACACTGCGGCGCCGGATGTCGAGCACCATCTGCCCCAGGGCGGAGACGGTGACCTGTCCGTCGACCTCCTCGAACAGGCCATGGAGCCGTCGCCAGTCGTCACCGAGGAGGGCCTCCAGACGCTTCCGGTCAATCGCCGTCTCGCGCTCGATCTCGCGCAGGACCGGCTCGGCGAGCGCGAGCGTGGCCCAGTCGAAGGCGATCGGCAGCGGGGGCAAGGTGATCAGTTCCCCGGTGACCTCGAAGGTGTAGGTGATCGGGATGCCCCGAAGCATGCCGTAGACCGCCACGTACGGCACGACCGGCTTGATGCCGCCGCTCACGCTCAGTACCGGCTCCCGTCCCGCCTCGAGCCCACGACCGGCGTGCGCCTCCATCGCCTGGATCAGGCGGTGGATGCCCACCGTCCTGAACCGGGTGGCGTCGTCGAGGACGAGGCCCGCGATGCGCTCCACCTTGGGGTCCGCCAGGCCGAAGCGCTCCTCCGCCAGCGCGGCGTTGACCGAGGCCGCCTGCTCGCCGGCGTCGGTGTCGGTGGCCAAAAAGACGACCGTGTCCTCACCACCGGCGCCCATGCGCTTGAGGGTCGCCAGCTCGGCGGAGAGCGCGTCGGCCTCAGCACCGAGGCCGGCGATGACGCCCCGGGCCTGCTGGAGCTCGTGCCTCGGGGTCAACGTGATGCCGAAGCGGTTCAGTCCCCGCTTGCCCTGCAAGATCGACAGGCCCACGGGGCAGATGATCGTGCGCGCCATCTTCCCGTCCTCTGTGCGCCGGGTTAAACCGGCGAGGTGTTGCGAATGCAAGAGTCGTACGGTGAAGGGGTAGCGACCCACACCGGCCCCGAGTCATGCGCGGCCGTCCGCGAAGCGTTGACAGGGGTACGGGCAGGCCGGGTATTCAGCCGCGAAAGAAAGCTCCTTCGGGACGCCGACGCCGTGGAGGAAGGCGGAAGGCCACATCCGGCGCGTCGCAATCGCAAGACGCGCTGGAGTCCCCGCGCGGTCAGAGACCCCGCGCATGTTCGGACACACCTCGCGCGAGAACCGGGAGAGCCCGTGGTCGCCCGTCGCGGATGGCGCGGCGGGCCGCATCGGGAAGTCCACGGACGCACGCCGATGATGGACGACCACGGGCAGTCGGACAGGCCCGTAGTACCGACGAAGTTCCCGAACAAGGCCGGGGACCCGGCGGCGGAGGGGATGGAGGGAAGGGGCCTGGCCAAAGGGAACCCGAGCCAGCAAAACGCGCCCCGGACACTGGGCCGGGACGGCGCGCTGAGTGCGCTGGAGCGGGTACGTGAAGCTGCTAAGCGGGACAAGCAGGTGCGGTTCACGGCGCTCCTGCACCACCTCTACAACGTTGAGTTGTAGAAGTCAAGATTTGTCCTGACAGTGTCCGATCGGGCCCTCGGTGTCCGACGTCGTTCACTGCCGTTACCTTCTCCTCACGCCACCGGCAAGAGCTTCTCCTTCGCCAACGGCAGGCTG
>Ga0187892_10003363_pt1 | contig 29433 bp, 30 predicted proteins | sample MA1701073metaG_FD_139345 | JGI IMG/M metagenome (GOLD analysis project Ga0187892, IMG submission 139345) | Bio-ooze microbial communities from a basaltic lava cave in the Kipuka Kanohina Cave System on the Island of Hawaii, USA - MA170107-3 metaG ... | reverse complement strand
TCCACAACTCCCATCCCCGCTCGCAAAAAGCCCACCCTTCCCAACTCCCTCGTCCCAATCCCCTTCTCCTCCTGACCGCTCTTGGGAGAGGAGTGACCTGGACAATGAATTCGCGTTAGTCAGTAATCAGGCCCAGATTGAATCACTTTCGTCGTCTGACACTGTTGCGGTGTGGAATGATCCTGGAAATAACTCGACGGTTATTTGGATTGGTAGTGACATGAGCGAAGGGATGCCATGAGTCTGTCGCGAATCGCCCCACTTGGCTTCACCCTCGCGCTCCTCTGGGCTTTACAAGCGCTCGCCGAAGAAGTCGAGCTGCGAGTAGAAACTGTTTTAGCGACCAATGCCCCGGTCGTGACCACGACGATGACAAAAAAATTCGACGGCAGTTTCAATGAGGACCTCAAAGAACAGTTAGAGAGAACGTTTTCCTATTCCTCGTATCAGCTTGTGGAACGAGTGAGTCGCAAGGTCCAGTGGGGCAAACGCGAGGATTTTGCTCTTCCTGGTGGCCGGCTGCTCCAAATTGCACCACGAGAGTTCACGAACAATCGTATCGCTCTGCAAATTATGCTCATGGAAGGAAGCATCCCGTCTCCTTTTATGAACGCCTCCCTTTTATTCCCGAATCACGGAACGGTGCTCTTCGCCGGGCGCAGATACCACGACGGAGTGTTTATTATCCGTATTGGCGCAACCGTGAAAGAGTAGGAATCAAGCCGCTCATCCGAAAAAATTTCCTCCTTGCGTTTCGCTCTCTCGTTATGCCGAGCACGAGCGGTGTCTGACTGACATTAGCGACAAAAGTCACAGTGCGGATTTTTTGCTATCACGTGTTCCTGAATATGGAATGCCGGGAATTGGCACTGGAATAGTTTACTGTGGTGCGATGGGTGCAAGTTGAGGATCTGTACGATCGCCTCGGTTGCGAGCACCGTTCCGATGAAGGCGGCAGCAAGATCGTTCCACCTTGTCGGTGGTGTTTCTGCCAGAGAGAGCGCGGTGATACAGGACAAACACGGCTGGTGAGCGTCGTATCCGCGGCAGGTGAGGAACCAACAACTCTCGGCTGTGATCTGAGCACATAACAATGGCCGGTGGGTGAGATAACACGCCTCATGGAGTGTGGTGTCAGGTAGGGACAGAACAAGATCATAATTGTACACAATCTGTGATATGTCTTTTCGTTCGTTCGTCTCAGGACTATCTTGAAACACAATCGTACAGTCTGGGTTTAACTGCTGAAGCGCTGGCAAAAGCGTGTTGGTCAGAGAAGCCTCGTCCGCAAGCACCCCAATGATGCCAATCCCGACCGCTGTGAGGTACAACAGCGCGACTTGCTGCAGAGGTCCCGTACCATTCACCAGGACACGCGCCTGAAGCAGCTTTTCTTGGCCTTTCCCTCCCACGTGAGGAAGAATGATCTGGCGGCTGTAGCGCTCAATCTGCTCGTCAGTGAGCATACGGAACCTTACTCGATGACATTTTTCTCGATCGGCTCGACCGTCACTCCTTGTGTGCGCAGCCAGGTGACCGCACTATCAATCGCATCCTGTGGGCCTTCTAGCTCGACGGCAAGGAGCCCCATTTCATCCGAGACGGTTGCCCCACGAATGTTCGGAATCAGGTCGAACTTTTTGACGAGCAAATAGATGATGGGTTCTTTCACGAGGGCAGGAGGGTAGGTCAAATAAAATTTTTCTTTCATTGGGCCCTCCTTCTGCACGAGAGCGCTATGCGTATTGCTGTCTCTTATCGAACTCTTTCCAGCCGACCCATAAATTTGTGCTGAGATATTTATCGCCGAAATCAGGAAAGAGGGTGACCACCGTGCCTTCATCAAGTTCTCGAGCTACTTTTAGTGTGGCCCAGAGCGCTGCGCCAGCCGACTGCCCTACCAAGAGCCCCTCTTCTCTTCCCAGACGATACACCGCATCATATGCCTCTTCCGTACCAACCGGAATTTTTCGATCCAGTTGCTCTTCATGATAGATGCCCGGCACGATAGAACTGGCCATGTGTTTGAGCCCCTCCAACCCATGAAAAGCATCGTCAGGCTCAACCGCGATAATCTGGATCTGGGAATTTTTTTCCTTGAGGAAACGGCCGGTGCCCATGATGGTTCCACTCGTCCCAATTCCAGCAACAAAGTGTGTCACTCGGCCCTGAGTTTGTGACCAAACCTCTGGCCCTGTCGTTTCGTAATGCGCCTGGGGATTCGCGGTGTTGAAGTACTGGTCCGGCTTAAAATATCGCTCTGGGGTCTCGTACAAAATCTGGCGGCAAAGCCGAATAGCACCGTCTGACCCCTCCAGTGGGCTGCTGAAGATGATCTTGGCTCCATAGGCCGCAATGATTTTTTTTCGCTCGATACTCACATTTGCGGGAATGACCAACTCTACTGGATAACCCAACACTGTCCCAACAAGCGCGAGGGCAATTCCTGTATTGCCGGAGGTCGAGTCGATAATCGTTTTCCCTGGAGCCAAAGCACCGGAACGGAGCCCTTCAGCGATCATCTTGAGGGCCGCGCGATCTTTGACCGATCCTCCCGGATTAAAACCTTCGAGCTTGGCAAAAACGCGGACGCGAGGAGAAACACCCGTGGTGATCTTCCGCAATTCGAGCAGCGGGGTGTTCCCGATCAGATGCAGGACAGAAGGGACGCGTTGCGGCTGCGGTGGTGGGACCCCCTCGCCCCATACCGGTAACAACGACACGCCTCATCCTCCAGCGATGGCAGGAACAATCGAGACCTCATCTCCAGCTTTGACCGGGGTCTCGAGATTATTGAGAAAGCGAATATCATCGCCGTTGACAAAGATATTGACGAAACGACGGACTTTACCCGCCTCGTCACAGATTCGTTCTTTGAGGCCAGGATGATTCCGTTCCAAATCTTCAACAATCGCGGCTACCGTTGCCCCGCCAGCACTGACTTCTTCTGCACCGCCAGTGAAACGGCGCAGTGGGGTAGGAATCCGCACACGCGCACTCATGTGTATACCTCCTGGAAAAAATCAATTGTACTCTGGCGACTTTCCCGCCTTCTGGCAACACCCCTAATGCAACTCCGCTGCGGGGATGTTGGGAGTCGTAGGAGAAGAAAACGAGTGATACAGGGTGTCAAAATCCTGCAATCGAGCATTAATGACAAACGGCTGATCGACATGCCCCATGACCGCTTCAATAGTTTTGTAACCATTTCCAGTAATGCTAATCACGATTGACTCGTTGCGGGGGATTCGCCCTTGTTCGATTAGTTTTTTGGCGACAGCGACGGTAGTCCCGCCCGCAGGCTCAGTAAAAATCCCTTCTGTTTGTGCCAGCAACTGAATGGCCTCGACAATTTCTTGATCAGTTACCGCTTCACCCCAGCCTCCGGAATCGCGTACAGCCTTTAGCACATAATAGCCGTCTGCCGGGTTACCGATAGCGATCGACTTGGCAATGGTATTGGGTTTGACCGGGACGATGAGATCAGAGCCTTTATGTAAGGCATGGATCACCGGCGCACAGCCCGCTGCCTGTGCCGTGTAAATCTTTGGGGTATGGAGATCATCAATCAATCCGACCTTCTTTAGTTCTTCAAACGCTTTTGCTACTTTCGGGAGGATCGTACCGCCCGCAGTCGGGACAACGACGTGTTGTGGCAGTCGCCAGCCGAGTTGCTCAGCAATCTCGAAACCATACGTTTTGGCCCCTTCCGTATAATAGGGGCGGATATTGATGTTGACGAACGCCCAGCCATATTTGTCCGCAATCTCGCTGCACAGGCGGTTCACGTCGTCATAGTTCCCACGGATACCAACCGTGCGAGGGCCGTAAATCGTTGACCCAATAATTTTCCCTTGTTCGAGATCTGCCGGAATAAAAATGAAACAACGCAACCCGGCGCGTGCCGCATGGGCAGAGACGGAATTGGCTAAATTCCCGGTCGAGGCACAGGAAACGGTATCAAAACCGAACTCGATGGCTTTGGAGATCGCGACGGACACGACACGGTCTTTGTATGAGAAAGTCGGATGGTTGACCGAGTCATCCTTGATGTAGAGTTCTTTGACCCCAAGATGCGCAGCTAGGCGGTCGGCTTTCACCAGTGGGGTAAATCCACTGTGCAAACCAACTTGGGGTTCACCGTTGACTGGCAGCAGTTCGCGATATCGCCAGAGTGACTCTGGACGTGATTCGATGACCTGGCGGCTGAGCTGTTTGCGAATGCTCGCATAGTCGTAGACAACTTCCAGCGGGCCAAAGCACGTCTCACACACGTGTAACGGGGCAATAGGATACTCTTGACCACATTCGCGGCAGGTCAAACCGGTCACATAACTCATATCAGCTCCTCGTATACATAGGTGCGTACTGATCGTCCTCACCGTCAACAGGTCACGCACCAACCGCGCACGTTTCTCCTTGCGTCTGCTCTTCGCTGCGTAAGCTGGTAATAATGGGAGCGTCTCCGCAGAGCGGACAGTGACGACTGCGCTGCACGTACACTTCTCGCCACCGGAACGCCAGGACATCATAAGTCAACAAGCGGTCCGTCAGTAATTCACCTTCGCCGCTGAGATATTTCACCGCTTCTGTTGCCTGAATCACGCCCATGCTGCCGACGAGGCTGCCAATGACCCCACTCTCCTGACAAGTAGGAACCTCATCCTCCGCAGGTGGAACCGGAAACCAACAGCGAAGGCAGGTTGTCCGGCGGGGGAGGACAGTCATCGTCTGTCCCTGAAACTGGACAACTCCGGCATACGAAAATGGTTTCTGCATAAGCACTGCGCCATCGTTAATCAAGAATTTGGTCGCAATGCCGTCAGTCCCGTCGATAATGAAGTCGTAGTCGTGAAACAGGATCGGCAGATTCTCGACTCGCAAGCGTTCCTGATAGGCAACAACAGTGACCTCAGGATTGAGGCGTAAAAGTTTTTCACGGGCGGAATAGACTTTTGGGCGACCAAGGTCAGGGGTGGAATGCAAAATTTGTCGCTGGAGGTTCGAGAGTTCGACGACATCAGGGTCAACCAATCCAATCGTTCCGACCCCAGCACGTGCGAGAGCTAAAGCTGCAGGACATCCAAGTCCGCCTACTCCGACAACGAGAACCCTGCCAATGCGGACTTCGGGACTGCGAAAATGTCCAAGGTCTTCCTTCATGGCGCTCTTCCAGATGACGAAGAGCCTCTCCCATATCAGGGAAGAGGCTCTTGCCAATGAGTGAGGCTAACGGAAACCCCTAGCGGAGTCAATGTGTGAAGATGTGGATGAGATTTGTCGGGGCGGTGCACCATACCCCTCCTTTTTCCTGCCCTTTATGCTACAGGAGCAAGCCATGATGCTCCGTGCCCTTTCTCTCTATAGGTACTTGCTCTTCAGTCTCCTCTGTCTCGTCGCTTTTTCTCAAGGCGTGATCGCTCAAGAGACAGCAATCACTCGTAAAGTTCCTGGCCTCCAAGAGGAAGTGGAAATTTTACGTGATCAGTGGGGCATCTCTCATATCTACGCCAAAAACCAGCATGACCTTTTCTTTGCTCAGGGATACAACGCCGCGCGTGATCGCCTCTTTCAACTGGAAATCTGGCGGCGGCGTGTGACTGGAACAATGGCAGAGCTTCAAGGGGCGAAAGCTCTTGATCGTGACATCGGTGCCCGCTTGCTCCGTTTCCGTCGCGACCTGACCACAGAGATGAACCACTACCATCCACAAGGCGCATACATCATCCCTGCCTTTGTCGCGGGGATCAATGCGTACATAAAAGAGACCGAGGAACATCCAGAACTGCTGCCAATTGAATTCCGTTTGTTGGGCATCAAGCCCCAGGCGTGGACACCGGAGGTTGTCATTTCCCGCATCGGTGGGCTGTTTACGAATCTGGAGTCGGAATTACTCATGGTCCAGCGGGTGCGCGCGGTCGGCGTTGCTACCACCAAAGCACTGGTCGATCTGGAGCCAGGAAATCCAAACTTAGTTGTTGCTCGTGAGTTAGACCTGAATGTCATTCCTCATGATGTACTCAAATACTACGTGGCAGCGCGTGCAAATGTAAAATTTACTGCTGAGGATATCGTTGTCCCGGAAGCCCGCGCTGCACAATCATTAGAAATACTTCCCACTCGCTCTGTTGCTTCTTCCTATCTTTCCCAATCTTCCAACGAAGGAAGCAATAACTGGGTGCTGCGCGGCACAAAGACGAAAACAGGTCGCCCGTTGATGGCCAATGATCCGCATCGGGCGATTACTGCCCCCTCGCTGCGTTATTGGGTACACCTGGTCGCACCAGAACGGAATGTGATTGGTGGTGGGGAACCACATCTTCCCGGTGTCTCAATTGGTCACAATCCGTACGGCGCCTGGGGGTTAACGATCTTTCCCACCGATTCAGAAGACCTCTACGTCTATAAAACGAACCCTGCCAATCCACATCAGTATCGATACAAAGGAAAATGGGAGGCAATGACTGTCGTCCGCGAAACTATTCCTGTCAAAGGACAAGAGCCGGTCACAGTTGAGCTGAAATACACTCGTCATGGACCAGTACTCGCGGAAGACCACGTTCACCATCGCGCCTATGCCCTGCGTGCAGCTTGGCTTGAAATCGGAGCAACGCCGTACCTCGCGAGTCTGCGCATGGATCAGGCAACAAACTGGAAAGAATTTCGCGATGCATGTGCCTATTCGCAAGCCCCGTCAGAAAACATGGTGTGGGCCGATGTACAGGGCAACATTGGCTGGCAAGCAACGGGCATCGTCCCGCGCCGACCAAACTGGAACGGTTTGTTACCCGTCCCTGGTGATGGACGGTTTGAGTGGAAAGGGTATCTGCCCAGCCACGCGTTCCCGTTTCGCTACAATCCGTCAGAGGGATTCCTTGCTACGGCCAATGCTGAAAACCTTCCCTCACGATATCCCTATACTATTAGTTATCTCTGGGAGCCGCCGTATCGACAAGCGCGGGTTGCGGAGGTACTCAAGGCTGGCTCTGATTTCACAATCGATGATATGGCTCGGCTCCAAAGCGATGAATTATCGATCCCAGCTCGCACCCTTGTTCCTCTGCTCCGTGGGCTGCGATCAGACAAAGCAGAGGCTCAGCGTGCGCTCGAAAAACTGCTCTCCTGGGATTACGTCCTCAGTCAGCATTCAGTTGAAGCGGGGATCTACGCTGCGTGGCAACAGCAGTTGTGGGAAAATTTTCGTAACCGGCGAGTTCTAGCCTCTGCCCAACAGTATTTTCCCAAGATAGCTCCGCAACGCTTGCGCGCAAGCCTCACGACTCCAGAGGTCAGCTATGGTCCAGAACCAACGGTTGGTCGTGACCGTTTTCTCATCGACAGTCTCGAACAAGCCGTGCAACGTCTGACCGAACAGTTTGGTGTAGACACCAGCAAATGGACGTACGGACAGGACAGTTACCATCATATCATTCTCCGTCACCCGCTCAGTGATGCGGTCAATGCCCAACACCGAGCCCAATTTGATGTCGGCCCTCTGCCACGTGGTGGCGATGGCTTTACAGTGAATAATACGGACAATAATGCTGCACAGAACGTTGGCGCGTCTTTTCGTATTATTACAGACCTGGCCGATTGGGATCGGTCACTTGGCGTCAATACTCCGGGACAGTCGGGAAACCCGGCGGAACCCCATTATCGTGATTTGGCAGAGCTATGGGCAGCGGGGAAGTATTTCCCCCTATTCTACTCGCGCGAAAAAATTGCGTCTGTGACTGAGCAGACGACCGTGCTGCAGCCATAGACACAGCGTCGTAGTCCTACTGTGAGAGGAGGTATCAAACATGGCTGCTGTTGATCTCGTGCATGACCCCGAAGAACGACGTCAGGCGTTACAACCGTTGCGATTTTTACTGGGACATTTTCACGGTGAGGGACGCTATGTTCACCGTACTGGGACCTTTGAAAAAGATGTGACTGGATCATGGGAAGCTGGCGGGCGGTTCGTAGGCTTGCGTATGAGTGTCACCTATCCCTTGGGTGATGGCAGAAAAGACATTCATGATGCTCTGGTGCTGATTGGTTCACCCTCAGAGAATGGACTCTTCCCGGCCCAAGCGTACACAGACGGCGGGGCGATCGTTGAATACCGTTTGGCTTACGAGAACGGCGCGCTCTCTTTTGCTGACCGACCGCCGACTGAGTATGGGCTTCAAGTGGCGCGTGCCCGTAAATGTCTGATCCCAACCGTTGATGGTTTCGAGGAACGACTCGAGATTGATCGTGGCGATGGGCAGTTTGAGCCGTATTCGGTGATCGCTCTACGTCGCTATCCCGCGCTCCCGCAGTGATATTCGTTCCCCTTCAGAAAGCCCTAACTCAGCTAACACCGACTCTGTATGTTCACCAAGCCGTGGTGCGGGACTGCGGAGTTCAGCCGGAGTTTTCTCGAAACGTGCTGCTGGGCGCGGTTGGCGCAGCCGCCCAGCCGAGGGATGCTCTGATTCCACAATCAACTCGTTGGCGGCAATCTGCGGATCAGTGAAAAGGTCTTCTCGACGCAAGACCGGCGCGCAGGGCACTTGCTCGGCATCGAGACGGGTGAGCCATTCCGCCGATGTCCGCGTCGTGAGCACGGCAGCGGTCATTTCGAGCCGGGCATCGGCGTATTTCACTCGTCCTGCTGGCGTTTTGAATCGGGGGTCTTCGAGCCATTCTGGATGTTCGAGCGCTTTCGTCAGTCCGAGCCATTCAGCATCAGAAACGACACCGACGGTGATATATCCATCTGCCGTCGCAAACACCAGATCGCGTACTTGCGGACGGATCACGACATCTTTTGTGCTGACGAAGGTCTGCCCGGCCATTGCCTCGGGCCACAGAAATGAGACGACCGCATCAAGCATAGCCAGGCGAACATGCTGGCCTTCACCGGTGCGTTCACGAGCCAACAACGCGGCTGTCATCGCTTGGGCGGCAGTCAGTGCTGTAACTTTATCGGGAATGATCAAGCGCATCATGCGAGGTCGTCCGGTTGCGGGATCAGCCTGGATCGAGGCGAGTCCAGACAGTGCTTGAATCACTGGATCGTAGACACGTTTGTGGACATACGGTCCAGCTTCGCCAAATCCGCTAATCGACACATACACCAGGTTCGGTTTGATCTGGCGAAGCGCAGCTTCGCCAATCCCCATCTGCTCTGTGACCCCAGGGCGAAAGTTCTGGACAAAGAGATCAGCCGTCGCAACGAGCCGTTTAAGAACCGCCAACCCCTGCGGGTCTTTCAGGTTCAGGACCACGGATCGTTTATTACGGTTGACGATTGTGAAGGTTGGCGACATCCCGCGCGGACCACCAAGCGCGCGGGTTAAGTCCCCTGTGCCGGGTGGTTCAATCTTGATGACATCTGCTCCCTGATCAGCGAGCATCATCGTCGCCATCGGACCAGAAATCATTTGGGTGGCATCAATAATGCGATAACCAGCGAGCGGTCCAGGCATGCGGAACCTCCTTGAAATCGTGAAGCGTGATGCGTGAAACGTCAAGCGTGAATTTTTCTCACGGTTTACTTTTTCTGTTTTGGGCGTCTATTGCAAGCTGAGTCGTTCAGAGAATGACTCGGTCTCCTGACTGTTTAGACGGCCTCTGACTGGCTCAAAGCTGCAATACACTCCTCGCGAATCTTCCAGATTTCCTCGAACGTGCGACCGGCGACGCTATTCTCATTCATCAGCCAAGTCCGTAAGAACTTTTGGTGCAACTCGACTTTGTACGCACCAATGGAGGCAGGGGTAATGGTCTCTTCGTAGAGAAACCGACCAATAGGTTCACCAGCTTCTACCCCAGAGCGAGTGATATCGACGCGGGTGTTTGCATAGGTCAGGTAACAATGGGCTTCGGGAAGACAGGGGAGGCCATACTTTTCGAGGACCGATCCAACTCCCGGCGTGTTGTGTTCATGCATGAGGTAGATTCCCAGTGTCAAGATAACCGGAATCTGTTGTTCTTGTGCAAGGTCAGCGAGGAGTGCATGCTTCGTGCTGCATGTCCCTCGCTGCTCAGGCAATACAAGTCGGAAGTCTGCCCGATTCGCGTTGCGTCCATATGGAAGATAATGCAGGTAACGAGCAGCGGCTTGAAAATTGCGGATGCTACGGACAAGGAAAGTTTCTGAGGTTGCACCAGCGGGCCGTAAGAGAACAGACGGTAATGCCTCCCACGATTGCACACATTTCTCCTGTCTCGCCATGCGAGAGGGTTGGAAGATTAGCGTATCTGCGTCGCTCGCTGACGCCCTAAGGATACCAGCCGCAAATTTCCTTCCGCAACGTCCAACACCGTACAGGAACAATGATCCGGCTCAAAGCAGATCATGCGATCATCTCCGGTCGCGGCTCCTACGACAGCGTTAATGGCGACAAAGTGAGTGGTGACAACGGTTGAAGTTTTGCGAGTGCGCAAAAAGGTTATAAGCGACTCTCGCCAGTCCTGATAGGCTGAAGGCAACTCACTCCACCGTCCCCGTAGAGCCTGAGAGAGCCAAATGCTGCGTTCCTGGAGGTTTTCAGTTGGAGAGGGGATTTCGGCGACCCTGGGCTCGACCTGGGCTGGCACTTTCCACAACACTTCTAGAGGGGCAGCAGTCTCTCGTGCCCGTTGCAGAGGGCTGGTGAGAATAGGGAATGGGCCGAGAGGAGCTAGCTCTTGCGCGATGGCACGGGCTTGTGCTCGACCAAGCTCATCAAGACCAGGATCATGCGCTTCTGCAAATCCTGCGCTCGCACGCCCGTGACGCACGAGATAAAGCTGGACAGGTGCTGTCATACCCGCCCCGACCGATTTACTCTGCTTCCTTCTCTTGTGCCCGTTGGAGAATCTTTTGATCCTCCCCTGTGAGCTTCAAAGTCGGTTGTTGAGTTGGCTCACTGCCGGGGGGACGGATAGCAAGCTCACGAGCCTCGCTCTCCTCCTTTTTGAGTGCAGTAATGAGATTGAGTAGCGGATCAACCGTGGGTGCTGGTAATTCCTCCGTCCCGTTTTGGGCGGGTACCGGTACTGGTGGAGAACCTATACTCCGTGCGGCTAAGGCCTGGGCCGCGAGGTTAGCCAATTCTTGTTTGCCTTCTTCCGCGAGCAGATCCTGGAGACGAGCAAGTCCCACGACTGCTGCATCGGTCTCTGGATACTCCTCAATCAGCAAGCGCAAACGGGCTTTCGCTGCTAGTCGGGCATAGCGTTTTAATTGAAAATCAATGACATACAGTTCGTGGGAGGCCAGTGCTTCCCGACACTCACGATTTTTCTCTTCTGCCAGCGTAGCGAAAGGACTGTTTCTGTAGCGGTCAGCGACAACGCGGAAAAAATCGTCCGCCTTCTCCGTTACGCTCTGGTCTCGATCAATGGAGCGCATCTGTTCGAGATACGACATCCCTCGGTAATACTGGACAAACGGAAGATAGGAACTGGTTGGGTAGTTCCGCTCAAAATCACTAAACGACCCGAGTGCCTCGGTGTATTTCTTATCGAGATATCGCGAGTAGCCGATTTTCAGCTGCGCTTCTTCAGCATAGGGGTTCAACGGATACTGATCCAAGAGTTCTTGGTAGTCGTCCGCAGCAGTGAGATAATCTTCACGGGTGTACGCTTCTGTTGCTCGCGAGTAGTACTCCTTTGCTGAGAGGCGCTTCGTCGTCCCTGAGCAACCGCTAATCAACAAGACGAGCATTCCACAAACGCACTGGACGATACGTCGTTCCATCGGGCGACACGCTAAAGGATTTTTATGGGGGTTGTCAACGTGGTGGGGGGATTTTCTTGCGGGATTGTTCCTGATTGCCTGGTGTGTTACCTGAAGACAGGACTCATCCATGTGGGACAATACCCGCCTTGTCGTTTTCACCGCGATTTGCGCTTCGCTCTATGCCGCGATTCTCATTCCTTTCAAAGTCTTACCTATCATTCCTGGAGTGACTGAACTGCGGCCAGCCAATGCCGTCCCTGTCATTTGCTCCTTTCTGTTTGGTCCGGCTGCGGCCTGGGGCGCGGCCATTGGCAATGTCATTGGCGATTTTTTCGGTGGGATCGGACCCGGTGATCTGTTCGGATTCTTCGGCAATTTTCTCTATGGGCTTGCGCCCTACAAAATCTGGCAGGTGATTGGCAGTGGACAACCAGTGCCGAAAACCCCCCTGGCGTGGATACAATTTATCTTTACTATCTTCCTGGCGAGCACCCTGTGTGCGTTGTTTATTGGCTGGGGACTCAACTTGTTAGGTTTTGTTCCCTTTGCGATTCTGGGCAATGTCATTTTGTTCAATAACTTTGTTTCGTCGCTGTTGTTTGCGCCATTACTGTTGTCGGTTCTCTATCCGCGGGTCGCACGCGGACGGCTGCTGTACCACCACCTCATTGAGCAACGGCCGGCCAAGCCGCGTGCCCTGCGCCTCATCGGATTGGGGCTCCTTTCCTGTGCGACTCTCAGTGGCTTTATCGTCGGGAATCTGCTTTCCAGTGGGCAATGGACCCCAGAACTTTTTGTGCAGCTGGGCTGGATCACGCAAACACGATCGCTCGAAATCGGGCTCGGTTTGTTGCCATTTATCTGTCTCGCCTGTATAGGATTGGCCCTCTTGTGAATCCGCCTGCTATCGCTCGCGCTGAGCATTCCACTGTCATCGCGGCTCTTGCTCAAGCCCCCTCATCGGCTGCGGCCGCGTTCCAGCTTGACCGAGTTTCGTTTACGTACGCCGACGCTGCAACCCCGGCACTGCGTGAGGTCTCGCTCAGCGCCTGGCAGGGCGAGATGGTGGTCCTCATGGGGGCGTCCGGGGCGGGAAAATCGACACTGGTAAAATGTTTGAACCGCGTGATTCCGGCGTTCCACGGCGGACACCTGGTTGGCAAGGTGTGCCTGTTCGGTCAACTGCTCACCCATGAAAAAGTCGGAGTGCTTGCGGGGACTGTGGGGATGGTCTTTCAAGATTTCGAAGCGCAGTTGTTCTCTACGACCGTGCGGGATGAAGTCGTGTTCGGCATGGAACAGCTCGGCATTGCCCCAGCAGAGATGCAGCGCCGTCTGGAAGCGGTGCTCGTTCAGGTGGGTCTGGCTGGCTTCGAGGGCCGTGATCCCACAACGCTTTCCGGTGGGCAAAAGCAGCGCTTAGCGATTGCGGCGTTGCTCGCTTTGCAGCCGCGCATTCTTATCCTGGATGAGCCAACGACAGATCTGGACCCACAGGGTCGGCAGGAAGTCTTTGCCCTCCTGGGGCAGATGCGCGCGCAGGGTCATACCCTTGTGTTGGTCGAGCATGAAGTGACAGCTGCTGCGCTTGCCGATCGTGTTGTGGTGCTCGCTGGCGGAGCAATTGTGGCGATGGGAACGCCGGAGCAAATTTTGCCACAGACTGCCTTGTTGGAACGCCACGGTATCCGCCCACGTGATGCAGACCGCGTGCTGCAGAACCTGGGCATCCAGGGGTATCCTCACACTGTTGCCGATGCTGCGGCGGCGTTGCAACAACATCTTACGTTCTCCTCATCTAATGTCCCCCAGCGGTCCGTCGTTTGCGAAGCGCTGGATGGAGCAGACCACGCTCCTCCGCTTCTTCACGTCCAAGCAGTCACTCATATCTATGAGGAGGGACCGCCAGCAGTTCGTAATGCGACCCTCACTATTCAGGCAGGGGAGTTTCTCGCACTCCTGGGCAAAAATGGGTCTGGGAAGACGACGCTGGCGAAACACCTCAGTGGTCTGCTGACCCCGACCCGCGGACAAGTGTTATTGCACGGTCAGGAACTTGGGGAAGTGCCGCTCCATCAACTTGCACAAGAAGTGAGCTACGTTTTTCAGAATCCCGATCACCAACTCTTTGCGGAGACCGTCGAGGCAGAGGTCGCCTTTGGTCCGCGCAATATCGGCCTTGATGTAGCCGAGGTTCGCGTTCGTGTTGATGAAGCCTTAGCGGCGGTCGGTCTTCACGCACTCCGTACCTCTGATCCGTTTCTGCTTGGTCGCGGAGAACGACAACGGTTGGCGGTCGCTGCCTTGCTTGCGCTGCGTCCGCGAGTGCTGATTCTCGATGAACCCACGACTGGTCTCGATTATCCTGAACAACGCCAAATGATGGAATTGTTACAGCGATTACACCAGGAGGGGCGGACGATCATTATTATTACCCATGTGCCGTGGGTCGCTGCAGAATATGCCGAGCGTGCGGTGCTGATGGCAGAGGGACAATTATTATGGGATGGCTCGTTGCGTGCGCTGTGTGCTCAGCCGGCCTTGTGTGCCCAGGCCGCGTTTCGCCCACCAGACATTACGCTTCTGGGTGCACACTTTGGTCAGACGCCGCTTTCTGTAGAAGAATTGGTGCGGTGGATACGAGAATCCCGTCATGACTGAGGGGTAGAAAACGTGTTACGTGACGCGTGTTGCGTGAGGAGGAGGTAAGCTCTGGGTTCCGTAGTTCCTCTGAGGTCGTATACTGGAATGATGATTGGAGCACGGTGTTGGTTGAGAAGGGACTAATGCGATGAACAAAACCCCAGCTTATGATCCGATTGATGCACGGTATTGGGATGAGCAAGACCTCCGTGCCGAAGTCGAGCGTGTCTTTAAGTTGTGTGCCGACTGTCGTTTGTGCAACAAATTTTGTGGGAGCTTCCCCAAACTGTTTGAGGCAGTTGATAGCTACTGTACAGATCAGAAGTATTTCGAAGTTGAGATCACCAAATTCAAGGCGGAAGACCTGAAAGAAGTGGTTGATTTATGCTTCCAGTGTAAGCTCTGTTACATCAATTGCCCCTACACGCCGGGGGATCATGAATGGGCAATTGACTTTCCACGGCTCATTGCCCGTGCGAAATCCCAAGCAGTCAAGAAAACTGGAGTGTCGTTGACCGACCGGGTGTTAGGGAATCCTGATCTGGTTGGGAAGTTGGCTTCGTGGACTGCGCCAATCGCCAACTGGGCAAATGAGAGCAAGATCCATCGCCTCTTCATGCAAGGAGCCCTTGGTATCCATAAGGACAAAAAACTCCCGCCGTTCGCCTGGAAGACGTTCGCCGCCCGTTTTCGCAAGTCCTGGAAAAATCCCGAAGGGGAACCTGTGGCGAAGATCGCGTTCTTTTCTACCTGCTTCGTCAACTACAACGAGCCTGGCATTGGTATGGATACACTGGAAGTGATGGCGCGCAACAAGGTTGATGTTGCGTTCGCGTATGAGCAGTGCTGTGGAATGCCGCTGTGGCACGATGGCGACATGGAGGCGGCGGCCGCTGCTGCAAGAAAGAACGTGACCTCGCTTCTGCCTCATGTCAACGCAGGGCGGGCGATTGTTGCTACCAACCCGACCTGTTCGCAGATGCTCCGGGTTGAATACCCACGACTCTTGGGAACGGCAGAAGCCAAGACTGTTGCCGCTAAAACCACTGATCCAACAGAATTCTTGGCGTCCCTCGCGGCGCAAGGCCAATTGAATCGAGACTTCAAAACGGGAGCAGGAAAAATTGCCTATCACATGCCGTGTCACCTCCGCACCCAGAACATCGGCTACAAAACGCGCGACGTGCTCTCCTTATTGCCCAATACGCAGGTTGAAGTGATCGAAGCCTGTTCAGGGCACGACGGCACCTGGGCGATGAAGAAAGAAAATTTCCCCGCCTCGTTGAAGTGGGGAGGTCGCGCCTTTCAGGAGATGAAAAATGTTGAACCTGATGTGATGTGTTCTGACTGCCCACTTGCCGCGATTCAGATCCAACAAGGAACCGGGCGCCGCCCGCTCAATCCAATAGAAATTCTGGCACGGAGCTATCGGGGAGAAACGATTATGGGGAAGGATCGGTGATCGGTGACCGGCTTGATAAACACCGACCTGTGTGATTCGCATGCCACTCTTCCTCTATCTCGATCATCAGAGTTTCATTCACCGCCTTCATCCACTGGTGAAGGTGGGAGGGTTGCTGTTCTTCTTCGTCTCGGCCTTTGTTGTTGATCACCCGTTGTTCGTTTTGCCCGTAAGCCTCGGTATTCTCACTCTGATCTTTTGGTCCAAATCAACAGCGAACCTTTATCGACTCCGAATCCTCTTCTTTTTTATCTTTGTGTTCACCTTGCTGATCTGGAGCGTCTTTTTTGGTCGTGGGACACCGTTGGCCAGTTTCCCCTCTCTCCCAGTGACGCACGAGGGGATGCTCTTCGGGCTGGGCATGTCACTGAAAATCAGTACCTTTCTCGCCACCGGCGCGCTCTTTTTATCTACTACCCGGATTGAGGAATTCACTTATGCGTTCACCCGACTCGGTCTCCCCTATCGTATTGGCTTTACGATCACGCTTGCGTTCCGCTTGGTGCCTCTGTTTCTCGAAGCCGCGTTCACGGTGATCCAGGCGCAGCGTTGCCGGGGCTTCGATGTGCATCGTGGACCATTACTCCAACGGTTGCGTCACTATGTTTTTGTGTTGATCCCGGTTTTTATGGGGGCATTGCGGCGGGCGGACCAGATGGCGATCGCGTTGGAAGTGCGTGGATTTAATTCCGGCCGTCCCCGCACCTCGTTTCAGCGTGTGCCGTGGCGGTGGAGAGATACGGTTGCAATTGTGACCGTCCTGAGCATCACAGTTACGTATCTCAGCTTGTGGTACGCCGGCTACGGACGGATTGCCGTTGGAACATAGCCAAAGCGCGCTGAGTCCGGTTGCAGTTCAGAACCGGAGTCTCTAAGATACGCCAGCCACAACCTATACCTGAAGGACAAGGGTCAGAAGTTATGGAACAAGTGCGCCGTCGCGTCGTCGTTACTGGCTTGGGACTGGTAACCCCGCTTGGCACGGGAGTGGAGAAAAATTGGCAGGCGCTGCTGGAAGGACGTTCCGGCATTGCGCTGGTTTCCCGCTTCGATGTATCTGATTTTCCTACTCGTATTGCCGGTGAAATTAAAGATTTTGTTCCCGAAGATTTCATCGACAAAAAAGATGTGAAGAAGATGGATCCCTTCATTCAGTACGCGGTCGCTGCGGCGAAAATGGCGATGGATGAGGCAAAACTCCCGATCTCAGCAGAGAACGAAGATATGGTGGGGACCATTGTCGGCGTTGGCATTGGTGGTCTGACCAGCATTGAGGAATACCATAAATTATTTCTCGAAACGCGACTCAAAAAGGTGTCCCCGTTCTTCATTCCCAAATTGATCGCGAACCTGGCACCGGGACAAATCTCTATTCGCTACGGTGCCAAGGGGATCAGCTACACGCCCACCAGTGCCTGCTCCTCAGGTGCCCACGCCATTGGTGAGGCCTTCCGCTTAATTTGTTTGGGGGAACAAGATGCCGTTATTGCTGGTGGTGCAGAATCGGCACTGACTCCTCTTGGATTAGGTGGGTTTATCGCGCTGAAAGCCGTTTCTTCACGGAATGACGAACCGGAAAAGGCCAGTCGCCCCTTTGATCGCCACCGCGATGGGTTCGTTATGTCCGACGGAGCAGGGATTCTCGTGCTCGAAGAAATGGAGCAGGCAAAACGCCGAGGCGCGAAAATTTATGCCGAGATTATTGGCTATGGAGCGAACGCAGACGCCTATCACATGACTGCCCCGTCTCCTGAAGGGGAAGGCGCGGTCCGGTGCATGCGTATGGCCTTGCGGAGTGCAGGCATCAATCCACTCGAAGTGGACTATATTAACGCGCACGGCACTTCGACCCCGTATAATGATGCCACAGAAACCATAGCCATTAAACGAGTGTTTGGTGAACATGCCGCCCGTCTTGCGGTCAGTTCTACCAAGTCAATGACTGGTCATCTGCTCGGTGCGGCTGGTGGAGTCGAAGGCGTCTACTCAGTCCTGGCGCTGGAGCATGGTATGCTCCCCCCAACAATCAATTACGAAGAACCGGACCCGGAATGCGACCTCGACTATGTCCCGAATGTTGCCCGGCAGGTGCCGATTCGCGTTGCGATGTCCAATTCGTTTGGTTTTGGTGGCACGAACGCTTGCCTCGTCTTTCGGAAATGGAGCGGTGCGTAACTGTCGCTGCTCACTACCGAGAGCTTACACAGAGAAAGAAAGGGGTTGCACATGGGTGCACGTATCATTGGCACCGGGTCTGCCATTCCCGCGACGTGTCTCACCAATGCTGACATGGAAAAGCGAGTGGCAACCAGTAACGACTGGATCGTGACGCGCACCGGAATTCAAGAACGACGGGCCATGAAGCAGGGCGAAGATATTCTCGACCTCATGCATACCGCGAGTACACAAGCGCTCGATGCGGCAGGTCTCAAGGCACAAGACCTACAAGCCATCGTCGTGGCGACAGTCTCTGGTGACTATTATTTCCCCTCGACTGCTTGTCTGCTGCAAGAACGCTTAGGAGTTGATACTATTCCAGCCTTTGACGTGAATGCTGCCTGTGCTGGGTTTGTTTACGGCATGTCGGTCGTGCACAGCTATGCCAAGAGCGGAGAGTATGGCCGTATGCTTTTGGTTGGGGCCGATGCGCTCAGCACGATGGTGAATTGGCAAGATCGCGGGACATGTGTCCTGTTTGGTGACGGAGCCGGGGCAGTCGTACTGGACACCCAACCCGGGGAGCAGGGGCTGTTGAGTACAGTGATTGAGTCCAACGGCGCGCTGTGGAAATTACTCTACGTCCGCTCGGGCCAGCGTCAGGCGTTTGACCAGGAAGGGCTCCAGCCGCAGGACTGGGGCATTCAAATGAAAGGGCCAGAACTATTTAAGGTGGCGGTCCGTTCGCTTGCGGACGTTGCCGGCAAGGCGTTAGAGCGTGCCAAGCTGACATCCACTGATGTGCATCTCATCATCCCTCATCAAGCAAACCTGCGGATTATTCAGGCCGTCGCTGAACGGATGGGGGTCGGCATGGACAAAGTCTATTGCAACGTCCAGCGCTTTGGGAACACCTCTGCGGCCTCAATTCCCATCGCTCTTGATGAAGCCGTGCGTCAGGGGAAAATCCACGATAACGATATTGTCGTGCTGAACGCGTGTGGTGGTGGATTGACGTGGGGTGCTTCTGTGGTTCGGTGGTAACGTGCCACCGAAACGCCGTACCTTACCCCCAACTCTTGCTGCGCTTGCGCAAAAACGGTTGCTCTTTTTTGCCGGGAAAGGTGGAGTTGGCAAGACGACGGTGACCGCAGCGGTTGCCTGTACCCTCGCACAGCAGGGCAAGAAAACGCTGCTCGTTGAGTTCGATGACAATTCACGTGCCGCCCGGTTGTTGGGGCTTTCTTCCACTGACCGGCACGCCGCCGAACCACAGCAAGTGTCCCCCTCACTGTTCGTGCTCTCAACCAGTGGCCAGATTGCGCTGAAAGAATACCTCCACTTAATCATCCCCTTCAAGCCAGTGCTCCGCGCGATTGTCGAGAGCCGCGCCTATCAATACTTTATTGCTGCTGCTCCTGGATTGAAAGAACTGCTGACCATGGGCAAAGTGTGGTATGAAGAACGCAAGCGTGAGGCCGCCACGCAGCAACCGCTGTGGGATATCATTCTCGTTGACCTTCCAGCTACCGGCCATAGTCTTCAGTATTTACGGATGCCGCGTGCCGCTCACGAAACCTTTGGGGGGATCATCAGCCGGGAATCTGAACGAATCGCCGCGGTGTTGAACGATGCTGAAAAAACCGCAATCAATCTTGTGACGCTACCGGACGAACTCCCTGTGAGCGAGACCCAAGAAGCCTATCGCCAACTGACTGAAGAGCTTGACCTGCCATTGGGGGCCTTGTTTATCAATCGTGTCCATTCTGCTCCGCTCTCAACGGAGATACTGAAAACGGTTTCCCTTCATGGGCGGATGTCCCCCGGAGAACGACAGGTCATTGACTTGATTCTACGTTGTGGCCAAACAGAAGCCATGAATGCCGAGGCGCAAGTTGTGCGGGTACAACCCCTCTACAATCTCTCACTGCCGATTGTTTTCCTCCCTGTTGTGGGGTCAGAAGGAGCTAGCAAAACGATTGTGGAACAACTCTCGCGGGTGATGACGACCGTCGCTGATGAATCACCACCTCGTGACAACACGAACAGGCGAAAACGCTCTCGTGCGGACTACACTCCCCATGTTACCAGAGAAACCTGAACTGAATGCGTTGCTCGCCTCACACCGGGTGCTTGTCTGCGTCGGCAGTGGAGGAGTAGGGAAAACGACAACGGCAGCGGCATTGGCGCTATGGGGAGCCCTCTCTGGTCGGCGGACGGCAGTGGTCACCATTGACCCAGCTAAGCGCCTCGCCGACTGCTTGGGAATTCGCCCGGGTAGCAGTCCGGAGAAACCCATTCCCCCGGAACTCTTCGCCAGCTACGGTTTGCAACCTACGGGGACACTGACTGCGCTGCTGGTTGATCAACAAAGTGCCTGGGATGCTGCGATTGCACGTTATGCACCGACGCCGGAAATCCGTGACCGGATTTTTGCCAATCGGTTCTATCAGGGGTTGTCACGGACGCTTTCCGGGTCGCACGAGTATATGGCGATGGACACGTTGGCGCTTCTGGTTCAACAGGGAACCTACGATCTGATTGTGGTCGATACGCCTCCCACGCGACAGGCACTCGACTTTCTTGAGGCCCCGCAACGGCTGCAACGCTTCCTCGATAGCCGCGCACGAGCCTGGTTTACGCGTGCGCCCGGAACGCGAACGTGGTCCGCGCTGTCAGCGGTGAACCGCACGACCACGTTTCTCTTGCGAAAAATCGAAGAGGCGACGGGCATTTCTGCCTTGTCAGAAATCTCCGAATTCTTTACCACCATGCAGGCAATGTTTGACGACTTTGGCGAGCGTTTTCAGCGCGTCAGTCAGTTATTAACCAGTGCTGAGACCGCTTTTCTCCTTGTGACTAGCCCTGAGTATACGGTATTGGCTGAAGCTGAGGAGTTTTACCACGGTTTGACGCAAATGGGGATCACGCTGAAAGCGGTGGTGGTGAATCGTGTGCATGACGAATGGCTGGCGGTGTCCCCATCTGCGACGGAGCGCCGGCGGCTGACTGAACGACTGCGCTCCCTTTTACCACTTTCAGCGGAACAGGAGCCGGTGGTTGAATGGTTGGTGAAGAATTTTTTTGCCTATCAACACCTCGCGCGAGAAGAATCCACTCGCCTCGCGCAGTTTACCGATACCTTTTCTGCTTCTCCGCTCTTAATCCGAGTCCCCGCGTTGCCCGCGTTTCCCGCCGACCTTGCAGGGTTGACATTATTGAATCACTACTTGTTTTCTTCTCCTGCAGAGCGTCCATTGCGTCGGAGAGCCAGGAAACGGTAGGGATTACGGAAAGCGCTTTCCCAATACCGTTGTGGTAAAGTCAGTCCCGCGATGGGTCCCGACTGTGCAGTGGGGAGCGAATCGGTTGGCCGAAACTGATCTGCCCTTTGTCGATGCGCAGGGAAAAGCCACAACCAGGATTGTTGCAGGCCCAGAGCTTGAACGGGATGTCATTGCCTTGCGGTCCATAATCAGACAGGGGTAGGAGAACACCTTTGTGACATCGTTGGCAGCGTGGCCATTCTTTCCCGGGCATGCTTGAGCTCCTTTCGTATCGGTTGAGAACAAGGGACCCACACCCCTATTCTTCTTCCATTCGCAAAGCGGTGGGAATTCCAGGGTCCTTCATGACGGGTGCTCCTCCTTGGTTTGGGTCAAGAAACGCCAGGACTCGTTCCCCAGAGGTTTTATTCATCCATCGTCGCAGGCGTTGTTCGAGAAAGAGGCGAATATGGTGCTTGCGGTGAAGGAGCTCAACAACTTCCTCAGCACTCCGCCCCGTCAGGGGAGGGGATTGTACTGGGAGTTTCTTGCGACGGCGTTTTCTCGTACTTACCCGGGCTGGTTGGCGTACTGGCACCGGGTGATAGGTGCCGTCTTGCTTCTGGTATGCGAGCCAGAGGGATGAGGCACCTTCGCGGACGATTCGCAGGGTCTGCGCTTCATTTTCCCAGTACTGTTGCTGCCGATCGCTCCCGTAATACAGCGTTTCTGATGGAGAAGGCAAACGTCCCATAGTTGCTCCGTCGGCTCACGGTCACTGTCCGACTAACCTCTAATATAGAGCGAAAGCTTTGGGAAAGAAAAGGCAGGTAGAGCACCAGAAAGATTTTTGTCAAAATAGACGAAGAATCCAGAGTGTCAGGCCGTCGCCGTACGGAGATGTTGGGCCTGTGACTGGTATGGCTCTGGGAGCTCGCGGCGTGGGGCTTGCCCCCATAAGCCTTCGAGGTTGTAGAATTCGCGGACAGTTTCGTAGAAAACGTGGACGATCACATCCCCGTAATCAATCAGCACCCACTGTCCGTGGGTATATCCCTCGATGGCGAGGGGACGAATATCCGCCTTGGCTAAGGCCTCTTCGACCGCGCGACAAATGGCCTGGACTTGGATGTCGGATCGACCGGTGCAAATGATGAAATAGTCGGCCACCGAAGTAAAGGCACTGACCTCAAGAAGGACAAGGTCGTAGGCTTTTTTATCAAGCGCTGCTTGGGCGCACAGAAAGGCTCGCTGCCAACTTTGGTCTGATGTTAACGTAAGCTTTCCTCCTGTTGATACAGGTTATTGTCAGTAATATAGGCGGCCACCGAAGATGGCACGAGATAGCGAACAGACTTTCCTTGGCGCAGGATAGCTCTGACTTGAGATGCAGAAACCTGCAAGCCTTGAATCTCGTGGAAAACGAGGGTGTGACCCGACGTGTGACGATACATCTTGCGGGAAGAATCGTACCAAAGGGCGGGTTGGAGAGCAACGGGAAGAAGCTGCTCTTGTGGAGGAGTGAACACTCCTGGGCGAGAAGTGACAAGAAGATGGCAGAGCGCCGGAATACTGGCGTATTCTTTCCAGGTATGGATTTCGCGAAAAGCGTCGAGACCAACGACAAAGAACAGAGACGACGGTTCAAGCGTCTGAAGGAAAGAGCGGATCGTGTCAATTGAATACGATGGACCAGTTCGCTCGAGTTCGACTGCGGACGCCTGAAAGTCGGGATTATCGGCGACAGCCAGTTCGACCATTCTGAGTCGATGTGTGGCCGAAACCAGCGTGTCTCCACTGCGATGCGGAGGTCGAGCCGCCGGAATAAAGTAGATGCGGTCCAGCGCGAAGGTTTCACGGATTTCCTCAGCACTGCGCAAGTGTCCGAGATGGATGGGGTTAAAGGTCCCTCCGAAAATGCCAACCTTGAGGCCCCGGCAATCCGACGGTGTGGTCACAACTTTCGTACTCGTCCTTTTCCTATTGCGCCGTTCTTTCTCTATCCGCGAATCTGGCCGTCACCGTGAATGATGTATTTGTAGGTTGTGAGTTCACGGAGCCCCATTGGCCCACGGGCATGCAAACGGTTCGTCGAAATCCCGACTTCGGCCCCGAAGCCAAATTCAAATCCATCAGTGAATCGTGTCGAAGCATTCGCATAGACAGTAGCGGAATCCACCTCGTTGAGGAAGCGACGGACCTGGGAATAATTCTCGCTGATAATGGCATCGGCAAGCCCCGAACCGTAGGTGCTAATGAAGTCAAGCGCTTCATCGAGAGAGTTCACAACTTTGACCGAGAGAATCAAGTCTAAATACTCCGTACGCCAATCCTCTTCGGTTGCTGCCTTGACTTGTGGCACGATCCGCCGTGTCCGTTCACAGCCACGAATTTCCACCCCCACCTTTTCCAACTCGGCTAAAAATGGTGGCAGAAACTGTGTCGCCACGGACTCATGCACGAGCAGATTCTCCATCGCATTACAGACCCACGGACGTTGGACCTTCGCATTCATACAGATCCGCGCAGCTTTCTGAAGATCAGCCTCGGCATCGACATACGTCTGACAGACGCCGGAAAAATGCTGGATCACAGGCACTGCTGAACGTTCGGTGACCGCTCGAATCAACTCTTCTCCCCCACGGGGAATGATGACATCGACAAACCGTTCCTGTCGCAGGAGCGTGGCGACTGCTTGGCGATCGGTCGAACGAATGAGTTGAATCGCGGCTTCGGGTAAGCCCGCTTCAACCGCGGCGGCGGTCAGAGTGTCGGTAATGGCACTGTTAGTGCGGAAAGCTTCCGATCCTCCTTTCAGAATGACCGCATTGCCAGCTTTCAGGCCGAGACCCGCAGCATCAGCCGTCACATTGGGACGCGCCTCATAGATCACCCCGACCACCCCCAAGGGAATACGGACCTGGCCGATTTCGAGGCCGTTTGGCCGCCGCCATTGCATCATAGTTTCGCCAACCGGATCGGGAAGGTCTGCGATGATCTCCAGTCCTTTCGCCATCGCGTCAATGCGCGCTTCGGTTAAGGTGAGGCGGTCGAGCATAGCCGACGACAATCCATTCTTGCGTCCGGCTTCGACGTCCTGGAGATTCGCGGCCAGCAGGGTGCCGCTATTCTGCCGCAGCCGAGTCGCGGCTTGGAGCAGCGCCTGATTCTTTATAGGTGTGGGAGCGGTTGCCAGCGTGCGTGCGGCTTTTTTGGCAGCCTGACACAGAGAGACTATCATTTGTTCGACGTCCATGACTCGTTCCTCGCTCGAACTAGGAAGAAGATAATCCAGTTTTAGAGGTTTTACTGCTGAGATGCTACCGATTCTGAGGGAGTATAATGCAAGACAAGCAGAGTTTCGGCAGAGACAGTCGCGAAAGCATAGCCGCATCCGTGAGCATCGCTAAACTCCACTAAGGTGCGGGAAGGATTTGAAGGGCGGGAGGCGATCTCTTTCATCATCGTATTCCCCGACGGTATTCGAACCATCGCTGATCTGCAAAAAATCTGGGACTTTACTGGGAAAGTAAAAACCAGCTTTGACAACCGCGTCGCGAGCTTGGCCGAGATCCCAAACTATCGTGATACTGGAGAGCGCCTGTTGGATGATCCTCATATTAACCCAGTGCTGTTCACGGACGGCCACTTTGATCTAGACATATGGAAAGAGCGTGTCAGACACGACCCGACCGTGTACGGACTACTCGTGGGTCGGAACTTTGACTGGGCCGCAGTCATGCGCTTCCTTCCACCTGGATACGATGAGATCACAGAGTTTCGCCGTACCGCGGAATTTTTGGAAGGGTGCAAGATTCCCTGGTGGGAATGGCTGTGGAAAACTGATGTCTTTCCCCAAGATCCACAAATTATGGTGGGAGGCTGGTGCCTGGGACGAGGGCTTATCGATCAGGGGTTTATAGTCGATGCAATCACGTTGGTTGTTCTGGGAACTCTGCTCGCTTTGCCTATTTTCACCGTTGCCTTCGGCTCTTTTGCCCACGCTCTTCTGGGGATTCTGTGTGTCATTCTCCCGAGTCTCCTATGGGTACGAGGTTCAATTGGTCTACTAGAAGTGCTGGGGGTAGACGTCAGAGAGCGTGTCTATCTCGTACTTGCATATACCAACTGCGTCGTGCAGGGAGTGAGTTTTGTTTTGCACAAGTTTTCTGCCTTCCAAGAGGGATTCGTTTCCAGCAGGGAGGAGGCATGGCGGTCTGCTCAAGTTGTAGATCCCTTGATTGGCGCTACTGCGGTTATTGCCATCTTGGGCTTCAGTTCTCTGTGGTGGTTCCAGGTACTCACTATTCGTGAGCTAGGGCTTCTTTCGGCCTTGGGAGTTAGCTATAGCTACCTTCTAGCTGTAATGGTCCTTCCCGCTGTGCACCTACTCTGCGGGCGAGAAGCATCCTCTCAGAAGAAGAAGAGAAAGAGTATGCTGGGAAAGCTCTTCTCTGCTCTCTTGGAAAGACTTGTCGCAAGGTGCACATGGCTGGTGACCCATTTCTCCTTCAGGTTCACTGCCTGGGTTGCGGGAGGAATCACAACTGCTCTGCTCCTTGTAGCTACTCTGCTTATCTATCCGGGAAATCTCCTCCTAACCAGCAGCCGCCCTCTGGAATTTGTTGAGGGGACGCTGGTTCATAAAACTGGGCTTTTCCTGAACCGACCTCAGAATGTCGGGTTCGATTTTCTAGAGCTTCTACTTGAGCCGACAAACGATACTGGCAGTGGCCTCTATGATCCCGACTTTCTCAAGAGGGTATGGGCCTATCAACAAGATCTCAAACAACTCCCTGAAGTCCGTGAGGTCAGCTCTGTTCTCCATGCAATCCATCGGATTGCCGAGGAATCATACAAAAAGCCTTTTCCTACAACAGCAGAAGAGGTCAGCGGAGCCTTCTTTCTCTTAGAAAGCCGGCTGGACACTGTACTGACCTCCCAACTCTATTTTCCCAACAGGCTGCGCATCGCTGTTTCCCATGCTTCCAATGACAGTGATGCTTGGAGAATTTTGCAAGAGCAGGCTCTCATTTTGGCGCATGAGCGGTACCCGGACCTACGCCTCTCGACCTTTGGTAAGGGAGCTCTCCATCCTCGCCTGGATACCTATATTATCTACGGTAAGCCATTTAATCTCTTCAGCTCTCAATGGGTGATTATTGTCTCTTGCTTTCTACTCATTCGTAGAAGGAACCGATCGTGTGGTCAGATGTGCTCTTCCCTTCTGCTTTCTCCCTGGCGAGGTGGACTCGTCATGTCAGTCCCATTTCTCTTTGCCACAGCAGCAATGATCTTGCTGATGATTGCCTTGCAGATTCCTTTGGACCTCGCCACGGCGGCAATCACTGCCCTGGCGATTAACGCCTCGATTGACTTTGCCATCTACTTTGTTGATGCGTTCCAAGAGGGTCTGGCCAAGGTCGGGGAGACAAGCGCAGCGTTGGCGTTTGCTCTTAAGACCAAAGGGAAAATCATCCTGGAGGACATGCTTCTCAACTCGCTCTGCTTTGCCCCACTGCTGACTTCTCATTTCCTTCCTATTCGACGGATTGGCTGGATTATGGGGGTTATGTTGACGGCCTGTGCGGTTGGCACGCTCGTCTTCATGGCTGCGCTGTTGCCTTGCTGCGTAGTGCGCCAAAAGGAAATCGCGTGAAAACCATCCTTCTCCTTGTGCTATTTTTTAGTGCGATGCTCTTTCCCAAAACAACGAGTGCTGCCCCGACTGCCCAAGAAATCATCGCACTCGCCCAACAGCAACTCACCGTCCCCTCGGAGTTCGTTTTGGGTGAGATGAAGGTGTATCGCGGGGAGCGGCTCAATCGTCGCTACTCTTTCGTCTTGGGCAAGCTGTGGGACGCGCCGACCCAGACCGAGTCCGTGCGCATTGATTTTCAGTCGGCGATCAACTCCTCCCCCGATTCCTCTTCGCTCTATTCTGATCACCGCTACCTGCTCAAAAGAACTGCCCAGGTTCTGCCGACCCAGTGGCTGTATCTGCCGGCTCTCCGTCGGGTGCGGATTACCCCCTACCGGCCTGACGACCCGCTTTTACAGAGTGACTATCTGTTTTATGACTTGACCACTATTCACGACTTCTCCGACTACCGGTACCGGTTTGTGGAAACTAACGAGCAAACCCCGATCATCGAGGGCGAACCCCACACTTCTTTCGTCCCCTACCAGCGGACCCTCTTCACCCTCGAACGACGCGGCGGGGCCTATCTCGTGACGAAGATATCCTACATCGCCGGGGGGAAAGAGTGGCAGGTGTACTTCTCAGCGTTTACCGAGATTGCCCCCGGTCGCTTCCGTCCACGGCAAATGTTGGTCACAAGAGAAGGCGGGCGCACGGAGGTCACTTTTCAGCACTGGACTGTAAGTGATATTCCAACCCCGCGGCTTTTTACCCCCCTCATCTGGAAACCCAGATGCTAACCTTGCCAGCAAAGGAGTAACAACAGGAGAACTGAAAGAGAAAGTCTAGAGCGGTTTTCGTTTGCTTGTACAAACCGATTTGCAGGTGTTGCGTGCCGGCTTTGGTTTTCGCTTCCAGGAGTCACCACTCCGTGGAGATGTCGCCTATTACGACGAAGTCGATAGGGACTCCTTGAAACTGTTGTGGAAGGTGCTTCCGTACTTCCGAATTGCGTACGTAAATGCGCAGAGATTGGTTCCCAATGCCGATGCCTTCTACTCCTGGGAGGTCACCGTAGCTCTGAATGGCAGCAGATTTCACTGCCTCTAGATTGATTTGCGGCTTCGCGCTGCTTCCCATAGGCATAAGACTCCTTAAATTCTTGCAATCATATTACTCCCCCTGCCCTAGCGATACCAGGCACCGCAGAAAGTAGGGAAGCCACTCTTATACTACAATCTGGATGTTGAAACGCGAAAGAACCGGACTGATCGGGTTGGCGAACGTCATTCCCCCTCCACCTGCGAACAGGAGTGCTACCGGTTCCTTGGTCACACCATCCACGATCAGAGAACCTGAGTCACCACCACTGCTGAACGTACCACCCGCACCGACAATCCCGAGTTGATTATCAAACGTCGCGAGACGAGTGCCGTAGCGTACTTTGATCCTCGCGCTCAGATCCATAATGACACCCACTGTATGCAGGGTCGTCCGACCATGTTTGCGAACGGACTGGTAGAGCTTAGGAGGAGACACGCTTGCTGCCACACGTCCAATGACAAGGATGTCAGGAAGTATGCTGCCCGGAATGAGGACCTTCGCTAATGAACTTTGACGATCAAAATCGGTAATATGGATCCATCTCAGGTCGCAGGAGTAACGAGATGGCCATCCGACGAACAGTGAGGCTAAAAACCCGTGAACAACGAGAGCTGGAACATTATCGCGATCATGATCCCCGGCCCTACGTGCGCGAACGGTGCGGGGCGCTCCTAAAGATTGCGGAGGGAGCGCCCCCTCAGGCCGTGGCGCGGCAGAGGGTACTGAAACCCCGGGACCCGGACACGCTTTATGGTTGGTTACAGGTCTATGAAGAGGAAGGAGTCGCTGGCTTGGTGGCCCACCAACACGGTGGGGACCGCCGGAGGTTACTTTGCGGAGGTCGAGACGGTGAAAGAGGAACTGATGGAGACCCTGCGCGCGGGGCCGGGTGAGGCCGCACGCCGGGAAATGGCAGTCGGGGCGAGTGGCCCGGCGCCCAGCCGCTGGACGCTGCGCACGATCCGCGCGTCGGTGGCGTGGCTGACGGCAGACACTGTGAGTGGGGTATGGCGGGTGTTGCAGACCTGTGGGCTGGGCCTCCACGTCTCGTGTGCCCGCTTGTTCAGTCCCGATCCGGACTACCGCCGTAAGGTGCGACGGCTGCACCGCTGTCTGCGTGACGCCGCGCGACATCCAGATACAGTCGTCGCGCTGTTTCTGGACGAGTTTGGCTATCACCGCTGGCCGGAGGTCGCGCCGACGTGGGGACTGGAGGCGGCAGTAGCGCCGCGGGCGGGCAACAATCAACAATGGCGCACCATCGGCGCCCTCAATGCCCTGACCGGACAAGTGAACTACCTCGACGGTTACATCGTGGGCCGACAACAAGTGATACAGTTCTACTCGCACCTGGACCGCGCCTATCCTGAGGAGGACCAGATTTATGTGATCCAAGACAATTGGAACATTCATACGCACCCCGAGGGGTTGACTGCCTTGGCAGACTACCCGCGAATCAAAC
>Ga0187892_10003362_pt1 | contig 29435 bp, 23 predicted proteins | sample MA1701073metaG_FD_139345 | JGI IMG/M metagenome (GOLD analysis project Ga0187892, IMG submission 139345) | Bio-ooze microbial communities from a basaltic lava cave in the Kipuka Kanohina Cave System on the Island of Hawaii, USA - MA170107-3 metaG ... | reverse complement strand
TCCGCATCCTCGACGTGGGGCTCGCCGCGCCGGGGCAGCCGGCCTACGTGGCGATGGAGTGGATCGACGGCGAGCCGCTCTCCTCCCTCATCGAGCGCCGCCGTGAGGCGCTCGGGCCGCCCGACGCCACCCCGACGCTGCCCCCGGGCGCGGTGCGCGCGACCGTCGCGCTGGTCGAGCAGGTGGCCCGGGCGCTCCAGTACGCGCACGAGCAGGGCGTCCTCCACCGGGACGTGAAGCCGGCCAACGTCCTCGTCGGGCGCGACGGAGCCCCGCGGCTCCTCGACTTCGGGCTCGCGCGCGACGAGTCCCTCCCCTCGCTCACGGAGACCGGCGAGGTCTTCGGCACGCCCGACTACATGAGCCCGGAGCAGCTCCGCGGCCAGGCGGTGGACGCGCGGACGGACGTCTGGTCGCTGGGGGTCGCCTTCTACGAGCTGCTCACGCTGCGGCGGCCGTTCGAGGGGCCCCGCGCGTCGCTCCCTCAGAGGATCGCGCTGGAGGAGCCGGTTCGCCCGCGCCGGCTCGTCCGCGGGATCCCGGCCGACGTGGAGACGGTCTGCCTCAAGGCGCTCGAGAAGGATCGCGAGCGACGCTACGACACCGCGGGCGCCTTCGCCGACGACCTCCGGCGCATCCTCGAGATCGAGCCGATCCGGGCGCGCCCGTCGGGCCCGTGGACCCGCGCGGTGAAGTGGACCCGGCGGCACCGCACTCCGGTGACCGCGGCGCTCGCCGCGGCCGCGGTCACGCTGGGAGCGCTCGCGCTCCTCTCTCCTCCGCCGCCCGCCCCGGCGGGCACCGTCCGCTTCCTGAACCTCGCCTCCGACGTCGCGCTGGAGCGCGCGGACTCCGCCGGAGGCCCGTGGGAGCCCTGGCCCGTCTCCTCGCGGGGCGAGGCGCGGCTCCCGCCCGGACCGGTGCGTCTCCGCGTCCGGCGCAGGAACTGCTTCCCGGTCGAGCTGCCGGAGCCGGTCGTGGTCCGCAAGGACGCCGCGGTCGAGCTGGAGCCCCGGACCCTGCCCCTCCTGCGGTGGTCCCAGCGCTTCGACGGGATCCTCGCCCCGCCCGTGGTGGTCCGGGCCGGCCGCGGCTGGAAGGACCTGGTCTTCCCTGGCTCGCGCGTGTGGCATCAGGTGCAGGGGCACTCGGGCGTCGCGACGCGCCTCTGGTCGGGCATCGGGTGGGGGAGGCCGGGGAAGGCGTGGCCGCTCGATCCCCGCGGCTCGTCCTTTCTCGGCACGGAGTGGCACGTCCGGATGGACCGTCCCGAGGGAGGGTCCTGGTCGCACTTCCTCGACCCGGTCGCCGGAGCCCCCGTCCCCGACCAGGACCGGGACGGCGTGGACGACATCGCGATCGTGGCCTCGGACGGCGCGCTGTGCCTCTTCTCGGGCCGGGAAGGCAGGATGCTCTGGGGCATCCCGAGGGCCCGGGACGAGAACTGGAACCTGCTGGCCTGCACGGCCGGGCCCTGCGCGGTCCTCGTGCTCGGAGACCCGGACGGCCGCTTCCGCATCCTCGATCCCGCCACCAGGAGCGTGCTCCGCGAAGGGCGCATCGACGGCGCGGTCGGCGTGCTCGTTCCCGTCGGACCGGCGGGGCCGCTCGTGCTCGCGGGGCCGGGAGGCGCGTGGCTCCTCCGCCGCGTGCCGGACGGGGAGGTGGCCCGGCTGGGCGGCGGGGAGGTCGTGGCCGGAACCGCCGCCGACCTGGACGGCGACGGTGCGCCGGAGACGGTGCTCACCGGTGCGTCGAAGGCCGTCGCGTGGACCAGGAACGGGCGGCTCCTCTGGAGCGTGGCCGTGCCCCACGCGTTCCAGGTCGGCGCGGGAGACCTCGACGGCGCGAGCGGCGCCGAGGTCGTGATCGCCGGGGTGGACGGCGGCGTCACCGCGCTCTCGGGCCATGGGAGCGAGCTCTGGCGCTACGAGGCCGGCGCCCGGATCTCCCACGCTCCGGTCATGGACGACCTGGACGGGGACGGACTCGGCGAAGTCGCCGTAGCGTCCGCGGACGCGCGCCTCCATGTGCTCGCGGGCTCGCCCGAATGCCGGAAGTGGCTGGTCGAGACGGAGTGGCCGGTCGGGAGCCGTCCCGCGCTCGTCCGCCTCCCGGGCCGGCGTCCGCTCATCATCGCGGGAACCGCGGAGCGCGGATCCCCGCCCCTGGACCGGGGGATGCTGGGAACCGCGATCCACGCGGTGGACGCGGAGACCGGAGCCCCCGTGTGGAGCCATACGGACGCGTCCGCCTTCCTCTGGTGTCCGGACCTCGTCGATCTCGATGGCGATGGCGTCCCGGAGACGCTCGCGCACACGCGGGAGGGGAAGGTCCTCGCGTTCCGGGCGACGGACGGAGTGCGGACCTGCGTGGCGGAGGGGATCGGCCCGCCCGACGAGGCCCCTCCACGCCTCGGCGACGTGGACGGCGACGGCCGGCCGGAGCTCCTCTTCTGCCACGGGACGCCGCCCGGGAAGACGATCTCCTGCTGGGACGTGGCGGCCCGCCGGGAGCGATGGAGGACGACCGAGTCGTGGTACGTCTGGAGGATCGAGGTCGCGGACCTCGGGAGCGACGGGCGCACGGAGGTGATCTGCGGCCTGGACGACCGGCGGGGCGCGGGAGGCGTTCTGATCCTCGACGGCGCGAAGGGTACGGTCGAGCGGCACCTCGTCCTGTCCGGGGGGGTGAACGCTCCCCCGGTGGTGGCCGACCTGAACGGAGACGGAGCGGCGGACCTCGTGGTCTCTCCGCTGCCGTTCGACGGCGTCCAGGCCTTCGACGGGCGGAACCTGGACCCTCTCTGGCAGTGGAAAGGCTCGAGACTCGACTCGCGCCCGGCCGTGTCCGACGTGGACGGCGACGGCCGGCCGGACCTCGTGTTGTCGCTCTGGGACGGCAGCGTGCTCGCGCTTCGCGGCCGCGATCGCGAGCCGCTCTGGAGGACCGGGCTCTCGGGCGAGGGGATCTTCTCGTCGCCCGAGATCGCCGATCTCGACGGGGACGGGCGGCCGGAGGTCGTCGTGGGTCTGAAGGACTGCCGCGTCGCCGTTCTCGACCTGAAGACGGGTTGGCTCCGCTGGACCGCCGGCCTCGGCGCGGAGGTCTTCGGGACCGCGCTCTGCGGCGACCTCGACGGCGACGGCCGCGCGGAGATCGTGATCGGAGCCAACGACTGTCGGCTCCACGCGATCCCCGGCCGGCCGCGGATGGCGGGGACCGCGGCGGGACCGGTAAGATCGCCGCCCGATCGATGAACATCCTGGGGATCTCGGCCTACTACCACGACAGCGCCGCGGCCCTCCTCCAGGACGGCCGCCTCGTGGCCGCGGCCCAGGAGGAGCGCTTCTCGCGCCGGAAGCACGACCCGCGCTTCCCGCGGCTCGCCGCCGAGTACTGCCTGCGCGCCGGCGGGATCGAGGCCGCTGCCCTCGACCACGTGGTCTTCTACGACAAGCCGCTGCTCAAGTTCGACCGGCTGCTCGAGACCTACCTCGCCACCGCGCCCTTCGGGATCCGGTCCTTCCTGCAGGCGATCCCCCTCTGGCTCAAGGAGAAGCTCTGGGTCCCGGACACGATCCGGAAGGAGCTCGGCTGGGACGGCGACGTGCTGTTCGCGCGCCACCACGACTCCCACGCGGCATCGGCCTTCTATCCGTCGCCCTTCGAGGAGGCGGCCATCGTCACCATGGACGGCGTGGGGGAATGGGCGACGAGCACGGTCGGCGTGGGCCGGGGCGCGGACCTCCAGCTCCTCCAGGAGATCCGCTTCCCGCACTCGCTCGGCCTCCTCTACTCCGCGTTCACCTACCACGCCGGCTTCAAGGTGAACTCGGGGGAATACAAGCTGATGGGGCTCGCGCCCTACGGGGAGCCGCGCTACGTCGATCTCATCCTGCGCGAGCTGGTGGACCTGAAAGAGGACGGCTCGCTCCGGCTGAACCTGAAGTACTTCACGTATCTCTCCGGCCTGACCATGACCGGGCGGCGGTTCGACCGGCTCTTCGGCGGCCCGCCGCGGAGGCCCGAGGCGCCGCTGACCCAGCGCGAGATGGACATGGCGCGCTCGATCCAGGCGGTCACCGAGCTGGCCATGCTCCGCATGGCCGCGCACGCGCACGAGCTCACCGGCCTGAAGCGGCTCTGCCTCGCGGGCGGCGTCGCGCTCAACTGCGTGGGCAACGGGCGGGTGCTCCGCGAGGGGCCCTTCGACGAGCTGTGGATCCAGCCCGCCGCCGGCGACGCGGGCGGCGCGGTGGGCGCGGCGCTGCTCGTGCACCACCGGCTGCTCGGGAACGACCGGACCCCCGCGGCCGGCGACTCGATGGCGGGAGCCTACCTGGGTCCCGAGTTCGGCGACGAGGAGGTGCGCCGCTTCCTCGACGCCTCCGGCGCGCGCTACCGGACGCTCGCGTGGGACGAGGTCCCGCGCGCGGCGGCCGGGGTGCTCGCCGAGGGGAAGGTGGTCGGCTGGTTCCAGGGGCGGATGGAGTTCGGGCCGCGGGCGCTGGGCAACCGGAGCATCCTGGGCGATCCGCGCGACCGCGAGATGCAGTCGCGCATGAACCTGAAGATCAAGTTCCGCGAGTCGTTCCGCCCGTTCGCGCCCGCGGTGCTGCGCGACCGCGTGGCGGACTGGTTCGAGCTGGACGCGCCCTCGCCCTACATGCTGCTGGTGGCGCCGGTCGGAGAGGCGCGGCGGCTGCCGGACCCGGGCGGGAACGGAGCGACCGGCATCGCGCGGCTCAAGCTCCCGCGCTCGGTGGTCCCGGCGATCACGCACGTGGACTGGTCGGCGCGGGTCCAGACCGTGCACTCCGAGACCAACCCGCTCTTCCACGACGTGCTCCGCGCCTTCGAGGAGCGGACCGGGTGCCCGGTGCTGGTGAACACGTCGTTCAACGTGCGCGGCGAACCGATCGTGCGCACGCCGGAAGACGCGTTCCGCTGCTTCCGCCGCACGCAGATGGACTGCCTTTTCCTGGGCCGCCATCTTCTGGACGCGCGCGACTTCCCCGCGCCCGAACCGGAGGAGGACTGGAGGGGCGAGATTGAACCCGACTGAACGGAAGGGCATCCGCGACTTCGGGATCGTCTTCGCGGTCGTCGGCGCGCTCTACGGCGGGTGGAGCGTCTGGCGCGGGCATCCGACGCGCGCGCTCGTCTCGGTCTCGATCGGCGCGGCGATCCTTTGCGGGAGCCTCGCGGCGCCGGCCCTCATGCGGCCGCTCTGGCGGGGCTGGATCGCATTCGGGCACGCCCTCGGATGGCTCAACACCCGCCTCATCCTGGGCATCCTCTTCTACCTCGTGTTCACCCCGCTCGGCCTCCTCTTCCGCCTCGTCGGCCGCGACGCGCTCGCGCTCCGGCGCGACCCCGGCCGCTCCAGCTACTGGGAGCCGTGCGACGCGGCGGGGGCCTCCCCCGAGCGGCTGCGGCGGCTGTTCTGAGGACAGGAAGGCGGTGGCGGAGGCTGGAAGCCGGAGGCCCGTCCGCCCGTCCGGGCGGGGCCGGTGGACGGAGGGAAGATCGGGTACACTTTGCCGCCGCCCGGGGCGGAGGGGCGTTCGAGCGAGGACGGAACCGAAATGCGTGGAAAACTCGGAGTGTTCGCGGAGCTCTGGGCCTTCCTGAGCGTCACCAAGAAGTGGTGGCTGGCGCCGATCGTGATCCTGCTCCTGATGTTCGGGATCCTGATCGTGGCCACCCAGGGTTCGGCGATCTCGGGGTTCATCTACACGCTGTTCTGAGAGGGATTCCATGCGACCTCTCCCCACCCTGTGGCTCGCGCCGCTCTCCGCGTTCGCCCAGACGGGCGGCTGGGGACCAGCGGCGTCCGTTCCCGCGTTGAACTCGCCCGTGACCGAGAACGCCCCGAACCTCGCGCAGGACGGGCTGACGCTCCGGTGGTCCTCGAACCGCACGGACATCCCCGGGAGCCCCGGGGCCAACGACATCTACGAAGCCTCGCGGCCCCACCGCCACGGGAGCTTCGGCGCGGTCACCCGCGTGCCCGGCGCCTTCAACACCGCGAACTTCGACCTCACGTGCCACGTGATGGCGTCGGAGACCCTGGCCTGGGTGGCGAACAACACGCTGGGGAACTACGAGATCTTCGAGGTGACGCGGTCCGGGCCGATGGCGCCCTGGGGCGCGCCGGTCCTTGCGGCGGCGCTCTCGAGCGCGGCGGTCGACTGGAGTCCGAGCGTCACCGCCGACGGCCTGCTCCTCACGTTCACCAGCTCGCGGAGCGCGAACAACTTCGACGTCTGGCAGTCCACGCGCGCGGCCCTCGAGCAGCCTTGGGGGGCCCCGACTCCCGTCGCCGAGCTCTCGAGCGCGAACCCCGAGTTCGAGGTGTGCGTGAGTCCGGACGGGCTGACCTGCTACGTCTCGCAGAACGTGGCGTCGAACCGCGACCTCTACTGGTCCACGAGGAAGCTCCGCACCGATCCGTGGAGCACCCCCGTGCTGGTGCCGAACGTGAACAGCCCGCAGCTCGACCAGGGGCCCTCGATCTCGGCCGACGGGCGCGAGCTCTGGTTCCACTCCTCGCGCGGCGGCAACCCGGACCTCCACGTCGCGCGCTGGACCGGGCTCACCCACCAGAACCTGCCGCAGTCCGGCTTTCCGCTCCTGATCCATCTCACGCTGCCGGCGCTGGCGGGCCAGAGCTACCTCGTGGCCGCGGCGCTCTCGAGCGCGCCGGGCATCCCGGTCCCCGGCGTCGGCACGATCCCGCTGGCGCTCGACCCGCTGCTCCTGCTCTCGATCAGCGGCCAGCTCCCGGCGGTCTTCACGGACTTCAGCGGGACGATCGACGCGAACGGCGAGGCGACCGCGACCTTCCATATCCCCCCGGGCGTCCCGGTCGGCTTCGACTTCTCGATCGCCGCCGTGACCTACGACGGTTCCGGGATCGTGCTCATCACCAACGGGGAGGACCTGAAGGTCAACCCGTAGCGGCGTCCGTCCGCTTCCAACCGGCCCGGCCGGCGTGGTAGGTTGGCCCCCGCCTTGGGGAGCGGGACATGGGAGACCCCCGGAGCCCGGGCGGCTCCGGGACCACGCCGGAGGACGCCATGAGCGCGCTACGAGGGTTCGTCGTCGCCTGCCTGCTCGCGCCGCCCGTCGCCGCCCAGACCGGAGTCTGGTCGGCGCCCGTTCCGCTGACGGAAGTCAACACGCCGACCAACGACTACTACCCGTTCCTCTCGGCGGACGGTGTCACGCTCCGCTGGTCCTCCGCCCGCACCGATCTCCCCGGAGGACCGGGCGCCTGGGACATCTACCAGGCCGTCCGCCCGGACCGCTTCTCCCCGTTCGGTCCGGTCACGCGCGAGCCGGGCGGCATCAACACGTCCTCGAACGACCTGGGGGTCCACGTGATGCCCTCGGAGATGCAGGCCTTCCATACGATCGTGACCGGCAACAGCGACCTCTGGGAGACCACGCGCTCGGGCCCGGCGGGTCCCTGGGGAACGCCGGTGCTCGTCTTGCCGCTGGCCGCGTCCGGCACCGACTACGGGGTCACGGTCACCGCCGACGGCCTCTACATGATGTTCTCGAGCGGCCGGCCCGGCGGCGCCGGAGGCCAGGACCTCTACGAGTCCCACTTCGTGAGCGGGATGTGGACGCCGCCGGTCCTCGTCGCGCCGCTCAGCACGAGCGGGGGCGAGTACGGCCCGTGCCTGGCGCCCGACGGCCTGACCGTCTGGTACTCGGGCGCTCCCTCGGGCTCCGGGGACCAGAACGTGATGGTCTCGCGCCGGAAGCTCACGACCGACCCGTGGGGCGCGCCCGTCCCGGTCCCGGAGCTGAACTCCACCTCCTACGAGCGGGAGCCGCACGTCTCCGACGACGGCCGGGAGATCTTCTTCACGTCGGGCCGGCCCGGGAGCCTCGGCGCGCCGGACAACTGGACCGCGCGCTGGACCGGGCTCACCCACCAGAACCTGCCGCAGCCGACGAGGCCGTTCCTGATCCACCTCTCGATCCCGTCGCTGCCGGGCGCGAACTACCAGATCGGTCTCTCCCTCTCGAGCACGCCGGGCTTCCCGGTGCCGGGCGTCGGGACCATCCCGCTGGGACTGGATCCGCTCCTCCTCCTCTCGATCAGCGGCGTGCTCCCGAGCGTCTTCCAGAACTTCAGCGGCGTGCTCGACTCGAACGGCTGGGCCACCGCAACGCTGAACATCCCCCCCGGCCCGTTGGTGCACCTCGATTTCTCGATCGCGGCCGTCACCTACGGCCCGGGCGGGGTCAGCTTCATCACGAACGGCGAGGACCTGAAGGTCAACCCGTAGAGCCCCCCTCCCGATCCTCCGGGCCGGCCGGGTCCTCTCCCGACACGGCCGCTTCCCGGGCACCCCGGCGGGGGAGCACTTCTCCGATGTGGGTCAGGACCTCGACCATGCGCTCGAGCAGCGCCCCCGCCCCCGGATCGCCGAAGTTGCGGACCACCACCTCCTTCGCGAACAGGTGCGCGAGGTAGCGGAGCCGGCGGCGCGGATCGTCCTGCACGGAGCGGTAGTCCGGGTGCCCCTTGTTGTACTCCCAGCGCCCGGCCAGCACGCGCGAGCGCCACGGCTCGGCGGGCGCCAGGACCGGCTCGGGATCGGGCACGCCGCTCCCTCCTCCGTTTTCGGGCTCGGCGGCCTCCCTCACGCGGATCTCCGCCAGTCCCTCGGCACGGGTCGCACCCTGGACGGCCGCCACGATCACGCGGCTCGTGCCGGGCGCCTCCGGCGCGCGATAGAGCGCGGCCGCGCCCCGATCCGCCGGCAGCTCGTGCAGCGTCCCCGGCCCGTCCAGCGACCACGCGAAGCGGATCCCCTCCGTCACCTCGCGACCGTCGGCGTCGCGCGCGACGGCCCGGAACCTCCGTTCCCCCTCGATCGGGAGCACGCTCCGGCGCGGCCGCAGGTCCACGGCGGCGAGCGGACCCGGGGCGAAAAGGAAGCCGCCGGAGGGCTCGGGCTCGACGGGAGCCGGAAGCGCCGCTTCCGTCGGCTCCTCGACCGGCTCGCCGGGACCGGCCTCCGCGGGCCCCGGAGCGCGGCCTTCCCGGACGTCGAAGAGCGCGTACTGAGGCAGCAGCCGCGGCAGGTTCCGGAAGAGCCGGCGGAGGTCACGCGCGTCGTGGGCCTCGCGCTCGACCTGCCGGCGCCGGCTCTCCTCGGCGAGGACCTCGCGGCAGCGCGCCTCCAGCGCCGGCAGCGCCTCGAGGAAGGCCCGCGCGGCCTCGTTGGGCACGAAGCCGCGCCGCGATCCCGGCGCCACCTCGAGGTCCGGGAAGTCCACGACCCCCTCGAAGCGACCGAGCGACCAGGGCTCGCGGGACCGGTCCGCTCCCTCCACGAAGGCCAGGTCGTCCAGCACGGTCGTCCCGCCGCAGGCCAGCGCGACGCGTCCGTGTCGTTCCTCGCCCTCGGGAACGAGGTACAGCTCCACGCGCGCGGCGGCCTGCCCGGGCACCGGCAGCTCGGCGGGGCCGTCCACGGCGACGCCGCGGTAGCGCTGCGGCCGGACCACGAGCCGCTTGGGGGCGCGGCCGCGGCCGACCCGGTCCAGCACCTCCAGCCGCACCTCGCGCTGGAGGAGCTGGCCGCGCAGCTCACCGGCGAGGTACGCGGCGAGACGGCGCGGCTTGAGCTGCGGCTCGGCGGCCGGGTGGACCGCGCCGACCACGACCTCGGTGAAGGTCTCCTCGATGGGCAGGCGGGCGGCGCGCGGGCGGGCGACCTCGGCGTCGCGGCGGTCCTCCTGGAGCAGGAGGGTCCGGACCTCCGAGCCCGCCACGCGGGAGCGGATCTCCATGGTCTTCCCCACGCTCCAGAAGCCGAGCAGCCCGATGCCGTACTTCCCGAGCGTCATCTGCCGGTGGCGCTCCGAGGCGCTGAGCTGCGCCTTGTGCGACGCGCCGATGGTCGTGGCGATCCGGTGCAGCGCCTCCTCCCGGGTCAGATCCGGAAACACCCCGCGGCCGTCGTCCCAGACCGAGAGCGCGCGCCGCCCGGCGTGGGTGAACCAGGTGATCCGGACCAGGGATGCTCCCGCGTCCAGCGAGTTCTGCACCAACTCGGCCACCGCCTTGCGGGGGTCGGCCTGCGAACGGGCGATCAGGCGGATCAGGTCGAACGGGTCCGCGGGGCGGAGCCGCACGCGACGCGTGGGCGGAGCGGGGCGGGGCATGCCGGCCGTCAGCGGGGCGCCCGCTGACGCATCCCGTCCACGACGATCCCCACGAACGAGTCGGGCTTCATGAACCCCTTGCCCCACTTCTCGTCCCACTCCGCCGTGGGCCTCGCCGCGCGGATCTCCTCGAGCGTCTTGCCCGCCTCGACCAGCGGGCGGATGCGGCCTCGGACGCCCGCCAGCATGTCGCGATAGCTCTGGAGCGCGGCGCGGTCGCCCAGCGGCCCGTGTCCCGGGATGATGCGGGTCTTCGCGTCCGTGCGGGCGAGCACGAGGTCCGACGCGGCGATCATGCCGTCGAGGCTGCCTCCGGCGCCGGTGTCGATGAAGGGGTAGAGACCGTTGAAGAACAGGTCCCCCATGTGGACGGCGTCCGCCTTGCGGAAGGTGACGACCGCGTCGCCGTCGGTGTGGGCGGGTGGGACGTGGAAGCAGTGGATCTCGTCGCCGTTGAGGTGGAACGTGACGGCCTCGCTGAAGGTCACCACGGGGAGCGCGGCCGCGGGCGCGGGGGGCGTCTTCCGGTTGAAGAAGGCGTTGAACTGCTCGGTGTTGAGCCGGGTCCGGACGTTGTCGTGCGCGACGATCAGCACGCCGGTCTTGCCGAGGTTCTCGTTGCCGCCGGTGTGGTCGCCGTGGAAGTGGGTGTTGAGCACGAAGCGGATCGGGCGGTCACTGATCTTCGCGACCGCGGCGCGGATCTTCTCGGTGAGCGGCGCGTACTGGTCGTCGATCAGGAACACGCCGTCCGGGCCGGCGGAGACGCCGATGTTCCCGCCCGCGCCGGTGAGCATCCAGACGCCGTCCGCGACGGGCTCGGTCCCGATCTGGACCTTCTCGTAGTCCTGCGCGCGCGTGACGGCGACGAGGAGGAGGAGAAGCGGGCTGCGCATGGTCGAGGTCCTCCGGAAGGGGCGCGGAATCCTAACACGGGGCCCGCCGGAGTCGGGGGACCCCCGGCGCGAGTGGAATCCCCGGCGCAAACGATGACCTCCCCCTCCCGTTCCCGCCAGACCGCCCAGGCGGCCCGGGCACCCGAGGCGTCCGTCGCCTCCGCCCTAGCCCCGGCATCCGGTCCCGACTCGATCACCCGGAGGTGCCGGAACCAGCGCCGGTGGAGCGCGCAGACGTGATCCAGGGCCATGAGGTTCTCGAAGACCAGCCGCCGCGAGGTGCGGAGCCGCCTCCGGAACGTGAAGGTCACATGAGTCCGCGCTTCCGGAGCACGGCGTGGAGCGCCGGCTCCATCGCGCGCCGGAGCGCCGGGTTCGCGTAGCCGACGAAGTCCACGTCGTGGTCCACCGCGAAGGGCGCGCGGAGCGGACGGCCGCGCGCGTCCACGACCACGGCCCCCGCCTCGCGCGCGATCAGCTCGGTGCAGAGGTCGTAGGGGTGCGGCGCCAGGCCGGGCGCGCCCGGCACGCGTGCGCGACGGAGCACCGCCCGCAGGTCCGCCACGAACCGGTCGTGCCCCGCGACCAGCTCGTAGAGCTGGCCGCCGTTGCTCAGGTACTGGTCCTCGAAGACCAGCGCCTTCCCCTCCCGCTCGGGGCCCGCCACCCGGCGCATCAGCTCGTCGTCCAGCTCGCCGAGCAGGCCCCGCGCGCCCGGGAAGAGGCGCGCGATCGCCGCGAACCCCCCGCGCGGCGTGCGTGCGCGCGACGGCCGCGGCGTCCAGGCGCACGCGCGGCCGGTCGCGAGATCCACCCGGCGCGCCCGCGCGCCGCGGCCGCGGACCGCCCAGAGGAGGTCGGCCCGCGTCTGCTTGACCGTGGGGATCTCGACCTGGACGGCGACCTCGACGTCGCGGAGCGTCGTGTCCGGCCCGCGGTTGGGCGCCGCGGCGGCCAGCACCCACGCGCTCCGCTTGTCGTACATGAGCACGCGCGAGCCGTCGATCGGATCGATCAGCAGGCGGACCGGCGCGCGGTCTTCGGCGAGCCCCGCGGGGAAGACCCGCGTTCCGGTCGCGCCCAGCCCCTCGGCCGTGACCACGCAGGGGAGGCGCGGCGCGACCTCGCGCTCCAGGAACTCAACGAGGACCGCCTCGGCGACCCGGTCCACGCCGTAGATCGTGTCGCCGGGGCCCTGGCCCCGGGACCCGCGGAGGCGCTCGGGCGCGCGGCGCCGGCTCGCGAGGACCGCGTCGCGGATGCGCGCTCCCAGCGCCAGGAGCTGGCGGACCAGGAACGCGTGGTGCGGGGTCAGGCGCATCTTCCCGGACGCCCGCCGGTCGGGCGGGAGCGCCTACTTGTGCTCGCCGCCGCCGCCCTCGCCGTGCCCGCCCGCCGGCTCCGCGGCCGGGGCCGGCGGCTGGATGCGGTCTGGCGACGTGGCGTCCGGCACGAGGATCACGAAGAGGATCGCGGAGAGGATGAGCGGCACGATCACGACGGTGGCCAGCGTCCTCTTCTCGAACTTGAGGTGCATGAAGTAGATCGCCACCAGCGCCGCCTTGGCGAGCGCCATCGAGACCAGGCTGATCACCATGCCGGCCTTGGGGAGGAAGTGGAGGTAGCCGACCGCGACCTCGGCGATCGTGAGGACCAGCAGGCCCCACCAGACGGCCATGTAGTTCGGTTCCTTGTGATCGTCGCTCATGGCCGGACCTCGCTCAGAGGAGATAGACGAAGGTGAAGACCAGGATCCAGATCAGGTCCACGAAGTGCCAGTAGAGGCCGGTGATCTCCACCGGGCCCGACTTGTCCGGTCCGAGATAGCGCCCGCCGCGCGCGGCGAAGCGGATGATCGTGAGGTAGATCACGCCCGAGAGCACGTGGAAGCCGTGGAACCCGGTCAGGATGAAGAAGGTCGCCCCGATGGGCTGGTGGAGGGAGAGGCCGTGGGTGATCAGGTGGGTCCACTCGTAGGCCTGGATGCCCAGGAAGATCGCGCCTCCCCCCATCGTGGCCAGCAGCCACTTCTGGAGGCCCGGGCCGTCGCCGTGCTTGGCGGCGGTGAAGGCCTTCACCATCGTGAGGCTGCTGCAGATCAGCACGAACGTGTTGAGCGCGGTCAGCGGGATGTCGAATTTCGACTGCGGGTTCGGCCAGTGCGGGTCCCCCATCCGGAGGACGCCGTACATCGCCAGCAGCCCGGCGAAGGACATGGCGTCAGACACCAGGAAGAACCACATGATGAGCTTCCCCGAGGTGATCCTCAGGGGAGACTCGATGCTGGTGGAGGCGGGCACGGTCGCCGCGTGACTGCTCATGGATGACCTTGGGTTCTGCGTTGGAGGCCGCCCCGCGGCCGCCGTCCGGGGTTGGGCAGAGGGCGAAGTATCTTCGCGCACAGGGGAATGTCAAGGGCATGCGCGCGCCCGGCGGAGCCGGGCGCGCGATCCTCTCGGGGGACGCGCGGCTTGCCTACGCGAGAGCATCCGTCTTAGGATCGGCAGCCATGGAGAAGCCCCGGGAGACCTGGACGTTCGCGGGCGCGCGACCCAATCCGGTCCTCTTCCTGGCGCCGCTCCTCGGCGTCACCGCGGCCCTCGGGCTCGTCGCCTGGCCCGCGCTGGCCGCGCTGCCGGCCGGCTGGCTGCTCGCGATCCTGGCCCACCAGCTCGCGGTCCTCCAGGGGCCCGTCCTTCGTCCGCTCCTCGCCCGCTGGACGCTCGCGCTCGGCGTGCGGGCGCCGGCCGGCGTGGCGATCCTGCCCGAGCGACGCCTCCTGGGTTCCCTCCCGCGAGCCGTTCCGGGCTCCCGGCTGGTGCTGGTGCCCGCGGGACTCCGCCAATGGCTCGCCGACGACGAGCTGGCGGCGCTCGTGGACCGCGAGCGCGCCCGTCGCGCGCGCGCGCAGTTCCCCATGCTCCTGGCCCTGGCGGTCCTCTCGACCTTCTGCCTCGCTCTGCTCGTCTGGAGCCTGCCTCGCGACCCCTGGCCCGGCATGGTCCTGTGCCTCCTCGTGGAAGGTTTCCGGTTCTCGGTCCACCGGCTCCTCGCGCTGGACGCCGACGCGGCCGTCCCCGCGCGGGGCGCGCTCTCGCGCGCGCTCGGGAAGCTCCGGGACCACGCGGATCGCCTCGCCGCCGCATCGCTCCGCTCGCGGCTCCGGCGGCTGGACGAGCCCGACGCGCCGCTCCTCGCCGGGTTGCTCGTGCGCGTGGGCTTCCTCGTGCTCGCGATGCCTTTCGTCTCCCTGCTGGCGTCGCTGGCGGAGAGCGAAACCCTCTCCTACGCGCTCCGGCTCGGCCTTCTCTTCTGGCTCCTCCGCCTGGCCCTGACTGAGCCCGCGGACCTCGCCCGCCCGCGGGTGGTCCTGGGCAGCCTCGCGGCGCAGCTCGTCGTCGGAGCGCTCGTCGTGCTCGCCCTCCGGAGCCCGAGCGGGCTCATCCGCGAGACCGTCTTCTGCGTCGGGCCCCTGGCGCTCCTCCTCTCGCTCCGGCTCCGCGACCCGGTGCTCGCGCCGCTCGCGCGGCTCCGGCGCGCGCGCCGGCGGCTCGCGGGCCCGGTCGCGGAATGGCTGGGCGAACGGAGCCGGGAGGCGCTCGACCATCCGCTGGAGGCGCGCCTCGTGCCGGTGCCGGGCGGGCGCGACTTCGCGGCCGCCTACGTGCCCGGAACCCGCACCATCCTCATCGCCGAGCCGCTCGAGCAGCTCCTCTCCGAGGGGGAGCTGCGCGTGCTCCTCGCCCGCGAGGTCGGACGGGCGGCGCTGCGACAGCCCCGGCGCCACCTCGCGCTGGCCGCGCTCGAGGCCGCCGCCTTCGGCGCCGGCTACGTGCTGGCGCCCGGGGACCCACCGTTCTGCATCCTCGCCGGCTGGTGCGCGCGGCTCCCGGTCCTGCCCCTCCTCGCCTGGATCGAGGCGCGGATGGTCCATGCGGCCGACGACCACGCCGCCCGCATGACCTCGCCCGCCGACCTCGCCTCCGCGCTCGGGACACTCTCGCGGTGGGGCGGCCGGAGCCTCGTCCAGCGCCACTCGACCGAGCCGGGCTACGAGCGCCGCATCCGGCGGCTTGCGCGCCCCGCCTGACGCCCCCGCGCGCTTGCAGCGCGCCGCGGATCCCGTATCTTCTCCGCTGACCTTGCAGGCGCCGGCACACCGGCGCGCCCCCCCCGAGGAGGATGACGAAGCCGCCGCGATGGCCAACGACCTGCTCAGCCCCCGCTGGAAGATCGAGGATGCGATCGAGAAGTACGGCATCCAGCACTGGGGCAAGGGGTACTTCACCGTCAATGACGCCGGCCACATGGTGGCCACGCCCAACGGACCCCAGAACGGCCACATCGACATCAAGGAGCTGGTCGAGGAGGTCCGCGAACGCGGCATCGGGCTCCCGCTCGTGATCCGCTTCTCGGACATCCTCCGCTCGCGGATCGTCGAGCTGAACGAGGCCTTCCGGAAGGCGATCAGCGAGTACGGCTTCCAGGGCGGCTACCGGGGCGTCTACCCGATCAAGGTCAACCAGGAGAAGCACGTGGTGGAGTCGATCGCCCAGTACGGGCGGCCCTACCACGTCGGGCTCGAGGCCGGCAGCAAGCCGGAGCTGCTCGCCGTGCTCGCGCTCCTCGAGGACGACGAGGCCCTGATCCTCTGCAACGGCTACAAGGACGAGGAATACATCGAGTACGCGCTCCGGGCCTCCAAGCTCGGGCGCCACGTGATCCTCACGGTGGAGAAGCTCTCCGAGCTCGAGCTGATCGACCAGACGGCCCGGCGGCTCGGCGTGCGCCCGCGCATCGGTATCCGCGCCAAGCTGGCCACCCGCGGCGCGGGCCGCTGGGAGGCGTCGGGCGGGGACCGGAGCAAGTTCGGGCTGACCTCGCGCGAGATGCTGGACGCGGTCCAGTACCTGCGCGAGCACGAGATGCTGGACTGCTGCGAGCTGCTCCACTTCCACCTGGGCAGCCAGATCAGCGCGATCCAGAGCCTGAAGAACGCGCTCCGCGAGGCGGGCCGCTTCTTCGTCGAGCTGTGCCAGCTCGGGCTCCCGCTCCGCTACCTCGACGTGGGCGGCGGGCTCGGCGTGGACTACGACGGCTCGCAGACCAACTTCCCGTCGTCGATGAACTACTCGCTGCAGGAGTACGCCAACGACGTCGTCTACCAGACGATGGAGCTGTGCGACCAGGGCGGCGTGCCGCACCCGACGATCGTGACCGAGTCGGGCCGCGCGATGGTGGCGCACCACTCGATGCTGGTCGTGGACATCCTCGGGGTCTCCGAGTTCAGCCCGGGCCGCTACCCGGAGACGGCGGACGAGAAGGCCCATCCGATCATCCGGAACCTCTACGACACGCTCCGCGACGTCTCGCGCAAGAACCTGCTCGAGGCCTACCACGACGCGACACAGTACAAGGACGAGTCGCTCACGCTCTTCAACCTGGGGAACCTGAGCCTCGAGGAGCGCGTGCTGGCGGAGAGCCTCTTCTGGGCGGTCTGCCAGCGCATCCTGAAGATCCTGCGCGACGTCCCCGAGGTGCCCGAGGACCTCGAGGGCCTCCAGAAGGCGCTCTCGGACACCTACTACTGCAACTTCTCGATGTTCCAGTCGGTCCCGGACTCGTGGGCCATCGACCAGCTCTTCCCGATCGCGCCGATCCACCGCCTCAACGAGGAGCCGACGCGGCGCGCGGTGCTCGTGGACCTCACATGCGACAGCGACGGCAAGATCGACCGCTTCATCGACAAGCGCGACGTGAAGGACGTGCTCGAGCTGCACCCCTGGAAGAACGAGCCCTACATGCTCGGCATCTTCCTGGTGGGCGCCTACCAGGAGATCCTCGGCGATCTCCACAACCTCTTCGGCGACACGAACACCGTCCACGTCTCGATCGCGGAGGGGGGCGGCTACCACATCGACCACGTGATCCTGGGCGACACCGTGAACGACGTCCTCGACTACGTGAGCTACAACCGCGAGGACCTGGTCTCACGGATGCGCCGCGGGACCGAGGCGGCGCTCCGGCAGAAGAAGATCACGATCGAGGAGTCCCGCCAGTTCATGAAGATGTACGAGGACGGGATCGCGGGCTACACCTACTTCGAGCGCGACTGAGCCCCGCCCGGCTCTTTCAGAGCCAACACCCCCACACCACGATCCCCCCCAGCGCCGCGGCGACCGGCGCCATGAGGTCGAGCGCGCGGCCCGAGACCGAGTAGCGGAAGAGGAGCAGCGCCGGGACCGCGAGGAAGGCCCGCCCGTGCGCCCAGTGCTCGACCCAGATCGCGCCGGTCGAGACCCCCGCAAGGGCGACAAACGCGGCCGCGACCGCGCGCCATCGGTCCCAGGCCCGCCGTCCCGCCGCGACCGCCGCGCCCAGCGCGAAGAGCGCGAGCGGGAGCACCCACGGCTCCTCCGCGGGCCGCGCGCCCGTAGGGGAGAGCGCGGCGAGGATTCCCGCGCCGGGCAGCCCGATGTTCCGCTTCCCGATCGAGTGGTGCGGACTCCCCCACCAGACCACGAACCACCAGGCGAGGACGAGCGCCGGCACGAGCGAGAGGAGGAGCGCGCGCCGCCGCCGGCCCTCGACCCAGGCGAGCGCCCCCAGGACCGCCGGCGCGAGTAGGGCCGTCTCCTTGGCCAGCGCCGCGAGCGCGAAGAGCAGCGCGCCGGTGGCCGGCCGTTCCCGGTGCCAGGCCCACGCGCCGAGCAGCACGAGGTTCACCGCGAAGAGGTCTGAGAGCGAGCGAAGGAGACACCCGGCGGCGCCGAGCGAGAGCGCGTGGAGGAGCGCCCAGGCCGGGTGGCGTCCTCCGTCCGCGAGCAGCCGCGCGAGCGCCCACGTCGCGAGCCCGAGCAGGAGAAGATTCGCGAGCGGCAGCGCCTGGAGGATCGCGGCCGGCCGGCCGGCGCCGAGGAGCCACCCCGCCCAGGGCCAGAGGATGCGCCGACCGCGGTAGAACCGGGAACTGTCATCCCAGGCGCGGAGCAGCGGGTCGTTGGCGAGCGCGAGGAAGTACGCGCCGTCATAGGCGCCCTCCTGGAGCCGGAGCGCGCCGGGCGGATAGGCCCGGTGGAGCGGGAGCGTCCAGTAGGAATTCCGCGTGACGTGGTAGGTCCCGCTCACGTCGCCGGCGTGGTGTCGCGCCACGTGCACGGCGAGCGCGGCCGCCGGCACCAGCGCCGCCGCGAGCGCCCAGGGCCACGCGGCGCGGCGCGCCGGCGCGGGCGGAGCCGCGGCGCGCGGTGAGGTCCGGACGACGACAGGGGACACGCAAGACCCTCCCGGACGGCGGCGCCGTCCGGAGGGTCCTTTCGGCGCGGGAGGCGGGCGGGGTCAAGGCCGGTGTCGGCGACCCGGCTGGAAGCTGGAAGCCTCCGGTCACTCCTGCGATGACGGCCCCACGTGCCGGCGGTATCCTCGCGGCCGGTCTCCATTCAAGAGGTGCCCATGCGTCCCGCCGTCGCGCTGTCCTGCGTCCTCCTCGGTTTCGGTCTCCACGCCTTCGCGGCGGATGGTTCCGACCGGATCGGGGTGCGCCATGTCCTGATCCCCTGGAAAGGCGCCGAGCGCGTGGCGCCGGACGTGACCCGCACCAAGGAAGAGGCGAAGAAACTGGCCGAGGAGGTCCTGGCCAAGCTCGCGGACAAGGGAGATTTCGCCGCTCTGGCCAAGGAGCACTCGTCGTGCCCCTCCAAGCAGAACGGAGGAACCGTCCCGCTCCTCGAGCGAGGGCGGAGCACCAAGGCCTTCGAGGACGCCGCCTTCGCGCTCAAGCTGGGCGACCCCCCGGTCCTCGTCGAGACCGAGTTCGGCTACCACGTCATCGAGCGGGTCCCGGTGCTGGCGTTCAGCCACATCTTCGTCCCCTGGAAGGGCGCTGAGCGCGCCCCGCCCGAGGTGAGCCGGACCAAGGAGGAGGCGCGCGCCCGCATCGACGAGGCGGCCAAGAAGCTCGAGGGGGGCGCGAGCTTCGCCGACGTCGCCAAGGAGTTCTCCGATGATGGCTCCAAGGCGCGCGGCGGCGGGCTCGGGGTCCATCCCAAGGGCGCGGTCTTCCCGGCGCTCGAGATCGCGGTGCTCGCCCTCGATGAGGGCAAGGTCTCCGGCCCGGTCGAGAGCCCGTTCGGCTGGCACCTCCTCAAGCGGGGGTCCGTCATCCGCGCCAGCCACATCCTGATCACCTGGAAGGGCGCCGAGAGCGCGCCCGCCGACGTCACGCGGACGAAGGAGGAGGCGAAGAAGCTCGCCGAGGAGACCGCCGCGGAGCTGGCCAAGGGGGGAGACTTCGCGAAGCTGGCGACCGAGCGCTCCTCCTGCGAATCCAGGAAGCAGGGGGGGGACCTCGGGAGCTTCGGGCCCGGGGACGTGGCGGTGACCTTCCAGGGCGCGGCCGATGCCCTGAAGCCGGGCGAGACCTCCGGCCTGGTCGAGACCGAGTTCGGGTTCCACATCATCCGGCGGGTCAAGTAGCCGGGGCGTCTCCCCTTCCGGTCCGCCGGAACGGCAGGTCCCCCTTGTCTTCCTCCCGGGTCGGGCCAAGAATTCCCTGCGCTCCCAAAGGGACTGCGTGCCGCCCGTGAGAACGGCGCGACCTCGGAACGCCTGTTTCAAGGAGAGAGACGCCATGAGAGCAGCGCTCGTGTGCCTGGGGGTCGTCTTCTGCGTCGCCAGAGCCCCTGCCCAGAACCAGCTCCTGAACGGTCCCGGCCCCGGGACCGTCACCGTCCGGGTGGACGGATGGGGCTGCTTCGGGGGGTGCGGCACGAACGGCCTGGTCGGCGACGCGATGTACACCAACAGCGCCGGGCAGGGGCCGTTCGCGACGACCTGTTTCTCCGCGATCCTGATGGAGGACCCGGTGCTGACCAATTGTGCGAACCGGCGCCACTGGATCGCCGTCAACCCCGGTGGCTATCCGGGGATCAACCTGTACCAGGCTGCCAACCCGCCCACGGTCACCGTCGTCCGGCCGGGACGCCACGTCCGGAGCACCGGCGGGACCATCTGCGGCTATGACGTCACCGTGGACCAGATCCTGGCCGGCCCCGACCCGGGGGGCGCGGCGCCGGTCGAGGGGACCACGCTCCACCAGATCTACACGCTGCGCAACACGCAGGCCGTCACCCGCGACCTGAACCTCTACCGCTACGTGGACGGCGACGTGGGCCCCGCGTTCACCGACGACCGCGGCGGCGCGTCGCGACGGCGCGAGGACTGCTTCCTGGCGGCGCCGCCCTGGCTGAGCAACAAGGAGTGGCTCTTCGAGTACACGGCCGACCTGCCCGGCGGCGTGATCGCCACCTCGGTCGAGGGGATCGATCACAACGGAGGCCCCGTCCTCCCGTTCGCCTTCGAGGTGGTGTCGAGCCCGGGCGCCGGTCACCCGGTCAACCAATGGGAGGTGACCCCGGGTCCCTATCTCACGAACACCGTTCAGGGGGACACCAACCAGAACCTGCTCGTCGACGAGGGCACGGGCTCGGACACGGGGCTGATCGGCAGCATCCGGTTCACCGCGATTCCGGCCGGCGGCGTCGTGGTGGCCCACTTCCGGACGCGCTGGTCGTCGCTGAACTCCTCGAGCCTCGCGTCGGTCGCCGATCAGGCGCGGGACGTGACGTGCGCCTCGCTGCTCGGCAACTTCTCGGGCCTGTCGGTCGCCCCGCTCCTCAGCATCAACGGGCATCGGACCTGCGTCGATCTGCCGCCAGGCTCCTCGTTCACGATCAACATGTGCGCTCCGGCCGCGGGCCCGAACCCGGCCCACTACATCATCTTCGTGATCGCCGGGAGCCCGACCACGGCCGCGCTCTGCGGCGACGCGATGGCCGCGGACTTCGCGCTCTGGGGTCCGCCGGTCGCGGCCTTCGGGCTCGGCGCGTTCCCGGTGTCCGGGCCGCTCGGGCTCTGGAGCGGAGGGGACGCGGCGGCCGGCTTCGCGGTGGCGTCCTCGATCCCGGGGGCGGCGCTCCTGCTGACGCCTCCGGCGACGGGCATGCTGCCGAACTGCCAGCCCATTCTCACCGTCCCCACCGGGCTGCCCGCGGGGATCGCGATCAAGCTCCAGGCGGCAATCCTGGACGCCGCCGCGCCGTCGCAGGTGAGCCTGACGAATGCGCTGCGGGCGCACGTGGCCGCCTGCCAGTGCGAGCTGCACTAACAACCAACTGTGGGCTGACGGGCCGGAAAAGGGGTCAGGGACCTTTCTCCGCCGCGGAAAAAGGTCCCTGACCCCTTTTCGGCTGGACGTAGCCCGGCAGGCTGCGATGGGTCCCGTCGCAGAACGGGACCCTTCCCGAGCAGCGGCAGCCACACCAGGCGACCCGGCCCGCCTGCTCGATCCGGACCACGATCGGCTGCTTCCCGGTCCGCTTCCGGTCGTGTGACCCGTCGCAGAAGGGCTGGTTCTCGGACTCGCCGCACGCGCACCACGCGTACTCCCCGGGCTCGAGCTCCATCTTGTAGGGCTGCGGCCGGACCTTGCTCATGAGCTAGGGGGCGCGCAGCGCACCCCTACCTTCAATCGATGTTCCCCACGAGTGGCGCATAAGCATCAATCTGAGTGAAACACTACACTAGTCCCGCCACTCGAGCACGAAGCGGTCGCGCCCACCCATGTGGATCTCGGCGGACTTCACCTGCAGGTTGCGGAGCTGCACGCGGTCCACGCGCCGGCCGTCCACGAACGTGCCGTTGCGCGAGAGGTCCTCGACCTCAACGAGCCCGGGCCCCGACCAGGCGACGCGGAAGTGCTGGCGCGAGACCCGGAGGAACTCGCGGTCGGCGAGCGTGGCATCCTCCCCGGGAAGGCAGCGCCGGAGCGAGAAGCCGCAGGAGCGGCTCCGTCCCACGATCAGCTCGCCGCCCGGCGGGAGCACGGCTTCGTGGCGGGTCACGATCCCCGCGACGCCGCGCAGCACGAGCACGCCTCCCCCCTTCCGGATCACTCGAAGCGCGGCCTCCCGTTGACCCGGAGCGCCCGCAGCGTGACGGGCGAGCGGGTGAAGACCTCCAGGTGCCTTCCCGGCTCGGGGACCCAGCTCGCCTGGTGGACGCGACGGCCGTCCACGGCGAGCACGAGCGTGTACTCCCCCGCGTGCACCTCCAGCTCGAGGCGGAGCCGATGGCGCCGGCCCGGCTCCAGGGCGAACCGGACGATGCCGTGCGGCGGCGGCAGCCCCCGACCGTCGCAGTGGAAGGCCTCCTCGTAGCGTCCCACGTCCCTCTTCCAGAAGGCGGTCTGCTGGAACCAGCGGTCGGCCACGCGCTGGGTCCCCTCGAGGCCCGTGAGGTTCATCAGGCCGGCGTTGTTCCCGAAGAGCGAGAGCGCCACGAAGGCGGGCGGGCGGTCCCTGGGAGCCTCGAGCTCGACCTCCAGGCCCACGCCCCGGTAGACGAGCAGCGCCGGACTCGACCGGAGCGACCATCCCGTCCCGGCGCCCTCGGCGCGGAGCGCGCCCGCGTCGCTCTTCCAGCCCTGCGAGACCTCGAAGTCCTGGAGCTGCGCGGGATCCGAGAAGTCGTACTCGACCACGACCTCCTCGGTCCCGGGACGCCGCCGGACGGCGCCGTGGAACGCGGCGCGCCAGCCGTCGAACCGGAGCTCCGCGTCGGCCTGCCGGGCGGCGCGGTCGATCGCGTGGCGGTTCTCCGCGTAGAACCCGCGGAACTCCGCCTTGGTCCGGAGCAGCTCGAGCGTCGGCCGGGCGGCCTGGGGGCGGCCGCTCTTCAGCTCGTCCTCGGCGTCGCGGAGCAGCTTCTCGGCGTTCTGGCCCGCCTGGTTCCTGCGGGCCAGCGCCTCCAGCTCGTGCCGGCGGATCCGATCGCGGAGCGCCTGCGCCTCCGGACCCTCCTGGTCCCGGAGGAGCCTCAGCGCGTTCTGGAGCCGGGTCTCCTGCTCGTCGCCGCGCGTCCCGACCGCGACCGCCTCGAGGAACTGGAGCGCGGCCAGCGCCACGGGCCCCACCTTCTGGGCGCGCTCGGCGATCTCGTCCACGTCGAGGTCGGCGAGGCGCTTCGTCTCTCCCGACTCGAGGCGCTTCGGGAACCGGAAGCTGAAGCCGCCCTCCGAGACGGCGGTCACGATCTTGGGGTTCCGGTCGCCGCGCACGCTCAGGTTGATCGGGCGCCCCTCGTCCCGGTCGCGCCTGAGGCTCTCGATCACCGGCGGCCACACGCTCGCGTAGAGCTGGAGCAGACGGGCGTCGTCCTGCAGCGCCTCCAGCACGCGCGCCGCGTCGTCGTTCTCGTCCCTGAGCCCGCGGAGCCGCTTCTCGGCCTCGATCAGCGCGTGCCCCGCCTTCAGGTCCTCGCGGGCGGCGAGCGTCAGCTCGAACACCCGGCGCGACTCGGTGTACTCGTTCCAGAGCCGCTCGCCCGTGCGCGCCGCGTCGTCCTCGAGCTCGCCGCCCATCATCTCCAGCTCGACCGGCCAGGCCGGGAGCACCCGCTCCAGGCGCGGGTCGGACTTCCAGGAGTCGAGGAGCCGGCGCGCCGAGCGGTACTTGCCCTGCCGGCGCAGCTCCTCGACCTGCGCGCGCCGCTCGGCCAGCAGCCGCTGGGCGCTCGCGATGATCGTCCCCCGGGCGCGCCCGGCGCGCGAGCGGTACTCCTCCGCCTTCGAGGCTGTCAGCGCCGGCTCCTCCTCGTCCACCGCGCGCGCGGCCTCCTCCAGCGTGAGCCAGCGGGCCGCGGGATCCTCCTGCTCGCGCTCCGCCCGCGCGAGCGCCTCCTCCAGGCGCGGCTGGAGGAGGGCGGCCGCCTCTCCGCGGATCCGCTCCAGCTCCTCCTCCACCTCGGGCGGGCGCGTCTCGTCCTCCCAGTAATAGAGGAAGGTGCGGACCGCGGCCCCCGGCTTCCCCTCGTGCAGCAGCTTGCGCGCATCCCGCCGCGCCCGGTCCAGGCGCTCCTGGTACTCGGGGGGTTCGGGCGCGCGGGTCGGGGGCAGGGGCACGTCGGGCGCGGGCTCGCGGGAGTCGGCCAGCGTCCGCCCTTCGTCGGGGCGCGCGCCGCCGCCGCGCGGGAGCGCGTTCCAGATCAGGACCCCGAGCAGGGCGGCCCCGCTGGCGGCGAGCACCCAGCGCCCGGCCGGCGTGAGGAGCGGCGCGTCCGGGAGCTTGCCCCGCTCGACGCGGCGGATCGCGCGCAGGAGGTCGTCGGGCCCGGTGTAGCGGGCGCCCGGGTCCTTCTCCATCATGCGGCGGAGCAGCCGGCCGAACGGAGCCGACAGCGCCGGCTGCGCGATGTCCGCCGGCACCTCGCGGATGAAGAGGAGCTTGGTGATCACCTCCGCCAGCGTGTCCCCGTGGAAGGCGGGCCGGCCGGTGGTCATGTGGTAGAGGGTCGAACCGAGCGCGTAGATGTCGCTCCGGATGTCCACGTCGCGCGGGTCGCGCGCCTGCTCGGGCGAGAGGTACTGCGGGGTGCCGACCGTGATGCCGGTGTGGGTGAGCGCGAGGTCCAGCTCGTCCTTCGCCAGCCCCAGGTCCATGACCTTCACGCCGCCGTCCGGGCCGATCATGAGGTTCCCCGGCTTCAGGTCGCGGTGGACGATTCCGCGCTCCACGTAGTGGCGCATGGCGGAGGCGACCTCGGCGGCCATCCGCAGGGCCTCGGCCTCGGTGAAAGTCTTTCCCTGCTCCAGCAGCTCGCGGACGGTCTTCCCCTCCGCGAACTCCATCGCGATCCAGAAGGCGCCGTCGGCCTCGCCGAAGTCCATCCCGCGGACGATGCCCGGGTGGCGGAGGTTCGCGAGGATGCGGTACTCGCGCACGAGGCGGGTGGCGGCGCGCCGTCCGGGCTCGCCCTGGAGACGCAGCACCTTGAGGGCGACCACCTCGCCCGTCGCCTCGCGCACGGCGCGGTAGACCGTGCCGGCGGCGCCGCGGCCGGCGGGAGTCAGGTCCCGGTAGCCGGGGATCCGCGGCGGGAGGTCATTTTCCAACCGCGATCTCCTCGCGCCACTTCTGGTCCCAGGTGCCGGCGTCGGTGCCGAAGACGGCCTTCCACGCCTGTTCCTGGCGCTCGGCCGACTCGCGCGGGGTCATCTCCTTCCATTTGTGGAAGCGGGGGAAGCGGGCCTTCATCTCGCCCACGAGCCGCACGAAGTCCCGCGGGTTCTTCGCGATGATGGCGTCCACGACCGCGCGCGCCTTGGCCAGCTCGAGGTAGCCGATCTCGTTCCACTCGAGCAGGAGCAGCTCGCGGAGCGGACGGTCGCGCTTCTCGCGTGCCTGGGCCTGGATCATCTCGCGCCAGCCGGACGAGGAGGCCCACTTGTCGTTGCGCGGCGCACTGCCTCCGTAGGTGGCCGAGATGCAGAAGGAGTAGACGGCGCCCAGCGTCTGGTCCTCGATCCAGGAGGCGTAGCCCTCGTCGAGCCAGGGGGGGACGTGGGTGTAGTGCTTCAGGTGGAGGAGGTTGATCGCGACGTGCCCCATCTTGTGGGTCATGCTGAAGGTCGTATCCGCCTCCGCGCGGGGCCCGCGCCAGTCGGCCATCACCGGGGGCGTGATCGAGAAGTAGTAGAAGCCGGTCTGGGTCTTCGCGAGCGAGGCCCACCAGTTCTCGAGCTTCTGCTGGGCGGTGAAGAGGTCCACGAACTTGTGGTAGGCGGGCTGCTCGCGGAAGGCGTAGAGCCGCGCCTTCTCCCCCGGGGGCCAGAGCCCTTCGGGGGGCTGGACCTTCGTGAGGTGGAGGGAAAGGGCCTTCTCGGCGGCCTCCGCGACGGCCTCGGCGGCATCGGCCCCGTAGTCGGTGAGGAGGCGGACGGCCGGGCGCTCGAAGGGAGCGAGCACGGCGCCGACCTTGGCCTGGACCTCGGCGGCCTCCTTGCGTCCCTCCAGCGTCTCCTTCTTGATCCAGGCGCCCTCGAAGAGGACCAGTCCCTCGGCCGCCTTGGCCTCGTCCTGGGTGATCCATTTCCCGTCCTTGAGGATCAGGCCCTTCTCGCGGGCCTCCTTCTCCTCCTTGGTGACCCACTTGCCCTGGTATTCGACGAGTCCGCGGGCCTTGGCCGTGGCGATGTCCCGGTCCTTCTGGCGCTGCGCGGCCTCTTCGGGCGTGACCCACTTCCCGTCGAAGCGGACGTGCTTGAGCGCCTCGTGGACCTCCTGGTTTTCCGGGTCCACCTGGAGGACACGCTCCGCGGCCAGGGCCTCCTCCTGCCGGAGCTTCTTCTCGCGGGCGAAGCGCCAGAGGTCGAGCGCGCCGGCGCGGTCGTCGGCGGCGAGCTTCTTCCAGCGCTCCTCGAAGGCCTCCTCGGGGGAGGGTCCGCGCTCCACGCGCTCGACGCGCGCGGCGGGGATCTTCTGGGTGCCGAAGCGGGTCTTGATCTCGTAGACGCCGCCGGTCTCGGACACGAGCTTCCCCTCGAGCACGGTGCCGTTCTTGAGGAAGAGGGTGTCGGCGAGCGCGGGGGCGGCGGCGGCGGCGAGCGACAGGATGAGGAGGGCGGGACGGAACATCGCGAGCTGGCTCCCGAGGCGCTGGGGGCGGCCGCTTCCCCGGTCCGGCTGGGCCCTGGGCCTCGACCAGATTCTATTCCCCCCCGGGAGGCCGGCAAGGCAAGCCAGAGGGGTCAGGCGGCGCGGGAGCGGGCGGCGGCCGCGTCGCGGGCCTTGAGGAGCTGGTCGCGCACTCCTTCGGGGTCGTGCAGCCCGAAGAGGGTCGCCTCGGCGACCGGCTGGCCGGCGCCGGCGGTCTGCACGTGGAGCGCCCAGATGCCGCACCAGCGCATCAAGGGGCCCTGCGCGAGCACGATATCGGTGGCGCGATCGAGCGGGATCGACTTCCGCTTCAGGAAGTACACACCGAGTTGGACGCGCACGGTGGTGCCGTCGAGCCGGTAGCGGAGCGCGTCCGCCTGGCGCGCGGGGAGCCAGCCGCCGAGCGTGAACGGGTAGATCAGGGCCACGACCAGGCCCGCTCCCATGAACCAGATCCCGATGAGGACGATCGCCAGCAGGTGGCTCCAGTAGAAGTACCGGGCGACGCGGTCGCGGTGGATGGGCCAGCCTTCGGGTTCGATCATGACGGCCAGACTCTACCATGTACGCCGTGGCGTCTTACCCCGTGGCGCTCCTCCTTCCGCTTGCCGTCTACGCGGTGCACGCGGCCGTCTTCCTGAGCGGCGCGCGCGTGCCGGGCGCGGGGTGGGAGAGCTTCGGAGCCGCGGCGCTCATCGCGGGAGCGTACGCGCTCCTCGGCCGGGTGCTGCTCGCGCTGGCGGGCGGGAGCCGCCTCCCCGCGTTCCTGGCGCTCGCGCTCCTATCAGTGAACCCCTGGTTCGTCGTCTGGACCGTCTCCGACGCGGAGAACGCGTTCGTGGTCTTCCTCCACGCGGTCCTCTGCGCGCTCGCGGCGCGGTCCGCGACGCGGGGACGGCTCGGGGCCGTGGAGGCCGTCGGCGGCGGGCTCGTCGCCGCGGCGCTGGCGCTCATCCGCGCCGAGGCTCTGCTGTCGGTGCTCGGGCTCCCGCTGGTGCTGCTGGTCCGGGGTCAGGACCCCCTGGGTCCTGACCCCTTTTCGAGGGCGTACCGCCTCCGTCGGCTCGCCGGCCCGCTCGCCCTCTACGCGCTGGCCTGCGCGGTCCCGCTCGTGGTCGCCCGCTGGAGCGGCGCGCGGGTCGGGCTGCAGGTCGAGCCCGGGGCGCTGGCGCGGTCGCTCCTCTTCCATCCGGAGGCGTACCGACGTTTCGCGGTGCTGACGGAGTGCCTCGCAGGACGGATGGGGACCGCGCTCTTCTTCGGCCTGATCGCGGAGACGGCCTGGCTCCTCGGGCGGCGCCGGCTCGCGCCCGCCGATGCCGCGCTGCTGGTCTTCGCCGTGATCCCGGCCTTCACGTTCCTCCTGCTCCCGCCCGATCCGACCCCGGGCTGCCCCCGGGCCACGGCCTTCTTCCCGTTCGCCTGCGCCACAGCCGTGCTGCTCGGGTGGCGCCTCACACCCTCCGCCTGGCTCACCGGCCGCCCCCCGCGCGTCGTGCTCGCCGCCGCGGCGATCGTCGCGCTGAGCGCGCTCCGTCACGCGCGGGTCACGTGGGAGCTGCGGGCTCACCCGCCCGCGCGCGCGGCGGCCGGGCCGGGACCGGGCAGAAGGCGCCCTCGGAGTAGCCCTCGGCCTCGGCGCCGAAGGCGTGGTCGAAGCGCGCCCGGTAGTTCTCCCACGCGATCGCGGAGGTCAGCTCGATGAGCTGGGCCGGCGTGAACCGGGGCTGGAGCTCGCCGAAGAGCGCGTCGGGGACCTCCACGGGCGTCCCGGTCATCGCAACCGCGTAGCGGAGCACGAGCTTCTCGATCTCGTCCAGGTCGGGGCTGGTCTCGAAGTCGGCGAGCGCGCGGAGCTTCGCCTCGGTCAGGCCCATCTTTCTGCCCATGGCAGAACCGAGGTCGATTCAGAACGGGCAGCCGATGAGCATCGCCACCTTGATCTGGGCGAGCGTCTTCAGGGGCGCCCGGACCAGCCGCGCGGCCTCCTGCCCCAGCTCCATATGGGCCAGCGCGCGGAAGAGGCGCGGGTGGTGCGCGGTGATCTTGAGCGGCTCCGGCACGCGGCCGACCTTCCGCTTCGCGAACCGGTAGCCCAAGCCGTACGGCTCGAGCCCCATGGGGAGCGGTTGCCCGTTCCAGGTCGCGCGGGAGGTGAAGGCGCGCGCCATTCGCGCCGAGGTCGCGAGCAGGAGCTTCCGAAGCCCTCGACACCGGGTGGCGTGCCGCGATAGCTGCGGACGATGCCGTTCGCGTAGGTGGTGGCGATGACGAAGCCACCGAACGAACTCCCAGGCTGCGGCGGCAGCGTTGCGATATACGGCCCATACAGGCCGTTGGGACCGCGGCTCCAGAGGATGGTCCCATCACGTCCGGAAAAGACATACGAATACCCGCCCCCCCCCGGTCCGGGTTCTCCCGGAGCGGCCACCAACACATCAGGGATGCCGTCGCGATCCACGTCGACACCTCCCGAGAGCGCGATCCCGAAGGCGTCCCCCCGGGCGGGAGTTTCGAGCGGTCCAGGTGTAGAGCGGCGTCCCGGTCTGTCCGGAGAAGACGCGCACAACGCCGCGAGGCGTCAGGAAATCGGAGTTCCCTGCTGCGAAATCCTGAAAGCCGTCCCCATCAATGTCCCCGCAACCAGCCACGGAATAGCCGAGGTAGTCGCCTGGATGTTCTCCGATGCCCTGGACGATCCCGTCCCGACCCGACAGGAAAAAAAGCCCCGAGTAGCCGTATCCTAGCGGGCCCACCGCTGGTCCGGGCGTGACCAGATCGGACCATCCATCTCCGTCCAGGTCCCCCACGACCTGCATCCACTGACCCAGTCCTTCCACATTGGGCACGC
>Ga0187892_10003361_pt1 | contig 29439 bp, 24 predicted proteins | sample MA1701073metaG_FD_139345 | JGI IMG/M metagenome (GOLD analysis project Ga0187892, IMG submission 139345) | Bio-ooze microbial communities from a basaltic lava cave in the Kipuka Kanohina Cave System on the Island of Hawaii, USA - MA170107-3 metaG ... | reverse complement strand
GGGGGGGGGGGGGGGCGGGGGGGGGGGGGGGGGGGGGGGCGGGGGGGGGGCGCCGAAGGGGGGAGGGGGGGGGGGGGCGGCACATCTGCGACCACGGCCACCACGGCCCCCCCGGAAACCACCACCACACCTGCCCCCGACAACTCGGGGCCGTCGCTGAGCAACCTGTCGGTCAGCCCTTCGTCGGTGCGGGCCAGCGGCTGCGGTGGTTCGGGCTCCACCACGACCACGGTCAGCGTGACCGCCACCGACCCATCGGGCATCGCGTCGGTGCGGGCCACGGTGGCCGGGCCCCAGTCCGACAGCGCCACCCTGTCCCACACCGGAGGCGGCGTCTACCAGGCCACCCTCGGGCCGTTCGAGACCCCGCTCCCGGCGGGGGTCGACTTCCCTGCCCATATGGTGGTCAGCGCCACTGACACCAAGGGGAACAGCGCAGCGGTCAACACGCCGCTCACCATCCGCTGCCCCAGCTGACACTGCCAGACTGCCGACCGTGCAGAACGGCCCGCTGCGGGAGGCCGTGGAGAAGTCCGCCGCCCCCGCTGCGGTGGCCGTGGCCCTCGAGCGCCTGGAGGAGTCTGCTCCCGGCCTGACCCACCGGCTGCACGGCGACGCCGGGCTGCGCACCGCCGTGGTGGCGGTGGTGGCCGCCAGCCGGTCCCTGACCGAGCTTGTGGTCGCCGACCGGTCGGCGGTGGACGTCCTGGCCGACCTCGACCACCCCCGGCCCGTCGGCACGCCTCAGTCGGCCGGCGAGCTGCGGCGGGCCAAGCAGCTCGAGTACCTGCGCATCGCGGCGCGCGACCTGACGGGCCTCGACGACCTGCCGGCCGTGGGGCGCGCCCTCGCCGCCCTCGCCGCCGACGTGCTGGCCGCCGCCCACGCCCTGGCCGGATCGCCCCCGCTGACCGTGATCGGCATGGGCAAGCTGGGCGGCTGCGAGCTCAACTACGCCAGCGACGTCGACGTGATGTTCGTGGCCGCCGGCAACGGTGAGGGGGAGGGGGACCGGGCCGCCCGCGCCGTGCTCGACGTCGCCCGCAGCTGCTTTCGCATCGACGCCAACCTGCGTCCCGAGGGTCGCGACGGGCCCCTCGTCCGCACCCTTGAGTCCTACGAGGCGTACTGGGACCGGTGGGCCCAGACCTGGGAGTTCCAAGCCCTGCTCAAGGCCCGCCCGGTGGCAGGCGACGCCGGCCTGGGCCGGGACTTCTCAGCCCGGGCCGGGGAGCGGCTGTGGAGCCGCCCCTTCACGCCCGACGATCTCCGGGCGGTGCGGACCATGAAGGCCCGGGCCGAGGCCGAGCTGGCCCGGCGGGGCCTCACCGACCGGGAGCTGAAGCGGGGCCGGGGCGGCATTCGCGACATCGAGTTCGCCGTGCAGCTCCTGCAGCTGGTCCACGGTCGCCACGACCCCGAGCTGCGCTCACCCACCACCCTCGACGTCCTCGCCGAGCTGGGCCGGGCCGGCTACGTCGAAACCGACGACGCAGCCGCTCTCGACGAGGCCTACCGCCTGCTGCGCACCGTCGAGCACCGCCTGCAGCTGGAGCGGGAGCAGCAGGTGCACGCCATCCCCGCCGACCGGGCCGCCCAGGACCGCCTGGCCCGGGTGCTGGGCTATCGCGACACGCCCGAAGCTACCGCCGGCGAGCTTCTGGTGGGCTACCTGAAACGGCTTCAGGCCGGCGTCCGCAGCATCCACGAGCACCTCTTCTTCCGGCCCCTGCTCGACGCCCTGTCGGCCCAGGCCCCCGAGAGCCAGGCCGGGCAGATGTCGGCCGAGGCGGTGGCTGAGCGGCTGGCCGCCTTCGGCTTCACCGACGCCAGGCGCACGCGGGTCGCCCTCCAGGAGCTGACCAGGGGCCTCACCCGGTCTTCCCGCCTCATGCAGCAGCTTCTGCCCCTGCTGCTGGGCTGGCTGTCGGAAGCCCCCGACCCCGACCTGGGCCTGCTGGGCCTGCGCAAGCTGGCCTCGGGCGGGTCCCGCACCACCGAGCTGGCGGTCGCCTTCCGGGACTCGCCCGAGTCGGCCCGCCGCTTGTGCCTGCTGCTGGGCACCAGCGCCCGCCTGTCGGCCACCCTGGAGCGGGAGCCGGACCTCATCCCCACGCTGGGGGCGCCGGGGGGGCTCGACCCCCGCCCACCGGAGGCCATGGTCGACGCCGCCACCGCCGCCCTGGAGTGGCGCTCCGACCTCGACGACCGCCAGCGCGCCCTCCAGCGCTTGCGGCGGCGGGAGGAGCTGCGCATCGCCGCCGCCGACGTCCTGGGCCCGGGCGAGGTCGTGTCCACCGCCCAGGCACTGACCGCCTTGGCCGAGGCCGCCCTCCAGGCCTCCCTCGACGCCCTGAGCCCGCCGCTGCCCTTGGCGGTGATCGCCATGGGCCGCTTCGGCGGGGCCGAACTGTCCTACGCCAGCGACCTCGACGTGATCTGTGTCTACGACGGGTCCACCAACGAGGACTTCGCCGCCGCCGAGAAGACGGCCGAGGCCCTGCTGCGGTTCGTGGCCGGCCGCTCGCCCGCCACCCAGGTCTTTCCCATCGACTTCGACCTCCGCCCCGAGGGCAAGGACGGCCCCCTCGCCCGCAGCCTCGACGGCTACCGCAACTACTACGAGCGATGGGTGCAGACGTGGGAGCTGCAGGCCCTGGTGCGGGCCCGGTTCGTGGCCGGCGACGCCGGCCTCGGCCGCCGCTTCCTCGACCTGGTCGAGCCCTACGTGTGGCGCGACCCGTTCCCCGACGCCGACGTCAAGGAGATCCGCCGCATGAAGGCCCGTGTCGAGCGGGAGCGGATCCCGCCCGGCGAGGACCCGCAGTTCCACCTCAAGCTGGGCCGAGGCTCACTGTCGGACGTGGAGTGGACGGCTCAGCTGCTGCAGCTCCGCCACGGTGTGCGGGCCGCGGGGACCATGGCCGCCCTCGACGCCTTGGACGAGGCGGGCGTCCTCGATCCCGACGACCGGTCCGTCCTGGCCGACGCCTACCGCTTCTGCGAACGCACCCGCAACCGCTGGTTCCTCATCAAGGGCGCCCCCGACGACTCCCTCCCCCGCCAGCCCGACCAGCTCGCCCACCTGGCCCGCTCCCTCGACGTCACCCCCGGCGAACTGCGCGAGCACTACCGCCGCGTCACCCGTCGCGCCCGCCACGTGGTCGAGCGCCTGTTCTACGGCCAGTAGGCCAGGGCAACCTGGGGAGCTACGCCTCCTTGAGGTGGCTACCGGCCCAGAACCCGCCGAAGGGGACGGCAGAGACGACGAAGATCAGGAGGGTCTTCCAGAGGTCCCAGCCCTGCGACTCGCGGATGCGCAGCACGAGGGCGACGTAGACCAGGAAGAGGATGCCGTGGACGGGACCGAGACCCCCGATGTAGTCGGGGCCGTCGAAGACCCGGTGGAGCAGGACGGCACCGAGCAGCAGCAGGTAGCTGACGGCTTCGGCGATGGCGACGACCCGGAAGGCGGCGACCTCTCCGGACAGCTTGGGGCGGGAGGGGGCAGTCACGGCGCCGAGTATGCCAATGCGAACGGAGGGCAGGCCAAGCGGCCGTGATCGAGGGCGTTGAGCATGCGGGGGAACGGCCCACATCGGCCCGGTCTCGGGCGGGGCGTGGCGGGCAGCAGCGTGCGCATGCGGCCACCGGTGGCCTCACGAAACGGGTTGTCGGGATGCTTCTGGGCTATCGGCACGACACCAACGACGCCGTCATGGCGTCCCTCATCCTGCGGGACTGCGGGACCGGGGATGGCCTACTCGGTGGGCGTGGCGGGCACGGCGGTGGCCGTCGCGAACCGGGACCACACGAACTGCCAGGCGGCGCCCGTGGTGTCGAAGCGAGGGTCCCGGAACCATTCGTGGCCACCTCCGTTGACCTTCACCCGCACCACCGCCGTGCCCGCCCGGCAGCCCGCAGCCCGGGCCTCGCTGACAACGGCGGCCGGCCCGAGGGCGGCCTGGAGGGTGACCGGGCCACAGCCGCCCTGGGCCGACCAGAAGGCGAACACGTCCTCGACGGGCGCTACGAACCCCCGCTTCCTCGTCCCCCAGTCGGCTACCCGGCCACCCCCGTAGGGAACGGTGGGGTCGGCCGACCCGGCCACGAGCATGGTGGCCACCGGCCGCGCCGGCCGGCACGAGTCCTGGAAGCCCTGCCCCGCCGACCCCCCGACCAGGACCATGGCCGACACCCGGTCGGCGGCGTCGCAGGCCAGGCGGCTGGCCATGACCGCCCCTGCCGAGAACCCGACCACCGCCACCCGGGCCGGTGGGGCGCCGGTACGGGCCACCGTCTCCTCGATCACCAGCCGCAGGAACCGTACGTCGTCGACCGTGACCCCCGCCACCACCGCGTCGGCCCCGGGCCGGCCGTCGTTCCAGGCCCCTCCGACGGCGTCGGGGAACACGAGCACCACCCCCTCGGGCGAGGCCAGCGGCTCGAGGGCGACGGTGGGCCGCATGTCCGGGCCCCGGCCCCCCACGCCGTGAAGCACGATCACGGCGCCGGTGGCAGGCGCGCCGGCATCCGACGGCGGCACGATCGTCATCCAGCGCCGCTTCTGCCCGTCGAGGGTGACGATGCGCTCGTGGCCGCCTGCGGCGAGGTACTCGACCGGCTCGGTCGCCGCCACCTGCTCGGTCACGGTGTCGGTCGGGACCAAGCCGGCACGGGTCGAAGGGGGCCGCGTGGCCGCTCCGGCGCACGCCGCCAGCAGCCCCCCAACGACCAGGCCAACCGGCATCAGCTTCCCCCACGGCCCCGCCACCGGGGTCAAGGAAAGCACAACCGCGGTCGAACCAGGAAAACCAACTCGCGATAACGCGAGGTCGGAACCAGACGGGGGGGCGGTAGCCTCGCGGGGAGACGGCCGATGGTGACAGTGAACGGGCGGCTCCTCGGGCCGGGACGCGACACGGGTGGAGTGTCCGCCACCGCCCCCGTCGGCGCGTCGGCGGCCGCGCCCGCAGCCGAGCGGGAGATGTTCCTCGACGCCGTCCGGGCCATCGCCCTGCTCCGGGTCATCGCCTGGCACGCCTTCGGAGCGGCCGCCGTCACCTACTTCGTGGCGGCCATGCCCGCCATGTTCTTCGTCTCGGGGAGCCTGCTGGCCAAGTCGATGCGCCGGCGCCGGGCCCGAACCGTGCTGGCCGACCGCTTCCGGCGGCTCCTCGTGCCCCTGTGGGCGTTCGCGCTGGTGGCGTGGGGCGTCATGGCCCTGGCCGCATGGCACCAGGGCACCGACCTGCCCCTCGTGCGGGCCGCAGCCTGGTTCCTGCCCCTCACCGACCCGAGGGGCACCCCGTGGGCGGGCGGCTGGCTCTCGTCCCACCTGTGGTACCTGCGCACCCTGGCGTGGCTGCTCCTGCTATCGCCGCTGCTCTTCCGGGCAGTGCGAGCCAACCGGCATGTCACGTTCGCCATCCCACTGGGGGCGGTGTTCGTCCTCGACTTCCTGGCCCGGGACGCAGGCCTCCCCTTCGGTGGCGGGGCGGGCTGGGCGGTGGGCGACATCGCCCTCTATTCGGTGTTCTTCCTGGCCGGCGCCCTCCACCGCGACGGGGTGTTCGCCCGGGTACGCCGCCCCGGCTGGATCGCCGTCGGCCTGGTGGCGGCCACTGCCGCCGGCGTGTGGCGGCTCACGCAACCGGTGCCGCTCGGCGTGGTGAACAACTCCCACCCCATGCACCTGTTCGTGGGGACGGCGTGGCTGGCGGTGGCCATGGCCGTGCAGGGCGGCCTGGCTCGGCTGGCCACCGCGCCGGTCACCGGGGCGGTGGTGCGGGCCATCGGGAGGCGGTCACTGACCATCTACCTGTGGCACACGGCCGCCATCATCGTGGCCGTCAACGCCCTGGAGTGGCGCAACGTCGACGACCCGCTGGCCTACAACGTGGGGCTGGCCGTCCTCACCGCCCTCGGCATCCTCGTGGCGGTCCGCCTCTTCGGGTGGGTGGAGGACGTGGCCGCCCGCCGGCGTCGAGCCGGCACCACCGCCACTGCCACCGCCCTCGCCCTGCCGCGCCGGATCGGCGCCGCCACCCTCGCCGCCGTGGCCGCCGCCGTCCTCCTCACCGCCGGCACGGCCCCCGTCGCCACCACCGGAGCCGAGGCAACTGCCGAATCGGCGGCCGATGCCTCCCGGACCGCCCGCCGCCCGCCCCTCCCTTCCCGGCCGCCGCCCCCGCCCGTCTTCGAGGCCTCCCCCCGCAACGGCGCAGGCGCAGGGGCCGCCGCCGCCTTGGCAGGTCCGCCCCTGGTCATCCCCGACGCTCCCGACGACCTGGCCGGCCGGCTCGACCAGATCCTCGCCGAGTGGGCGACGGAGAACCGGGTCAACGGCGCCCTGGCGGGGGTCAGCATGGGGGCCGACGTGCGCTGGACCGGTGCCATCGGCACCCGCCCCGAGGCCGGTGTCCCCGTCCGCCCCACCGATGCCGTCGACCTTGCCTCCCTGACCAAGCTGTTCACCGCCACGCTCGTCTACCGGGCCGCCGACGCCGGCCTGGTCGACCTGTTCGGGCCCCTCCCGTTCCTCGACGCCCTGCCTGCGTTCCCCTACGACGAGGGGATCACCGTGGCCCAGCTGCTCGACCACAGCAGCGGCCTGGTGAACTACCGCGACACAGGCTCCTACGCCGCCGACCCGTCCTCCGTCAGCGACGCCGTCTCCGCCGTGACGGCCAGCGTGGCCGCACCGCGGCTGGCCCTGCCGGGCGAAGGCCACCACTACTCGAGCACCAACTTCTTGGTGCTCGGCCTGCTGCTGGAGCAGGCCACCGGCCGGACCTTCGACGACCTCCTGCGGGAGGGGTTCGTCGCCCCTCTCGACCTGCGCAGCACCACCCACCTGCCGCCCGGCCCGGGCGAGCCTCGCGGCGCCACCGCCGGCATCGTCACCACCCTCGCCGACCTGCTCCACGTGGGGGTGGCCGTCCTCCGCGACCACGCCGGCCTGAGCGACGAGGCAGCGGCCCTGATGGGCACGATCGACGCCGAGACCGGCTACGGGCCCGGGATCTTCGGCTTCTGCCCGTGCCGGTTCGACGGCGAGGGCGTTCCCCGCTTCCTCGCGGCGGGGTACTACGGGGCCACCACCCTGCTGGCCTACCTGCCGTCGCTCGACATGACCCTCGCCATCGACCTGGTCGACTCCCTGTGGGAGGACGACCAGTACGCCCCCGTCAGCGACCTCATCGAGCGCATCGAGCGGCTGGTCCAGGATTCCTGAGGGCAGTGTCGGGCCGCTTACGCTGCCGCGGCGATGGGTCCCCCCGCTGCCGACACACTCCAGGCCCGGCTCGAGGATGCTGCCGGCGAGGCGGCCTCCACCGAGGTCACGATCAGGGCGGGCCGGCCGTCGATCACCGATCCGGTCGGCCTGCTGCGCCACCTCGAGGCGTCACGGAGGTTCCACCGCGACTCGCTGATCGGGCGAATCTTCCACCCGGGCCGGGTGTCGCTGCGGGAGAACGAGGCCACGGACAGCCTCCACGTGGTGGTGCGAGGCAACCACATCGCCGCCCACGTCGACCGGGTGTCGCCCCTGGGGGCGGGGCGGGGCGACCGGACCGGCTACTCGATCAGTCGGGCGGTGGCCCACAACCTGGCCGGCGCAGCCCACGACGTCCTGCTCCTGCTACGCGGCCGCCAGGGCGATCACCGCTGCGAGCTCGACTGCGAATGGGAGCTGGACACGGCCGCCCGGGCCGCCGCCGCCGCCGAGGAGCTCCTCGACCCCGCCACCACGGCGTGGAGCGTGCAGGTCGAGGTGCGGGTCACCGCCAACCTCGACGAGGAGCGGCTGCGGCGGGCGTTCGCCTCCGTCTTCTCCGGCCGGATGGGGCGCGACGACCCCCTGCGCTGCGTGGCGTGCCCGGACGACGACGCAGTGTCCGCCACCCGCCAGGATCTGCAGCAGTCCCCCGCCGCCATGGACGACTGCCCTCCGCTGCGGGCAGTGCTGGCCAAGCGCCCGGGCGGCGACTTCCTCATGCTGAACGTCAACCACGCCGCCGCTGACGGCGTGGCCGCCATCGACATGCTGCGGGACGTGGCCCGGGCCTACGCCGGCCGCGACCGGCCCCGGGCCGGCGACCGCTCCGACGTCACGTTCCTCGCCGCCGAGGATCTCCCCGTCCATCCCGCGGCCCCGCCCGTGCCGGCCATCGTCGCCCGCAGCCGGGACGGGATCGAGCGGCTGCGGGACTGGCTCGCCCGCCCCGCCCGGTTGGTGCCCGAGGACGCGTCGGCGGCGGCCGGCTACGGGTTCCACACCCTCCGCCTCTCGACCGATGACACCCGGCGGGCCATCAACCGATACCGGGCCAGCACGAGCCGCAACGTGCTCGTCGCCAGCCTGCACCTGGCCATCGCCGACTGGAACCGCCGCCACGGCAGCACGCCCCGGGGCCGGGTGGGCGTGCTGGTCCCCGTCAACCTCCGCCCCCCGGAGTGGCCGGCCGAAACCCTGGCCAACTGCACGATCACCGCCCGTATCTCCACCAACCGCCGCCACCGGGCCAACCGCACCGCCGCCCTCGAAGCAGTGCGGGCCCAGCACACCCGCAGCAAGCGCACCCGCACCGGCATCGCCCTGCTGGCCGCCCTCGAGCGGTCGGGGCTGCTGCCGTTGTGGGCCAAGCAGTCCCGGGTCGTGCTCCAACCCACGACCCGCAACCGCTACGTGGACACCGCCATGCTCGCCTACATGGGATGGCTCCACGAGGCCCCGTCGTTCGGGGAGGAGGCAGGGGACACCGTCGAGCTGTGGTATTCGGCCCCGCCCCGCACCCCCTCGTGCCTGTCCATCGGTGCCGCCGTGGTCGGCGGTCGCCTGCACGTGGTCTTCCGCTACCCCCACCTGTTGTTCGGCCCCGCCGCCATCCGCCGCTTCGCCGACTGCTACGTGGCCGCCCTGCGGGTGGTGAGTGAAGGCCGCAGCTAGCCTGAGCACGCGAAGGCCCGGGTCGAGGCCGGATCAGCCCAGCAAGGTGGCGACCACTTTGCCGTCCCGGAAGACGGTGACACCTCCGTCGGCGGAAACCTTGAGGACGATTTCGGCGGTCAGCGACAGGGTCTTGGCCGCCGCCGTGCGGGCCCCCTCGTGCTCGCTGGCCGAGCTGGTCACGATGGCGCCGTAGGCGAGGAGGTTGGCGTCGCGGTCGAGGATGGTGGCCCCATCGAGGGCGGCCAGGCGGGCGAGGGTCTGGGCGTCGAGGTCCTCGGCGTCGATGAGGTGGTGGAGCTTGGTTTCAGCCCGCATGCCCATCGGGTCGAAGTCGTTGCGCAGGTCGTAGCGGTCCTTCGGGGACACCACACCGTCGAGCTTGGCCGGGTCGTCCACGATGGCCAGTATCGCCCCGTGGCGCTGAGCGGAGATGATGAAGGCGGCGTCCACGGCGATGTCGGCGGCCACCGCCGTCCCCTCGATGGCGTCGGCGATGGCGGCCGCCAGCTCCAGCGGGAAGGCCGTCCAGTGCTCGCCCCGGCGCATGAGCAGCGGCTCGCCGTCGGCGAAGACCCAGATCGTGTGGTCGGCCCGGAGGAAGAACCCGATGCCGCCCAGGCTGCGGGTGGCCTCGGCCACCAGCGACCCGCTGTCGGAGAACTCGGCCGCCTCCGGCGCCAGGGGCGGCGCGCCGGGGATCAGGTGGTCGAGGCGGTGCCGTTGCAACTCGGTTCGGGCGTTGCCGGCCCAGTCGATCACCAGCACCGACCGCTGGCCGTCGAACAGGAGGGGTGCCCGCTTGGCCGCCCGCAGGTCCTCGGGATAGGTGAAGCGCAGGCGGGGCGAATCGCCCAGGGCGCCGGTGATGACCACGCCGTGGGTGAGGTCGTGGGCCTCGACCCGGGTGCCGTTGAGCTCGATGAGGAACTCGAGCGCCTCTGCGATCAGGCCTGCGGCCCGGTCGTGGGAGCAGGCGTGGTGGTGGGCGAGGGCCTCTACCACGATCGTGTCCCGCAGGGCCCGGAGCGTGGCGGGGAGCAGATGGCCGTCCGCAGTGCCGGCCGTCATGGCCCGGAAGCGTGTGGCGGCCCGCATCCCCGCCCCGGGCAGGGCCCCCAGGATCTCGAGTAGCGGGGTGGCCCCGGCCGAGACCAGCGGGGCGATGGGCCCGCCCAGGCGGACGGTCAGCGCCGCCTGCCACCCGTCCGGCCCGGCGCCGGTGGCCGTAGCGGTGGCGGTGGGCGCCGCCTCGACCGCCGCCTCGACCGCCGGCAGCGGCGGGCCCTCACCCTCGCGGAAGTACAGGACGTCGACCGACGCCCCCTCGAGGATCTCGACGATGGCGGCCGCCACCGCCTCCGCCACCGGGTCGGCCGGCACCTCCTCGGCGGTCGTCGCTCGCTGCCCCGACATCCCGCCAGTGTGCCGCGCCGCCAGGGCGGGCCTTACGCGCAGGAGCCGAACGGCTCGGGGGCGTCGCCCTTGTAGGCGGTGACAGGATGAGGTTAGGCCCTCCTTGCAGATTCACTTAGGGTGACCTAATATTCGGCGGCGAGACGAGAGGAGACCTCATGACCAGGCAGTTCCGGGCCCTTGCCGCCGCCGGTGCCGTCGTGCTCGCCGCCTGCGGCACCGACGGGAACGATGCGGAGCAGCGGGCGGAGCAGCGGGCCGACCAGGAGCCGGCCGCAGCCGCTGCGGCCGCGCCGCCGTTCGACACGGTCACCGCCGCAGCCCTGTCCAAGAGCGGTCACGACCGGCTGCTGGCCGGCGCCTTCGACCCGTCCAACCGCCTGTACGCCGCCGGATGGGTGGCCGATGGGACCGACCAGGCCCTGGCCGTGACCCGCTACCGCGCCGACGGCTCGCTCGACGCTTCATTCGGCACCGCCGGTGTGGCCTCGGTCAACGTGGCCACGGGCGGGAAGGCGGCCGAGCTGGCCCGGGGCGTTGTCGTCCAGCCCGGCGGCAAGGTGGTGATCTCGGGGGTCGCCGAGCATGACCCGGCAGCGGAGGGCGACGGGGCCCGCGACACCGACGTCGTCCTGGCCCGCTTCGACGACTTGGGGCGCCCCGACCCGTCCTTCGGCTCGGCCGGCGTCGTCCGCCTCGACCTGAGCACGGGCGTTGCCGAGGGCACCGCCTACCGCAGCGACATGTCCTGGGGCCTCGTCGGCCTGCCCGACGGGAAGCTGCTGGTCGTGGGCGGCCAGGTCGCACCGGGCCGCACCGACCTCGACTTCGCCGTCGTCCGCCTCACCGCCGACGGGGCTCGCGACACCACCTTCGCCAATGGCGGCGTGGCGGTCGTGGGTGTCGCCCCCGGCGTGTCGGAGACGCCGCGCTCGGCGGTCGCCCTGCCCGACGGCCGTGTGGTGGTGGCCGGCTACGCCGCCATCGACGGCGTGGTACGGACGGTCCTGTTCGCCCTCACGCCGGCCGGCGCCCTCGATCCCGCCTTCGGCCAGGGCGGAATCGCCGTCCACGCCGTGCTCGGGAACGTGGGCGAGGCCTACGCGGTGGCCGTCCTGGGCAACGGCCGGCTCGTCACCACCGGCTACGGCAAGGACACCGCCGAGGCCAAGGTCGACCTCATCGCCGGCGGCTTCACGCCGACCGGCGCCGTCGATCCCGCCCACGGCACCAACGGCGTCGTCCGTATCGACATCGCCGGCGAGGACGATCGGGGCCGCCACCTCGCGGTCACCCCGTCGGGCGGGGCCATCATCGTGGGCAGCGGCAAGCCGACGGCCACCAACCTCGAGGGCATGGTCGTACGCCTCAGTCGCGACGGCGCCCTCGGCGACCGCCGCCTCGTCGATCTGGGCGGCCCCAACGACTCGTTCTTCGGAGTGGCCGTCTCGCCCGACGGCAGCCGAGCCGCGGCCGTGGGCTACGCCGGGCACGACCCGGCCGACTCGTCCAGGAACGACGACGGGGCGATCCTGTGGCTGCGCCCCTGACCGGCCCGTTTGGTCATGCCCGGCCGGTGATTTCGACGTGTGGCCGTCGTCGTAGGAGGCGTGACGCATCCGTACCCGGGTGGGGAGGTCGTCCTCCTTCGCGCCGGGGCGGAGGTGGCGAGGTGGCCCCTGCCCCCCTGTGCCGACCTGGCCCTGGTGGACGCCCTGGCCCGCCTCCAGCTGGCGGCCATCTATGCGGGCGGGCGGATCGAGCTGCGCGCCCCCCCCGACCAGCTCATGGGACTGCTCGACCTGGTCGGCCTCAGCCACGTGTTGCGGGAGGGGGACCTACCCGTCGAGGTGGGCGGGGAGGCCGAAGGCGGCGAAGAGGTCGGTGTCGAGAAAGTTGTGGTGCCCGACGATCCGTTCCCCTGAGATCTCGATGACCTGGAGGGCCCACGGGTAGTGCCCCCCGGCCGGGTCGGGCCGGTAGGACCCGAAGGCGGCCGAGCCGTTGGCGGTGGTGGCCACCAGCCGGGACCCCTTGCAGCCGATCCCCTCGCCCACGAACCACCGCCCCATCTGGCCGGGCCCGGTGAGCCAGAAGTCGTAGGGCGGCATGGACATGACCGCATCCTCGTGGAGCAGGGCGACGAGCGACTCGATGTCGTAGCGCTCGAAGGCGTCCACGTAGCGCGACAGCAGGGCCTGCTGCTCGGCGTCGACCGACGCGGGAGCCGGCGGCCCCCCGCTGTCTCCGCCGTGGCGGGCGGCCAGCGCTGCCCGGGCCCGCTGGAGGGCGCTGTTGACCGACGCCACGCTCGTGTCGAGCAGCTCGGCCACCTCCGACGCCTGCCAGCGCAGGACCTCCCGCAGGATCAGCACCGCCCGCTGGCGGGCGGGGAGGTTCTGGAGGGCGGTGATGAAGGCCAGGCGGATCGTCTCCTTGGCCTCGGCCACCGCCGCCGGATCGGCCGCCTCGGGCAGCACCTTCCCGTCGGGGATCGGGGTCACCCAGGCGTGCTCCGGCCGCTGGGCCCCGGTGAAGGAGTCGGCCTTGCCGGCCGGGCCCAGGTCCATGGGCGTGGCCCGCCGCTGTCGGCCCCGCAGCATGTCGAGGCAGACGTTGGTGGCGATCCGGTAGACCCAGGACCGCACCGCCGAGCGTCCCTCGAAGCTGTCCCCGGCCCGCCAGGCCCGGATCATCGTCTCCTGGACGGCATCCTCCGCCTCGAAGGCCGACCCGAGCATGCGGTAGCAGTAGCCGGTCAGCTCCCGGCGGTACTGCTCCAGGTCTTCGGGCCGGAACTCGGTGGCGGCCGCAGTGTCGGTTGAGAGTGCCACTCCGGGAAGTCTACGGCGCACCTTCCCCCGGCCGCGCCGCCGGCCGGTCGGTAGCCTCGGCGGGCATGGGGCGGGCAGGTGCGGCGGTGGAGGCGATCCGGCTGCGGCGGGAGTTCCGGGCCGGCAAGGGGTTCCGCAAGCGGGAACCGCCCCGCACCGCCCTCGACGGCGTCGACCTTGCCATCGACGACGGGGAGCTGCTCGGGCTGCTGGGCCCCAACGGTGCGGGCAAGACGACCCTCGTCAAGATCCTCGCCACCGTGCTGCTGCCCACGTCGGGAACGGCCCGCATCCTCGGCCGCGACGTGGTGGCGGAGACGGCCGCCGTCCGTCCCCTGCTCGGCATCGTCCTGGGCGGCGAGCGGGGCCTCTACAGCCGCCTCACCGCCCGCCAGAACCTCCGCTACTGGGCCGCCCTGTACAAGGTGCCCACGCCCGTCGGCCGGATGCGGGCCGACGCCCTCCTCGAGCGGGTGGGCCTGGCGGAGCGAGCCGACGAGGCCGTCGAGCGGTTCTCCCAGGGCATGAAGCAGCGCCTCCACCTGGCCCGGGGAATGATCGGCGACCCCCGGGTGCTATTCCTCGACGAGCCCACGACGGGCATGGACCCCGTCGCCGCCCGGGAGTTCCGCTCGCTGGTGGCGGAGCTGCGGGGCGAGGGGAGGACGATCCTGCTCACGACCCACGACATGGCCGAGGCCGAAGCCCTGTGCGACCGGGTCGCCCTCATCGACCATGGGCGCCTGCTGGCCGTCGAGACCCCCCGGACCCTGTCGGGCTGGGTGAGCGACTTCGAGCGCATCGACGTGGAGGGGGTGGCCGACGCGGCCCTCGCCGGCCGGCTGGCCGCCGTCCCCGGCGTGGCCGACGTGATGGCCACCGGCGACGGGTGCCTCCGCATCGGGGTGTCGTCTCGGGAGGCCACGCCGGCGGTCCTCCAGCTGGTGGTGGAGGCGGGCGTGCAGTGCATCCGCACGTCCCGGCCCAGCCTGGAGGAGGTCTACGTCCACGTCTTCGGCGACCGGGGGCTTCGGGTCTGATGGGCCTGCTGTGGCGGTCGTTCGTCCTCCAGCTGCAGGTCGTCCGCTCCAACCCCGACTACTTCCTGGGACTGGCCGTCGCCCCCCTCACCACCGTCGTGTTCGTGTCGTTCGTGCGCCACGCCGGCCGGGAGGACCTGCTCGCCTTCGCCCTGCTCGCCCCCGCCCTCATGGCTCTGTGGCGGACGTCGGTCATGGCCTCGGGCGAGATCGTCAACGAGGACCGGGGCCAGGCCACCATGGAGCCGACCATCGCCACCCCCTCTCCCTACGCCGCCGTGGTGCTGGGGCGGGTGCTGGCCGTCACCGCCGTCGGGCTGGCCGGCTTCCCGGTGGTGTGGCTCGTGGGCCGGGCCGTCCTCGACGTCGACCTGGCCGTCGAGCACCCGCTGGTCTTCGCCGCCACCCTGGGCGCCGGCGCCTTCGCCATGAGCGGGACGGCGGTGGCGATGGCGGCCGTGTTCGCCCTGGCCCGCAGCTCCCGCATCTTCCAGCAGACCCTGACCTACCCGTTCTACCTGCTGGCCGGTGTGCTGGTGCCCGTCTCCTACCTGCCCTTCTGGATCCGGCCCGTCAGCCGGATCGTCTTCCTGTCGTGGACGGCCGACCTGCTGCGGGCCAGCCTCTCGGCCGCTCCCGTCGACCGGCCCGGGCTGCGGCTGGCGGTCGTGGTCGCCCTCGGGCTGGCCGGCCTCGTGATCGGGACGGTCGTGCTGAACCGCGTCCTCGACCGGGTCCGCCATCTCGGGACCATGACCTACGCGTGACAACCTTCGAGATCCTCCGCCACGCCGCCATCGGGCGGCTTCCAGGACCTGCGGGAGATGTACACCTGGCGGACGTGGACGGCGGGCTGGCTGTCGCGCGTGGTGGCCCAGGTCGTCTTCTACAGCCTCTTGGGCCGGCTGGTGGGCTCCACCGATCGCCTCCACTTCCTGGTGGTGGGCAACGCCGTCATGCTGTGCGCCACCACCGTGATCTTCGTGGTCCAGTCCACGACGTGGGAGCGGGCAGCGGGGACCATCCCCCTGCTCATCGCCGCCCCCGCCAGCCCCCTCCTGGTCCTGTTCGGCCGAAGTGTGCAGTGGGTGCCCGACGCCGTCCTCAGCTCGCTGGTGGCCCTGGCCGTGGCCGCGCCCCTCTTCGGCGTGCCCCTTCCCTTCCCGCGGGCCCTGTGGATCGTCCCCCTGCTCCTGCTGGTGACCGTGTCCACCTACATGATGGGGACGTTGCTCGGGTCGCTCGTGCTGCGCTGGACCCAGGCCCGCAACCTCGTCTCCAACGTGGCCGGCGCCGCCATGCTCGCCCTGTGCGGCGTCAACGTGCCGGTGGACTTCTTCCCCGCATGGGTCGAGACGCTGGCCGCCGGCCTGCCCCTGGCCCACGGCCTGGCCGCCATTCGCGGCGTGCTGGCCGCCGCCCCGCCCGCTGAGGTGCTGGGCAGCGTGGCCGCCGAGGTAGCGGTCGGCACCGCCTGGTTCCTGCTGGCCGCCGCCTCCTTCCGGTGGTTCGCCGAGGGCGGCCGGAGGGACGGCACCATCGAGCTGGCGGGCTAGGAGGGAGCTACGGGGCGGCCGGCTCGGCGGCGGCCGGCTCGGCGGCGACGAGCCGTTTCGAGGTGGACAGCCGGCCGGTGGCCCCGTCCGACTCGAACGTGCCGGCAGTGGGGGCCACGTCGGCGTAGTCGCGGCCCACCGCCACCGTCACGTAGCCCCGGTGGGCCCGCCGGTCGTGGGTGGGGTCGAAGGCCACGGCCAGGGCCCGATCGGGGTGGACCTGGTCCTCCACCAACACCTCGACCCAGGCGTGCGACCCCCCTTCCCCGAGCAGGTGGCCCGACACGTAGCGGGCGGGGAGCCCGCAGGCCCGGGCCACGGCCACCATGACGTGGGCGTAGTCCTGGCACACGCCCGCCCCGAGGTCGAGGGCCTCGGTCGCGGTCGTCTTCACCGTGGTGGCGTCGAACGCGTACCGCATCCGGCCGTGGACCCAGGTGCTGATGCGCTCGGCCAGATCCATCGCCGGCCCCGGCGCAGCCGCCAGCTCGGCCGCCGCCGCCAGCAGGGACGGGCCGAGTGCTGTGAGCGGGGTGGGCTGCAGGTAGGCCGGGTCGCGCAACGCTCGCGCCGCCAGGCCGGCCGGCACGACCTCCTCGCCCCGCTCCACCTCGACGGTGGCGTCGAAGGCGATGGCGTCCTCGACCATCGGCGACCGCACGTGCAGCACCGAGTTCCCGAACCGGTCCTCCCCGACCCGCGTCTCGACCTCCGCCCCGGTCACGTCCACCCGGTGGCACACGAGCCCCTGATCGCCGTGCACCGCCGGCGGCACCACCATCAGCCGGTGCTGCAGCGAGGTGATGGGCCCCGTGTACCGGTAGAGGAACCGCTGGTCCAGCAGGTATCTCGTCACCCTGGACCCTCCTCGGCTGGCAGTTGCTCGAGCCCGGCGCCGACTTCGCCGGCCCACACCGTCATGACGTTGAGCTCGGGTGCCCCGTAGGTCGTGGCCATGGCCACGTCGGCCGCGTCCCGCCCCCTGGAGATCACCACCCGGCCCATGCGGGGGACGTTGTTGCGGGGGTCGAAGGTCCACCACCGGCCGCCGAGGTAGGCCTCGAACCACGAGCAGAAGTCCATGGGCAGGTCGGGAGGAGGCACGGCGATGTCGGGCAGGTAGCCCGACACGTAGCGGGCCGGGATGTTCAGCGCCCGGCAGTAGGTGATACCCACGTGGGTGTAGTCCCGACACACGCCGGTGCGGTTGGCCAGCACGTCGGCCGAGGTGGTCACGGGGCCGGTGCTGCCCATCTGGTAGCGGATGTTGCCGTGGGCCCAGTCGACCACCGCCTGCACCCGCTCCCAGCCCGGCCTGGTGCCGCCGAAGCGGTCCCACGCCTCCTCGATCACCACGTCGGACAGGCAGAACCGGCTGGCCAGGAGGTATACGAGGGCGGAGTCGGGGAGGTGCTCCACCGGCACCTGCTCGGCCGCCTCGTCCACCTCGTCGAAGGCCCCGGGCACCTCCACCAGCGCGTCGTAGCGGACGCTGCTGAACCCTTCGGGGAGCAGCATGCGGTCGCATACGTTGCCGAACCCGTCCAGGTAGGACCGCATGGGGACGAACGGCTGGCACGTCCAGGTGCTGGTGACGACCTGGTGGGCCCCGTCGGGGCGGGCCCGCACCTGCCACACCGCCGGGGTCGGCCCCGGCGCCTCGTACTCGAAGTGGCACCCCACCCGCACGCGCACGGCCGCAGCTTGCCCCATCCCGGCTTGGTCGATACCCACCGGGCCGTGACCATCCTGTGAACGACCCATCTGTGAACGACCAGTGGGGGGCACCCGGTCCCCCCGGGGCGTGCTTCAGCCGCTCCCAGCGCCAGGGCCGGACACGACGAGCACCATGCCACCTACCGGTCCTTCGGCGCCGTTGCGGGCACCAGCCCCGCCCCCCCGTCCCGCTAACGTCCGTGCGGCGGTCGACACCCTCGAAGTCCGTGGCCTGGCCACCCCCGACGCGCCCCCGCCCGACGACGGCGGCGAGGCCGCTGCCGGGCGCGACCTGTTGCTCGGTGTGGTGTGCCTCGTCCTGGTCGGGCTTCTCGTCGCCGACCGGGCCCGCATCCTCGAGCACTTCGGCTTCCAGTACACCGACGAGGACCAGGCCGTGCTCTGGTATACCGCCGAGGATCTCAGGGCCGGGCACGTCCGGGCCCCGTACTTCTACGGCCAGGCCTACGGGAGCTGGCTGGAGTCGCTGGCGGCCGCGCCCCTGCGCGCCCTGAACGTCGCCCTCCGCCACGCCCTCCCCATCGCCGGCACGCTCTTCAGCCTGGTGCCCTGCCTGCTGCTGGCCGGTGTGGCGTGGCGGCGGCGGGCCCGAATCGCGGCGGCCGCCATCCTGGCCGGCTACCTCCTGGTGAGCACCGACGCGGTCGCCGCAGCGTCGCTCCCCCGTGGCCTCGCGCCCGGCATCGCCGTGGCCACGGCGGGCGTGGCCGTGGCCGCCGTGTGGGCGCCCAGTGTGCCGGCGATGGCCGCCTTCGGCGTGCTGGCGACGGTCGGTGCCTCGCTGAACGAGTCGTCACTGCTGCTGAGCGGCCCCGCCGCTGCCCTTTTGGCCGTGCGGCACTGGCGGAGCGGGCACATGTGGCTCTCACTGGCCGTCGGGGTGGAGTTCGGCCTCGTCTTTCACGTCCTCGCGAGCCGCTTCTACCAGCAACACCCCACCTACGAGGTCCACTACCGCTGGCCGCTGTCGTTCGCCTCCGAGCAGCTGCGGGAGGCCAGCACCCACCTCCAGGACTACTTCGCCGCCTACAGCTTCGACTTCCTGCGCTCGCCGGCCGTGCCCTTCGTCGTCCTGGCCGGGCTGGCGGTGCTGCTGATCGTGCGCCGGGGCCTCGCGGGGGTGGCGGCGACCGTGGCCGTCGTCGCCGTGGGCCTCGTCACCCTGTCGGCGGCCAAGGCCGCCGACGGGAGCCCGTCGGTCTTCTTCCCCTACTTCCGCTTCTTCTTCCCCGTCCCCGCCGTCCTGGCCTTCTTCGCCCTCCAGGCCTCGTCCGGCAGGCCCCTCCGGCCGGTGGTTTCCCGCACCGCTGCGGTCGTCCTGCTGGCGGCGGGGGTGGCAGGGTTCGTCTACCGCGGCGACAACCTCGACGCCCACGTGCGGCGGCTGACGGCGAGCGACTCCCACGGCCGCTACCAGGCCCCCACCATCACCGACTGGGCCCTTGACGACTGCCACCAGACGGGCCGGCTGGCCCGGGCCCACGACGCCAACCTGGTCGTGTACCTGAAGGACCGGGTGGCGCCCTACCTGTGCGCGGCCGAGCTGTACGGCGACGTCCAGACCCTGTTCCCCGCCTACGAGCGCCGGACCTGGGACCTCGAACGGGAGTCCGAGCTCACCCGCACCCGGATGATCGTGTCGGGCGGCGGCCCCGACTTCTGCGCCAACGCCTCGTGGGCGGCCACGCAGTGCGACCTGATCGACGCCCGGCTCGACCTGGTCGTCGTCGGGTTCCCGTCGCAACCGGCCGTCCCCCTGCTGCGGCGGCTGGGCGTGACCGTCCGCGAGTTCTGATGATCTCCGGGACGATGTCGGCCGCGGCCCGGCGGCAGCGGCGGTGGTACGACGACGAGCGGAGGAGGTAGAGGGATGGTGACCCTCGACGAAGCGGCCGCCATGGCCCTGGAGCTGCCCGAGGTCACCGAGGGCGAACGCCACGGCCAGCGCACCTGGGGCGTGGCCGGCAAGACCTTTGCGTGGGAACGGCGGTTCAGCAAGGCCGACATCCGCCGCTTCGGCACCGCCGTCCCCCCCGACGGGCCGATCGTGGCCGTGCGGGTGGAGGACCTGGGGGAGAAGGAGGCCGTCCTCGCCGAGGCCCCGAAGGGCTTTTTCACCATCCCCCACTTCGACGGCTACGCGGCCGTGCTCATCCAGCTCAGGACGGTGGGCAAACGGCCGCTTCGGGCCGCACTGGTGGACGGCTGGCTGAGCTGCGCCCCGCCTGCGCTGGCCGAGGCGTACCTGGCCGGACGGAAGCGCCGGCCCCGCTGACCAGCGTGGTCAGGACAGGCGGGGCGGGCAGCCCGCCACGCCGCCGATGAGGCACTGGTCGCCCGGTCCGGCACCGATGTCGACCCGCTCGTTGGCGTCGGCCGTGATCCGGTCGGCGCCCGGGCCCGCCGACAGGAAGTCGACTCCGGCGCTTCCGAGCACCGAGTCGTTCCCGAGGCCGCCGAACACCTTGTCGTTGCCCGGGCCACCACCGATGACATTGTCCCCGGCCGTGCCCAGGATGTTGCCGCTGCCCCGGATGGTGCACACCCGCTGCCAGTCGCAGTGGGCCGTCGAACCCGGGCGCGAACGTACTACGACGCCACCAAGGCCGCCTTGGCCGAGGTCGGCTTCATCTGCGAGGGCAGCCTGGCCCGGATCTACACCTGCTGCAGGAACCCCAACTGCCGATGCGCGGACCCGGCCCGTCGCCACGGTCCCTACTGGCAGCTCACCTGGAAGCAGGACGGCAGGACCGTCTCCCGTCGGCTATCGGCCGAGGAAGCGCCCCTCTACGCCGAGTGGATCGACAACCGCCGCCGGCTCGAAGCCGTCATTACCGAGATGCGGTCCATCTCCCGGCACGCCGGCCAACAGCTCCTCGCCGAGATCGGCAAGCCACTCCACGGCCCCGACCGAGCTGCTCGCTCCCTCCGCTCACCGCCGCGCCGCAGCTGAACCAAACGCCCACGAATCCCCGGGGATATCCCCCCGTCTCCGTCTCCCGGAAATCCCCGGGTTATCCGACCCCTCGAGAGCCGCTCGGCGAGCGAAAGCCCTTGCGCCACAAGGATTTGCTCGTCCTCGCGAAGTAGCCACACCCAAGCGAAATTCGCCGTAGACGTGAGGCGCGTATCCCGGTAGAGTGCGACCGGCGCAGACGCGGTGGCCGCGCCGCCGGTTGCGGACCGGCGTATTTCGAAGGACGTGAGGTTGTCTCGGCGAAAGGCGCTCATTCGGCTCCCTGGTTCCGTGCCCCGTCGGCGCGAGAACGGCCCAAGCTCGTGGTGATCGATCCGACACCGCGTCGCCCTCGCTCCGAGCGGGAACGCGAAGTCCGCTCCGATCGTCACTCGTACTTGGCTCGGTCGCGCCGGCGGGCGCGGCTGTCACCGTGAGCATCGGACGCGAGAGTGAAAGGGAGCTTCATGCGTTCCAGGCATGCAGTGATCGTGGCGTTGGCCGCGTCGACGATGAGCATCGGGATGGCGGTGAGCCCGGCCGGAAGCCAGGCGGTCAAGGAGGATCCAGAGGGGAGGGCGCCGACCGCGGCAGAGCGGAGAGCGGCCGCAGTGGAGGAGGCCGGCCGGCGGGCAAGCGAGATCGCCGAGGCACGTGGCGCCCTGGGGGCGTTCTTCGACGAGGCGACCGGTCAGCACGTCATCGTGGCGTCCCGGGGCGGGGGCCTCAACGTGGCCGGCGTAGTGCGCGGAGTGGGCGCCCCGGCGCGGGTCGAGGAGGGTGACGTAACCCGGGCTGCGGTCGAAGACTTCCACGCCCGGCTCGGGCAGCGGTCGTTCCATGCGGACGCCGCCCGGTACAGCTACGCGGCCTACTACGACCTCGTCGGCGGCAAGCTCGTCGTGCAGACGGATGCTCCGCCGCCGGTTGTCGAAAGCCTGAGAGGCGGCTATTCCGGCAAGATCGAGGTTCGGGCCGGTTCGGTGACCGAGGACTACTCCCGGCAGGCCGACATCGCCCCATTCTGGGGCGGCGCAGCGATCAAGAACTCGGCGGGCGCCATCTGCTCGAGCGGGTTCGTCGTCAAGAAGTCGACCGGCGTCCGGTACATGACCACGGCCGGCCACTGCTACACGTTGGGCACCAATGTCCTCACCAGAGCGGGCAACGTCAGCATGGGGACGGTCGTCCAGCGAGCGTTCTCCGGCCGCGACATGGAGCTCATCGGCGGCAAGTCCTATGGACGCTCGGTCTACGTAGGGGGGACCAACAGCTCGACCGGCAAGGGCGTGACGGGTGCCGCCAACCCCGTCGTCGGGACCACCGGCTACTGCCGGAGCGGGCAGACGACCGGTGAGAAGTGTGGACAGAAGGTCATCAGCATCACCGCCAGCTTCTGCCCCGCGTCGGGTTGCAAGCACAACGTGATCGCCTACAACACGGGTGGGGCGTCGGCGGGAGGGGACTCGGGTGCACCCTTCTACTGGCCCCTCAGTTCGACGAGCGTGTCGATCCGCGGCATGCACATCGGCCGCAACACCGGGACGGGAACCATGTACGCCGAACGGTGGAGCACGATCTCAGCCACACTGGCCGTGTCGATCGTCACCTGATCCTTCACCCCGGACGATGGGGGAGGGGGCACGCTGCCCCTTTCCCCCATCGAGTCCCCTACTACCAGATGGCCTCGAATGCATGGGGGGCGGCCCGGACGAGGAGGGGCCGGTCGAACTCGTCGGTCAGCGACAGCATCGCGTGCAGCTCGTAGGTTCCGGGTTGGAGGAGGCGCCCGGTGCTCGCACACTCCGTCAGGCGGACCATCGCCGGGAACGGCTGCGTTCCCCCCGGTCGCAGGTCGACGGCGACGCCACTGTCGTCCCTGTCCATCGGCGTGGCCACGACCTCGCCTGCACGAGCGACGAACACGTCGGCCGCGCTTGCCGCGACGCCCGAGAACCGGTCGCCGTCCCGGTTGGTCACGGTGACCGATCCCACGACGACGTCGCGCTGGGCCAGCCGGACGGTCGCCGGGAAGTCCGCGGACAGGACCAGCGGTCCGCCGTCGTCGGCGGGGGGGTGGAGGCGGTCGCCACATCGTGGGAGAGCCGGCGCATCCATGACCTCACCTCCCTGGTCGCGCCGGGCGACCGACCCGCTACCCTTCCCGCACGCCGGGGCGAGAAGCAGCAGGGCCGTGGCGACCACCCCGAAGGAGCCGATTCGTCCGATTGCCCTCATCTATCACGTTCGACGGTCGGATCGTGCCCGGAGTTCCAGCATCGACGTGGTGGCGGTCAAGAACCCGTGGTTGAACGGGGGTGCCACCGTCGACAGCGACGTCGAAAACGGTCCGATTCAGCGTCCCTGACGCCATGTCCCGTCGGGACCGGGTATCGGTTCGGGCCCAGCGGGGGACACTATGCGCGATGCGTTACGTGGCCCTCGCGACGGACTACGACGGGACGCTCGCGTTGCACGGGCGCGTTGGCGAAGCGGCGCTCGCCACCCTGGAGCGGCTGCGGGCGAGCGGCCGGCGACTCGTGCTCGTGACCGGGAGGGAGCTCGGCGACCTCATGCGGGCCTTTCCCCAGGTGGAGCTGTTCGACCGCGTAGTCGCCGAGAACGGGGCGCTGGTCTACACGCCCTCGCTACGCCACGAGCGCTGCCTCGCCGAGCCCGCGCCGGATGCGCTGATCGAGGATCTCCGCCGTCGTGGGGTCGAGCCGCTGTCGGTCGGTCGGGTCATCGTCGCCACATGGGAGCCCAACGAGACGACGGTGCTCGAGGCCATCCGCGACCTTGGGCTCGAGCACCAGGTGATCTTCAACAAGGGCGCGGTGATGGTCCTGCCCCCGGGCGTCAACAAGGCGAGCGGCCTGACCGCCGCCCTGGACGACCTCGGCCTCTCGCGCCACAACGTCGTCGGCGTGGGAGACGCCGAGAACGACCACGCCTTCGTCGCCCTGTGCGAAGCGTCCGTGGCGGTGGCCAATGCGCTGCCACTTCTCCAGCAACGCGCCGATCTCGTCACCGAGGCCAGCGACGGGGAGGGTGTGGCCGAGCTGGCAGACGCACTCCTGGCCGACGATCTCGCTCGTCTGGCCCCCGCACTGTCCCGGCACCACGTCCTGCTGGGCGCGGGCCAGGACGACGCCGAGGTGGCGGTGCCACCGTACGGAACGAACGTGCTCGTGGCGGGTCCTTCGAGCAGCGGGAAGTCGACGCTCGTCCGGGGTCTGCTCGAGCGGCTCAGCGACGCGGCGTACCAGTTCTGCCTGATCGACCCGGAGGGCGACTACGAGGGGTTCGAGATCGGGGCGTCGTTGGGGGACAGCCAGCGAGCGCCCACGGTCGACGAGGTGGTCAACCTCCTGTCCGAGCCGGCCGCCAGCGTCGTCGTCAACCTCCTCGGTATGGCGCTCGAGGAGCGCCCGCCCTTCTTCGAGGTCCTGTTGGCGCGCCTCGCCGAGCTCCGCTCGCGCACTGCACGCCCCCACTGGATCGTCATCGACGAGGCGCACCACTTGCTGCCGCAGGGACGCGATCCCGCCGGCCTGGGGATCCGGGGCGAGGCCGGCGGTCTGCTCTTCGTCACCGTGCATCCCGGCAGCATGGCCCGCACCGCCTTGTCATGCGCCGAGACCGCGATTGCGGTCGGCTCGTCACCGGGCGGCACGCTGAAAGAGCTGGCGGACGCCCTCGGCCGGCCCGTTCCGGAGACGTTGCCCGGCGAGCTCGCAGCCGGGGAGGCCGTGGTGTGGCGCAACGGTGAGAGGCCCTTCCGGTTCGCGATCGCTCCGACACGCGGCGAGGGGCGGCGGCACCGGCGCAAGTACGCGGAGGGGAACCTCGGACCGGACCGGACCTTCGTGTTCCGAGGCCCGCAGCAGAAGCTGAACCTGCGGGCGCGCAACCTCGTCCAGTTCGTCGATCTCGCGGACGGGGTGGACGACCATACCTGGCTCCATCACCTGCGACGCCGCGACTACTCCCGCTGGTTTGCCGACTGCGTCAAAGACAAGGCGCTGGCCGACGAGGCCGCGTCTGTCGAGGAGCGGGACGGCATCACGGCAAACGAGAGCCGGACACTCATCCGCCAGGCCATAGAGGACCGCTACACCGGGGCAGCCTGACCCTCGTATTTCGCGGTACCGGTGCGTTCTCGGGCGTTGGCGGCGGGCCCGCGTGTGGTCGATGACCGACCGCGTTCACGATGCCCTCGACGGCTTCCGGCGGGCGAGGGCCCGTGAGGGCAGGCCCCGGCGCTGTTCAACCTCGGGTTGGTTCCCGCCCATGCGGGCAAGCCCGGGCCGCTCACACGTGGCCACCGCCTTCGGCGGGCTACCCGCCCTCGCGATCGTCGTCGAAGTCGAGCCTGCCCTCATCGAGGGCCGGCGACGGGTCGCCTCGAGCCGACGATGGTGGTGGTGCCGGCGCCACCTCGCCGACGGCCACGCTGGCGCCGTTGTCGGCCCGATAGCCGTCCAGCTCGGCCGACGCGTCGACGTTCACCACGTCGCCGGACCGCAGCACGGCGCCGCTCCACGGGAGCACCTCACGGCCGATGGAGTCCAGCGCCCCAGTGGAGATGCCGCGTCGCGCCGATCATCGAGCGCGCCGGGCACGAGGGATGGTGGGGGGCGGGGATGCTGGCGGCGTCGCCTCCCGAGGCGATCTCCGCCGGGGCCCGGGCGAGATCCCGCGCAGGCTGCCCGTGCTCGTCGATGGCCCGTTCCGAAAGATGTATCGAAGCCCGCCGCCGCTGCCTCCTGTGAAACGACTCGGGTACATGGTAGCGGCGGCGGTCGTGGGCACGGTGGGCGTGGGCGCCGTCCCGGCCGCGGCCATCGGGGGCTTCTGCGCACCGCACCCTCTGCGCACCGTTTCGATCGGCGACGACTTCGTCTACGAGCACCAGACGGCGGAGCTGAAGGTGACGCTGTCGGGGCCGGCGTGCACGACGATCAAGGTCAGCTACAACACTCAGAACGGCTCGGCCAAGGCCGGGAGCGACTACGTCGCCAAGAGCGGCACGCTCAAGTTCGCCCCGGGCGTGGTCGAGGCGACGGTCACGGTGTCCATCATCGACGACAACTCCTCCGAGCTGAACGAGAGCTTCTGGGTCAAGCTCACCAGTCCGGTCAACAGCTCGATCGCCGACGGGTGGGGCAAGGTCACCATCTCCGGCCTCGAGCCGGCCGGTTAGGACTGGAGCAACGAGGGCGGGGGGCGGTTCGATCCCCTTCGGTCGGCGTTCTCGGCCAGTCGCCGGAGAGGAATCGGACTCCCCCCGCCTCGATCACGCCCACCGGCTCACGAGGCCCATCCACCCGCCACAGCATCGCCTTGACCCGCTCACCAGCTCATGGGGGGCCGAACGGCTCGGTCACGTTGTCGTCGGGGCCAAGCTCCACGATCGTCCCCGCGCCGGAGGCCACGCAGCTCATGGTCGTGCGCGAGGTCATCGGCTGCATCCGCCACCCCACCTGACTCCGTAGCAGCGGCCGTGGCTCCTTTGGTGAGGATGACATTGGCCGCCGTCCTGGCGGCCGGGACGGTAGCGGTGGGTGCAGGGCTCGGCGGTGGTACAGGCGGCCGGTGTGGTCCTGGGGCAGATCGCCAGCCCGAGCGGCCTGCTGATCGCCGGCTGAGGCGCGGGCGGGTCTTGCACGGGCGACCCGGAAGACGGCGAGCCGCTGGCCCGCCGCACGGGCGAAGGCGGGGGAGGCGGTGCCCGGCCTGGCCGCGTCGACGCAGGGATCCGGTCCCGGCCAGCACATGTACGGCCGTTGATGAGCTTCCGGCGGCTCATCGGGTAGCCTCGGCCGAGTGCTCATCGAGCCCCGAGGCGTTGAGCGACCGCATGCCGACACGGTGGACTGGTGCGGAGCCATGCAACTGGGTTGCGACGAGATCCCCGGGCTCGTCGTGCTCGAGGGTTCGTGGTGGAGGCGTGAACGGGCCGCGCCGCGCTTGGCCCTTCTCGACGAACCCCGAGAGCTCGCCCTTCCCGACCTCCACGTCGGCCGCCGCCCGGCCGACGGACTCCCGGTGCTCTACGCCTCGGTCTATGGCGCGGCCCGGGCCGTCGAACCCGTGCACATCTTCGGCGAGCTGGGCACGCCCGTCGTCGTCCAGATCGGCTCGTGCGGCTCATTGCAGCCCGGAGTTGGCACCGGCGACATCGTGCTCCCCGAGGTGGCGACCATCGGTGAAGGGGCGTCGCAGTACTACGGCGGCGCCGGCGAGTCCCGGGCCACCCCCGAGCTCGTTGACCGGGCCGCTCTCGCCTTCTCGGCGAGGGGCTTCCGGGTCCACCGGGGGCGGCACGTGACGACCTCGGCGCTGCTGGCCCAGCCACCGGAGCTGGTCGCCCGCTGGTCGGCCGCCGGGCACCTCGGGGTCGACATGGAGACGTCGGCCGTGTTCAGCGCGGCCCACCGGTTCGGCATGGCGGCGGTTTCCCTCCTGTTCGTCTGGGACGAACTGCTGGAAGGCCGCACCTTCCTTCACCCCTACACAGCAGAGGAGAGGGAGGCCCAGGCCCTGGCCAATGCCGCCCTGATGGAGGTCGCCCTGGAACTGGTGCCCCCCCGGCGGCAATGACGGTGCTCACCCAGCTCACCTTGCACAACGCCATCGGCGGCGAGCGGTTGCTCCCCCGGGCGGGCGAGACCACGCTCGTGGTCGATCCGGCCGACGGCAGCGCCTACGCGGCCGCACCCCGGTCTGGTCAAGCCGACGTCAACCAGGCGGTCGAGGCCGCCGCCGCCGCCTTCGGGGCCTGGCGTGACCACACTCCCGGCCAACGCAGCCGGCTGCTGTACCGGGTGGCCGACGCCCTGGAAGCACGCGCCGAGGACTTCGTCGAGGCCGAGTGCCGCAACACCGGCAAGCCCTTCGCCCAGGTCCGCGCCGACGAGCTGCCCCACGTCGTCGACGTGATCCGGTTCTTCGCCGGAGCGGCCCGCACCCTCGACGGCGCCTCCGCCGGCGAGTACGTGGCCGGCCACACGTCGTGGCTCAGGCGGGAACCGCTCGGGGTCGTGGCCCAGATCACCCCGTGGAACTACCCGCTGATGATGGCGGTCTGGAAGTGCGCGCCCGCCCTGGCCGCCGGCAACACGGTCGTGCTGAAGCCGGCGCCGACGACGCCCGTCACCCCGCTCCTGCTGGCCGACGTGGTCGACGGCGTCCTGCCGCCGGGCGTGTTCAACGTCGTGTGCGGCGACGCCTCGACGGGCGCGTTGCTGGCCGGCCATCCGGTCCCGGCCATGGTGTCGCTGACCGGGAGCCCGGCCACGGGCCGCGAGGTGATGCGCACCGCCGCCGCCGGCCCCCGGCGCGTCCACCTCGAACTGGGAGGCAACGCGCCGGTGATCGTCTTCGACGATGTCGACGTCGACGAGGCGGCGACGTGGATATCGCGCTCGGGCTACTACAACAGCGGCCAGAGCTGCACCGCCGCCAGCCGCCTGATCGTGGCCGGGAACGTGCACGACGACTTCGTGGCGGCCCTGGCCGCAGTCGCCGAGAAGACGTCCTTCGGCGCCCCCGCCGAAGGGGCCGACCACGGGCCCCTCAACAGTGCCGCCCAGTTGAGCCGGGTGAAGGGGCTGGTCGAGCGCCGTCCCGACACGGCCCAGGTCGTCACCGGCGGGGCCCCGATCGCCCGGGCCGGCTTCTTCTACCCGCCGACCGTCGTGGCCGGCGTTCATCACGGCGACGAGCTGGCTCGCCAGGAGATCTTCGGCCCCGTGATCACCGTGCAGCGGTTCGCCGACGAGGACCGGGCCGTGCGGTGGGCCAACGACAGCGGGTACGCCCTCGGGGCCAGCGTGTGGACGCGCGACCACGGGCGGGCTCTGCGGGTTGCCCGCAGGCTTGACGCCGGCGACGTCTGGATCAACTGCCACTCGGTGCTCGCCACCGAGATGCCCCACGGCGGCACCGGGCAATCCGGCTTCGGGAACGACCTCTCGAAGTTCTCGCTGGAGGAGCACACTCGCTTGAAGCACGTAGTGACCAGGCTCGAACCGTGACCCGCATCGCCGCCTTCGGCGGGCCCTACTCCAATCCCTACGCCCTGCGGGCGTGCCTCGACGACGCCCGCCGGCGCGGATGCGAGCGCGTCTTCTGCCTCGGCGACCTGGGCGGCTTCGGGGCCGAGCCCGACGCGCTGTGGCCGCTGTTGATCGAGGGCGGTGTCGAGTGCATCGCCGGCAACTACGACATCGCCATAGGCAGGGGCGACGAGGACTGTGGTTGCGGCTACCGAGATCGGCGCGACAACGAGTTCGCCCAGCTGATCTACGACTTCACCAGGGCCCACACCAGTCCCGAGTTCGCGGCGTGGATGCGCCGGCTCCCGGGCGAACATCGCGAGACGATCGGCGGCGTCGACCTCCACCTGGTCCACGGCTCGCCCCTGTTCGTCAACGACTTCTTCTGGGAGTCACTGCCCGATGACGAGGTGCGCCTGCGCCTCGACGCCAGCGGCGCCCAGGTCGTGCTTTGCACCCACTCGGGCCTGCCTTGGCAGAAGCGGCTGGACGACGGGCGGCTGGCGGTGAACGTGGGCGTCCTCGGGCGGCCGGCCAACGACGGCCGCACCGACGTGTGGTACGCCGTCGTCGACCTCGAGGGGGGCCACGCCGAGGCGGAGCTGGTGCCACTCGACTACGACTGGCGGGCCCAGGCGGCGTCGATGCGGGCCGCCGGCCTGCCCGAACCGTTCGTCGAGACCATCGAGACGGGCTGGTGGACCACGTGCCTGGAGATCGTCCCGCCCATGGAGCGGGCGCGAGGCCGCTACCACCTGTACCGCAGCGCCCTCCCGACAGGGTTCGGCCAACAGGCCGTCAGCTGGGGCGACGCGCCCGATGTGGCGGACGACGACCTTCCCGTGGTGCCTCTGTTCGGATCGGCGCTGTTCCCGGCCCGGCTG